>Ga0115002_10000183_pt1 | contig 90204 bp, 90 predicted proteins | sample ArcticOcean_MG_C_8_FD_89576 | JGI IMG/M metagenome (GOLD analysis project Ga0115002, IMG submission 89576) | Marine microbial communities from western Arctic Ocean - ArcticOcean_MG_CB11_86 | ecosystem: Environmental > Aquatic > Marine > Oceanic | place: Arctic Ocean: Canada Basin | collected... | reverse complement strand
TGGAGTACCCATGATTGTTACTTACAAGGAGGGGGTCACAGGTTCGAGTCCTGTAGCGCCCACTGCGAGACTGGTAAGTCTTTCCTGGTGGAAAAGATGTCCGGTCACGAGCTCCATGATCGCTCGCCTCGATGAGGCTTAGCAAGCATGTATTGGGCGAGCCCTAGTTTTCGACCTCTTCGTCGATGGTTGTCCTGTTCGTCAGGGATCTTGGCTTCGAGCCAGAGGCAACTAACGTCGGCAATGATTTGGAGGCACAGATGAAGAATCTTTTGCGCGTCGTTGCGTCGTTGCGTCGTTGCGTTGTTCGTTGTGGTGGTACTGGTTGCGTCGGGGTGTAGCTATAGCGAGGAAGCTGAGCCTGGAGTCCGCAACGTCACATTTGGTAAGACCTCAGTAGGGGAGTTGCCACATCTCTCCGAGCGCTGTGAAGGGGCTCATCGTGATGACTTGCCGTGGGGGTGTCTCAACGAGTCCGAACAACAGCGTGCTGCGGGTTTGTTTCACGCGGTTAATGTGCTCGTTCGGTCGGATGAAACGTTTACGGGCGAAGGGGCTTGGGTAGGGGTACGCCGCAGCGCAGGAACCCGAATCAAGTTGCTCAAACTGCTAATCGATTGGGAAGCTCTCGAAGTCCTCTGCTACACGGGTGTGATTGAGTCGATGTGGGAAGAAGAAGCGTGGCCAATGGTGACGCCTCGATTTGTGGACTGGGGCGCATTTGACGCCCTCTTTGATTTGGGTTGGCAACTCCGAGTTATCCAGTCAAGCACGATTGATTTTTATTTGTCGAGAGTCAGAGCAGACATGGCCGCAGACTTAGACCCAGTGTTAGAGCCGGTCAGGTACAAGCACTTGTGTCCGAGTTGGTTCTCTGAATTGGAGGAATGATTCGGTGCGTCGCCGGAGGTAAATGGCTGCGGTGTTGGTTTCCATACTCATAGACATGGACGGGTCTCCCTGATTCATTTCAGGTGACCGGAAGTTTTTGTTTACCACTCTCGCATCGAGTCCTGTAGCGCCCACAACGGAAGTACGAAACCCAGCTTCGTAGCTCCATGATCGCTCGCCTCGATGAGGCTTAGCAAGCATTGTTTGGGAGGCGATCGTGGTGGTGTCTCCTTGCTGGCATAACATCCCATGCGTGATGATTCGTCGGTTTGTTCTAGCCCTATTGGCGCTCGCGGTATTGCTTCCGGGGTGTGCAAATGAAACGGATGTGACTGTCCGCAATATGAAGCTTCCCCAGGGTCTGGACGAAGACCCTGAAGATCGTTGTGGCCCGCTCGAAAAAGATGGGAAGTACAACGAAGATGGCCAAAAGTCTGAAAAGAATCCCAAAGATGCCAAGGCATCTTCCAAGACCGACGAGTGTGAGCAACAAGGAAAATTGGAGCCTCACGTAGGGCGCCTGATTGAGCCGAACCAGAAGGCCCTGCTTTCAACCCGACGAGACGTACATGCCACTGACTGTCTCCCATCACCTTGTCGGTCCGGTTCAGTCGACATGGGGACTTCGACGCGTCCAGACGTGATCGTGGTGGCCTTTGGCGATTCATTCGCATCAGGAGAAGGCGCTCCATTTATTGAACGCCCTCGAGACGACTATTGGCAAGATGACACGATCGAACTTAATAGTCCGCAGTGGCCTGCAAGTCGAGACAGTAGGGATACTTTGTGGGGCCCTGTTCGTTGTCACAGAAGTCCCCACTCGACTTTCGCGCGGTCCATGGCGGATCTAGCGCGAACTCTTGAAGGTGTCAGACTGGCGTGGCGTTCTTTCGCGTGTTCCGGAGCCGAAACTGCGCACCTAATCTCTGAAGGCCAGCAACGAGGCAGTTTTGAGGGACTCTCGGATGGCCCGCCACAGGATCCAAGTTATGGGCCGCAGTTCGATGTAGCGGAGCAGTGGATTCGCTCAACTTGGGGCTTGGACGTAGATTCCACCGTGGCCTACATCAACATCGGGGGCAACGATGCGGGCTTCTCATCAGCTCTTTCTTTGTGTGTATCGGAGCTCGACTGCCATGAACACCCGGACATGAGGATGTATGAGGGGTGGGCGGGCAGCAACCTGGCCACCGGCCTTAGCAATGTCAATCAGGCTCTTGCGAATGCTTCTTGGTTTGGAGGTCGCTTCCGAGGACAAGAGTGGACAGGTGCGTCGGTTGTTTCTTCGGTGGTGCCCAACCCCGCATATGACGGAAATGTGCCCTGTGGCGAAGGGCACCCTGGAGGACGCATGGACTCCGTGCCAGAATCCAGATTTAGCCAGAGCGAAGTTCGCGCTGTGTTGGCAGGTTTAGTCGATACTTTACAAACAACAATGCGGCGCCAGGGTCGAGCTAACGGCTGGTCAGTAGTTGAAGCACCCGACTTCCAGGATCACGGGATTTGCTCGCAAGATTCTTGGATCAATACCAATGAAGATGCGATAAATAGGCAGGGCGCTGATTTTAGCCACGGCTTAGAGTGGGTTTTTGACGCTTCAATGGGCCAATGGCATCCCAACGCTGAAGGCTATGCGGGGTGGACGCGAACTGTACGGCCAGCTCTTGCACAAGCGATCACACAGCAACTTCCCTCCGCGGTATCAATCCTCAACTTGGAGTTGAATGGCCCGAACGTCGTCTTTCGGTACCGGCTTGAACCGCAGGGAGGAGTCGGTGTTGATTCCTACCGCGGGCGTTCGATTAACCACCTTGATGTTGTTGCGGATTGCCTAGCTGGTTATGGCAGGGCCTTTCGATCATCGTTTGTCTTTGAGCCTGAGGAAATCGCGGCAGATGGCGAGTTCGTTACTGTTCGACCTTGTGACGGCGATGGTCTGGTCAGCGGCGTGAGAATTGTCTTGCATAACTGTTTCCTTGACCGATACTGCGGCACTTCCGATGAGCGAAGGGCGATTCAGCGCTTTGTTCGCGGAGATGAGGGTCGAATCAACGACATCAATGTTGACGCCTTGAACGATTAGAAGGTTGGCGACGGACTTGCCGTCGTCCTCTGTTGACTTTCGCAGGTAAATGGCTGCTGTGTTGGTTTCCATACTCTTAGACATGGACGGGTCTCCCTTGTGTGGTTTCACAAGTGGCCGTTTTTTCTTTGTCTCTGTTGAGGGTTGGGCTCTGTAGCACTCACACAGATAAGTAAAACTCCAGGTTTTCGAAGGGGTTGGGTATTAAGCCCCATAGAGTGCCACCGATCCCAGCGTGTGCGGCTGCATAGCGCTGGGGTCACTGAAGACCCTCGCTCGATGATCTCGTTCATCTGACGGTGAGGTTTTTCATTTTTTGGGAATCATCCCATAGCCACGGCCACCCGGCCGAATATGGGGTAGCACACATGGATTGAGGAGGGCCTGGCTCCCCGGTCTCCGTGAACACTCAGATCCCTGCCTCGAGGCATTCAGACCCGCGTCACACAAAGTGAACCTCGGCACCAACGAAATTACCTCGATCTGTCTGTTTGGAGGACCTCGGCATCAACTCCTCAACAGCGGCTAATTTCTGTGGTCAACAAGCAAGGAGACGTCATGCGAGTCGGAGCAACGATTTTTTGCCAAAATTATGCTGACTGGGATCGCTATGAAGCGGCCGAACGAGGTGAGTCAGTACCTGTGCGCCCCGAGACCGATGATCGATCAATCTTTTATGAAGAAATCGAGATCGCGAAACTCGCCGACCGTTCAGGATTTGACAGCGTATGGACCATCGAGCACCACTTCACGCCGTACACCATGGTTACCAATCCTTTGCAGTTACTCACTTATCTAGCGGGCGTCACCGACAATGTTGACCTAGGCACCATGGTGATTGTTTTGCCCTGGCACAATCCGGTTCGAGTGGCGGAGGACATCGCCATGCTTGACGCCCTTTTAGGTGACCGACAAATCATCGCTGGTGTGGGACGGGGCTTGGGCCGACGTGAGTACGGCGGTCTTGGCGTCGACCAGAACGAAGCACGAGGCCGGTTCGATGAGAGTATCCACATCCTCCGCGAACTGTTGAGCACCGGAACATGCACTTTCCACGGCGAACACTTCCAGGTCGACGACGTGAAGCTTCGCCCGCAGTTGGCGAGCGACCTCTCCGGTGCCCTCTATTGCGCCGCAGGGTCACCCGAGACAATGGCGGTCATCGCTAAAAACGACGTGAAACCACTGATGATTCCCACTGTCAGTCTTGACCTCACGTTGCAAGGGGCGAGAGAGTTCATGCGTCTCCGAAGCGAAGCTGGACTGCCCCCGACTGACACCAAACTGGCGCTATGGGTCTACTGCGCTGAATCAGAAAAAGAGGCCCGGGCAGGGGCAGAGCTTTACATGCGGGAATATGCCGATAGCGCGCTACGACACTATGAGATGACGGGCACGCATTTCGATGGCATCCGCGGCTATGAGGGTTATGCCCAACGGGCGGCAGCACTTCGGTCTGATCCCACACCATTCCTTGATGGATTCTTCGATCGACATCCATGGGGTACTCCCAAGATGGTGGTTGAGAAGATCAGCGAATTGGCTGAACAGTTCGGAACTTCGGAGATCATGGGGGTGTTTCGCTACGGCGGGATGGGTCACGCCGAGGCAGCTAGGAGCATGGCGTTGTTCGCTGAGCAGGCCATGCCCGAGATTCAACGACTCGACCCGGCACCCATGAGCCTCACTTCAGTAGCGTGATTGGTTGAGTCTCTCTCACCCTGGAAAACGACGAAGAAACAGCGAGCGGAGCGCTCGTTATCGTCGCTAATCAACCTATAAACAACAGTTGATTAATAGAAAAAGTTCCTGTTCGCCGATCCGATGTTGAGTGGGTAATTGGCTCACTCGGTCCGCGTACATAGAGGACTGGTAAAGTCGAATTCCGCGGTGTCGGTTTGACAAATGATTGAGTCAGTCTGCTTGAGCAGATCAGAAAGGTGCATTGAGCATGAAGGATGACGCACAACCGGCAAGCAAACCCGTTGAGGAAGGAAACATTGCGTTTCCCCAACGTTGGAACAGTCTCAGTGAAGATGGCGACTACCGCGAGGTTTCCTTCCTGATGGGCGATTCTGAGTCGGGCCCGATGGCACGCGTGCTCAGCTTCCCTCCGGGTCGGGGGAGTGTTCGCGCGAACGGGCGGGCATATGCGCACCACCACCGAACTGACACGTTTCGAATTGCTCTCGCCGCTCATTCTCAACAGACCCGGGTGTCGGGCCGTTGGATGGGTCATGGGGAGTTCTTGTTGCGCGGTGCGAACGATGTGTACGTCGAATCGCTTGAAGGCGGCCACGGAGCGTTGCTCCTCCTCGTGAGCGCAGATCGCCGTGGCTACCATCCGGTCTACTCCGATCGCGATCGAGCGGAAGCGGAGGCAACCCTGGACGAATCCGTGTCAATCGTGTTCGGCGCCGAGCAACCGCATTTCCATGAGCACGACGAGGACACCGCTAGTGGACTTGCGACGACTTTCGCAAACGTTGACCCCAAACGACCTGAGCTATACGGGGACCTGCACGACCAGACCAGCTGGCATCGCATGTCGGACGGCTCTGATGTGGCGATGGTACTGATGGGCGACCCATGTTCGGGGACGTTGGTCGAGATGACGCATTGGCCCAGTGGGGCATCGGAGCCAGCCAAATCTCCTGGCCAGACCGATAAATTCTGGCTCCTGACTGGCGGTAGTTGCCATATCGGCGAGCGTCTGTACCACGCGGGCGATTTTCGTTTCGTGCCCGCCGGGACCGTCGAGCCCGAGATCGTTCGCGGCGATTCAGGCTCGACTGAGGTTGTGATTATCGCTGATCGTGCTCGTTGGATGGAGTCGGCCTGCGCTCAGGATCAAAACACTCGATCGGCCGAATTGGCGGGGCTTATCAAGCAGCAGCACGAAGCGTTGCATTCGAGGCATACAGATACATCTGCCCTTGGTTCCTCACCAGCAGGGGAACTCGTGTCCGACAGTGGTGGTTGAGCTACCTAGTTAGCCTCCCAGGAAACGGTCACCGTGGACCGGTTGAGCCGACCCACAACATCGGGATTGATGGACTCCGTGCGGGCTTAGCGTCCGCTCACTTGGAGGCGAGGATCTTCGGTCAATGAGCTCTGTCAGTTCAGGGTTGGATCTTTCGCGTCCATGATCCAATCGATAACGTCATTGCCGTCTCGGGTGCCCCACACACCAACGGCTCCGCGAGAACTGCCTGAAGGGACAGCTTCCACTCGTCGCCATTCGGTAGCTACGACTCGGTGAGCGATTAGCCATTGGTCATTTCGTTTTTCGAAACGATCTACATATCGGATACCGAAAACGTCGTCTTTGCCTTCTTTGTCGGGGAACTCTCGGCGGTGGTATGCCACAGCGTAAGTTTCGGCGCGAGCGGAATCTGCATCAACTTCGTCAACGAGAACGTTACCCATGAAGTGCATGGTGGCAGTCCAACGAGGCATGAAGTCTTGAGCCATGTCAATGAACTCATCAACGGTGCCTTTGAACGAACCATGATCGTCGTACGCATCGGGGTGGTAGCAGGACCGAACTAACTCAAAATCCATTCTGTCGATGCCACGCGCATAACGGTAAACGACATCGGTGATTTCCTGTTTGGCCAAGAGTGTTTCGATATCCATACCTGGCGAGTCTTACAGACAAGGGTGGGTAGCTGTATTAGTCGGTGAACTCATCAGCGCTACCTGAAGTGGGTTTGTATTCCACAAACCTGTTCTCGATCTGGGTTTTGGGCCACAGAACAAGAGTGCGGAAAAATCTATCCACCTGAAGAATGCAGGTCGCGTTAGGTAGTGCCCGTCGGAATGATTTTGCCCATCCGGCCAGCCTTATAATCTTCCATAGCTTCGTGGACTTCAGCTTCTGAATTCATGACAAAGGGTCCATAGCGGGCCACTGGTTCTCGTATCGGCCGCCCTGCCATTAAGAGTATTTGAGTGTCTGAATGAGCCTCAGCTGCTGACAAGTGGATCATTCCATCAGATGGTTCGAAGACTGCCATCTCGTGCTCTTTCACCAGCGTTTGGGTAGCGCCGAAGAGTCCTGCTCCGTCGAAAACGTACAACCCGATTTGGTGATCAGCCGGAAGTTCCAGTTCCAGTGAGCTGGCGGGTTGAAGGGTGATGTGCGAATAACAGATTGGCGTGTGAGTGCCAGCAGGACCGTGTACTCCCAGGACTTCCCCCGCAATGACAACTGCTCTCCAGCCGTCACCTTCGACGACGGGGATTTGATCAGCGGTGATCGCTTGGTAGCGAGGTGTGGCTCGTTTGTGAATTGCTGGAAGGTTGACCCATAACTGAAATCCGTGAACGCGTCCGCCGTCGGTCTGAATTTTTTGTGACGGCATTTCACTGTGGATAATGCCGTCACCCGCAGTCATCCACTGCACGTCGCCTTTTCGGATCACACCGTGGTTTCCAAGTGAGTCCATGTGTTCGGTTTCGCCTTCGAGAACATACGACACTGTTTCAAACCCACGATGAGGGTGATCTGGCGCGCCTTTCGCTTCACCCGGCTGATAATTGGTCGGTTCTTTTTCATCCAACATTAGAAATGGATCGAGCATCTCCAATGAAGTTGACGGAAATGGACGATAAACAGCGAAGCCCGCTCCTTCGAGCTGGCGGTGGGCAGTCACTATCTTGGAGAGGTTGCGGTGAGCCATGCTCGAAACTTTAGGGTTGGGTGTAGACCGAAGTTGGTTTAGGGGGTCGCGATGTGGGGTGTCAAGCTGATGAGCGATCACCTGGTTTTGACAAAGCAGATCGCATGGCTGAGAGGTGATCGGGGGTCGTCCCGCAACAGCCGCCGATGAGTTGCACGCCGAGGTCTCGAAGGCGACGGGTGAAGTCAGCCATCAGTGTCGGTGTTCCTGAATAAGCAAGTTCCGCACCTCGCCATTCGGGAACACCAGCGTTTGGTTTCGCTATCAGTGTTGCGTCGGGAGCAACTCGGCGCATTTCCGTGATTGTCGCTTCGTTGTCGTCGAGACTGTTGCCGCAATTAAGACCCACTGCGCTAGCTCCAGCGTCAAGTAAAGCGTTGGTGGCATTTGCTGGTGACACACCCATCATGGTGTGGCGGTGGGTGTCGAAGGTCATGGTGACTGCCACTGGCAGCTCGCTTAGTTGGCGGCAGGCTTCAATGGCGATTACCGCCTCGTCGAGGCTGCTCATAGTTTCAATCCAAAGCAGATCGACAGATTGATTTGCGTTCGGGCCAGGAGTGCCACCCGTCAGACCGTTTATTTGTTCCTGAAAAGCATCGAGAGCTGCTGCGGCTGAGATTGGTCCTAAAGGAACTAGAAGTTCTCCGAGTGGGCCAATGCTTCCAGCGACAAGTGACTCAAACCCAAGGACCGCTTGTTTCGCTATGCGAACAGCAGCGCTGTTGACTTCGTGCACCTTGTCTTCGAGGTTGTGCAGAGCGAGTCGATGACGGTTGCCGCCAAACGTGTTGGTCAAAATGATGTCTGATCCGACGTTTAGATATTCGGTGTGGACGGCTTGCACGATGTCGGGGTTAACGAGATTGAGTTGTTCGGGTGAATCGCCCGGTCCTAGTCCGCGCAAGAAAAGTTGCGTTCCCATAGCTCCGTCGAGCAATAGCGATTGGTGTTGGTTCAAGAGACGGGAATAGGCACTCGGCGGTGAAGCGAGACGACGCCGATTTTCGATAGTTGGCTTGGGAACTGAGACAACGCGCCCTTTTCTTGTTCTATGGCCTGCTTTGTTGCCCATTGTTGCCTCCGAAAATGTTCCAAATCGACATCGGAGGCGGAAATTGTGTGACACCAGAATCTTGAGAAGTAGCTAAAGCAAACTCTCAGGAACACTTCGTTGCTTGGGTCCGAAGACCTTCGCCTTATCCCTGCCAAAGGCAGGAAGCACCTTGGGTGTCCGCCCCAGGTTGCCGGATGCACGAAAGTGCACCGCTCTTGATAACGGCAATAGGTGACCACAAATGGGGGGTTCAATGCAAATCGCCTCAATATCTACCTACCGCCAGATGTAAGCGATGACGGCCCGAGTCTCACCTCGTTGCCTCGAGAACTATGCAATCGAGGTTGGTTGTCGTATCGCTCATTCGGAGGGATGTGTTGACCCAACACCCCTCTGGTCGTTGGCTCCGTCGGTCAAATTAGCCTGGAAGTGTATCTATCAGAGCTATCCGGAAAGTGGCAATTCACAGCCGTGACCGCCAAGGACTTCCCTCTTTCGGGTAGGGGTATTGCAAGTAATATTCGGACCGCATTTTTACTAAACCGTTTGCAACCTCGAAAGCATCCACAACGTTTTGGGGGAGTGGGCCACCTTTGGAGGCTGCCATGATGGGTTCGAGTTGTTCCAAGCGTGAGACCCCGATCAGGATCGCGTCTCCGAGGTCAGCGTCAACTACAGAGTGGTGTTGAGTCCAGCGGATCGCCGCCTCCATTGTTGAGATGCTGGCGCTCTCCGATGCCTCACTGATTGCTTCCAAAGCATCAAACATTTCTGGCCGATGCAAATACCTTTCCTGGTATTGCTTGATTCTTCGTCTCTGCGCAAACCGGTCCACTCCGGGGATGGGGTCTACCCCTCGGCGATATTTTCCGGTGAGGAAGCCGCTGGCGAGGGTGCCGTGGGTGTAGTAGCGGATCCCGTAGTTTCTTAGAACAGGTAGCAGTTCGTACTCTGCGGTTCGGTTGACAGCATTGAAAACGCCTTGGTACACGGTCGGTAAAACAAATCCCATTCGGCTGCAGTATTGGCTGATCTCTACGACTTGCCATGCCGGAAAATTAGAAAGGCCAAACGCCTCTAATTGGCCAGCCGCATAGCAGTCGTTAATTTCTTTCAAGGTGTCTTCGAGTGGAATTTCTGTCGAAGGTACGTGCAGGTAGTAGATCGATACTTTGTCGCGATTCAGTGCTTCTAAGGTCTGACCCATTTGCGCAACTGGGCCTCCGGGCAGACTCGGATGATATTTCGTGCCGATGATCATTGGTGCGCCCGCAGGAACCCGACCTATTACTGCTTCACAATTGCCATCTTGATACACGCGCGAGGTATCTAACTCCCGCCCTCCCAGGTCTGTGAATGCCGCAAGGAGCGCGTTGCAAGAGTCGTCCGACGACAGCGGGTGGTCGCGCGTGGTTGGTTTGGGTTTGCCGAATGCCACTGCTCCCAAAACAACAGGGGCGGCGTTCGTTCGAGAAATCAAATTTCGAGACTCCTGATCGTTGAGTCCTTGGACTCTTGGCGTTACCTAATCACTGTCGATAGCTGACGTGAGCTTCGTTAGAGCACTTTAGTCATCGCACTTGGGTACTGCTTTTGGCCCTGATTGACCAACGAACTTGAGGTAAGTCGCAAACCTTTTGCTGTGACTTGTCTCAGCGAGTCCGATCACGCCTACCGCATCGAACATTGGACCCTTTTCGTGGCTTGCCTCACAAATCATCGCTATCGATTCCCAACGTTTACTGATGAAACAAGCGAGGCTCAGACTTGTGGTTCTATCCTGAGGGGATGCCGGAAATCGAAGCGGTTGTCGTTGCCGACTGGACAACGATCGATGTCTCTGTCCGCTAGCGACTCTGCTGCGTTCGACAGCGACGGCTTTTTTCTCGTTAAAGGCTTTTCGTCCTCCGACACCTGCGACGCTATGTTGCGGCGAGCGATTGATTTGGCGCGAAAGGCCGACGGGCGCGGCGTAGCTGGCGCGGCGATTGTGCATCCGGAAAGAAATTTGGCCGAATCAGTGGGCCCTGAGACGCTGGCCGAGGAACGCGTGTCGAAGGTCTTCAAGATTCACCGAGATTCGGTATTCCACGAATTTGCGACCCAGCCTGACCTTGTCGCGTCGGTGCAACATCTCCTCGGCACCGACATCGACTGCTTCTTGTCGCAATTTATTTTCAAGAACCCCGGCGCCTGGGGTCAACCGTGGCATCAAGATGGCTTCTATTTTCCTTTCGACCGCGGACCGCAGGTCGGGGTGTGGCTTGCGGTGACTGACGCAACGCTCGCTAATGGATGCCTGCATGTGGTGCCAGGTTCGCATCGCGAACCTCTCCATGAGCACCTTCTAGATCGACGACCAGATGCGAACCAGGGTTACGTGGAGATTCTCGATCATGACATGTCAGGTGAGACGCCCGTCATCATGGCGGCAGGTGACCTGCTGGTCTTTCACAGCCACTTGATGCATCGATCTAAGGACAACAACTCCGGTGGGATTCGAGCAGCGATGGTGTACCACTTCGCCGAACGAGGAACCGTCGACTTGGCGGAACGTCCAGCACCTATCAACGATTGGATGTCAGTCGGCGAGAGACGGGTTGAGTGACGGTGCCCCAGTTGCATCCGTTCAACGAGGCGTTTGCGTGGCAGTCGTCGCCTCTTTCGGGGCGAGCCGCGACCGCTGAGCAGGTCGCCCAGTTCGCCCAGGATGGATTCTTTCTGTACGAGGGCGCCTTCAATGCCGAACAGGTCGCTGATCTCATCGAGGAGATCGATCCTTTCGAACGCGAGGCTGAGGAGCTTCTGCGGGCGCAGCCCGACGGTCGTGTCTTTATCTCTAAGGCCGACGCGATTACCTTCACCAAACATCTCGTGAAACGATCGCGCAAGTTGCGTCACTTCAGCACTACCGAGCCCCTCATCGGTCTTTGCCACGACCTCATCGGTCCCGATGTTCGGCTGTATTGGGATCAGGCGGTCTACAAGAAACCAGGCAATCCAGAAGAGTTCCCGTTTCACCAGGACAACGGATACACCTACCTTGAGCCACAGCAATACCTCACATGTTGGATCGCTCTGACCGACACCGACGAGAACAACGGATGCCCCTGGGTGATCCCAGGACTTCACCAGCACGGCACTCTGGCGCACGAGTTAACACCGCTGGGCTGGCGTTGCACACCCTCTTCCAGCGAAGCGATCCCTATTCACGCCGCGGCAGGTGACATCGTGGTGTTCTCCTCACTCACCCCGCACCGAACTGGACCAAATCTCACCGAGCACGTGCGTAAGAGCTACATCGTGCAATACGCGCCTGATGGTGCAGTCCACCGAAGCGAGGATCGTGAGTTAGTTGCCCAAAACGACGCGGAACGACAGTACCGAGTGCTGAGCGACGGCTTGGGCTTCGACGTTGGCTGAAAGTACCTAACCCGCCATTCCCGTGCAGGGCGGTCAACATCTGCAGCTGAGTGGAACCGATCGAAGCCGCAGATGGTGAGTAGGAGCGGTGAACCCTGATCTGGTTCATCTATCGAGGCACAGGTCGTGTGCCGCCCGCAAAGCCAAATCACATTAGCCTGCGCGCTATGACCTCGATCGAATGCGAATGGGCGAACCTGAAAGCGCACGAACTTCGGGCGCTGGCCGCAGACAACGCTGTGGTGGTTGTACCAGTAGCGGCGATGGAACAGCACGGGCCTCACCTACCAGTGCAAGTAGACAGCCGATTGGCCACCGAGGTGTCACACCGCGCGGCACGCAAGGCGCAGGGCCACCGGCCGACCGTGGTACTACCCGTGATTTGGACCGGCCTGTCGGAACATCACATGCCCTTCGGCGGCACCATCACCTTGGACTACCAGACGCTCTTTTCGGTGTTTCGATGCATCGTCGACAGCGTGCGACGGCACGGATTCACCGACGTGCTGATCCTGAACGGCCATGGCGGCAATATTGACGCCAGCAAGTTGATTGCTCAGGATCTCACTCTAGAACTTGACGAAATGACGGTGGTAGCGGCGACCTACTGGCTAGAAGCAGCAAGTCGGCTCGGCCCGCTGTTGCAAGATCAGTCAAACGTGTTGCACGCTGGCGAAGCTGAAACGTCGATGATGTTGGGGTTGGCGCCTGATCTGGTGGATGACAGCGATCTTGCGTCGCACCGAACCGAAGCGGATCTTGGTTTTCTGACGGCGGGGGAGGGTTCGTTTCGTTGGCGCAACCTTGCGGCCGTGACAGCAAACGGTGTGTTAGGCGACCCCAGCACAGCGACTGCTACTAAAGGCGAGGAACTCCTCGAAGCGGCCTCCGACGCTATCTCTGAATTGATCATCAACCCCGCCACGTGGGCCATAGCTCCTGACCTGCGCGGCGAGGAGACCGGCGGCGAGCCATTTCGGCGTTAACAGCCAACCCCGTGACATGAGGACGTCAGGCTTTTTGTATTTGCCAATCGAATTTTGCTGACGCCCACACCTCCGGCCACTTTCAGGGACAGCTGGCTCATTAGGCTGACCCCGATGAAGCCTCTTGAGGACATGCCGGTGTTCGGTTTCGAAGACGACGCCCTGCATGGTCACCTCAGCGGTGACGAATGGTGGTTCACCGAAACCGCTTGGTTTTCGTTCCACCACCCCGAGAGGAAGCTCGGCGGTTGGCTCTACACGATGACACGTCACAACATTGGCACAGTGGCGGGCGGGGCTTGGGTGTGGGACGACTCGGCGCATCTGCCCTGGGAGGCGCTTTACTCCTCGAATTACACGGCACTTGAGTTGCCGACCGATGTTGACCTTCGCGACTGCGAGCTCCCAACTGGCGTAAAGATGCGGGTCGAAGAACCGAAGATGGTTTATCAGGTGGGGTTTGACGACCCTGGACGGTTAACCATAGACCTCCTTTTTTCGGCCGTGATGGAACCGCGTCCCCTAGTGGCCACTGGTTCTACGTTTGGTAAAGCAGCCCATTTTGATCAAATTGGCCACCTCACCGGCTCTGTCGAACTGCACGGCGAAAAGATCGACATTGATTGTTGGTCAATGCGAGACCGAACATGGGGTCGGCGTCCCGAAAATCGTCCACGACAAGGTGCTTACGTCACCGGAGCCGGGGCGGGTGGGCCAGGCTTTCTAGCGGTCACGAACACCCGCGACGGTTCCGACCGAATCGCCTATGGGTTCGTGCAACGAGGGGGCCAGGCCGTTGGCTTGTTAGACGGTGAGCGGTTGGTGAAGCGCGATCAGAAAAACGGATGGGTCGACGAAGTCGAAATCAATGCGGTCGACGCTGCCGGTGAGTCGTTCGCCGTGAAGGGGAGTTCGGTCAGTCGAATCATCATTAACCGCCACACCTTCATCGATATCAACAGCCTGATCCGTTGGGAGCGAACTGATACCGGAGAGGTTTGGTGGGGTGAAGACCAAGATATGTGGCCGGTCCACCGATGGTCCGCTGCGGCGAGGTCATGGGACTGGGAACTAAGACCATGAGCTTGCCCATCGGGGAGCAACTCCAAAGGCTTTCAGCGAAATTGCGTGCCGAAATTGGGCCAGCGGTAACTGACGAGTACACGCGCACCCAGACGTTCATGGCGTCGGTGATCCTCGAACGCCTTTCTAAGCAGGTCATGCTTGCCTCTGATCACCTTATGGTCGAGCAGCAAGAGGTAGCGATGTTGCACGAACAACTCGCCGGGATTCTTGTTGACGTCCCAGATGTAGTCGCCCATGCACGCGTAGCAGCCGAGGCAACCCTGGAAGTTGCTGCGCTGGGAACCTTGATCCGCGAGCTTTATGCGTGGGGGTCCGGCGAAAAGTTGGTTGAAGACGCGCTTTCGTTGATCCGACCTGTGTTACGGGCCGACATTGACCGCCGCATGGAGATCGCTCAATGAGCGCTGCTTCAGAGATCGAAGCGATGATGGCGAACTATTTGAGGGAGCGACTGGAGATCGATGGCACTGTGACCATCGAGGACGTCACGCGCATCGCCGTGGGCTGGTCCCATGAAACCTGGCTATTTGATGCCGTATGGTCCAGCGCCGAAGGTGAGCAGCGACGAGGTATGTGTCTGCGACGCGACCCAGGTAACGCCCTGCTCCGACAAACCTCAGACCTTGGTGAACAGTTCCGAGTGCTCCGCTGCCTCGAAAGCACTGATGTGCCCGCACCGAAGGCTTTCTGGTACGAAGCTGACCCCGCTGTGCTTGGTGCACCGGCATTAGTAATGGAAAAGGTAAACGGAGAGTGTCCAAGCCCATGGCGTAAGACAGGTCGCGAGTACTACTCAGCTGCAGCTGAACGTGGCGTGCTTCCTCTGAGTTTCATCGACGCTCTTGCGGCAATACATAACGTCAACTGGCGTGACGCAGGACTTGACTTTTTGGGAGTGCCAGACACAGGAGATTCATTTGCGCGCAGCGAGATCACAAAATGGCGCGGCCTTATCGATGAATCCGGCCATTCAGGACATCCAATCCTCGACGACCTCACCGGTTGGTTAGAAGCGCATGCGCCATCTACCGACCGTCTTACCCTGGTCCACGGGGCCTACCGGACTGGCAATGTCCTGATCAGTCATGACCAAGTCAGTGCCGTACTTGACTGGGAACTCCAAGTGATTGGTGACCCTATGTACGACGTCGCGTACATGCTCACCGAATTAAACCGAGAGGGTACTGATTTACTGTCGAACGTAGTGCCCCGCGATCTGTTCTATAAGCGATACCAATCAATGACCGGCATCGAAATCGATGATGAGAGTTGCCGTTACTACCAACTTCTCTACGCCATGCGCTCAGCTGCTTTTTGGATGAGTGCTGCTGGGCTTTACGCCGATGGTTCCAACAGTGACCTGCGGCTAGCTCGCACGGAGTGGTCGGTGACAGTAGCACTCGACCGGGCGGCACAAGAACTCGGTTACTGAACCTGGGTGTGTCCACAACGGCTTGTCTTCGAACCACCTAGGCAGCGCAGAGAAGTCGCGTTTGTCGCGCTCAGTAAGAGAATCGAGGGTGCGTTAAAAGCTTGAGATATGTGGGCCGCAGCGAAACAAGAACAACTGACTGAGCCCAAAGTGGTTCTCAGGCAAACTCTGGGAGAATTTCCGAACCAAAGCAGGAGAGCGTTTCGATGAGTTCGGGCGCCGGCATGCCACCCAGGTCACACATCAAAAGGTAAACATCTAGTCCGAGGGTGTCGCGGTAAGTAGACATTTTGTCGAGCACCTCTTCGCGGCTTCCACACACCGTCGGGCCTCGCTCCGTCATCTGCCGTAGATCGGTTTCCTTGATCAGGTCACCTAACGCCGGCGTACTCAAACGCAACAGATCCCTGACCCATTCCATGTAGACCTTGAAACGAGGGCCGCTGACATTGAACGCTTCCTGACTCGATGAAGCCATAAAGGTGTGAGCAATTGTTCCGACTTGACAGTCTTGAGACAGGTGGCCGTGTTGCTCCCAAGCTTCTCGGTAACGCTCGACTAACGGCACAAAATACTTTGGAGGGCCAAATACGCCCGGGAGCATAAGAGGTAACCCCATCTTCGCGGCGTATTCCACAGATTCGACTGAGCTACCTCCCCCGACCCATATCGGAAGCTTGTGTTGCAGTGGCCGAGGTTGGGTGGTGAAGTTCCGAAACGGGGAGCGAAAATCCCCTGACCAATCCAACTGCTCCTCTCTCAAGGCCCGCACCAAAAGACTTACCCGTTCCTCGTACATCGGTCGCGACACCGCCGGATCCTGACCGAATGCCTCATAGGTGTGTTCATAAAGATTTCCTCGCCCAACGACCAGCTCTACGCGACCGCCCGAAAGAACATCCAAAGTTGCGTAATCCTCGGCCAAGCGAATGGGATCGTTATTTGCCCCCAAAGCAACGGCAGTCCCCAGCCGAATCCGCGACGTGCGTTCCGCCATCGCCGCCAGAACAACTGGTGGAGCCGAAATGACGTAACTACAGAAGTGGTGCTCACCCAGCGATGCAGACCAAAACCCTGCTTCTTCGGCGGCGACAGCGCCGTCCACCAACATGCGATGGCGCTCGGCTTGTGTCATAAGTTCACCAGTGATCGGGTCCTGTAAAAGGTCACCCATCGACGCCCACCCGATTTTCATGAGCTACCCCTACTCCGTTTGTTGGATCTCGCTAACCCTCTGCACTTTTGCACGCCGCCAAGACAACATTTACTCCTCCGACGCTTAGAAAGGGATATTTCACTAAGGGAATTCTTTCAGACTTGTCGAGTCTGGTGCTGTTTACCACCTCTTGCTTTGGTCTCTCACCACTACTATCGGATGAGAGATCATTCTTGATTGGGGCTGTGATGGCATACGAGTTGGTTATTCGAAACGGAACCGTCGTCGACGGGTCAGGACTGGCTCGGTACCGAGCCGACGTAGGCGTAATCGGAGACAAGATCGCCAAAATCGGTCGTATCGCTGAGAAGGGCGCAGAGGAGATTGACGCTGAAGGTCATGTGGTGACTCCAGGGTTCATCGACGGTCACACTCATATGGATGCTCAAATTAACTGGGACCCGCTCGGCACTTCGTCTTGCTGGCACGGCATCACCTCGGTGGTGATGGGCAACTGCGGCTTTACTCTCGCTCCGGCACGTGCAACCGAACGTGAGCTCGTGGTTCGAAATCTCGAACGAGCGGAAGACATATCAGCTGAAGCAATGGCAGCCGGGATTGACTGGAACTGGGAGACCTATCCCGAGTACCTCCAAGCGCTCGAGCAACTGCCAAAGGGAATCAACTATGGCGGTTACGTCGGGCATTCCGCGTTACGTACGTGGGCTATGGGCGAACGGGCTTTTTCGGAGGAGGCCAGCGACGCAGACATGCAGATCATGGCGGACGAGCTTCGTGCTTCGCTTCGAGCAGGGGCCTTAGGATTCACGACGAGCCGCACATTCAACCATCAGACTTCCGACGACCGCCCAGTGGCCAGTCGCATCGCTAGCTGGGATGAGGTAGCGAATTTGGTTCGCGTCATGGGTCGCGAGGGGGCAGGTATTTTTGAAATCGCCGGTGAGGACGTCGGCCGTGACCCAGAAAAACAGCAAGATTACTACGGTCGGCTGGAAGACTTAGCGGTAGAGACGGGTTGCCCGATCACCTTCGGCGTTGCTTCGGGCCGCTTCCCCAAGGGTGAACATCGAGTCATGCTCGACCTACTCGATCGCACCGCAGCCCGTGGCGGCCGCATGTTCGGCCAGGCTCACGCCCGAGAGTTCAACGTGGTCTTGTCGTTCAAGACCCAAATTCCCTTCGATGGATTGCCGGAGTGGAAAGAGCTTCGAACATGGCCGCTTGATGAGCAGAAACGAGCTCTGCAAGACCCCTCCATGCTCGACAAACTCATCGCTGCTGCTGAAGATGGGTCATGGACCAAGGGTGTGGGAGCCGAAGCTCGCAAACCGGACTACGACTGGATTCGAGTCATGGACGGCCCGATGCCGCCCTACCAAACTGTCGCTGAGGTGGCGGCGCAACGAGGCGTTTCTCCCGCCCGATGCATGATCGACTTAGCGGTCGAATCTGACTTCGAGCAGTTCTTCCTTCAGCCGATTGCGAACGGCGACCAAGATGTTGTGCTGGAAATAATGAAACACCCCCATTGCATTACGACGTTCTCCGACTCAGGCGCTCATGTGAGTCAACTTATGGACAGCTCAATCCAAACACACGTGTTGGGGCATTGGACTCGAGAGCGACAGGCATTCACGCTGGAGGAGGCAGTCCGTGGGCTTACCCTTTTACCCTCAACGGCATGGGGTTTTCATGACCGGGGGCTACTTCGCGAAGGCTTAAAAGCCGACATTTGCGTCTTCGACCCCGAGACCGTCGGCCCAGCGATGCCCGCAGTGGTTCAAGACCTTCCTGGTGGGGCTACTCGTCTCACTCAAAAATCGGTCGGTATCAAAGCCACCGTCGTCAACGGCTCAACTTTGATCATTGACCAAGAACACACTGGCAACTTGCCAGGCGAAGTTCTGCTGGGACCCCTCGCAGGTTAAACCACCAACTGATATCTATTGTTAAATCAATCGAGTGAGGGCCACGATAATTATTCAATTGGCAATGGCCCGTTGATATCGACACGCGCGATACTTAGACAGATTTGGGAGACGAAATGACCAAAACACCAACTTTTATTCCGCTACTTAACTCGGTTTCGCGAGCAGAGACAGCGGCAGGTGCAGCTTTCACGGAGTGGGCGCAAACGACAACGGATAAACGATTAGCTAAGACTCTGCGATTGGTGGCAATGCGCGAAAGTGAACATGGCATCGCCTTCGCCAAACGCATGCTCGAGCTGAACACCGAGGTGTATGACGACGGCCTCGACTTCACCGCCGAACTGACAAAGGTTGTTGCTTCTAAGCGCTCGGATCTGAGCAAGATGAAAGCCCTCGGTTTCAACAAGTCAAACCCGAGTCCCGACATTTTCGACGCCTTTTTTCGCGATAAAACGATCGACCCTACGACGGGCGCGCTTCTCGGGCGATACATCTGCGAAGAGCGTGATACGGGTCGCTTACTGAGGACAGAACATGATCGTCTTCACGTAGCGGAAAAAAAGCGCAAAGCGCGAGCAAATCGTTAAGAACCCGCAATAACGATAGAAACCGAGGGTAAACACCCAATTCTTGGGCGGGGGCATGGCCGCTCTCAGCGGCTTCTGTGCGATTTGTGAGAAAGTGGTTTCTAGGGTGATCCACATGGCGTCAAACGAAAAAGTTGTTAAAGCATTCCTTTACGGAGCGGACACCAGCGTCTTTAGCGATGAAGGCAAGTTAATAAATCTCTTGCCAGACCCCATTCCGTTTGGAGGGGTTTACGTTGGGCCCTCTGGCGCTAATGATTATGTGGGCCTGATACAGAGCAACATTCGTCTTGATTATCTCAAGGCCCATGAGGTCATAACCGAAAACGACCGAGTGATCGTTATTGGAAGCGAGCGCGGGTATTTCCTGCGAAACGGGCAACCGTATGAAATGGATTGGGTTCACGTGAATCGAGTGATCGACGGCAAAATCGTGGAGATGCGCGAATACAACGACACTGCCGCCATGCTTGAGGCCTACAACAAGCCGGAAGTTGAATAGTTGCCGGTTAGAGCTCGAACTTTGCTAGCACCAAGAAAGGGAGCCTGATGGCTGACGCAGCCAAATATCGAATCGCCAAGGAACTTGACGTTCCAGCCAAAATGCGAGACGGAACGACGTTGTTCGCCGACGTTTACCGGCCCGACGCCGAAGGTAAGTTTCCCGTATTGCTGCTTCGTCTTCCCTACGGAAAGCAATTCATTAGCGACTTCGGCGATCACGAGTTCTTTGTCCCTCGCGGCTACGTGGTGGTGATCCAAGACACCAGGGGCCGGTTCACCTCCCATGGTGACTTCGAGCCTCTCTTCGATGAGCCACTTGATGGCTACGACACAGTGGAGTGGGCAGCAAACTTGCCTTGGAGTAACGGCAAGGTCGGTACGATCGGGCAGTCCTATCTAGGTGCAACACAGTACCTAATGTCTCCGACGGCGCCTCCGTCTCTACGATGCCAGGTCCCCGTTTCTGCTGCCGCCGATTTCCACTCAGGGTGGGTTTACGACGTAGGTGGGGCCCTCGTGCATGGATGGATGATTCCCTACGCCATTTTTCTTGCTCGCAACACAATCGACCGGTTGGGTCTGAAGGAAGAACTATGGCCACAAATTCGGCCGCACCTCGAGCGTTCGATCAACTTCGCCAACCCACTCACTGCCGAGGCGTATCGGCGGCTCCCATTAATGGAATGGGCCGAGTTGCTCAACGAAGTAGCTCCTTACCTTCGTGAATATCTCGATAACCCGAACGACGGCCCCTACTGGCACAGAATCAACGGCGAGAAAAAATTTGGCGATGTTGATGTGCCCATGCTTCACGTCAGTAGCTGGTACGACATATTCAGTCGCGACGGAGCAATCATGTTTAATGGGCTAACTAGCGGGGCGAAGACCCCTGAGGCCCGAGGTGGCCAGCGGTTACTTTTGGGCCCATGGGGGCACCTCTTTCCCTACACCTCACCTAGCAGCAAGGGCGCCGGCGAAGCAGACTTTGGTGACACATCACTTCTCGACCTACACGAATACGAGTTGGACTTCTTAAATCGTTGGCTCAAAGACGGCAACGACGAATGGGATGAAAGGCCACCAATTCGACTTTTCACCATGGGACGTAATCAGTGGCGAGACGAACACGAATGGCCGCTAGCTCGAACCCGATGGACTCCCATGTACTTCGACAGCGGAGGCTCAGCCAACACCCTTAACGGGGACGGAACTCTTATGAGAACCACACCCGCGGACTCACCGCCTGATGCCTTTGTCTACGATCCTGATGATCCGGTACCCACCGCCGGCGGCAACTTATTGGTTCTGCCGATCGGTGCTTACGACCAACGCGAAGTGGAGGCTCGACCGGACGTACTGGTGTACACCGGGGCGACCCTCAACGACGAGCTAGAAGTAACAGGACCGATCAAGGTCGCCCTGTTCGCTGAATCATCAGCCGTCGACACGGACTTCACAGCGAAGCTGGTCGATGTGCACCCAAGCGGCTACGCACAAAACATCGTTGACGGCATGATCAGATGTCGCTACCGAAACTCACGCGAGCACCCATCTCCCATGCAACCAGGTCAGATAACTGAACTAGAAATCGATTTGTGGGCGACGTCTCACGTTTTCCTCGCAGGGCACCGAATTCGCGTCGAAATCAGCTCCAGTAATTTTCCGCGTTTCGATCGCAACTTAAACACCGGCGGCGATCAGGCCCGAGGCACAAGTTGGAACGTTGCTCACCAAAAAGTCCACCACAACTCTCGCTATCTGAGCCACATCATGTTGCCAGTGATTCCTTAAGGTCTGCTTTATCGCCCTTGAGAGGGCCGTTTATCGGTTGTGTCTCCATCCCTTTGGTCTTTATATCTAGACTGCGTTCATAGCAGGGGGCGTCCTCATCGGTTGGGTATGGCTCCAGAATGAAAGCCACTCCGGGGGGAACCATGGCCACTGACTACGACGTTCATATCAAAAACGGCACCATTGTGGACGGAACACGGGTGCCTCGATTCCGAGGCGACATGTGGATCAAGGACGGCCGCATCGCCCGTATAGGCGGTCGGGCTGACGGTGTCGCCGAACAGGTCATCGACGCGGACGGAGCGATTGTTGCCCCAGGCTTCATTGACCTTCACACACATTACGACGCTCAAATTCGATGGGACCCTTACTGTTCCATCTCAAGTTGGCACGGAGTTACCTCCGTCGTACTAGGCAACTGCGGTTTTGGTTTCGCTCCTTGTAAGCCGGACTTCCGAGAGCGATCAATGTTGACCATGGTGCGAACCGAGGCGATCCCTCTAGCCGCAATGCAAGAGGGCTTTTTGCCCCACTGGGATTGGGAAACTATTCCCGAGTATCTGGACAGTCTTGATCGGGCACCCAAGGGCGTGAACTGTCTTCAATACATGCCGACGGCATCCCTCATGATCTATGTGATGGGCCTTGATGCTGCAAAAAGTCGAGCAGCTACCAATGCCGAACAAAAAGAAATGCAACGTCTACTCCACGAAGGGATGGACGCGGGCCTCTGCGGTTTCTCAATCCAACGGTTAGGCCCCAACTCCACCCAAGCTGATTTTGATGGAACACCGATGGTCACCGACACGATGGTCGACGACGACATCTTTTGCTTGGCTGAAGTTCTGGCCGAACGCGACGAAGGTTTTATCCAACTAACCCAAGCAACAAGTTCGGATCCAAACGATCCTGACGACCTGGCATTCAAACGCAAGTTGGCGGAAATTTGCAGACGCCCGATTATCGACAATGTTGTGCCTGTGAGTCAACGAAACCCGCGCACGCACCAAGAACGTCTTGAGTGGATACAAGACGCCCAAGAAGAAGGCCTTCGAATCTTCGGGCAAGCGGCAACGATACGAACAGGTTTCGCATTTTCGCTGGATGAGTGGAATTTGTATGACTCCAGCCCCGCTTGGCGAGAAGCGACCACTGGAACTATCGAGGAAAAAATCCAGAAAATGAAAGATCCTGCTCTGCGAGACAGGATCAAGGCAGAACAGGACGAGGCCAATACCCTTTTCACCCAAACACAAATAGCGGTCGGCGGGCCGGCACACCGTCTCGTTGTCCAAGGCGTGAACCGCCGCGAGGACATGCAGCAGTACGTAGGTAAGAGCCTCGGGGCGATAGCTGAACAAGAGGGCAAGCACTACATCGACGTGATGCTCGATTTGTCGATCATGACTGATTTGAAAACTGAGTTCCTTGGCGAAGGGCCCGAGTGGAATATCGACCATATGGCTGGAGCGATCACTGAATCGCCTTACACCGTTCCAGGTGTCTCCGACGGCGGCGCTCACACTAAGTTCTTTACCGGCGGCGCATGGACTACTGACTATCTCGCATGGATGGTTCGAGAAACAGGAGCGATATCGCTCGAAGAGGCCCACTACCGCGGTTCCACGTTGGCGGCTCACGCAGGTGGGCTTCAAGATCGAGGAATGCTGCGCGAAGGGGCGCCCGCTGACATCATCGTCTATGACTTAGAAGAGTTGTCCATCGAACCCGAATGGATCGGTGAACCCGTTTACGATTTGCCTGGCGGCGAATGGCGGCGAGTCCAACATGCCAACGGGTATAGACACATCCTTGTCAATGGGGTGGAAACTTTCCGCGACGGCGAGTGCACAGGCGCAACACCGGGCACCCTGCTCCGCCACGGCCGAGGCTGAGGCAGTCTCAGACTTGATTACCGGGAGCGAGTAAACCGCTCTGCCCAATTTCATTGTGTAACCCACCAGCAACCTCAGCATGATCATCGTGAGAAGTGTCATGGGCCACACCCCAGGAACACCCTCCCGGTTGCTCCGCTGGGCAACTAATTTCGAAGCTTTTGTCTAATCCGGCGTGAGTGAAAAATGAAAAGAAACCCTCCTCGAAAGAGCAAATATTCCCCGCGTGTCATGAGGCCATTAAACATCCACGTGGAAGGTGCCCTTCTTCGGCTTTGTTTAGGCAAAGCTGGGAATATCCTTCAGATACAAGCTTCAGCAAAGAAAGAATAATCGTGCACAACGACGGCCCTTACTACGACGATTTCGAACATGGGATGACAATTCCGCCGTTACCCGCGGTCACCGTCACCGACGCCGACAATGTGGCTTACCGAATGATCACAGGTGATCAACACTTGGCGTCAGCAAATCGTGGCGCCTACCAACGAATTAGTGGTTCAAGTGGCGCGCTTGTAAATCCGGGGTTAGTCATGCAATACGCGATCGGTCAGACGACAAATGCAACCCGAAAAGCTATAGCTAACCTCTACTACCGTTCGGTGCGCATCCTCAGACCTGTCGAAATAGGCGAAACAATCACGACCAGCACCACGGTCCTTGGACTGGCAGACGCCAGACCGAAAGACGATCAGCATCGCGGAAAAGTTTGGTTAGGAATTGAAACCGTTGGTGACAACGGACCTGTGGCTCAATACGAAAGATGTGCTCTGGTAGCCAGCAAATCGGGTTCACCGGGCCATTCATCTGATATTCCGGGCCCATCAGATCCTGAGCCTCTCCAAGATCTCACGGCCCTTGTCCCAAGCTGGAATCTCGACGGTTTGCCTGTCCCTGCTTGGGGTCTAGGCGAAACCAGGGCCGATGCTATGAGAGACCACATCGATCTCGCTCCGTCTCTTGCCCGAATGACCTTTAATCAGGCGTTTGTTCACAGGGATGGTTCGGCAAGCATTTACGGTAAACGTCTCGTATATGGCGGACATGTCCAGGGGTTGGCGCAGGCTTCATTAAGTCGAGTGCTACCAGGTGTTGCCGCGATCGTTGCCTGGGATGGCTGTGACCATGTAGGGCCAGCGTTCGAAGGTGACCTGTTGGAATTCAGACACGAATTGAAAGAAACTTTGCCGGTGCCTGGCGGTCAACTCATGCGATTCGAAATCCATGCCGCCACAGTTGACGAGCGAGGAGTCGCTGGTAGTGACATTCTGGTGTGGACACCGATTGTTTTCGCTCCGTAAGGAATTTTAGAAAACTACAACTTCGCTTGACCAGTATTTGGTCGTTGAGCTCTGACTGAGACTCAAGGGAGCGATTAAGGGTCAGCCATGACACCAGTACTCGAAGGATTGCGAATCATTGAGGGTTCGGCTTTCGTAGCGGCGCCTCTCGGCGGTATGACTCTGGCTCAGCTTGGAGCAGATGTCATTCGTTTTGACGCTATTGGGGGAGGCCTGGACTATCAAAGATGGCCTGTGACTGAGGAAGGCGTGAGCCTTTTTTGGGCTGGGTTAAACAAAGGTAAACGATCCATACAGGTAGATCTGCGCAGTGACAAAGGAAGAGATGTAATTACGCAGCTGATAACTGAGCCAGGCGCAGACAATGGAATTTTCCTATCTAACTTCCCTGAAGCGAGTTGGCTTGCCTATGACCGCTTGCGCTCCAACAGGGAAGATCTGATCTACATGAACATCATCGGAAACCCCGATGAGTCAACTGCCGTGGATTACACGGTGAACCCATCATCTGGTTTTGCGATGGCGACAGGGCCCACAGGTTCGAGTATGCCAACCAATCACGTTTTGCCGGCTTGGGATACCGCTACCGGACTGACTGCCGCAGTTGGATTACTGGCAGCAGAGCGATATCGGAGCCGTACGGGTATTGGGCAACTCTCGAAGATCTCTCTAACAGACGTCGCCTTCGCCATGGTCGCGAACCTCGGTTATATGGCCCAAGCACAGTTAACAAACAAAGACAGAGTCCCTGTCGGTAACGATCTTTACGGGGCATTTGGCAGAGACTTTGCGACTAAAGATGATCGGCGGATAATGGTTGTCGCAATCAGCAAGCGCCAATGGCAGAGCCTTGTCGAAGCTACAAACATCGTTGACCACTTAACGGCGATAGAGGGTGCGCTTGGTGTTGACCTCAGCAGAGAGGGAGACCGCTGGGACGCCAGAGATGCTATTGCCTCGTTTATGGCGCCGTTCATAGCGGCACACAACCTTGATGAAATAGCTGAAATTTTTGATGCCAAGGGTGTTTGCTGGGGGCCGTATCAAACCTTTGTTCAGCTGGTAAATGAAGACCGCCGGGCTAGCGCTGAGAATCCCATGTTTGGCCATATTGATCAGCCAGGGGTTGGGCAGGTGCTTGCTCCAGGCTCTCCATTATCATTCTCAGAAATTGACCGTGGATCTCCAACTGTTGCACCTCGTCTCGGAGAGCACACCGACGAAATACTTTTGGAGGTTCTGGGAATGACATCCAATGAGATCGGCAAACTTCACGATGACGGTGTTGTCGCTGGGGTGAAAGCGTAGACATCAAGGCTTTGAGCCCAATTGTGTGAAGGGTGCAGAGAACTTAGGTGAACTGGTCAGGGCGTACGACCTGGGTGTACCGAGATTCCTGTTTGAGGCAAAGAGGTGCGGATCTGAACCCGAATGGAATGTCTGGGTAGCTAAAAAGTGATGACGCAGCGTCCCCTTGCGCCCCCTGCTTCCAGTGTCGCATGAGCGTCACTGGCGTTTTCGGCCGGATACGTTCCAGCGATTCGAAGAGTGACGACCCCGTTTTCGGCGTGTTCGCGGAGGGTATCCAGCTTGACGAAATCGCCGTCTAATGTCGAAACGAAAGTGGTTGTGAAATTGATATTGCGAATATCGGAACCGCTGAAACCTCGAACTGAAGTGAAAGCGCCCCCATCGCTGACAGCGTCAATAGCGAGTTCATTTAGGACTGCACCATCGCCAAGCCCATCGACTCCATTGGGGAAATGCTCTCTAACTTTCTCCGCGAAGTCGTCCCCCCGAGGAACAACAATGTCCGCGCCCAGCTCTTTGACCAACGCCATGTCAACGTCAGAAGCATCAGAAATAACGGTAAGTCCTGCTTCTTTGCCGAGTTCAATCATGTAGCCACCGTATGCGCCGGCTCCTCCGGTGACAGCGAGTACCTGACCTTGTTGGAGGCCTAACAATTCCAACGAAAGTGTGGCCGTAAGACCGTTCATAGGTAGAGAACAGGCTTGTATGTGACTAAACCCTTTCGGCGACGGAACTACCGAAGAAGCCTTTAGGACAAGGCTCTCGCGGTATGCGCCATGGGCACCCCGCGGTATGACCATGGCCATAGCAGAGTCACCTACGTGTATGCCGGTGGTGACCTCCGAGCCGACTTGATCTACTACCCCCGCAGCATCCATTCCTGGCACGTAAGGGGGAGGATCCATTTTTTGAGTTTCGGCTCGTGACCCGTTCCGCACCAAAGTGTCGGTGGGGTTCACCGCGGCGGCAAAGACCCTCAGCCGCACTTCTCCTGGGCCTGCTTGCTCTTCTGGCAGCTCCACTATTTCTAGGGCTTCAGGACCGCCATAAGTATTTACACCGATTGCTCTCATGCATCAATCTTGCCACCTCAACGATCTGGTAGTTCAGTTAGGTCATCTCCGGTGAGAGATTTCCAGCGTGTCAAAAAGTCACCAGTTTCAGATGACCATAAGTCCAGCCATTCTTCGTCGTTATGTCGGCTTCGTAGCTCGATCATTTGTTCCACGCCTCTACCCACGGTTACGCGAAGAGGCGGAGACGGATTTTTGATAACAGTAGAAATTGCGATCGCCACTTCCTCGGGCTCGGAGGGGCGAGCATGGTCGTAGCCGACGCTGAACCCCCAATTTTTGGCTACGGGCCGATAGGGACTATCCCTGTTCGGTTGGCCCGTCTTGTCTCTGATGGGCGTTGCAACTGCACCTGGCTCGATAAGAGTCACATGTATTCCAAATATCGCGGCTTCAGACGCGAGAGATTCGCTGATTGCTTCTACCGCCCACTTAGTCGACGAGTAGGGACCAAACATAGGTATCGCCACGCGGCCCGCCACGGAAGAAACGTTGATCACTCGACCAAACCCATTGGAGCGCATAGAGGGAAGGGCCGCTTGGGTGCAACGTATTAAACCGAAGACGTTCGTTTCGAATAGTTGTTTCCACGCTGGGAGATCGAACTCTTCGACTGACCCGACTGGGCTGAGGCCAGCGTTGTTAACAAGAATGTCAACGCCACCAACGTGGTCAAATGCTTTCCCGACAGACTGTTCATCCTCTACGTCCAATTGAACAACGCGTAAATCAAGGTTTTCTTTCGAAGCGATCTCTTCGATCGATACGCCCATCGAAGTGTCCCTCATTGAGGCCCAGACTCGCATTCCGTCTCGAGCGAGTTGAAGGGCGGTTGCTCGTCCGATGCCGGTAGAGGTTCCAGTTATCAATGCAGTCAACATGGTTCCCAGTCTCGCGCTAGTCGCGTGCGGTGGGGGAGCCGAGACAAAGCCGGTCGTTATGAGAAGTGTCGCACTGTAGAGGGTCTTTCAGATTCAATGCTGGAGACCGAAGCAGCGCTTGGTCACCGTAGTAATCTTCGCGGTGTTGGTGCTGTGTCGCGAACAAAATGTAGGCCAGGCAGCTCCGTGGTTGAACGTCGAGGTTACGAGCTGTGGTCTTTAGTTGCAGCGTTCCACTTGTTATGTAGGACCCTCGATCAGAACGCCAGAGACTTTGAGTCGTTCGATTTGCTCAGCGTCGTAACCGAGTTTGTTTTGTAAGACCTGGCTGTTGTGTTCGCCGAGTAGAGGCGCCGTCAATTCCGGTAATTCGGTTTGAGTGCTGAACTTCCAAGGAAACCCTGGGATGGGTACGGAACCAAGGATTGGATCGTCAACCCACCTGACCATGTCCCGGGCTTTGAACTGTGGGTGATCGATGGCATCGAGTGGGCTGAGTACTGGGCTTGCGGGAACTCGATGTTCTTCGAGATGGTCAAGTAGGTCCTGATCGCTTCCGAACGTCGACATCCATTCTTCGATAACCGGGATTAGTTCGTCGCGTCGTTTGGCTCGGTCCGAAATGTCGGCGTAACGGGGATCATCGATCAGGTCCAGTCGGTCCATCGCCTTGCAGACATTTTCCCACTGGAAATCAAGGGCGAGCATCGCTATCCAACTTTCAGGTCCTTGGAATAACCCGACTGGGAAAACCAGTTCATGGTGTTGTCCCATACGTTGGGGTACGAATTCGGCGTCGCTTAAATGCCAAGCTTCGAGCGCCATTTCGTGATGATGGAAAAGGCAATCGACCATGGCCAGGTCGATGAATTGTCCTTGACCTGTTCTTTCCCGGTGATACAGGGCGTATCCGAGACCGGCGAAACCGTGAACGGCGGCGTTGTTGTCAGCGATGGCGCTCCACACCACCCCTGGAGGGTCACTGGGCGATCCGGTCATATGCATTAGACCTGATGCTGCCTGGGCGATGAAATCGAAACCAGGTTTGTTTGCCCAGGGCCCTGTTCGACCAAAAGCTGAAACAGAGAGGTAGATCACGCTGGGGTTTACTTCCCGGATTGACTCGTAATCGAGTCCGCGACGCTTCAAGACGTCCGCAGTGCCAAAATTTTCTAGAACCACATCAGCTTGCACCGCTAGCGCTTTGGCGATTTCTAAAGCTTCGCTATGTTCCCAATTGAGGGCGACACTTTTTTTGCCACGGTTGTGTTGAATGAAAAAGCCGCTCCTGTCGTCTTTAAGGACAGGTAGGAGTCGGCCCCCATCACCAACAGGACCGATTTCTACCTTGGTTATGTCGGCCCCCATCTCAGCCAACATGCGGCTGACACCTGCGCCCGCTAGGTATTGACTGAAATCGACGACGTGGATGTCGTCGAGCATCAGTGTTCCTTGTTCCTCAGGCACCCGATCCCCTCGCCGTCAAACTGAATCACAAACCTAGTTTGATCCGTCCTCACGGCGTTGGGCGTCTTGAATTGTTTAGTTTTCGGGTCCGACGTCAGACCCTGGGGGTATTCCTACTGTTATGCGAATTCCTGGACCTAATGACCTCACCAATCACGTACAAATCGAACTCCTTCGGCGTTCTATCTCAATGGAGAACCCTGGAGTAGAAGTAATTATTTCTCTTCGGGTTACCCGCGAGGAGGCACTGCAGATGCTCGATGGGTATCTGCGACATGCCAACGCTGCTTGAAAGCGCGCCAAGTTACGGAATGCGACCCTCGCTCGGTGCGAAGAGATTGAGAGTTTGAGTCAATCCGGGCAGCCACAACCTGCCATCTGTGTTTTGTAGGCGCGAATTGTCCGCAGGCCCTCTGAGGCAGGTCTAAACAACTCAAGCTTTGTGGTTCTCAAGTGAAGGAAGTCGGCTTGCCATTACAACTGCTAGGGCGGTAACTAATCCGAGGTACCAGAATGCCGAACGAAATGAGGCCTCGCTAGGAGCGTTTCCCAGAATAGTGACCACCACGGAGACGCCGATAGCCCCCGACAACTGGCGAGCTGTTTGGACTATGGCTCCCGCAACGCTGAAGTTTTCAGGATTCACATCAGAAACAGCAGCGGCTGCCAAAATCGGCGGTCCGGAGCCGATTCCCAATCCGAGAAGAACAAACCCGGGGAACACGTCAACAAAAAATGTTGGGTGCTGGCCTGCTTTTAGAGCCAGCCACAAACAGCCCAAAACGAAAAGGCACATCCCAGGCATGGCGACGCGCCGATATCCGAAACGGTCCGCAAGGCGTCCTGCGACATTCGAGGAAGCGAATGCGGCTGTAGCTAGCACGCTAACTCCGAATCCGGTTTTGACAGTGGAGTAGCCCACTATTTCAGTCAGGTAGAGAACCATTGTCAGCATCGCGGAGAAAAACCCGAGTCCGAATAAAAAGATGGCGATGTTTGCAGCGCGAAAAGAACGAATCGTAAGGAGCGCTTTGGGGAGGATGGGGTCGAGATGAGTAGCGATGCGTCGAATGAGCAACGTCCCGGCAACAATTATCGAAGCAAGAAGTCCGACAACTGGGAGTGAGAGCCAACCCCACTCGCCGCCTTGGACGATTACTAGAGCAAGACCAGCGGTAGCGGCTGTTATCAAGAACGAACCGGTGAGGTCGGGGCGGCTTGCATTTGGGTCGCGGGAGCTTTCTGTCAGAACGCGGGCTCCCCATACCAGGGCCAAAATGCCGATGGGGACATTCAAGGCAAACGCCCAACGCCAAGAGCCGAGCTCTATGGCGAACCCACCAATTATTGGGCCTATTGCAGATGAGAGCGCCAAAGTCGAACTCCAAATAGCAACAGCAGTTCCTCGACGTTTCGCAGGCCAGGCTGCAACTGCGAGCCCAAGTGACGCCGGAGCTGCCATGGCAGCTCCGATGCCGATGAGCCCCCTTGCCGCGACCAAAGTCGGAACTGTAGGCATCAAAGTGAGGAGCGCCGATCCGAGGATGAAGCACCCAAATCCGATGTTGAGAACTCGAAGGCGCCCAAATCGATCAGCCCACCGGCCACTTACGATGAGAAACCCTGCGTAGGCCACCATGTAAAAAGTGATCGCCCAAGAGATATCTGCGGTACTCGCTGAAGGGAAACTTCGTTGAATATCGGGGATCGCGACGTTCGTCATTGACATATCGAGGCCGACCGCAAAATTCGTGAGAGAGGTTGCGATGAGTACTTTCCAAGCATTCCTCGTCACGCGTGGCAACTCCAACGAAGATCCACTCTCACTCGCTACGTTCATAGAAGTTAATCTAACGTACTTGGCGCGAAACCGCTTGGGCGGGTTCCAAGTAAGAAGTAGCGCTAGCGCTCGGGACTACTGGTCCACTTAGTGCCCCAATCGAACAACTCATCGAGCACATTTCGAAAATCGTTGGCCGCACTAGTAGCGAGATACTCGAAACGCTCTGGGTGTTCTGAGTATCGCTTGCGCTCGAGTAACCCATGATCGACCAGGGCACTTAAACGGCTGCTAAGCACCGCTGGCGCTATCCCTAAGTTGTTTTCGAGATCCTGAAAATGTTTGGTGCCCGACAACACCACCTCGCGAAGGATGAGCGGTGTCCACCAATCGCCGACCAGCTCCAGGGCACGAGCGATCGGACAATCCATATCGGCGAAACTTTTTCGCTTCATGATCAGTAATTTAGTGGCAGCTACGGGTGCTCATGGTCTTTTGCGTTTGAATAGCTCTGCTACCGCTGAAGGTGACTCTCGGTGTGGAGGCTCGGTAGCTTCTGTAATCAGCGGTGGTGGCTGTGTCTCTCCTCAGATCCCTGGCCTAGCGACCGAGAATGTTTGGCCATAAAGAATCATTTACTAATGGATGTCCGGTTATGTCGAAAGACCGCAATAGTTGAAACGGGCATACTGGGCTTATGTCCAATCGCCCCAACAAAGCCCGCGTTGAACCTTTACCTAAAGCCCTGGAAGAAGCCAAAGAAGCGATGAAGAGTTCGGCGGTCAACGCCGCGAACGTCACCGCAACTCTGGCCCACAACGAAATGGTGTCGGCTGGGGTGGGACGGTTTTCTCGGCAGCTGCTTTTTAAGGGAACGGTGCCTCCTCGGCTACGAGAAATTGTCATCTTGCGCATGGGATGGAATTGTCAATCGGTGTATGAATTTGGCCAACACACCCTCTTCGGGCTTGATGTTGGACTGACAGAAGATGAGATTTACTGGTTGACCAGACCTGTTAGGGAATACGGCTGGGCGGAAGACGAAAGAGCGTTACTAGAGATGGTCGACGATTTGTACGGCGAAGACTGTGTAAGCGACGCCACTTGGCTCAAACTTGCCGGCCTCTTCTCGGTTTCAGAGATGCTGGAGTTCATGGCTGCAGCCCTCCAGTACCGACTAGTGAGTGGACTCTTGAATTCATGTGGAGTGCAGCGAGACGATGGAGTCCCCGGATGGCCCCAAGCACCGACGACTTGACCCAGACGATGACGACTGTGTCATCGGGATCCGATGAGGCCTAGGCAGCTAGAACGACACGCTTTTAGGCACGTATAGACGATCCAATGCCGGGTTTGATTAAGTCGAACCCGAACCCAAACTGATGAGAAACGTTTTCGTGAAGTCAGGGTTCGCATACTGAAACTAGGCTCCCCACAATGACGAGAGAAGCCGTTAACGGGGTCAGATTCGCCGACCTTCCTTGGCAATCGACCAGCTCATTGTGGGGTGACGAATCCGACCAACCCGCTGCTCTCGATATCACTGAATATGGCTTAGCCCGCGTTTTATCGAGAGATAGCGCCACAGGAGCGACCTCTCTTCTCATCAAAGAACCGCCGGGTTGGCACACAGCAGCTGCCGAAGCGCACTCCGTCTACCAAGAAGACATCCTCCTGGAAGGCGATTGCTGGTACGGGGAACAACACTTTGAAGGCCCTACCTACTTCAGTTTTCCTCCAGGCCATTTCCACGGACCCATGTACACCGAAACTGGAGCCTTATGGTTAGTCACATTAAGTGGCGCATTCGACGTTTCCTACAGTGACGAGATCACGGCCGCAGACATGTCGTGGTATGAGCGGACAAAACAATGAACGACGGCCCATCACGCGACTTCATTGGATACGGGGGAGTCGCCCGGACCGGCCGATGGCCCGGAGACGCACGGCTGGCAATCAACTTTGTGGTCAATGTCGAAGAAGGGTCTGAACCGTCAATCCCTGACGGTGATGGCTACACCGAAAATCGGCTGACTGACTCATCTATGAACCTGGGAGAAACACGTGACCTAGCCGCCGAGGGGCTATTTGAGTACGGCAGTCGCGCCGGCTTTTGGAGAATCCACCGAGAGTTTCAGGACCGAGACCTCCCACTCACCGTATTCGCATGTGCGCTCGCATTAGAACGAAATCCTCCGATTACTCAGGCAATTATTGATGCTGGTTACGATGTGTGCAGCCACGGTTACCGGTGGATTAATCACCAGGCTCTCAGCGAAACCGCGGAGCGAGAACAAATTGCTTTCGCCATCGAAAGTTTCCAACGGTCGCTCGGGTACCAGCCACAAGGTTGGTACTGCCGTTACGGACCGTCGGTGAACACCCGACGATTGCTAGTTGAACACGGTGGTTTTCTTTACGACTCCGACGCCTACAACGACGATATTCCGTATTGGTCCAAAGTAGGTGGTAACGATCATTTAGTGATCCCGTACTCGCTGACTAGCAATGACGCGAAATTACTCACTATGCCCGGCAGCCAGTGGGCTGATTTCATAAATAGTGGTATCGACGTTCTGTTACGAAAAAACGAAACTCAGCAGACCATGATTTCGATCGGCCTTCACCCAAGAATTGTTGGCCAGCCAACTCGGTTCGCAGGGCTACTCGGAGTCCTTGACCATGTGGCCCAGTTGTCCGGAGTGTGGGTTGGCTCTCGGCTTGCGATTGCCGAGCACTGGACGAGTGCTCATCCTCCAGAAAAAGGTTGAGGCTGCATGACAATACCGATTGAACCCGTTACCGCCGCCAACTTCTCACCCTATGGTCAACTCATCGCCCCGTCCGAGGCGTATGGCCGCCAATCATTTTCCGCGGGCTTATCCCATGACGATCGACCCGTCGCACTTTCAACAACTCACGTTCGCGCCGTCCAGTTGCCGATAACGATCGAACAAATCGAACGTCACCCATTCTCGAGTCAAACTTTCGTACCAATGGAGGTCAGCAGGTGGGTAGTTGTCGTATCTGCGAGCCCTGAATTATCTGATCTTCGCGGGTTCATAGTTGGCCCGGGTGTGGGTGTCACTATTGGGCGAGGCATCTGGCACTACCAATTGACTGCTCTTGACAGCGACGCGACATTTGTTGTGCTGATGTGGAAAGACCAATCAACTGACGAAGAGATCATTTCGATACCGCCCGTCGAACTCGCCGCTCCATCGAATTAACTTTGTTCCTTGTCGAATGTTTCCGTAATCATTGGACTGAACAGTGGAAAATAGGTACCGGTTCTGTTCGCTCCAAAACGTGTACCAAAAGTCGTGAGATAGGACTCGAATTTGACAACTCCGAACCCCACTAGCGCTGTTAATCCCAGCCCCGAGACCATCGCTGAACTGGCTACAAGACCTGATTCTTCTGCGGTCATCATGTTGAACTTGCTGTCGTTCGCCGAACCAGGCGGTCGAGATGCTTACGACCGATACAGCAAAGTTGCATACGGCACTGTTTCTGCCAGAGGAGGGTCCTTAGCCTATGGGGGTGACATTTTTGGGAATATCCAATGGGATAGAGCCTTACTGGTTCGTTACCCGAGACGAGCCGCCTATTTAGACATGCAATCGGATCCCGCGTACTTGGGTGCGATACCGGATCGCACACGAGGACTAAAGGCCCGCTTGTTGTACTGCTTTTGTCCATTCGATGGTGCGCCCGATGATTTCACCATTGACGGGGGTCGCGCCGAAGACGAAATTTACGTTGTTTCTTTGTTGGCGGCCGATCACGAAGTCGCGCTACAGCCAGCTGACGGCGACGCAGTGCTACGTCTCAGACCGGATATGGGCCTCGTCGCCGACCAGGTTTGGAACGAACTGGTCGTCACTCGACATGAGTCCGTTGACGGAGCACGGTCAACTCTTTGGACCGATGAATCGAGCCTCTCCCTCATAATCCGGCACTAGGTCACAGCAACAAAACTCGAAGACGATCCGGGAGCTACGGTTTTAACTGCAGATCGGCGACCGGGGGTCCTATGGATTATCAACAAATCAAAGTTGAGGACCACGAAGAGGTCCGACTTCTGGTTCTCTCGCGGCCCGAGAGGCTAAATGCATGGACGGAACGTATGCATACCGAGTTGGTTCACGCGATCGAGGAGGGCAACATCGATGAGTCTGTCGGCGCGTTCGTCATGACGGGAGACGGCCGAGCTTTCTGTGCCGGCGCCGATATAGGTGATGTGTTTGGCGCAACGTTGGACGACGAATCACTTGGCTATGGCGCGCTAACCGAGTCAGTGAATTGGGTTGGACTCGTGCGCGAGTCGAAACCCATGGTGGCCGCAGTCAATGGTCCCGCGATCGGACTCGGTTTGACCATGTTGCTGTCCATGGATTTCATAGTCGCCAAGTCCGACGCCAAACTCTCTGCCCGATTTGTGAAGATGGGGGTGGTGCCTGAACTCGCCTCCTCCCACTTCTTGGTGCAACGCTGCGGTTGGGGGATGGCCTCCGACTTGGCTCTTTCGGGTAGGACTGTTTCAGGTGACGAGGCCAAAAAAATTGGTCTTGTAGATGAAGTCGTGCCCGACGACGTGGTGGGCGCAGCCATCACACGTGCCCGTAGTTACGCCGAGAACGCTCCCTCATCATTGCAACTCACCAAACGATTACTGACCGAGAACGCGAGCGAAACCAACTTAGATCTCGTCCAGCGTCGAGAAGGACAGGCAAACGAGGAAGCCGGGTCAACCCCCGAACATCGCGAAGCTGTAAACGCATTTCTGGAGAAACGGGCCCCAAAGTTTCGTTGAGAGCAACAGAAACGCCACCCGTAATCTCAATCGGGCGGGTTGAGGGTCCCATCGAAGTTGTCTGTGTGACTTCCATCACACATTGGTTTGCTGTTGGACAAACCACATCGACAAAGAGCCACCATATTGTCGCTCTCCCGCACGATGTTCCCTGCCTGGTCCTTCAGGACACAAGGCCCCTGCACCAGTAAAGGTCCATCGTCGCGAATATTCACTGTTACATCAGCCATCTACCACTCCAAGAGTCAACGTTCCCCTTGTCTAGCTCCTAAATGGAGGGTTTGAGTCTCATTTAGCTATCGAACCCACCGGCGCCCACAATTTGTTAGAAATCGGACACCTTGCGCGGGTAACCAGGCTTGCTCGGTTTCGCGTCAATTGGTGCCGGCGAAACTTGCTCCCAAAGAGCAATTGAGTTCGACAGAGTAAATGAATTCAGTACCGGCATCGCAGAAAGGGGGAGGTCCCGTATTACCGTGCCGGACTAGGCGGGCTAGCTTTGCCAAGTGGAGAAATCGACAGAAAACTCGATGGGTCGTTTTCCCGCCATGCGGTCATCGCAGTTTCGGTGGCTCTTCGCTAATGGCTTCTTCAGCACCGGTTCGCGATGGGCTCAGGTGTTGGCGCGAGGGTGGCTGGTGCATGACCTGAGTGGCGGATCCACCTCAGCTGTCGGTTGGGTGACTTTCGCAAGTTTCATTCCCTTTGTGGTCGTTGGCCCTATCGCAGGTGCCATGGCCGACCGTGTGCAACGTCGCCGAGTGTTGATTGCCGGAGGGGCGTTCGGAGTTGCGGGTGCGACAGTGCTAGCCGTCGCCACCGCTCTGGACCTAGCTCAGGTTTGGCACGTGGGTGTGCTCGCGTTTGCTACAGGATCTGCTCAAGCGATCACAGTGCCGACCCGCCAAGCGCTTGTCGCTACCTCGGTTCCGCGACCTCACCTGACCAACGCTGTTGCCTTGAGTGGTCTTTCGCAACATAGCTCCCGGTTAGCTGGCCCTCTTTTCGGGGCTGCGTTCTTAAGCACCCTTGGAGTCAGCGCAGTCTTTGCAGTGTCGGCGGTTCTTCTTGCGTTGGGATTGCTATGCGCCTTCCGAGTCGAAAACGAAGTTATTGAAGATTCGGGCAGAGCGACCAAAACAGCACCTCCACCAATGGAAGAGCCAAAGCAAGCAGTCGCGGATGCGTTCAGCAAGTTGAGTGCAGATCTGAGGGCCGCCCTCCGCTACATAGCAGCCGATCCTCGACTGCTAACGGTGATCGCTCTCGTCGGCGCGCACTGTTCCCTCACAATGGCTTTTGATGCCATGTTGCCCGCCTTATCTGACGAAATCGGCGGCTCTGAGGGCCTGTACAGCACGATACTTATAGCGTTAGGCGGCGGGGCCTTGGTTGGGACTCTAGGAGTGTCGCAACTGCGCAAAGAATCTTCGCGAGCCATCAGCTTCGTCGCTAGTGGCATCGGTTCCGGCTTATCAATATTTTTGTTGGGGGTCGCAAGCGGACCAAACGCCGTGCTGCTGGCCGCAGTACTCGCGGGCATCAGCCAAGCGAGTTACATGGCGCTATCAGCGACTCTTGTGCAGAGCGTAGTAGCGGACCGGTTCCGTGCCAGGGTTATGTCGATGTACATCATGATCGCAGCGGGACACATGGCTATCTTAAATCTCGGCTTCGGACAGTTCGCCGAAGCGGTCGAAGTTAGGGCGCTTTTGGCTGTTCCGGGATTGATTTGGGTAGCGCTCTTCTTGACTATGGTGCTGGTACTGCCCGAGGCGAGAAGTGTGGCCATCAGAGGTCGCTTTACCCACGACGACGAGGTCACAGACGTGTCGGTCTAGGTGTGGCGTTGCAGATACGTCTGAGCTTGGGTCAATGAGAAATGACCGACTCAATCAGAGCATGTCGGTTGGCCCTGGTTCCCAGCCAATCTCGAGTTTTCCTACCAGTTGAGCTGCGCGGTCCCAGTCATAGACGACGTGACCCTTGATGGTGACGAGATCACGCTGGATGCGCCCTAAAGGCGAATCTTCGAAGAAGACCGAAGCCCCAGATCCTTCCAACACGATGTTGACCGCTTGGAGCGAGAGCCGAACCGTGTGCGCCGCAGCGAGCCGATAACGGCTGCGTTCACGGCGATCGAGTTGTCGTCCAGCATCGTAGATGTCACAGACATCGTCGATGGCATCCTGCCATACAAGCCGGGCTGCTCGAACTGTTGCGAGTGCCTCCGCTAATCGGACTTGAGAGGTGGGCTGCGCAGCTTGGCGTTCACCAGCCGAATAGGGCAGCAACCGTTCGCGCATGTGTTCACGAAACAAGTCAACGGCGGCTTCTGCACCACCCAGAGCGGGTGCCGCCGCCACTAGAACCAACACTGGCGTCAGTGGGTAACGAACGAAGGGATCGGAGCGGACGTCAGCCCCGGGAGGCTCATCGCCTCGAAAATCTGCAGCGGTCATAGTTCGATGTTCGGGAACAAAGACTTGATCCGCGACAATGTCGTTACTACCCGTTCCGCGCATGCCCGACGTCCGCCACACATCGTCAACCTCGACATCGGAGATCGGGGCCACACAAAATCGCGACTCCGGTTCGCCATCGCGATCTACCAACGTATTAACCATTACCCAGTCGGCATGCTGGACCCCGGTCGCCCACTGCCAACGACCCGTCATCTTGTAACCGCCAGGAACAGGTATGGCAGTTCCTGTGGGAGCGAGAGGGCACGGCATCATCACGTATGGTCGCGTCGCAAAAAGATCGTCTTGAAGAACTTTTGGTCCTCGCGCTACGAACCAGTTGTGCAGCATTAGGAATGAGATGGTCCAAGCTGAAGAAACGCAGCCGTGAGCCATCACACGCGACATTTCAGTGATGGACCGTAGACCCAGTCCCCAACCTCCAAGATCTGACGGCACCAGAACGCGAAAAGCACCAGAAGCAGTAACTTCGTCGATTGTGGCCTGAGGCAACTCCCTTAGATGTTCCGCCTCGGTTGCGCGCCCAGCTAAAGCAGGAATCATTCCCTCAGCCCAAGCGACTGCTTCGCCATGATCCAATTTTTTGTGGCCCACCGGGCTTAGATCTGCTTTATCTTCAGTTGAGTTCATCGGGCAAGATTCTAAAACGTGTCGACGTTACGGGTGAACACTTTGGAAATTGATCCTGGATATGGGGAGCTAGATGAGTAACTACAGACGCATTGGTACCCCCTGATTCGGGTTAACAATCATGGATTGACGATCTGATCAGCAACTGCTGGGTATGGTGACCACCATCACTCAACAATCTGGATCCTTCGCAACTCCCGGCCGGTTCGTTTCCTTAGAAGTGCACCACGCGAGTGCCCTTGAGGCGTTCTTGAGTGAGTTCGACTCTCTGCCTGATGAGCTACATGGGTACTTCTGTCATCGGAATGACTCCATCGAACAAGTCGTGACGTCGCTCCAAGCATCGAGCAGTGGCGAGCAACTTGCGCCGGGCTGGGTTCCGAACTCGACCTGGTTTTGGGAAGTGGACGAAACCATTCAAGCCGTTATCAACCTCCGCCACTGGCTCACGCCTTCACTAGAACAAGATGGAGGCCATATTGGTTACTCGGTTGCAAGCTCACATCGTCGACAAGGTGTCGCCTCGGCCATGCTCAGAACCGTGCTAGGACACTGTCAGGGCCTAGGGATTTCTCGGACGTTGTTGATTTGTGGGTCCGACAACCGTGCATCTATCCGTACTATCGAACGGCACGGCGGGGTGTTGGATCGCGAAGAGTGGAGCAAATCCTCGCAGCGGATGCAACGGTGGTACTGGATTGACATAAGCCGCACTTGATCTCGTGTGTTGTAATACAAGAAGCGATCGACCGTCGTCCACGATGCTCTTGTGTGGAGACAGGTAGGTTGCTGCGACTGCGGTGATGTTGGTTTTGATACGGGGGGCTGTCATGACAATTGTCGATTTCGAGATCCAGAAGCGTTACAGCTTCGCGAACGGCACTTCGTTCGGCAATGCCGGGAGCTATGAGCAGATCGATGCTGTGGCGCATTACGCCGTCGACCCCGCCTCCTTGGCCAACCAAGGAATTGTTGACCTGGCCTCAACGAAAAGAGGTGCCGACGGTTTGGTTCACTATGAGGGCGACGTCACTGTCCTACGACCAGTGGACCCCAACCGATCCCGCCGAGCCGCCTTGGTAGAGGTGCCTAATCGGGGATATCGAACGGCTGGAAGTCTGTTCAACCGGGCACCCCGGTTGGTGGAGCCGACACCTGAGATCGATCCCGGAGACGGGTTCCTGTTTCGCCATGGATGGACAATGGCTTGGTGTGGCTGGCAGTGGGATGTCCCCCGCAGCGCCGGTCGAATGGGGCTGACTGCCCCCCTAGTTGTTGATGACATGGGTGAGGAGGTCGACGCTGAAGTACAACTGCGCCTGCAGATCAACGAACGAATAATGTCTGTTGACCTCACTGACCACCACGTGGGACTCCTCGGCGGTCATCAACCCCTCCCAACGGGTGACCTCAACGACGCGTCGGCTCGTCTTTTGCGCCGCGACGGAATTTGGGGAGAGCCCGAGGAGATGCCGCGCAGTTCGTGGAGTTTCGCTCGAGACGACGGGTCGGGACAGCCAACTCCCGACCCAGACCACATCTGGCTTTCCACAGGATTTGAGCCTGGTCGGATCTATGACCTCGTGTATCGCACTCCACACTGCCCAGTTGTTGGGGTTGGCCTATTGGCCGTCCGAGACCTCGGTGCCTTCCTTCGTTCAGAGAAGGTATCGAACCCTTGTTCCGGTGAACTCGACCATCTCATTGCGACAGGTCAGTCCCAATGCGGCCGTTTTCTGCGTACTTCGCTTCAACTCGGACTGAATCGTGATGAGGATGGAAACGCCGTCTACGACGGACTGTTAGTTCATATCGCTGGGGGCCGGCGAGGCGAGTTCAATCATCGGGTCGGGCAGCCATCGGTACAACCCACACCAAGCTTTGGTCATAGACCCCCCTTCGCTGATGACCCCCAACTTGACCCCCACAGCGGATCGACGGAGGGCTTACTTGATCGCCAACGCGAACTTGGTCATGTACCTAAAGTTTTTTATACCGACACATCGTCGGAGTACTGGCGCGGCGATGCCTCGCTTGCCCACACATCGATGCTGGACGGTTCAGATATCGAGCCACCGGCAACGACCCGCCGATATCTGTTCTCCTCCACCCAGCACAGCCCCGGCATGTTGCCGTTGACGTCTCACAGCATCTTCGGCAGCCAAGGTGCCAACTACTTCAACACTGTTGACTACACCCCGCTGATGAGGGCAGCGATTACGAATTTGTTGACGTGGATCGCCGATGACGTGGAACCACCCCCTAACGCGATACCTCGCAGCTCAGATAACTCAGCAGTGTCTCGCGAAGCTGTAGTGGATTCACTCAAAGCTATTGAAGGACTGACTCGGCCAGCACCGAGCGGCCTACTGACTATTCGCCCACTCGATTTGGGACCAGGCGAGCCAGAAGGCATAGGTACCTACCCGGCTCAGCCTGTCGGCGCTGCATATCCATGCCTCGTGTCTGCGGTTGACGAGAGCGGGAATGAGATTGCGGGCATCCGTCTTCCAGAGGTAGCAGTGCCGGTGGCGACAAATACTGGGTGGAACCCCCGTCACCCAACGACCGGTGGGGTGGGACAGATCCTCGATTATGTAGGGTCGACCCTTCCTCTGGCCCGAGACAGAGAAACCCGCACGATCGCGGGTGACCCCCGACTGTCCATCGCCGAACGTTATATCGACGAAGATGACTATCGTTTTCGGTTGCGGCGGCACGCGGAGCAACTCCTCGCTGACCGCTACCTACTCGCTGAGGACATTGCTACATGTGAGAGCATCGCACTCCAGCGGTATCGAGCGTTCGTAGAGTTGAAATGAAGAGGCTCAACCCACCCAAGCACTCTCGCCTGGCGTCAACTGCGCGGAGCTGCTTATCAATGCTGAGGTGAGTGCGTCTCGGTCACACAACTCGGCATAGAATCAAGGCTAAGCAGAAGGATCTTATGGACGCGACACCTGATACATGGCGTTGGATCTGGTTGATGATCGCTGCGGTGCTGATTACTGGCGAGATGTTCGTGGCGGGAACATTTATTCTGATTCCCTTCGGGCTGAGCGCGAGCGTAGCGATGGTCATGGCCTTTTTTGGTGCTCCACTCCTTCTCGATTGGATTGTCTTCGTGGGCCTTGGCGGCCTTCTCTTCTCAGTTTTTTGGAAAAAGAGCAGAGTGTCGATGGCTGCCATGAAATCGCCTCCAGGAGCAGGTCATGACCGATTGATCGGCGTGCTGGGACGAACATTAGAAACCATCCCCGCCGATCCAGCCGAATCAGGCCTAATCAAAGTGGGTGGCGAGGAGTGGAGAGCCATATCTGATGTCGGGCCGATTAGCTCCGGCTCTACAGTTGAGATCATGGAAATACGAGGTACACGAGTCGTGGTGCGAGCGACTCCCGAACAGGGGTCGAAATAGTGTTTATCTACGTTGTGCTAGCCGTCTTTGTCATCGTCGTTTTTCTTTTTCTCATTGCTGGTGTGAAGATCGTCCGCCCCTACGAACGCGGCATCGTTGAGCGAGTTGGTAAATACAAAGAAACGAAAGAATCTGGGCTTCAAATAATTATTCCCTTCATCGACACGATTAAACGCGTGGACATGCGAGAACAAGTGGTGGATGTGCCACCTCAAGAGGTCATTACTTCTGACAACGTCGTTGTGTCGGTAGACGCAGTGGTTTTTTATGAGCCCACTGACCCTAAGCGCCTGGTGTACAACATCGCCAACTTTGTCTTGGCTATTACAAAATTGGCGCAGACTAATTTACGAAACCTCGTTGGCGAACTGCAACTTGATGGTGCTCTAACCTCGCGAGATCGTATTAACGCTGCTCTACGAGAAATACTTGACGAAGCGACAGACAAATGGGGCGTCCGCGTTGTCCGCGTAGAGATTCAGCGCATCGATCCGCCACCAGATGTTATGGCGGCTATGCACGAGCAGATGAAGGCTGAACGCACCAGGCGTGCAACTGTGACCGAAGCGGAGGGTTTCCGGGAGTCGGAAATCACTCGAGCCGAGGGCGATAAGCAATCTCGGATTCTCGAAGCAGAGGGACAGCGACGGAGCGCAATTCTCGGCGCTGAAGGCGAAGCCCAAGCAGTGAGAACTGTCGCAGAGGCGGAACGTTACCGATTACAAACCGTCGCTGAAGGAGAGGCAGAATCCACCCGCCTAATATTCCAGGCGATTCATGATGGAGACCCAACGAGCGATCTTTTGGCGGTCCGCTACCTTGACGCTCTCGCTCAAATCGCTGATGGGAGGGCAACCAAAATTATTGTTCCCACAGAGTTCAGCGGAGTCTTGGGCGCGGTGATGGGAATTGCTGAAGCCATGAGTCCGGTGGTTGACACTGAGACCGAGTCGTCGGCCTCGGAAGATCTGAATCTCGAATAATCGCGAATTTCGGTTTCACAATGCCGAAAACCTCGATTGTTGGCGGTTAATCACCCATGAGTCGTGTCGATGATGGCGAACGTTCACGATGGCCTTTGGTATTCGACGTAACTCAAAGTAAATCCAACTCCACATCCGCAACACAAAATGAGATCAAGACAGCGCGAGGCGCTTGGTTAGCGCTGCTTCTCATCGGGTTGGCTTCGATGGTCGCTCAAGGATTCGGGCGCTTTACGTTTCCGGTGCTACTGACTGCCATCGATCGCGAAATGCTCGGTTCATACACATTGGCTGGCTTCTTAAGCAACGTCCCTCTTGTCGCGTACCTCATAGGCACTGGAGTCACATCAGTTCTATCGACTCGTAGTGACCCGACTCGCCTAATGAAAATTGGGGTGACGTTATCGGTCGTGGGTCTGGGGTCGATGTCGGTAAGTCCCAACGTATGGATGCTGGCCTTAGCGCTCTTTGTTGCCGGGTTCGGGGCGGCTCTGGTATGGGTTCCCGCTCCAGGCATAGCTGCGTCCATGGTTGGCCCGACCCAAGGAGGCTTGGCCATTGGACTTGTCGGTTCGGGCATCGGCACAGGGGTGATGCTTGCGGGCCCGTTGACCTCAGCAGTTCGGACTGTTTCTGGGAATGAGTTTTCGTGGCGCCCCGTCTACGCCCTCCAAGCACTTTTCGGTGTCGTTGTCTTGGTTGGTCTATTTCTGGTGTTGCATCGTGGTGAGAAACCAGGAACTTTGGCCAAAGTCCCCGTATCTGTTCTGACCACAGTCCCTCATTGGAGGTCAATCACGCTCGCTTTCGTCGTTTTTGGCATCACGTACTCTCTGTTCTTCTATTTTCTCCCGGCCCAATTGGTGGCATCGGGATGGAGTGGCTCGACAGCTCGTTGGATGTTCGCTCTCCTAGGATTAGCCAGCATTTTTGGCGGCGTTGTCTTCGGCCGAATTTCAGACCGCCTTTCGCGCCCAACCACTATGGGGTTCGGCTTCGTGTTAATGGCAACGGCACCACTACTTGTTCTCGTCGACAATGGCGTAGTGGTGGTGATCGGTGTCTTTGCGTTCGGGCTATGCATAGCCGGTGTTCCGACCACCATCGGTGCCATGTTGGCTGACGCTCTCGACAGCAGGGCATTCGTAACGGCGTTCGGCACTATTACTTTCGCTTTCGGAGCCGCTCAACTCTGTGGCCCACCGTTTGCAGGGTGGGTGGGAGAGAGAACTGGATCTTTTCAGATTCCATTCATAACTGCATCCGTCGTAGCGCTTTTGGGAGCATTTTTGACCATCCCTATGAAAGCGACTCCCGACGTGAGGCACACATCGTGACGGCGTAACGGACGTCGCCAAATCGTGGCTGTGGAACAGTTCTGAGAACGCGTCTTCATCTGCTCTGGTGAATAGCGACAACAATTCAGAAAAGGCCATCGATGGTTCCCCTTCGCTGAGTAGCACGTGGTCGTGAGCGTAGATCTGCGATCGCACGATTACATCCCGGCGCGATATAGACACACAGGTAGCTCAAGGGTGTGGGCGCGCCCAAGCGAGGTTATTAATGCCATCCGTTCGCTTTGATGGCAGAGCCGACAGCAGACTGACAGACTTTGAGTTATGTCAATCAACTTCGGCCTTACGCTTCCTCAACGAGGCGCATTTATTGGTCTTGGGTCTATCACCGACATTTTGAGCCTCGCTCCGCGAGCCGAGGAAAGCGGGTTGTTTTCCTCGGTGTGGGTTGGCGACAGCATCACGGCGAAACCGCGACCTGAAGCAGTTGCCCTGTTGGGTGCACTTGCCGGAATGACGGAGCAACTCCGCCTAGGTGTTGGCTGCATGGCAAGCTTCCCGGTTCGCGATCCGGCGCTTTTCGCGTATCAATGGGCCACTCTCGACCTGATTTCTGAAGGAAGAATGGACCTTGCCGCTTGCACCGGCATCGTTGCTGCAGACGGAGCTTCGAGAGATGAAGGACGGCATTTTGGTGGTGTTACCGACATCGATCGCGCAGCTCGTATGGAGGAAAACATTCATCTGTGTCGTTTGCTGTGGTCAGGTGAAGAGATCGACTTCGAGGGGCGCTTTCACAGCTATTCGGCGCTTCGTATCCAGCCCAAACCAGTGCAGGACCCGTGTCCGATCTGGATTGCAGCCAATCCCGCTCCTGGAAAGTATTGGGAACGTTCCCTGCGTCGCGTCGCGAAACTGGCGGACGGCTTCCAAACCTGCGCTCTGTTCCCCGGGATCCTTCGCCTGATGGTTGATGACGTGCTCAAGTACAGGCAAGAAGATCAGAAGAGATCTAACGAATTCCCGATAATGGCGTACCACAATGTCAACATCGGAAAAGAAAGAGAACAGTGCCTCAGCGAAAGCAAACAATTCTTAGACGCGTACTACGGACCAGTCTTCTCAACTCAACAGGTCGAATCTTGGACTGCTGCCGGAACTCCAGATGAGGTCATCTCCGATATTAGAGACCTCGGAGAACAAGGCGCTAACGCCGTGACTTTGCGCATGACATCAACCGACCAAGATCAACAGTTCCGGCTGCTCACTGAACACGTGCTACCGGCCTTGGTGTAACAGTGGGAGCTCTCACGGGATACGCAGTGGTGGATTTGTCAATACTTGTGCAGGGTCCACAGGCATCAGCCATGTTGCACGACCTGGGCGCTGATGTCGTAAAGGTTGAACTGCCGGAGGTTGGGGATCTGGGACGATGGTTGACGGTAGCTGTCGACGACGACCGCTCTCCCTATGTGGAGGCAAACAATCGGGGTAAGCGGTCGGTAGCACTCGATCTGCGAACTCTGGGAGGAAAACGAGCACTGTTCAAACTGGTCGAAAAGGCTGACATTTTGATTCACAACTTCGTGCCCGGCACTGCTGAGGATTGGGGCATCGACTACGAAGACTTTCTTGAGATCAACCCGCAGTTGATTTACGCCGCGGGCTCGACGTTCGGACCAGAGGGCCCGAATTCACGCCGTGAGGGCGCGGATATGGTTGGTCAGGCTGAAGGTGGGATCGTGTCGGTCACTGGCCATGACGATGGGCACCCGACAATCGTCGGATCGGTGATCTCCGACCATCTCGGTGCCCAAAATATGATCACCGGCATTCTTGCTGCGCTCCTGCATCGTGAACGAACCGGAGAGGGGCAACGCGTAGACGTGTCACTCGTTGGCAGCGCCATTTATGGGCAGTCATCAGAGATGACCTACACAATGCTGAGCGGCAAGGCACCAGGCCGACCTAACAACGGCCACGGAATTCTGCGCGGCCTGGTTCATCGGTGTCACACGAGCGACGGCTACATTTATCTCCTCGGAGTACAGGAGCATCTCTGGAACGATTTCGCGCGATGCATCGGCCGAGAGGACTTCATTGACGATCCACGCTTTGCGACTTTGGTGCTGGAGCCGGAGAACCTGCAGATTCTTCGAGGAATTCTTGACGAAATTTTCCCAACTAAAACCACCGATGAGTGGGAAGACCGAATGCAGGAGTGGGGTCAGCGATACGGTCGGGTAAAGACCTACGACGAAGTAGTCATCGACGAGACCAACTTGGTAAATGGCTACGTGGTGGAGGTTGAACACCCGGAGTATGGTGCGATTAGCGTCGTCGGCAATCCAATTCGAATGAGTGCCACACCCACTGAAATAGCTGTGGTGGCGCCCACCCTTGGACAACACACCGAAGAGGTGTTACTTGAAGTTGGCTTTACATGGGAAGACATCGAACAGCTTCGAGCTGACGGAGCGTACTGACCTCGAATGACGGTGCCGTTGGCATGACGTACCCGCGGCCGATCAATCTCAGGTGTCCAGCGGTCTGATCAGTCACTCGATCGTTGGATAGCGGCTAATGCCTGGGCGAAATCGGGGTGTTTCATAGCTGCTTCTTCGGCGTTCAACGAGGACTCCATGACAAGATCCGCTGCGGCACGCAGCATCAAATGAATTGTTGCTTTCGTTCCCCTAACAGCCTGGGGAGGTAAGGCCACTAACGTCCGGGCGAGTTCAAGCGCTGCATCAAGAGCTTCGCCGTGAGCTACGACTTCTGACAACAACCCCAGTGATACAGCGCTTTCAGATGTGATCAGCTCACCTGTCATTAACAGTTTTTTCGCCTTATTCACGCCTACAAGAAGCGGCCAAATCAACGCGCTGCCGTTGCCTGCGGGCAACCCCGCTAGCACGTGCGGGTCACCGAACTTCACCCCTGGAACGACAAATGAAACATCGGCGAGTGACGCGATGGTCGCACCGAGTCCAATAGCGTGGCCGTTCACAGCACAGATGAACGGCACTTCTAAGTCAACGATGCCGTCAATAATCAATCCTGCTTCTTCTATGGATGACAGACCCGTATATGTGACATAAGGACGATCTGGGTTGCTGTCCCCGCCGACACTAAAGACCCGACCCGAACCTGTGAGAACCAACGCCGCGACTCGCTCGTCGCTTTGAGCAATTTGAAAGAGCGCGCAAAGCTCCGAATGCATCCGGTCGTCAACAGCGTTGCCTTGATCTGGGCGGTCAAGCATCACAACGGCGATACCTGTCTCCTCATCAATGTCGACCGACAATGTCAGGAACTTTGAAGGGTCAAAGGATTCCAATTGAAGTAAAGGTTTCCCGCCGTCATGGCCCATGAGATGACCCTAGACTTCTTTCACTCGAACGGGGAGGGCATTAGATGGCCACGTCACTTACCTTCGGCACCTTCCTCGCTCCCTACCACCCGCTCGGCGAGAACCCTCTTTTGAGCATGGAACGCGACCTCGAGATCATCCGCTACTGCGATGAGCTTGGGTTCGACGAAGCCTGGATCGGCGAACATCATTCAGCTGCATGGGAGACCGTGAGCGACCCGGCAGTTTTCCTCGCCGTCGCGGGTGAACGCACAACTCGCATCAGGCTCGGATCAGGAGTGGTATCTCTTCCCTACCACCACCCACTCATGGTTGCAGACCGATTTGTTCAACTCGATTACCTGACCCGAGGTCGAGCCATGTTAGGGGTGGGCCCCGGAGCCCTTGTCTCCGACGCTTCAATGATGGGAATTGAACCGGTCACTCAGCGGGGCCGCATGGAAGAAGCCCTCGGTGTGATTATCCGCCTACTCAACGGGGAAACGGTGACCCACAGCAGCGACTGGTTCGAACTGCACTCCGCCCAGCTCCAACTGCTTCCATTAAATGGGTCCATGCCCATCGCCGTTGCCAGCACTACGTCACCTGCTGGCATGGTTTGCGCTGGCCGCTACGGCGTAGGCGTCCTTTCTCTCGGCGCCGGACTTATTGGCGGAAAAAAAGACCTCGCTGCCCAGTGGGCGCTAGCAGAAAAAGCGGCACAATCAGAGGACAAGACGATGGACCGAGGGGAGTGGCGTCTAGTTATTCGTGCTCATCTTGCACAATCTCGAGAAGAGGCAATGAGTCAAGTACGCGAGGGTCGAGAACGCGAACGAGAACAATATTTCCGGAAGGTTGCCGGACTACGCAACGATCACACCCTTGAACAAGAAATCGAAGACGACGCATCAATCGTGGGAACACCCGACGACATGATTGACGCGCTCCACCGGCTTCAGACGTCCACCGGCGGCTTCGGAGGATTCCTAGTTCTTGGAAATGACTGGGCCAACCATCAAGACACTCTCCGAAGCTACGAACTGATAGCTCGTCAAGTGATTCCCCGGTTCAACGGAATGCTTGAACCCCTGCAACGCTCCTACGATTCTGTCGTGGAAAACAAACGGTCTTTTGCCGAGCCCGTTATGAAGGCCATTCGAAAAGCGTACGAGGATGCCGGGCAACAGATCCCAGAGAATCTGACGCCCAAAAATCTTCGGTAGAGATCGTCACGCTTGGCGATAGCGCTTCAATTGAGTGGCCGCTGAAGTTCACTCAAATGTTAGGGCGCTGAGTTGACCACGCGCCTACCTGCGACATCTGCTGGCGCGTGTGAGACATCGTCAGGGGTCATGTCTCGAAGCCAGCAAGCAAATTCCAAAAGGATGCCGTCTGGGTCACGAAAATATGCTGACCGAATCCACACACCATCATGCATTCCATCGCTAACCGTGCTTTCGCTGTCATCGTGATTAATGATGCGCGTTACTTCGACTCCCTTGTCCCGCAATCGCTGCACGGCCGCCTCAAATCTTTCGGGCGCCACATCGAAGGCGACGTGGTTCATGGAACCATGGGCCGAGACGATGTCACCACCGCCTGGCATTTCTGCAGCGGCGGCGACACCGAGTGCCTGACTAGGAGCGTGAGGAAACCAAAAAAACGCAACCTGGTCTCCGCCCCCGCAGTCGAAAAAGAAATGCTGGCCTCCGCCAGGAATCTCCAGTGTCTTTGTGAGAGGCATTTCAAGGACGTTGGTATAGAAATCAACAGTCCGAGCCATATCGCTACACACCAGAGCTAAATGATTTATACCTCTGAATTCGAACTCATCACCAGTGTCGCCCATCGTCGCCTCCTCAGACAAGGTTAGCTTTCTGTCAATATGGTAGGCACATGACACGCACTCGACAGATTCCTCGCTCCGAAGCCCCCGATTCCGTTCTCCCCGTATATGAGCGGCTGTTCGGTAGTCGCGACCCGGTCGCTGAACCTGGCACCGCTACAGGAACGCCAGGAAATTGGTGGACCGTGTTCGCTCAGACCCCGCCATTACTGGACCATATGGTCTCCGGCTTCGGTCTTTTTAACGATCCCCAAAGAGCTCTGCCTGCAGAACTGAGAGAACTTGCTCTCACACGAGTGGGGTTCGCGGCCGCTAGCCAATTCGTCTTTAGCCAGCACTGTAAAGCCGCGCGAAATGCTGGTCTGAGCGAACAAAAGGTGGCGGCGATACCGGCGTGGTCTGTAGCTGACGTCTACACGCCTGGAGAAAGAGCAGTTCTGGCGTATACCGATGACCTCGTATTAGCTGGCGGACGAGTGCAGGACGGCACTTACGAAGCGCTCCGAGAAGAACTCAGTGAAACAGCGGTGATTGAACTCACCTACGCGGTGGCCATGTATCAACTCCACGCGACGATGTGTCGAGCGCTTCGGCTTGAATTCGATGATGTAGACGAACGCATTGTCGAAGTGGCAGCCCCTACCGACGGTGACCAAGATGTAATGGGCGCCATCAGCATGCAAGATTGACGCAAATTATCGAGCGCTAGTTCTTTCAAATTTCGAGGCTAAATAGGTCAGAGAAAGCATGGCCATATTCCTCTGCAGATGAAACCAGCGATCCCATGCCGACAAAGTCTTCGTCGCTCATCGATTTCCGTCCGTTAGCGATTTCTTCGCCGCCCCACCCACACACATAACGCAGACGGTATTTCGAGCTTGTCAGCGCCCCATAAATGGTTTCCGCCACGGACTCCGCTTGCACCGATGCCGCTATCCCCGCACTGTAGAACTGAAACATTCTGTCGTAATGGTCTTGATAAGCGGTCGGTTGAGGGTTGCCTTCGTTCTTTGGCAAAATGGCTGTGCGCGTTACTCCGGGTTCGACAATATGTACTCGAACTCCGAAACCAATAAGTTCCTGAGCCAGCGCCTCACTCATTCCCTCCAAAGCGAATTTTGACCCCACATAAACGGTTTGCCCGATGTGGCCTATAAGGCCTGCAATGGAAGAAACCTGAAAAACGTGACCACTGCCGCGCTCGCGCATAGCTGGAACAAAAGCTTTCACACACCGAACGGGACCCCAGACATTGACATCCATCACCTCTTTGGCCTTTTCAATATCGATGTCTTCGGTAACTGAATTTAAAGCGACACCCGCGTTATTGACGAGAACATCCACTGAATCCCCGTGTCCGTCGATCTCATCGGCGCACGCAAGAACTGAATCATCATCGCTGACGTCTATCTCTATAGCGGAGAGGTCGTAGTCCTTGGCTAGCTCTAGTAGTTTCGAGCCTTTTTGAAGGTCGCGCATTCCGGCGTAAACCTTGTGTCCTTTTTGTGCAAGTAATAAGGCGGTTGCGCGTCCGAGGCCCGAGTTTGCGCCAGTAACTAATGTCACAGTCATGGTGGGACACTAGCGCCCACTAATTGTTGGTTGACGGACGACGACTGTTCGTCAGGCTCAATTCTGGATTCGCCTCGCTATGGATCAATCAGAACGCCGGGGTTGAGAATGCCGTTGGGGTCAAGGTGTTTTTTTACCGCTCTTAAAGATTGAGCAAACAACTCGGGACGTTGAACGTCGTAGGCGTTAGGTCGGTGCATCCTGCCGACGGCGTGGTGATGAGTCGATGTTCCCCCGGCGGCGACTAAGGCCTCGTTCGCTGCGTCTTTGATTGTTTGCCATTGCTTGATCTCGGCCCCTTGGGAACCCATACCCGACCAGCTGTAATACGGTGCCGGCCCATCGGGGTACACGTGGGTAAAGCGACAGGACAGTGAGTGGTGTTCACCAAATGTCGCCTTGAGGGCATCACCAACCGCTGCTCTGACGGCATGATCGAATTCAGGCCATCGATCCCAAGTGATGGCCGTCTCAAAGGTGTCTGCAACGACCCCCAGCGAGGTCTCGACGCCGTTACCGACACCGATAAAGGCATCTCGCCAGGCGCCAACCGCTCCTGCTCGACCGGTCGGGTTTCCAGTTCCGTCATCGATCTGGATTTCGTCGTCTGCTATAAGTCCACCAGCGTCACGGGCGATTTCGACGGCTTGTGCGATGTTGTGGCGCTGACTGAGTTCTGCGCTTTCGAAAGCAACGATCACCAACGAGCTAATTCCGTCAAGACCTGCCGCTCTTTGAGCTTCTGCTGGATCAAGGATACGCAGGTTCGCTGGCCACAGCTTTGCCTGAACAATGTTCCTAACTGCTTCATACCCAGCTTCCCAGGAGGGGAACAAAATTCCCGCTGTCGCTCTAAATGACGGCCGTTTTTGAATGCGCATCCATGCTTCTGTGATGATGCCGAGAATCCCTTCCGAGCCGATGACCATGCGATCAGGGCTCGGGCCAGCACCTGACCCAGGTAAACGCCGCGATTCCCACCATCCAGCAGGCGTGATCATCCTTGTCGATTCGACAAATTCATCAATGTGGGTGTGATTCGTTGCATAGTGGCCACCCGAGCGAGTCGCGATCCATCCCCCCAACGTTGAAAAGCGAAATGATTGAGGGAAGTGACGCAGGGTGTACCCGTGGGGTCGTAGCTGATCTTCGAGGTGGGGTCCAAACACTCCGGCCTGAATGCGTGCCGCCCGCGATACTTCGTCAACTTCAAGGACTTGATCGAGACCATCCAGCGATATCACTACTGTCGGGCCGCGGTCTTCAGGAGGGTTTAACCCCCACACGACAGAAGACCCTCCTCCATATGGGACCGCCACATACTGATTCTCGTTACACCAATCCAATGTTGCAGCGACTTCATCTTCGTTGCGTGGGTGCGCCACAACGTCGGGGGGGTTAGGAAATTCGAGGTTGAATGCCCGGACTCGTTCAGTGAAATGAGCCCCGTATGTGTAAGCGACACGTTCTTGATCTGAGGTAGAACACCAGGCGCTTACGGCCTCAGGAACCTTGATTCGTGTTGCTCGTAGCTCAGCGTCTCCGGCTTTGGGAACAGGGCGCGCCGTAATCGCGGTTCCGTACCGCTCAGAGAGCTCTTGAGCGAGTCGGGCTCTCTCGGCATCAGTCGGCTCTTCGGACTCCGTGCACCACGCCCAGAACGATTTACGATCCGTCATTACCAGTCCCTTTGCCTAAGCTCCGATTCGACCCTAGTTGAGGTATCGAGTCGGAACGTCGGTGGAGCAGCTCTTTGGGGTTTAGCGCAGCAAATCTCCAGGTTGATCGCCGCTGAGCATGTCGTTGTAGTCGACTTCTAAGTGTTGTTGGAGCAGTTCGTGGAAATGGCGGAGTTTGGTTTCTTGATAGTCAGCTAGGTGAACTCGTTGACTGGCAAGGTTTTTGAGTCCCTGCTGGACCTTATCGAGATTGTGGAAATCCTGATTGAAGACCTTCGCGAGAAGTCCTAATTGTGGAGCTTCTGTCCAATCTTCATCCGCTTCTAACCATTGGACGGGCGCTGGTGCTGGTCGGTCCTCTCCGTTGGGTGACGGCAAGAACAACATGCATTCAAAGATGCATTGGTCTGGGTTGTCTCCCTGGGGTCTGAAACGGTACTGAATAGGATTGACGCAGCCCCACGGGTGCCAGTTGGGGAAGACGGAAAAGAAAATCGAGTCAATCATCTCCGCGTCGCAGATGGCATCTACGTCCACAACCTCGGCTTGTTTCCCTAGGAGACGCCGAAATTCTGACCGTTTTCGTTCCGCGAGTTGAGTTCGCTGCTCAGCGAGATTGGTGCGAGAAGTAGGTGGGGTTGGTACTTCTGTGAAATTGGGTAACTGTTTGCCGCCCACCCACAGGCAAAGATGCGGATCGGCGTGAGTTAATTCGCCCTCTATCCAGCGGCCGTCCGAATGGAATTTACTTTCATTTCCATCTGTATCGACTACTAGCACGAGGTCTTCGTCGATGCGCTCGTAGATATGTCCGCTAAGTGGATGGCGAAATCTTGTATAGAGCCGCCCATTTGGGTCGGGTTCCCAATCGACGACGTCGGCAAGGTGTGGGCTTGGTATCTCTGATGGTGAAATGGCCCGAGAGAAGTTGCCGTAAACGTCGTAACGGCTATTTGCATCCCCTATTGATTCCAACAGGGTCGGATGGGTTGCTATGACGTGGTACGACTCCATGAACGCTTCTTGGCCCACCTTCCAGTTGCATTCAATGATTTTCGCGACGTGGACAGCCTTGTATCGCCGGTGGAGTGGGAGAGTTGTTTGGTGGTTGGGAAATTCACCCAAGTAATCGCTCAACGGTTCGCATGAGGGATCCGGGTTGATAAAGACGAAACCGCCGTACCTCTCGACCCGAGCTTCAGGGAGATGTAAATTTTTTGGATCGAGGTGGGGAAAGTCCCATTGGCTAGGGATTTCTTTTATGGAACCATCAAGATTCCAGCACCATCCGTGGAATGAGCAGCGAAGGTTTGGGAAGCATTTTCCGTTGATTTCTCGAAGTTTCCGTCCCCGGTGAAGGCACGAGTTTCGGTAGGCGCGAATGTCATCGGGATCAGTTCCGGTCCGTACAAGCAGGAATGACAGGTGAGCGATGTCATACACGACATGATCACCGACGTCTTGTAACTCGTCTTCATGGCAGGCAAGTTGCCACACCTTGGACCACAGTTTTTCAACCTCAAGGTCATGGAAGGTTCTCGAATAGTAAACCCACGCCGGAACCTCAGACGGACCGGGCGGCATTGGTGACTCTTCACTCAAGAAGACGGGTACGGGTCGAGAGTCCAAGTGAAGAATTTCGGTGTAACTGATTCCCTCCGATCGGTTCGTTCCCGTCACGGTCTCAACCATGACCTACTACCTCCTTGGCAGTAACCGTCACATCTAAGCGCTCAAGCCCCCGCAGCACGAAGCTCGGTTGATAACGAAGCTGTTCCGCGTTTGTGACCTCAATACTTTGAAGTCTGCGACTCATCTCTTCAGCCACGATTCGCGTTTCGAGCCTCGCGAGTCCAGCACCGACACAAAAGTGCGGACCACGGCCAAAGCTGAGGTGGGCCGACTTGTTTACGCGGCCAGGTCGAAAGACGTCAGGTTTTTCCCAAACATCCGGATCGCGATTGGCCGCTGCATACATCAGCACGATTCGCGAACCCGCCGGGATGAACTTCGAGCCAATAGTCATGTCCTCAGTAGCGATACGGAACATGCCTTGTGTCGGTGCGGCAAGACGCAATGCCTCTTCGGCGACGTCGCCGCTGCGCTCGGGATGAGACCTCAGGGACTCCCACTCGGTTTGGTTTTCGGCAAGCAGCCGAAACATTTCTCCGAGCAAGTGAGTTGTCGTCTGATTGCCAGCGACAAGTAACTGCTGGATGATGCTCAACATCTCGCTGACGTTGAGAGGTACTCCTTCAAACTGGCTATCGGTATCGGAAGTGTCTTTTTCAACGGTGGCGTTCACCAACGCCGTCAAGATGTCATCTTGTGGTTCGAACCGTCGCTGATCGAGTTGATCCGCGAAATATTTTTGAAATTCAATCACCTCTCGTTGAGCATCCAATCGTTCTTCGACCGAGATGTTTGTGCCGATTCCAGCTACGGACGCATCGCTCCAGCTCTTAAAGTCTGCTAGCCGATCGTCGGGAACGTTGAGTGCCTTGGCTATCACTCGAACCGGCAGAGGTATAGCGAAAGCTTCGACGAAATCGACGGAAACGCCATCTGACGTTGTTTCGATGAGATTGTCCATTAACTCTGAAGTGAGTTCGCGGACCACCGGCTCCATGTTGGTGATCGCCCTTGGCGTGAAGGCTTGAGCTACCAAGCGTCGATAACGCGTATGGACGGGCGGGTCGACGGTAAGCATTGTCCCTATGGGCTCATACCCGCCCTCGTCTTCGTAAAGTTTCTTGAGACGCCGCGAGTATTCGGAGTCTCCATCCATAGATCCGGTGTCGAATCGCGATGAAAAGTGAGCGTGATCTAGGGCGGCTTCGGCCACATCTCCTTGTCGTGTGACTAAAAAGAGTGAGCTACCCATCGCCTGTGTCTCATATGCGGCTGTTTCTTCGCGCATTAGGGCGTAATACATGTGAGGGCATTGCTGTATTTCCGGGTCAAAAATGTTAAAGGCATCAAGGTGAGTGCCTTCAGAGTTATGGGAATCAGCCATGACTCGACCCGTCGCCGGAGAAGACGCCTATTCGAAGGGAGATTCCCAACGTTTCATTTGGTGCCGTCGTAGGGGAGTCGGTCATAAAGCGATCCTAATTTGTGTTTTGAAGGTGTCATAGACGTATTTGTGGTGCATCCCAAACCGAGCAACTCCTCCCAGAATCACAAACAGCATTCACGTAAATGCGCGAAATATGAAAGCACGAGAAGAGTGTTCCTGGGAAAGGATGGAGTCGCCACTTAGGCGTGCCGTTTGTGGGATAAAATTTCCGCCTACAGTCAGATCTGACAAAAAGTACTGCTCTTCGGTCTGTCGCATGAGGTGAGGCAATGATGGCAGCTAATTGGACCTTGAAGCGTCTCGGCAAAATCGCGGCAACGATCCTTACTGTCGGACTGGTTCTGGGTTTGCGAGACCTCCTTGGCGACAGGAGAAAGAAAGGTACCTCCCCTCCTGGTCGCTGAACGGAGTCTTAGATAACTGTCGTGTTGGCGAAACTGGCGGCCATCGCTTCCGCCTGCGAACTGCCAGTTGAGATTGTCTGATTCGCGTCGTGTTGCTAATGCAGCACTTACGATGACCTAGATAGGGTGCGGGTTGAGTCGCCGTTACAGGAAGCGGCGAAGCGGTATCCCCGGCGATGGGTTCTCATGTGTAGAGCCCGAAGGAGATCTTGGCTGGTTATGACTGAAATTGTCGGCGCCCATCTAGTGGGTAGTGCGCCTGTCACTGAGCCAAACCAATTATTTCAACTTGTCCATGATCATCTGAGCGACCACCTCCGACGGGTGCCTGACGGGGAAGTGGGAGAACGCGATACATGGATTCGTTGGCAGTACGCCAAACTTGCCCAATGTCCTCAACTCGTCGCCGAGGAGCCCGATTCGAGTTACCTGGGTCGAGAAATCCAACAATTCATGCTTCGCGACGACGCTCGTCGGCTGGACATAGCCGACCTTGGGTATGCAGACGCGGCGTTGGCTTCGTGGGAACTGTTTCAACATGCTCGCGACGCGGGGACCATCGCCGCTCATCAGCGGTTCATGGTGGGTTTACCCTCACCGCTCAGCGTCGTCACCATGTACGTCGCCTCTGCTTCTCGGCCAGCTGTCCTTGAAGCCTGGACCACTGCGATGGAGAAGGAAGTCTCTCGCATCGTTGACAGCATCCCGAATGATTCACTGGCAATCCAGTGGGAAGTGGTCATTGAGTTTGGGATCCTAGAGGGCATCTGGACCTACCTCGACTCGGGGGAGAGCGGTATCGCCACTCGTTCCGAGATCGCCGAACACGTGTTGCACCTAGGGGGTCTGATCCCCGATTCGGTGGAGCTTGGCTACCACTTTTGCTACGGGGACGCGGGTCATCAACACTTTACGGAGCCCTCTGACACCAGCCATCTTGCATGGGCGGCGGGCATCGTATTCGAGCGCCTTGGCCGCTCGGTGGAGTGGATTCATCTGCCAGTACCGCGCACTCGCGGCGACGTCGAATACTTTCAACCGCTAGCGGAGCTCAACGTTCCCGAGGCCACCGAACTCTATCTCGGCCTTGTTCACGAGACCGGAGGAGAAGAGGGCACCCGCCGCCGTATTGACGCCGCCTCTCAGGTGTTGACGCGATTTGGTGTGGCCACCGAGTGTGGCCTTGGACGTCGATCCCTCGACACCCTTGGTTCGTTGCTGGATCAACACGCCGCCGTCAGTTCGCCTCTTACCTAACTCACCTCTACCGAACGACTTTAAGCCCCGTGGATCAGCCTCGATCGACTAACAGATCACTTCGAGCGACCGTCTTTGCGGTCACCCCGACCGTTGGGTCATTACCAGATGTGGATATCTCGGAGCGATCGACGACCCGGGCCTGGTTGGGACTACTGGTCGCGTCGATGAGCTACGTCCTGGTTCTGGACGCGCTTGCCATCGCTGTTGCATTTCCAGAAATAGAAGATGCGTTTCCTAATAGCCCTCGGATGACGCTGGCCTGGATCACGACTGGTTTCACCATCGCCATTGCTGCTGTGATGTTGCTCGTAGGCCAGCTCGCAGACCGAATCGGCTGGAGACGCACATTTATGATCGGGATGGGAGCCTTCGTTTGTTTCGCCCTCATTGGTGCGAGCGCACCAAACGTAGGTGTGCTCATCGGGGCACGTGTAGCGCAGGGAGTCTGCGCTGCTCTGTTCACAGTCACTGCGTTTCCGCTTGCCCTGCCCGCCTTCCCACTTGATCGTCGCGGAGCAGCGGTGGGGTGGATAGGAGTGGGCGGCGCCACATCAGCGCTGATGGGTCCAGTAGTCGGTGGCACACTTATCACCCTCACTAGTTGGAGAGCCGGATTACTGCTCCCCGTCCCACTTTGCATAGTCGCAGCAGTTTTTGCTCCCAAAGTCTTCGACGAACGCAAGGGCGAAAAACGGCCTATCGATTTCCTCGGGTTCCTGCTTGGGGGCTCAGGAGCGTCCGCGTTGGCGTTGGTGATTCTCCAGCGTTGGTGGCTTGCAACTCCAGCGGCAGTGGTGCTGTTGCTTTTGTTCGGTGTTCGAGTAGCGCGACACCGCTATCCGCTTATTCGCCCGGAATTGTTCGCTGATCAACGGTACCTCTGGGCGTTGATCAGCCAAACTGGAACCCAAACTGCCGTTTTTGCATGGTTTTTCTCGATGCCTCTCTTTCTTGCGAATATCTGGGGGTGGTCAACCATCGAAACTGGCTTAGTGATGGCTGTTCCCATGCTTCTCTCGTTCAATTCAGTGTTAGTCGGCCGTTACGCTGACCGTCACGGCTACCGAATGGTTCTCAGCACAGGTGGCTTGATCGCAGCAGCAGGACTGGGATGGTGGATGATCGCTCTTGGCAACGAGCCTTCGTACCTAGCTCTAGCGATTGGTCTTGTCGTCTTTGGCTGGGGAAGTGGCCAGGTTGGAGTCATTGGCATGGGCGCCGCTCTTAACTCCCTAAACGATGACCTTCTTGCAGAAGGCAACGCCGCTTTGCAAACCAACCGCCGACTTGTGCAGGGCCTCGGGGCAGCCACAGCGCTCGCCATCCTTGGTAACCGTGACGCATCTAGCTTCACAGCGTTTCGGTGGGCTTGGGCCTTTGCCGCAGGGGGCTATTTGATCTCAGCGATCGCCATGTGGTGGTATCCAGCAGATGAAAAGCAACCCAAGCCGAAGTGAAACCAAGCTGAAAACGGCCTTATGCGTCGCCGTTTAACCGACGCCGAAACCGTGCCCGTCATGAGAAGGGCTGGACTCACACCGCTCGAGCCGTATCCAGGTGCCGATACCCCGTGGAGATGTAAATGTGATACCTGCGCCCATGAAGTCATGCCGCTCTACACATCTGTTAAGAGCGGAAGTGGATGCCGTTTCTGTGGTGTTGAACAAAGGTCATCTTCTCGTCGCTTGACTGACGTTGAAACGGTGCCGGTGATGCGAGCAGCCGGGCTCCTACCTCTGGAACCTTACCCAGGGGCCAAGGCCGCGTGGCTGTGTAAATGCACGATGTGTGGAACGAGTTGTTCGCCCTCGTTTCACAATGTGAAAAGGAACGGTGGCGGTTGTCGAACCTGCGCCAACAAGAAACGTTCGATGTCTCGAAAGGTCAACGAAAAGGAAGCGAGAGAGTTAATGGTCGCGGCTGGCGTGACACCCTTAGAGCCTTATCCAGGGTCGAAGATCTCGTGGCGATGCAGATGTGACGCTTGTGGACGCGAAGTAACACCGCGACATTCGTCAATAAAACAAGGACGAGGCGGGTGCATCCATTGCGCAGGTAGCGGAGTGAAATGTTGAAACTCAACTTTTTGACATGACTGACACACCGAAACGACTTAATGGGAGGCGGGTAATTGCTACCGGTGGCGGAGCGATCCGCTGAGGGCAACAGTCACCACACGACACCAGTCCCTGAGGGTGAGCGGCTGTTTCGCCAAAATATCAAGACACTTATTCCTCGAATGAGTGACCCGGAGGAGCAGACGGCAGTCGTAGGGTTCTTGTAGCCAGATAAGACACGTTCATGACTGGTACAACTGCGATAGCCGATGGCAGTGGTACAGCGACCTGAACCCGGCAGCACGACAAGCTTAAATCTGGCGATCTCGCAGGGGCTTGCGGCGATATGAGACCCTATTGGTCACTGATCTCCACTGGGGTTTCGCTTGAATCTAGTGAATAGCGGAAGTCGCAGTGGTCGGCTCCTCCCATGATGGTTTGACTCCGTTCGAATTTAATGTCGGGATTAAATCCTTGGACCATTGTTCCGTCGCGGTTACACGAGAGCAGAGATCCGAGTTCCGCGATGTCGAGTTCGCGGTACATGTCGGCGTAACGACATCCGACTACGTCGAACGCGAACGTCGTTTCGGTTTGTTCACGCACTTCTATTTCAAGGGCGCCTCCTTTAGTCCAATTGGTCATGGAGTTCGCGAACTCTGTGAGCCCGTTGCCACCCATCGCTTCGGCTAAAACGGCGCCTTGGTCTCGTGCGACATTAATTACGGTTTCTCTGGCGAGTTCTGTGACTCGTTCCTCTCCAAATTCTTGAGCGAAGCGTTCGATGAGCGGCGCCACAATTCGCGCCTCAACCTCGCGTCTTTTCAGCACACCGATGTCGTTGAGGGTGTCTGGCTTTGGGTCATCAGGTGAATTGTTCATTGCCAATAGAGTATTCCTTTCCCGCTTCCTCTTGTTTGCTGGGTGGGTCACAGCGTTGATGTCCGCTACCTACATCGTGATTTCACTGGAGTTCGCTGACCGCACAGGACCAGATGCGAGTTATCACACCGTTTATAGGCCGTTGGGGTTAGTGCCACCTCAGTAGTCCGTTGAAATTTAATTTCAGCCACAGAGTTCAACCTCCGTCCTGAGATCCCGGGAGGTGACGTTCACATACCCGCAGGCTGTCCGGTTTGCCCCTTTTGGTAATGGGAACCAACTGTTCGAGTTACGCGACTGAGCCTTCTTGACGCAAATTCTCAATTTCTTCTGGGCTGTAGCCAAGTTCGGCAAGGACGACATCAGTGTGTTCCCCGAAATTTGGTGCTCCTTCATTGAGGACCTCGGGGGTGCCACTAAGACGCCAAGCAGGGCGGGCGCTACGGATCCTGCCGATGACGGGAACTTGGTGCTCTGGAATAGAGTCGCGTGCGACGGCCTGAGGATGTCGGTGAACCTCAGACCGCGAAACGACTGGGCCAGCAGCGACGTCGTGCCTACTAAAGATGGCTAGGGCTTCCTTAGTGGTCCAATGACCGATTTGTTCGGCGAGTAGATCTTGGAATTGGTGTAAATTTTCAGATCCCAAGACAGCGAAACGAGGATCGGTTGCGAGTTCAGGGCGGCCGATCGCGGCACAGATACCGTCGAGCGGTCCCATGAGCGGCATCACGACTATTGCTCCGTCGCTAGTGGGATATACCCGGTAGTAATCACCGGGGTAGACGGTAGAGGCGTCGGGCTCTTCGATGAGGCTGTGCTGCATCATCGAGTCCGGCCACATAAACGCCAGGCTTGCCTCATGCATGCTGACCTCGACATGTTGACCTCGGCGTTGTGGGTCGCGTTCCCGGGCGAATAGAGCAGCAAGAATTGCTTCGAAGGTAGCGTGCGAGGTGACCTTGTCCGCCACAAAGTGACGCGTGAGTTCGGTAAGGCCGGTGGTTGGATCGCGTTGCACGTCGACCATGCCAGTCACGGCTTGAATCACGTAGTCGTACACCGGTTCTGAAGCGCTGGGGCCGTCACTGCCGTAACCACTGATTGAGGCGTAGATCAATGACTGGTTCCGAAGTAGACACTCATCGGGGTCAAGCCCAATACCCGCAGCCTTCCCCGGGCGCATGTTCTGCACCAAAACATCGGCTTGATCTGCAAGCTCTTGCAAGATTCGTTGACCCGCCGGCCGCCGCCCATCGACAGCGATTGCTCGTTTCCCGCGATTGGTGTTGTAAAAGTAGGCAGTCATCGCATTGTGGGCGTCACCGGTGCCTCGAGTGAAATCCGGGGCCGCTGGCGGCTCCACTTTGATGACATCAGCACCCAGGTCAGCGAGCAACATCGACGCCAATGGTCCTGACAACACACTAGAAACATCGAGTACGCGAATCCCCGCTAGCGGCGCCAACTTACTCATGTGTCACCATTGAACGCTGCTTCACCTAGTGCGGCGGAAGCGAGAAGGTCACCATCTCTCCATGACCGCCCTGTCAATTGGACGCCCAAGGGAAGTCCTGTCGGACTCATCGCTAGCGGAAGGTGAATAGCCGGCACACCGAGTGCTGTCCAAACTCTATTAAAGACCGAATCACCTGTGGTCTTGATGAGTGGTGCTTCACCAGGTGTGCTTGGTGTCAAAAGGGCATCAAAAGCGTTGACAGCCATGAACTCGTCGTGTTCGCGTCTTGCCGCAATGAGTGTCAAATGAGCTGCTGTATATTGTTCGTGAGTCACGTCTTTGGCCCTAACTAACATCTTGCGCGCAAGATCGCTGATCAGTTCGTAATGGTGGGTTTGCTCCCAGGCGAAAACCCTCACGATCTCATAATGAAGAATCGTGTTAGCCGCCTCAAAAACTGATTCGAGGTGTGGGAGGGGGTCGAGTTCGACTACTTCCGTGGATTGCTCGCACAGGGCATCACATGCCGAATCCATCACCGCGACCGTTTCAGAGGTCGCAGCATCCCATTGGTGTGAGCGGTAGCGGCCAATTCGCAGCGGCTGTTCGGTCGTTAATACTGCTGTACCAGTGAGCGCTGAAAACATTGTGGCGGCATCGTCCACACCTTGGGTGAACCACCCAACAGTGTCGAATGCGTGAGACAAAGTTGCAACGCCAGTCAGTGGTACCAACTGATGCGTGGGTTTGAAACCCACCACGCCGCAATAGGCAGCTGGTCGAACCACCGATCCCACCGTCTGGGTCCCAAACGCCGCACGAACCTGTCCGTCGGCTACCGCTGCGGCCGATCCACTTGAGCTGCCACCCGGAGTGTGTGCGGAATTGTGAGGATTCGTCGTGACGTTGGGTGTGAATAGGGCGAACTCCGTAGTCACTGTCTTGCCGATGACAACAGCGCCGGCCTCGCGGGCTAAAGCCACACAGGCAGCATCATTCAACGTGGTGCAACCGGCGTAAATAGGAGAGCCGCGTTCAGTGGGGAGATCAAAAGTATCAATGACATCTTTCACTCCGAGCGTCCAGCCCGAGAGCGGCCCCCTCGGAGCGGTTGCTAGTGCACTCAATATGGTCTCGTCGTCATGGCGATGAACCCAAGCCCTTACGGTCCCGTCTCGCTCGGATATGCGATCTAGTTGTTGTTTTACGTGACGATGAGTGCTCACCTACTCATCATGGCTCACTCTGACGCGTCACTGCTCATTAACAAACGAAGGGCAGTATCGCGTCGACGCGATCAACTGAAGTTCGTGCCGCCATTGACTTGAAGGGTCTGGCCGGTGATGTGCCGAGATAGATGGGAGCTAAGGAATACAGCGACGTCGGCGACCTCATCTGGGGTGGCCATGGCGCCGAGCGGTACACGAGCGCTCGCGGCGGCAATTTGTTGCTCGGTCATCCCGTCACGAGGTTGGGCTGTGTCGACAATCCCAGGAGCGATCGCGTTCACCCGAATTCCATGTGGCGCAAGTTCAGTGGATACTGCTCGGGTAAATCCGATAATTGCTCCTTTGCTTGCTGCGTAGTGAGCACCTTGAGCAGAATTACGGAAAAAGGCGACAGACGAAAGATTGACAGCCGTTCCCTGGCGGCCGTCTGTGATTAGGTCGCGCGCCATTAACTGCAAACAACGAAATCCCCCCACGACGTTCACGTTCTGAACGTTGTTCCAATCATCGTCAGTCATATCTACGAATGAGCGGCGTGGGAAGATCCCAGCATTGTTGACGAGCAAATTGACGCCGCCCAGTTCTCTTCCTGCATTCAGAGCAGCCTCGCAGTCCCCTCGGACCCCAACATCGCCCTGTACAACGACAGCGTCTGGCCCGTAAGAACGAACTAACGCAGCGACCTCATTGGCAGCATCGATGTCGTCAAAATATTGCACCACCACCGACGCACCTTCACGCCCCATCGCTTCAGCAACGGCCTTGCCGATTCCTTGCTGTGCACCCGTGACCAACGCGACTCGTCCCTCAAGCATCATCATGTCGCCAGATTAGTTACGACTACGACCTGAACTCGCTTGATTGACGTTCACACTGATTCATTGTCGTCCGATGGGGGATAATGGAACACATGGATCTAGTCATCAAGCACGGCACCGTCGCAACAGCAAGTGGCGCTTCTGTCACAGATATAGGCATCGATGGTGGTCGAATCGTGCAACTCGGCGGGATCATGTCCGGTAAGCGAGAGATCGATGCCGAAGGAATGTTCGTTCTGCCAGGCGGGGTCGATGCCCACGTCCATCTTTCCCCACCCCGAACGGGCCCAGGTATCCACAGTTGGACTGACGATTTTGAGATCGGTAGCCGGGCAGCGTTGGCAGGTGGCATAACAACGGTGGGGAACATGTCCTTTCCCCGTAAGGGCGAACAGATGGCTGAAGGCCTACGCCGTGACATCGACGACGCGCAAGCCAACTCCCTCGCGGACTTCTTTCAGCACCCGGTTCTGTTAGACCCTGACGAAACGGCAATGGCTCAGATCCCCGAGCTAGCTGCATCAGGGCACCCCAGTATCAAAATTTTTCTTTCCTTTAAACGTTTCGATCGCAATGTCGACGGATTCCTTCGAGCAATGCGCATAGCTGCAGATGTGGGATCAGTAGTCCTCTTGCATTGCGAGGACGCGGCCCTCATGGGTTGTTGCGGCGAATTAGTACGCGAAGCGGGCCTAACCGAACATCGGCATTACCCCGAGACGCGGCCAGTCGTAGCGGAACGAATAGCAACTGAACGGGCGGTTGGATTCTGTGAAATCAGTGGCGCAGCCACCTACATTGTTCACCTATCAAGTCAAGCCGCGCTTGACACTTGCCGAGGCGGCCGGGCACGGGGACTTCCGCTGTACGTTGAGACACGACCCATCTACCTTCACCTTGAACGGTCTCGTTTCGATGAACCCGACGGCGCTAAATACGCGGGCGCGCCACCATTGAGAGAAGAACAAGACCGTGATGCTTTGTGGGCAGGGGTCGCTGACGGGACCGTAAGCACGGTCGCTACTGATCACGCCCCTTGGACCTTGGAGCAAAAGCTGGATCCGAGTTTGGGTCCCGCAGAGTTGCGTCAGGGTATGGCTGAGCTAGAAACCAGCATGCCGATGCTCTGGTCCTTGGGTGTGGCGCGTAACCGTATTTCACTAGCAAGATTCGTTGAAGTGACGAGCAGCAACCCGGCCAAGCTGTTTGGTATGTACCCACAAAAAGGGTGCATAGCGCCGGGCTCCGACGCCGATTTGGTCGTTTTGGACCCCACCGAAACGCGCGTCATCGACGGCGCCAACATGCATTCGGCTTCGGGGTACTCGCCCTATGACGGCTGGGAAATTACAGGTTGGCCCAAATTCACCATTAGCAGGGGAGACATTGTCGCTGAAGGGTCATCAGTGGATGGGGCCCCGGGGCGCGGCCTCTTAGTTCCTAGACGACCATTCGAAAGACCCTGACTCGTCTTATTCGCCCCGATTGTCAGGCGGGGGCGCCATTATTGGCTCTTGCCACGATTGCACAGTTAAGACGTCACCCAATGCGAGGGTCGCTCCGGTGGGACCAATCCGACAGCCCATGCCGAACACGCCGTTACCTTCCATCATTGAGCGCACGTTTCCCTCAAGGGTGGGAGCTTCACTGCACCAGCGATAGGCGCGAAGTACCACAGCGGGCTCGCGATGCCGTTCGCCGGAGTCTTGATCGATTTGAGGAATCGCGCAGCGCGGCCATGGAATCTCAGCAGTCATGGTCGCTGAACCGATGCTCATATCGCGCCAAGTGTCTTCGACCCATGGATCACCTGCATCAACAATCACATTGGCACGGAACCGGTCCATACCGAACGGCTCGACCGCTCGCTCCTGGAGCCAGCGCAGCGATGCAGCGTTGGTCAGAAGAATGGGCGCAAGGTCAACGAAACTCAGCGGCTGCTCAAAGAGGTCAATAGAAGAAGGCGCATGGTGGTTTGATTCATCGGTAACGGCAGCGAAACGGTGTTCATCGCCGAGAAAATCTGAGATCCATGCTGCAGCCTCGTCCCCCGCATCGACGCCATTGACAGGTCGTCTCCCCACCAGCGGCAACACGGTTACAGGTAGAGCCCCATCTCGACTCAAGATCGTCGAATCGCGCCCTGGTGCCGACAAAACGACCGTGTCACCATCCAAGGCCGTCTCGATCGTTGCTAAGGATGCGTATTTACGTTGAGTCACACAAGTGCCCTCGGCGTCGACTATCTGCCACTCACGATCGTGAGCTAACCCAGTCGCCACGATTTCGATTTCGTCTACTTCGATGCGGCGACACGACTTCACTGGATGAATGTGAATTTCCTCAACCCGTATTTCACTCATGGCCAAACGGTAGCAAGCCACTGACCCCGCTAGCAGACGCAGGCATTTTGATGGCAAGTGAGGAGGCATCATCATCGCCATTAAATGTGGGCTTCATTTCGCGTAGATACTTGGAGGTTGACTGTCAATTGGTAACGCGAACTCGAGTGGAGATCTAGGATTTGTCTTCGGTGAAAGACTGGAGCCGGCCGGAGGCCTGGGCAAACATTCGCGAAGACGTGGCCAATTCGACCACGTTGCCACCTGAGGCGTATACGGACCCTGATTACCACGCGCAAGAACTAGCCGCCGCAGACCATCAATGCGCAACGAACAAGGGACTGAGTTCCTCGGAGGAACAAAAAGTCGCGGCCATGCTTGCTTTCAGCACCGAGAGTTCCGTCAACGCTGTGAGTCGCCTGTACCACTTCGCAGGAGCCGCAGCGATCTTCAACAGCAGTGTCCTTCAACGATGCTTCAGAGACGCACACGGCTCGGCTATGCATCATGTGACCTCCAACGTCGCTTACGACAAGTACGGCCAAGAGTTACTGGCGACCCGCGACCCGGCCGAGTGATCTCATGTTGTCTTTGACCGAACTACTGCGCTGGAGATCTGAATTACATCCGGACGCGCTGGCGCTGGTGGATGAGCACGGTGACCAAGTCACCTACGTCGAATTAGAGCACCAGATCGAACGCTGTGCGCTGAGTTGGAGCGCTCTTGGGATCGGCCGAGGTGATGTGGTTGGCGTACTCGACACCAACTCGACAGCTTTTGTTGTCCACTTATTTGGGCTCGCTCGGCTGCAAGCCGTGCCAGCCCTGCTGAACTGGCGGCTCACCCCGGTTGAACATCGTTCTCTATTCGACCTTATTCAACCGGCGGCGATCGTTTCGAGTCAGAACCTAATCAATCAACTTCCCTCGAACCTGCCACCGATTCGAATCGCTCTGCACTCAGACGAAGAGTGCCCGCCGACCTGGGTGCCAGATGCAACCGAATTCATTGAGGGTGACCTCCCGCCTCCACCTCAACCTGGTGACGTGTTCGCCCTCGGATTTTCTAGTGGCACCACTGGCCGACCCAAAGGCATCCCTCTTCGACATGAAGCCCTCGCACGTTCAGCATTGATTGACAGCGCAGAGAACGCGGGAATGTACCTTGGCGCCCGTCACATCATGGTGGCACCCATGTTTCACCTTGCAGGGCTATCGAACAGTCTCATGGGGCTAGTCAACGGTGCTGAACTTCATCTCCGGGGCGGGTTCAATCCCGAATCAATTCTCGATGACATCGAACAGTTGGGCGCGGTGTACCTGACAGCAGTGCCAGCCATGTTTCATGCCATGGTTGACGCTGCCCGTATTCAGACAAAAGCGCCAGATCTGTCATCGATGCTCGAAATGTCTTACGGGGCATCACCGATCGCCCCGGAGCTTCTGCGAGAAGTCGAGACGCTCTTTCCAAAGGTTCGACTCCGACAGTTCTATGGGATGACTGAGATAGCAGGCGCGCTCACCACCCTCACTCCCACCGACCACAACTCCTCTAGTGCCCATCGTCAATCAGCTGGACGTGTAAACCCCGGATTCGAAGTCCGGTTAGTTGATCGACATGGACGCGAAGTCGCCGACGGCCAGGCGGGCGAAATCCTCGTCAGAGGGTCGTCGGTCCTACACAACTATTGGGACGACCCTGAGGCAACCAAGGAGGCCATTGTCGACGGGTGGTTCCGGACAGGAGACATAGCGGTGCGATCCGATGGTTACCTCACCATTATGGACCGGGCGAAAGATATGGTCCTGACGGGTGGTGAGAACGTTTACCCAGCAGAGATCGAAGCGGTCCTATATGAACACCCTGGAGTTGCCGAGGTTGCCGTGATCGGAGTTCCTGACGACCAGTTCGGCGAAAGGGTCCACGCAGTGATCGTCATCCAGCCGGGCGCGGTCGTGGATCTAGAGATGATTATGGAGTTCTGTCGAGGTCGCCTAGCTGGTTACAAGCTTCCGCGATCGATGGAAGTTGTAGACGAACTGCCTCGAAACCCCACCGGCAAAATCCTCAAGAGACAACTACGATCGCACCATTGGGAAGGTCACGTCGCACAGGTGTAAGTCCAGCACCGGGCCTGTTGCTGTGCCGAAGCAACTAATGGCAAATTCTTTGAAGAGTTGTCCCACGGAGTCACGATAAGCAAACTTCGCTGGAGTTCCAACCAAGAATGCAGACTCAAGCGCGGCTTGAAAAACGTGTAATTTTAGGATTCCTCAGCGAGACGTTTCGTGCGGTCTTTAAACGCTGTAATCGACTGCTGCAAAAGAAACCCGGCGACGATGATCGTTGCCAACTGAGCAAAAAGAGCCCAACCCGTGCTGCTGCGGCTAATGAGCGAACCGAGGCTGCCCAGTACCGCTAGAAGCGCTATCGCTGCCAGAGCATGCATGAGGTGATGGCTGAGATCAGGTTTAGCTCGAGCCAAGAGCCCAAGAATCAAAAACACCGCGCCGATAAACGCGGGAATTAGCGAAGTGACGCTCTGCGAATCGGACACGATTGTCACAATCACGCCAAGAGCAATTAGTAACCCGCCGCTGGTTAATGCTTTGTTGGCCATTCTTGTCCTGTCAGTCGATGGAGGAACCACTGTTGATCATAATTAACAAAGCCTTCAACGCGACAATTCCCACGTGTTATCCACCGGCAGATAATCCGCCCGGTTCAGCGCGGGTTGTTGTACAAGATAGGTAATGCGACGGGGATGGATGCTTGTGCTGCCAGCAGTGCTGACCTTAGGTTGCACGCAGCTAGACAGTTCAACCCCGAACACGTCTGAGAAGGCAGCAGAAGAAGTCGACGTTGAGCGAGAAGGAGCGACGGTCACCACGATCGCTGCCACAGTTGAGGCCGAGACCCCAAACTGGCAGAACGGATCGTCTGACTACCTTTACGATCAAGAGCTACTCCACACTTTTGAACTCACCATTGCCGACGACGCCTTTGCTGAGATCAACAACGACCCCAGCGAAGAGCAATATGTGGAAGGCAGCCTCACCTTCGAAGGTGAAACTGTCAGCCCGGTCGGCGTTCGCTACAAGGGATCAGTCGGTGCTTGGGTTGGATGCGTTGCTGGTGGAACTCTTCTGGAACCTGATGGGGCAAAGACCTGCACCAAACTTTCGATGAAGGTAAAAATCAACTGGGAAGACAGTTCGCGAACTTTTTGGGGAGTTAAAAAGCTTCAATTCCACTCCATGAATCTGGATCCGACTCAAATGAATGATCGACTCGGGTATTGGCTTTTCGGAGAGATGGGCGTACCCGCTCCTCGAGCAACCCACGCTCGCCTACTGATCAACGGCAATTATGTGGGTCTATATGCGTTTGTCGAACAGATCGACGGAAGATTTGTAGATCGAGTGTTCGAGGACGGAGATGGGAACGTATACAAGGAGGTATGGCCGCTGGATCAAGAGGGGTCTTCCCGCACACGGTCCGAGTTCAGGGATGCTTTGAAGACGAACGAAGAGGACGATCCGACAGTCAGTCACATTTGGGCATTTTCAAAAGAACTCGCTGCTGCGAACAAGGACGAGTTACCCCAAATAGTTACGAAGTGGATGGACATTGATGAAGTAGCTCGTTGGGCTGTTGTCGATAGAGCCATTCGAAACGATGACGGGCCTTTGCATTGGTATTGCTTCGATGGTTGCAACAACCACAATTTCTATTGGTATGAAGAGCCCACGACGGGTCGCCTTCATCTGATTCCCTGGGACCTTGACAGCGCCTTCAACAACATCGTGTTTGACGCCAATCCCGTGACCCCTATCGCCGATGAGTGGGGCGGAATTACTAACGACTGCCAACCATTTCCATACGGCGCATGGAATATTCCTCAGCGGTCAGCGACCTGTGATCGTTTGATAGCAACCTGGACGACTTTTGTTGACGAACGCGACGCGGCGTGGACCGCGTTTTTGGAAGGCCCTTTCTCGTCAACAAGCACTGAAGCCATTCTTGGGTTGTGGGCAGACCAGATTCACGACGCGACCTTGGAGGCAGCGACAACTCACCAAGACGCTTTGGCTTTAGAGAAGTGGAGAGCGGCTTTATCGGAGTTGAATTCGGCTCTGGATTTTGCCCGAGCTAAGAGCTGATCTCCATAACCATTTATTGGTGGGATTGAGGGTTTAAGGTGAACAACGGTTTAACAGCGCAGGTCAAGAGGTTTGTTCGATGAGTCGAGCAGTGTTGATTAGCACGGATCTAGTGGCGGTGCTTGTGTTGGTCTTCGGGCTGTATTTCCCCCGCAACCGAAGACGAGACATGGTCGTGGCTCTGCTAGGAGTCAACGTCGCTGTTATGGCTATCGCCACCACATTCACCTATGCAGAAGCCAACCTTGGGCTCGGTTTGGGGCTCTTTGGGGTGCTGTCGATCATCCGCCTGCGGTCCGCGGAGTTAGGCCAACAAGAAATCGCTTACTACTTCTGCTCTTTGGCTTTAGGTCTCCTAGGAGGGGTTCAGTTTGAGCCGGCGTACGTTTCGCCTCTCCTGATGGCAGCCGTCATAGCGACGCTCTGGCTTGGTGATCACCAAGCGCTGCTTCGAGGGCACGTCCACCAAAATATGATCCTCGACAGGGCCTATACGGACAACAGTGAACTGATTGTTGTCCTGGAGAATTTACTCGGCGGAAGTGATGTGGTTTCAGTACGTCGGGTGAGAATTCGTCGGGTTGACTTGGTTAATGACAGCACGAATGTAGATGTCCATTACCGAATGCGGTCATGACATTTCGGATTGAGTCGCTAGTGGAACGCTTTCCTGCGATTGATCTCGAAGGCATGGACAATCTGGCTTCGCTGGATCAACGTTTTGACCGAAAATATGTAGTCAGCGAGGCTGAAGCCTCCAGTTTGTTCGCGATGGTGCCCGGCTCCCTAGCTGCACTGGAAATAGCTGGGAGGCGAGCTTTTGCATATGAATCTTGGTATTTCGATACAGCGGATCTGGAATCATTTCGCGCTACGGCCCACCGCCGGCGGCAGCGTTGGAAGGTGCGGACCCGAACCTATCTAGATGCACAAAAATCTATGGTGGAGGTGAAGCTTCGCTACCAACGTGGACAAAGTGTAAAACGTCGTCTTCCCGAGGATTTCTCTTTGGCTCCGAATTTGACGATCAAAGGTGCCCGGTTCGTTAATGAGATCTTGGAGAGAGACGGCTTCGCGGCAACGCTCACATCCACCCTGCAGACCTCCTACGAACGCGTATCGGTTGTCGATGTTGAAAGCGGAGTGCGTTTAACCGCAGATTTGGGGGTGAGGTGTCGAACGGTTGTTGGAAAAGAAGCGTTGATAGAAGGCGTGGTGATTGAAACGAAATCTCCCCGCGGCCCTGGCCCCATTGACCGAGCGTTATGGCGACGTGGCCATCGTCCAGTTCGACTCAGTAAATATGCAACAGGTATGGCCGCAATTCATCACGAACTGCCGCGCAATAAGTGGCACCAGACCATTGACCGACACTTCAGTTATTGAGCCGTTTCGACATACCAGTTACCTGCATCGGTGGCGTCTTACATAGCGGCTCATTTCAATTCGAAGTCCCTCATAATTATTAGGGCAACACGAGAGATTTCTGTTGAACGTTGCTGGGGCACAGGGCCGCAAAGAAACAGTGAGTACCCGTGCCTTACTAACTACTGTTGCGGTAGTAACTTCAGGGAAAGTGCCGTCGAGGACTAAGACAAAGGATCGAAACATGGTTGAGATCGCCGGTACGACGAGTATCGATATCAAGGTGAGCCCGGACGCGGTCTATGCGATTTTGACGGACTTGACGCGCACCAGCGAACTCAGTCCCGAGTGTTACAAAGCTGAGTGGGAGGGCGACTCAACCGGTCCCGCCGTAGGGGCGAAATTTCGTGGCTATAACCAAAACGGAGACCAGAAATGGGACATGGGTTGTGTCGTTGTGACGGCCGACCCAGGCAGAGAATGGGCGTTCGAGGTTCCTGCTGACGACGGCCGCGGAACAACTTGGCGATACGAGATCGATTCAACTGATACCGGTTGTCGGGTCACCGAGAGCTTTGATTCTCCAATGCTTGACGGAGAGTTTTTCCAAAAAATAAATCGACACAAGCTGCTGTTGGAGAACATCGACCGGACGTTGTTGAATCTCAAAGCTGTTGCGGAGGCCTAGGTCGCAGCGATAGCCCAATACAGGTTGCAATGGAGAGTTAACGGGGACCCTGTGCAGCTAACCCGTTTTGTTTTGAATCCAGCTGTTTCCGGACTGGACGTCGATGTCGTGAGGTAGCCCTAAAACTCGCTCGGCGACAATGTTGCGTTGAACTTCGCTGGTTCCCCCACCAATGGTGAGTGCTGGCGAAAACAAAAATCCGCCATGCCAATTCTGCCAACCTTCAACTGCGGATTGAGCGAGGGGAAATTCAGCGGGCTGTCCAAGGGGACCGGTGTTAGTCAGCATGCCTTGTGCCCCCATAAGGTCTTTGGCGAGGCGCATTATGTTTTGGCCGTGTTCGTCGGCCAGTGCTTTACGAACTGAGGCTTCAGGTCCTGGCTGTCGTCCCTGGAGCTGAGAAGTGAGCGTGCGCAGGCGAATGAGTTTCAATACCTCACTTTCAATGTGTAGACGTGATGCCCGGTCGCGTAAAACCGGATCTTTTACCCCTCCTGCGCTGCGCACCAGATCTAGTAGGTCAGTTGCGCTAGGACCACTTCCCCAGAGCGCACCCTCACCCGATAAAGAGACTCTTTCGTTGCCTAACGTGACTTTGGCCAGTCGCCATCCGTCGTTCTCTTCGCCGACGCGGTTTTCGACAGGTAATTCCATATCGGTGAAGAAGGTCTGGTTGAAGGAATATGCGGTGGTCATGTCAACAATGGGTTGAAGTTCGAGGCCTGGCGTATCCATCGGGCATATGAAATACGAAACACCTCGATGTTTTGGCACGTCGGGGTCTGTACGGGCAATGAGAATGCCGAACTTGCTTCGGTGGGCGCCTGACGACCAGATCTTTGAACCGTTCACGATGTAACGATCGCCATCTCGAACTGCTCGGGTTGAGAGGTTCGCCAAATCTGAGCCGCTATCGGGCTCGCTGAAGAGTTGGCACCAGACCTCTTCTCCGGTCAGAATCGGCCATAGGTAACGTTCTTGCTGTTTGGATGTTCCGCCGAACAGAATCGTTGGGCCAGCCCAGCCGAGCCCTATTCCGCCGGCGGCTCTTCGCACTCCAGCGGCCGAGAGTTCTTCGTCGATAATGAGTTGGTGAATGGGATCGGCCGCTAACCCGTATGGCTTGGGCCAGTGTGGAGCGACATAACCTGCAGCTGCTAACGCCTCTTGCGTGGGATCTCCGTCGTGATGACGTAACCAGTCGCGTATTTCTAGGCGCCGAGGGTCGTCGTCTGTTGGCCAATCAAAGTCCATCGCTTGAGAATAGGTGGCCCTCGGTTCGAAACGGAACGAGTCGTAGAGCGAAAAGCACAAGCCAGGTTTGTTGCCATGTGATCGAGGAGAGGACTAAATGGCTGTTTGTTCGCAGCCCTACAAACATTCTTCTGTTCGTTCTGCCGCCAAACTCGTCCATAACTGCGTAATGTGAACTCAGCTTGTGAACAGCCCAGAGGAGAAGCAGCAGTGGAGGATTACACCGCCGAAGCAGCCAAGTTTCGAGCTGAAATCAAAAAATTTCTCAGAGAGAAGCTCCCCGCTACTTGGAACGGCATGGGCGGTTTTGATCCTGATGAACGCGCAACATTCGTCGCGAACTGGCGACGCACACTGTCGGAACATCAACTCCTAGCTGTTGCGTGGCCTTCCGAATATGGGGGAGCGGGCCTGAGTCAGATGGAACGCACCGTTCTGGCTGAAGAGTTGGCTGGGGCGGGAGTTCCCAGTGGTACCGCCAACGACATTTTTTCTATCGGAATGATCGGCCACACCATTATCGAATGGGGGTCCGACGAGCAGAAAAATCATTATCTCCCGCGAATACTTGATGGAACTGATGTGTGGTGTCAGGGCTATAGCGAACCGAACTCGGGCTCAGATTTAGCTTCTTTAGCGACCCGTGCTGAACTTGATGGAGATGAGTGGGTGATCAATGGGCAGAAAATCTGGACTTCCCAAGGTCACAACGCGAACTGGATTTTCGTGTTGTGCCGCACCGACCCTTCAACGGTCAAGCACGCGGGGATTTCGTTCCTCCTCTGCCCAATCAACCAACCAGGAGTAGAGGTCCGAGCCATTGTTAATGCTTCAGGCCACCATGATTTCAACGAAGTGTTCTTTAGCGACGCTCGTGCGCCTCGAGAGAATGTGCTTGGCGGAGTCAACAATGGGTGGGCTGTTGCGAACACCCTGTTGGCTTATGAACGCGGTGACGATGCCACGACCAATGGCATTCGATACGGCGAAGAATGGCAGCGATTGGTTGACGTGGCCAGGGACTATGGAAAGCTCGATGACGCTCGCATGCGACAAAGATTCGTACAGGCGTACACGACAACCCAAATAATGAAATTCATGGGTCTTCAGACGGTCGCCCGCTCACTTCGGGGATACAGCCAGGGACCTGAATCGTCACTTAACAAACTACTTTGGTCTGAACATCACAAGCGGTTCACCGAACTGGCGATGGATGTCATTGGGATGGATGCAACGGCCCCCTCTGGCCGTGACTCTGCTACGGGAGTCGGCGTGGATGATGTGGGTTCTCCCTATTCGTCTCAGGCGTGGGTAACCACTTTCGTGGGTGCGCGCCCGGGTTCGATCTACTCTGGTAGCAACGAAATTCAACGAAACATTATTGGTGAACGAGTACTTGGCCTGCCCAAAGAACCTCGAGCCGACGCTGGACCCTGGAACGAGACCAAACGTTCCTGATAGGCGCCCCGTTGAGGGAAATTTTTAAATGTAAATAACTGTGCCAAATGGTTGGCTTTATCGGAGTCGGAGCAACAAATGGGGTCTTTCGAAGCATCACGACCCGAGCGAGCGCTTCCATCAGATGAGCGACCCTTCGATTACACGCCAGTCTCGCTTAATGAACTCCCGAAAACGCCTACGCGAGATCGAAATATCGCCGCAACTGCCTGGGACGAGGCGCCTGCTGTGTTACTACGGCTCGGAGAGAATTTGAGAGGAAATCCTGAAGCAGCTTTCAAACGACGAATCTTTGGGTGGCTGCTTTGGCGAGCTGGCCCCACCCGCGGTCCCTGTCGCTATTTGGCCCTGAATCCGGCGGATTTGACAGATTCCTACCTATTTGAGTTGGGAGATGAACAATCCGAAGGCGGGAAAGGACCCGACGGCGAATGGCATTGCCGCTTTCGAGCATGGAAAGAGGCCCTACGCGACGCCCCTCGCACCTAGATGTGAGAACCGTAAATGGAGTGAAGAAATGAATATCGTAAAAATAGATACTAACATTCTCTAATTGCTATTAAACCGATGACCCATGGGTAACTTCATCACGATAGAATTTGGACACCCCCCCTAACATCGGAGCAACGCCATGAAACTTTTTCGGCGTCCACCAAAATTAAAACCTGGATCTTTCTGGGATGATCAAGTCGAGCGTCGTCTCGCAAACATGTGGTTACAGAACCTCGTTCGGTAGCCCTGTCGTTGAATCAAAATTTCTGAAACTTGCTGAGCCGCTCCTAATTGGGGCGGTTCAAGCGGTTTTGAGCGCCCATTTTCCCAAAGCGCTCAGCCGAATCACTCTTCGCCTTTTGGCCGCAAACGCGGGATCACATCCCGAGCGAACTTTGTGAGGGAATCATTCATAACTGAGGGAGCTAGTCCAGGAGGACCACCCCAGGTCACCAAGTCGGTAATGCCGTTACTGGTAATGAGTTCTTGTAGTTCTGCGACACAGTGATCTGCGTTACCCACCGTCCACACAAGAGGATTCAACGGGATTGGAGGTCTTGCCTCTTTTGACACCGATCGGCTCGCCACCTCCGATTTGTGATCTTGGCTCGCTTTGATCAATCCGACGTAAACATCTCGTCGGTACCGTTCCGCAGCAGCTACCGGTTCCCACTCTCTGTCTGGGTCGTCAGTAACGAAGACCCCTCTGATCAACCCGACCCGACGATCACTGATATCTCCCACCGCTTCTATCCATGGGTCAATAGTCAACGACTTCGGCCCCTGGGGAAGTAGATGGGTACCAAATGCGGCTGCTCGTTGGGCCCCGGCGGGACTAGTAGCGGCAAGCCACAGTGGCGGTCCGCCTTGTTGAACCGGATCTGGAGTGACTCGAAGGTTTGAGAATCGATACCTTTTGCCTTCGAAATTGAATGCCTCGCCGCCCCAGGCCAACTGAAGAACTTGCAGGGCTTCTTCGGTGAGCGAAACCCGACGACTTATTGGGATATCGAATCCTTGAAATTCATGTGCCGCATAGCCCATGCCCGCGCCCAGCTCCATGCGACCATTAGAGATGTTGTCAAGAATCGCGAGATCCTCGGCGAGGCGAATCGGATGCCTAAACGGCAAAAGACAGATATCGGTCGAAAATCTCATACGCGTCGTTCTTGATGCCGCCGCCGCCGCAACAGGAACGAAGTTAGGCAAATAGCCGTCGGCGATGAAATGGTGTTCGGTGAACCAACAGAGATCTAGGCCAAGTTGTTCAGCATGTTCGATCTGCTCAAAGGTCTCGCCATAAACCTGCTGCATCGTTATCTCACTTCCCTGAGGGCAACGAAAGTCATGGACGATGCCGAAGCGCAACGATGGAGTCATAACAGCAAGCTAACTGGGTGCGTGTATGCCGCGCAGCGAATGCTTTAACTCGCATCACGGCATTAGATAACGAACCGTGGTCGACTCAGACCCTGTCTCGGGGGACTAGCTAACGTCCGGAGCGAGACCGCGCACCACAAAGTTTGCTTCCTCCTCAAGGAACCGGATCGTCGCGAGCACGTCTTCGTCAGCAAAGCCATTATCGCGATATTGCTCAAGCAACTGTTGAGTGCGCCGTCCCATCGGCACAGGGACTTCGAATTCTTCGGCTAGGTCCACTGCCAATCCGATGTCTTTACAGGCTAAAGCGTTGGTAAACGAGGGAGCCAAACGGTCGCGCAGAATTGCTCTGGTGCCCATGTTCCAAACGAAACTCGCGCCACTGCTTGCTTCGACAACTTCGCGCAAGATTCTGGGATCTACGCCGGCCTTTGCGCCAAGTAGCAGAGCCTCGGTGGTTCCCATCATCCCAATGAACGCAAGCATGTTGTTGACTGCCTTGACGACGTTCCCGGCGCCAGCGTCACCACACCTCACCACCTTCGCCCCAAAAGTCTCCAGCAACGATTGGCATCTGGCAAAGGCTTCCTCAGATCCGCCAACCATTACGGCCAGCGTTCCTTTGCGTGCGCCGTACACGCCACCCGATACGGGCGCGTCAAGAAAATCAATGCCTCGCTCTTCTCCCTCAACTGCGAGATGGCGACTCAAGGATGGAGAACTAGTGCTCAGATCGATCACGGTGGTCCCAGAGGCCATTACATCGAAAAGACCGCCATCCCCTGAAACGACTTGCTCAACATCGCTAGGCATGGGCAATGACAAAAACACAACTTCGGCGCCCTCCGCAGCGTTCGAAGCTGAAGCCGCCCTCTGAGCACCTAACTCAACTACCCGTTCCAATGATTGCTCATTGAGGTCGAATGCCCGCAACTCATGCTCGGCTGCCACTAAATGAGTAGCTATTGGGCCGCCCATATTACCCACACCAATAAATCCGACACGCATGTTCATCCCCTCGTCAATGATGACCAGTATTAATGATTTTTGCGAGCAATGAGCGCAAGCCTCGCGTCGTCGCCCAAGGGGAGCTGAACTGGAGTTATTCGAGAACCTCAAGCGCGGCGAGGTCGGCGATTTGGTTCGCGTCGTAAGCGAGGAAATCAGACAACACCTCAAAGGTATGTTCGCCAAGAAAAGGAGCTCGCGCTTTAGGACCGACTTCGCTTCGCGACAAGCTAAATCTCGTGTTCTCTACCAGGCACTGCCGATCCGGATGCTCTGTCCAAATAAAATTCTGCCGATGAGTTAACTGCGTATCGGCGAGACATTCGGCGCTGCTTTGCACACTGTGGGCTGCTATATCGTGGTTAATCAAAACAGACATGACCTCTGCCGCAGATCGGGTGCGGGTCCACTTTGTGATCCCCTCCTCAATCCGTCCTTGTGCAGAACGGCGGCCCTCTAATGACGCTAAAGCAACATCGTTCTCTAGATCACCGCGACCCATTACCTGACACAGCCGTTGCCACTCGTCGTCACCCCTGACAGCGATCGCCACCCAATTATCGTCACCTGCGCAGGGGAATCCGCCATGTGGAACCATCTCAGGATCGTCATTGCCGACCCGTTGTGCCACGCGCCCCGTGGCCGAAACATCTAACAAGGCCGGTGAAATGAAATGAAGAGCAGCCTCGGTTTGAGCGATATCAATATATTCACCGACCCCGGAGCGTCGTTGATGATCCAACGCAGCGAGCACGGTGGCGAGCATGAAGTGAGTTGAGGTGTAATCGGTGTAAGCGCCGAAGGGACCTGTAGGCGCGCGGTCTGGCCAACCAGCAAGCCCATAGAAACCTGAGAGCGCTGCCCCCAGATTTCCGTAACCTGCAAACGTTGAGGTGGGACCGAATTGCCCGGTCAAACATGTCGACAACATCACTAAACGGGGGTTGAGTTCTGTCAGTGCCTCGTAGTGCAGACCCCAAGATCGCATTGTCCCCGGCGAAAATGATTCACATAGAAGGTCGGCCCATCCCACAAGATCACGAACTACGTCGATGGCTTCCGGAGAGCGCATGTCCAAGGCCAACGACAACTTGCCCGCGTTCGCTGTGTCAAAAAGAGCTGACCGTTCTAACCCAGGTTCGTTGTCCCAGATTGGGAGAAACCCTCGAGCCGCATCGGGCTTATGAATGGACTCGATTTTCACTACCGTCGCACCGAGATCAGACAGTGCGCGGCTCGTAAAGGGACCAGCTAAAGACCACATAAAGTCGACAACCTTTACTCCCTCGAGCGGCGCACTGGGAGCTGGGCTGGACGCCTTGGGAAGGTCAAGCCGGCGAGGATTAGAAAAAACTTCGTTGCTGTGTGATCCGAGCGGAGCCACCTTCGCAGCAGCCCCCAAGGGGTTGTGTCTAGTTACGGCAAAAGGCCCGGGCGCAGCGACATTGGTTCCGGTGACGTCAATTTGGCGGAAATAGTCTCGACTTGCTAACTGTTCGCTACTGAGTACGTCGGCCACGTCGGCAATAGGTGCCATCAATAACTGCCGATCCATCGCTATCGACAACAACTCAGATTTGGTTTTCGAAGCAGTACATCGCGCCACGGCAGCCTTAGCGTCTTCCCATTGTTTGACACTCACTTGGCCAGATTCGATAAGAGTGGCGAGATTGACCCAATCCAAGCCCGCTATGTCAGCGGAAACGAAACCCTCCTCCAACACCCAGTCCATTAAACGGCCGGTCATTGGGCCAATCGCGTTACCGAACACATGGGTAATAGACACGAATCCGTCTCGTGCCGGGTAGACGAGTCGCAGATCGATCGGCCCGATTGAGAGGCCACCACCTGTTCGAGTGGGGATTGGAAAGTTGCAAGCATCGGCAAGAACACCCGCCTGCGTAGCCATAGGTATGACTTGTTGAGCAGCAACATCGACAATCTGGCCGAGACCCGAGCGTCCGCGCTCATATAACGCTGCTACGACACCCCCAGCCAACACCGCTGCCCCAAAATGAAACGCCTGGGGGAGTGCTACCCGAACTGGGGAGCGATCAGAGTCACCGGTAAAGGCCATCGTGCAGGCCGACGCCATCAAGGTCAGATCGGTAGCCGGCCATTGTGCCTTAGGGCCGGTGTGCCCAAAGGCGGTCAAAGTCCCTATCACCAGAGACGGGTTGTTGCCTTGAAGAGTTTCATGACCGAGACCAACTGCCTCGAGTACACCGACACCCATTGATTCGATGATGCAGTCAGCCCCTTTGGCTAGGTCGAGAAGAGCATCTCGCCCTGACATCGACTCAAGATCCACGACGACTGATTTTTTGCCGCGGTCATACGCAGCGTGAGTCAGCGAAGCTCCAGAAGCATCGAAGGGACCGATTCGACGCGTTCTTACACCATTCGGCGGTTCTATTTTGATGACCTCCGCACCTAGCATGGCCAGCATCAACCCAGCCAGATGACCTCTTTCATCTGTCAGATCCAGCACGCGATAATTCGACAACATCGTTGCTTGACCCCTTTCCCGCAGACAGCTTGACGCGATTGCAAGCGTTCCGCCAGATGATGGAGAACAACCCATCGTAAGAATACGATCGACCTATGCGCCAGACGCGGCGAAACCTTTATCCAGATCTTCGACGATGTCGTCGAGAGTTTCGAGTCCCACCGATAAACGAATTAAACCGGGTGAAACACCTGCGTTGTTCTGTTCGGACTCGGTGAGCTGCGAGTGTGTTGTGGAAGCGGGATGAATAGCGAGACTTCGAACATCGCCGATATTCGCCACATGGCTATGAAGCTCTAAGCCTTCAATAAACTTTTGTCCAGCGTCGATTCCACCCTGAATTGTGAACGCTGGAACCGAGCCATAGCCACGACCTTCTCCGTAAGCCTGAAGGCGAGAGTGCCAAGGGCTGGAAGATAGGCCCGCGTACTGCACTTGCTCAACTTTGGGGTGAGCATCCAGATATTCCGCAACCGCTTGAGCATTCGCAAAATGCCGCTCCATGCGCAGACTTAGCGTTTCTAGACCCTGGAGGAAATAAAACGCGTTCTGGGGAGAGACGGCAGCACCAATATCGCGAAGTAACTGCACCCGTGCTTTGATGATGAATGAGCCAGCACCTAAAGCGGGCCAATAAGCCAACCCGTGGTAGCTCGGATCAGGGTCGGTGAAGTTGGGAAATCTGCCGCTGGCCCCGTAGTCGAACGTGCCTCCGTCAATGATTACCCCCCCTACGGAGTTGCCGTGTCCTCCAATAAATTTGGTCATGGAGTGAACCACGATGTCTGCCCCGAGGCTCAAAGGGTTGAATAGATAGGGCGTCGCAACAGTGTTGTCCACCACCAGAGGAACACCGATGTTGTGCGCGATTTGCGAGACCCCCGGGATGTTTAGACAATCGTTCCTCGGATTGCCAATGGTCTCGCCGTAGAAGAGCTTGGTGTTTGCTTGCGCAGCCGCAGCCCAGGCTTCTAGATCATCTGGATCTTCAACGAATGTCGTTTCGATGCCCATTTTTGGAAGTGTGTAATGCAACAGGTTGTACGTGCCTCCATATAAAGAGGCGGACGCGACAATGTGGTCACCCACCTCGGCGAGGTTCAAAATGGCAAGAGTCTCTGCAGCTTGACCCGACGCAACCGCTAACGCCCCAGGTATGCCAATAGCTGTTTCAGTTCCGCCTTCAAGGGCCTGAAGCCGTGCTTCTAAGACCATTTGAGTTGGATTCATAATTCGGGTGTAGATGTTGCCTACTTCACTCAAAGAGAAAAGATTGGCAGCATGATTTGTATCGCGAAAAACGTATGAAGTCGTTTGGTATATCGGTACTGATCTGCTTCCGGTTGTTGGATCGGGTTGCTGGCCTGCATGAATTTGTTTTGTTTCAAATCCCCAGGTGTCGGTCATGGCTGCCTCTCTTAGCGTTGTTGGTTACTAAAGAGGGGTGGACCAAAGAGATGCTCCCACGATGAGAAAGAGGCCAGGCCGCGATCTCTAGGACACTTGATTGCCTCGGTCGCTAAACCTCAGCCATATCCCTACACAAGGTAGGCAAGCACCTTGGGTGTCCACCCCAGGTTGCTGGGTGCACCGGAGTGCACCGCTCTTGATAACGGAGCCATCAGAGCATCTTTTGGGGGATCAGGCAAGTCGATTGTTGCAAGGGGCTCCACTTCCCAAGTGTTGGACACTTGTTTGATTGAAGTGACGGTGGTTGCTGACTCTGGCACACTGAAGCCGTGTCGAGATTTCAACGGGTAACCGAGAGCGATGAGGCGGGAGCTACGCGGCTAGTCAGCCTGGAAGTCACCGATGAAGCGGTCTACCGCACATCGAAGTCACAAATGTGGGAGGGCCGACTCCCACTCGCTGCCATCATCAATCTGAACATCGCACGCGTCGGTTCCTCTGACCAGGTAACCGCAGACACCAAGCACGGCCCCATCACGTGGTCGCTAAAAAATGGCCGACAATTGATTGACGCGATCGAAACTCAACGTGGCTAAAAATCTATTAGACCGACATCGCAGCTAGCTATCACCCTGCTGTTGAGACTCATGGACCACCGTTTCGCCGCCAACGCTTAAGCTCCAAAATGTCGAACAGGATGCAACATGATTACAGCCATGCCCCGCATAGCGATAGCCGTGAATGATTTCGAAAGCGCATTAACGACGTTTAGAAATCGTTTTGGTATGCCCGTGGCTGACTTCTCACCAGAAACAGTGCCCTCGTTGGGTGCCCATGTGGCTATGTGCCAACCACCGGGAGGAAGCAACATCGAATTGATGGCACCCTCCAATCCCAACGAACCCCTGAGCCAAGCTCTTCAAAAGTTCCTCGACCGCCGAGGTGAGGGGATATACGCATTGATGCTTGAGGCGCCGGACCCCAACGCTGAAGCCGAAATCCTCTTGGAACGAGGCATAAAAGTTCTCCCCTTGATGAGAGGTGCGGGAGGTAGAGACATCCACCCGAGTTCAACTCACGGAGTGCTCATTCGCATATACCCCGACGGATCGGTCACTCAACCCGAAAAAGTTGTCAGCCAAGCACCAAATTATTCGGGAATCCAAAAAGTCATCGTGGCGACGCGCGATGCGAGTCTCGCATGCGACGCGTATTCGCAAGGTCTGGGCTTGCCATCTGACCCGCCACAAGCAGATTTTGACAGGGGGGTAATGAGCTCAATCATCCGACCGCCCCAAGGCGGAATTATTGAGCTGGTATCGCCCATCGACACTTCTAAAGCGACCGGCGCCGAGATTGACGAATTTCTCAACTCCAACGGAGAAGGAATTTGTTGTTTGGTTCTCAGCGCAGACGGCGATGTCCCCGAACGAGATATCAACCTTTTTGGAACTCGCATTCTGATTTCCTGATGATTAACCGTTTACGGTTGCTGCTACCCAGATGAACAGAAGTCCGCGATAAGGACACTCCGAGCACTCAAAGGCAAAAGAGCCGTATTGTTGGTAGCGACGGTCGAGTCGTGAGGACGTGGACTATGAAAACCGATATTGATTTGGATTACGAGGTCATTGTCGTAGGAGCAGGCGTAGCGGGCATTTATCAGATCAAGCGCCTCAAAGACTTGGGCATCACAGCGACTGTTTTGGAAGCTGACCCGGATCTTGGCGGTACTTGGTACAACAATCGATACCCGGGAGCGCGGTTTGATTCAGAGAGCTACACCTACGGCTATTCATTTTCTCAAGAGCTCTTAGATGAATGGCATTGGAAAGAAATGTTTTCCGCTCAACCCGAAAATCTTGAATATTTGAACTTCGTCGCTGACAAGTTCGATCTGCGCCAACATATGCAGTTCAACTGTCGTGTCCAATCGACCATCTTCGACGAAGATCGCCAGATCTGGAACGTAACCGTCTCCGACGGTCGTGAACTGACTTGCCGCTACGTAGTACTTGCTCTGGGGCTGTTGTCTCAGCCCACCATGCCGCGCATGGAAGGCGTTGAAGACTTCAAAGGCCGTTCATGGCATACCTACAGCTGGCCGCACGAACATGTCGATCTCAGCGATCAACGAGTCGCCGTTATCGGTACAGGCGCGACTGCCATACAGGTAATCGGCGAAATAGCCGACAAAGTGGGAGAACTCACAGTCTTTCAACGTCGACCGAATTGGGTCGCTCCACTCAACAACAGCGAAATTAGCGCGGAACAAATGACAGAAATTCGTGAACGCTACGACGAAATATTTGAAACCTGCGCCCGAACTCCGGGCGGTTTCGAACACGAACCGGACCGACGCGGATTTTATGAAGTGACACCCGAAGAACGTTATGAGCTCTGGGACCGACTCTACGACGAACCTGGGTTCAGTATTTGGCTGAGGAATTTTCGCGAAATCTTTACCGACGAAGAAGCCAACGCCGAACTTTCCGAGTACGTAGCCCAACGAATCCGTGGTCGCGTTCATGACCCCGTCGTCGCGGAAAAGCTCGTACCCAAAGACCACGGCTTCGGCGTCCAGCGTGTACCCATGGAAACTGGCTACCTTGAGGCCTACAACCGAGAAAACGTTCACTTAGTCGATATCAACGAAACGCCGTTGGAGCGCGTGACCGAAACGGGGATCCGCACCACGGAACGAGACTACGACTTTGACATCATCGTGTACGCAACAGGGTTTGACGCCATAACAGGGTCATTCGATCACATCGATATCCGAGGTCGAGATGGTCTCACACTCAGAGAGAAGTGGTTCGATAATCCTTCCACTTTCCTCGGAATGCTGGTGTCTGGGTTCCCTAACTTGCTGATGCCATCGGGACCGCAGAGCGGATCGGCTTCGACGAATTATCCGCGAGGGATTGAAAACGGGGTGAACTGGTGCACAGATTTGCTCGAGTACATGCGGTCCCGCGATCTCCAATACGCCGAAGCGACAGAGGCAGCGGAAGAACGCTGGACGGGTCATGTCGTCAAGATGTACTCCGTGATGCTGATGCGTAAAGCTCAATCATGGTTTACTGGCTACAACTCCAACGTTGACGGACATGAAGCAGGCAAAGTGCGCTACATGGTGTACAACGGCGGGACGCCCAAATATGTGGCCACCATCAACGACGTCGCCGCAAAAGACTACGAGGGCATCCGGTTTTCGCTGGACTCCAAGATCCCTCAAGATGTCATGGCGGCTGGGTAGCCACATTCGTCACTTCTGAATCACCCCTCCGGGTTGCCACGAGCAATTATGTATGCGCTCAGCGAGAAGACAAGTAGCTAGTACCTTCGTTTTGGTGACAAGTGACCCTTCGGCTGACCATGTTGAGATAAATCGGCACCTCTGGAACTCATACGCTCCAGATTATTTAGCTAGTGGCGAACGCGCGTGGGCAAACCCAGAGCCACGTTGGGGGATCTACCAGATTGTCGAGTCAGAACTTGGTCTGTTGGAGACCTTCATGGGCGGCGACGTAATCGAACTTGGCTGTGGAACTGGGTACGTTTCGGCCTGGCTAGCTCGCTTGGGAGGCCGCCCAATCGGGATAGATAATTCTCCGCTGCAGCTAGCCAACGCCGCGTATTTACAGAACCAATTCGGGACTCATTTTCCCTTGGTCCAAGCCAACGCCGAAAAATTGCCATTTGTTGATGGGTCGTTTGATTACGCGATTTCTGAATACGGCGCGGCGATCTGGTGCGACCCGTACCGGTGGATTCCTGAAGCTGCCAGAGTGTTGCGGAGCGGTGGACGTCTAGTTTTTTTAGGTAACTCGACGCAATTAATGCTGTGCGTCCCTGATGACGATGGCGCAGCGACAACGGAGTTACTGCGGCCTCAGTTCGGAATGCACCGCTTTGAGTGGGATGACGACCCAGGGGTGGAGTTCCACCTCTCGCATGGCGAGATGATCAAAGTTCTGCGAACAAGCGGATTCGAGATTGAGGACTTGATTGAGCTTCGCCCGCCGGCACAAGCCGAGGAAAATAGATACCCGTTTGTCGACCTGGAGTGGGCTAATCGCTGGCCGGCTGAGGAAGCATGGATTGTGCGTAAGCGTTGAAACTTTAGGAGTCCTCCACAGGTAACGACGAAAGCATGTTCAGATTTCGGGCACAGTCGGGACACAAATAGCGACGATCGGAAACAGTTTCGTTGCGTAGTCGCCCGTGGTGATCTGCCCAGATCTCGTTCCAAAACACATAGCCCGACTCTGTGTTGCTCTGCTCGCCTGCTTGCCATGAAAACGCGACCCCGCATAGCTGACACTCAGCAAAACCAATTTCCACCAACAACTCGCGTCGCGTTCGCGACATCGGATTGGCGATCGGGGCTGGCACATCACGGTGACATTTGAGATTGTTGTCGATTCGGAGAAGGCCGATTCCGAGCCGAAGAGCAACTTCTATCTGGTTCTCAGCGAAACGCTCTTCTGCGGTGAAGCAAGCAAGATAAACCCGGTCAGCTTGCAATCGCTGAGCACTTGTTTCACCTGCGACCGAAACAAACCTTGTGGTCGAGGGACGCACTAAGGCTGTCACCAACTCAAAATCACCGTTCAACTCACCGCCCACGTGCGTAATGCCTACCAAGTCCGGGCGCGGATCTCGGACTGCTTTGGGAAGCAACGAAACGACTCTGCAATTAAGACCCGATGGCATAGAAAGCCATGAACGAACTGAGGCACGAAGTTCGGCCTCATCGACCTTGGTCATCTTGTAACCCTCTCCTTCGCCAAGTTCACGAGATGCTCAATGTGGCAGCGAGGAAAGAATGTGGGGGAAGCGTTACTACCGGTTGGGGACCATTCGACATTTCTCCCGGAACTCGCCTAACAGCATCTGGGTTGTCCCAAGTGTTCTGCGTCGTTGGATCCGAATGGTGAAGAAGCTCCGCGGAGAGCATTTCGAGATGTCCGCCGGACAAATTAATTTGAAGGTCGACGCTTTCATCGACCGAACGATTTACCGCATAGATATGCAGTTGCTGGTCATCGCTGAGAATGGCTGCACCATCCACCATCGCAACATCTCCGAAATCAGGTGAAGGTACTAGCGACCCGTCATACCCCATGTGTAGCGAAGTCCCATTTCTTCGGCCTACGAACATCGACAGCGCTTCGAAGATGCTTTGACGTAGCAGGTTGTCGCCACTGGTGAGGACAGGAGCTATGACGTTCACGATTTGAGCGATGTTGGCGATCTTCACTACATCGGCGTTTCGAATAAAGCTCATTAAGAATTGGGCACACACGAGCGCGTCTTGAAGATCGTAAATCTCTTCCACCAAGTGAGCCGGGAAGGTTCCATCGGCCCACATACCGGACCTGTTCCGTGTCCGATACCAGACGTTCCATTCATCAAAGGCGATATAGGGACGCCGAGACGAGCGTCGCCGACCGGCAACGTAGCGGCACACGGCGTCAATTTCTGCGATCTGCCGATCAACTGCCACGCCAGAGGTCAAGAAAGCGGCGGTGTCATTTGACCAGTTGTCCAAATAACGGTGGGTGGAAAGATAGTCAGCGAACCCGCCGACTGCTTCTAATGCCTCGCGATCCCAGTCCAGATAGGTCGGGTTATCAGGGAGGGAAGTGCCAGAAACAACCAATTCAATTGATGGGTCAACCAGCTTCATCATGTGGGCGGCTTGACGGGCCTTACTTCCGTACTCGCTTGCAGGCATGTGCCCTATTTGCCACGGGCCGTCCATTTCGTTTCCGAGGCACCACAAGGGAACTTTCGTAGTGCCCGATGTGCTATCGGATTCGCGTTCTCCGGTTATATCGGTGACCAACGTTCCGTTGGTGTATTCGACCCAATCTGCAGCTTCTTCCGGTGAACCTGTTCCAAGATTGACGGCAAACATTGGGGACCACCCAGTGCGTTGGCAAAGATCCAGGAACTCGTTAGTGCCGAAAGTGTTTGGTTCGATCGTCCCCCAAGCCAATTCGCGGCGAGTTGGTCTCGTATCGACTGGGCCGACTCCGTCTCGCCAATGGTAATTAGAAACAAAGTTCCCGCCTGGATATCGCATCACTGTGAAGTCAAGTTCGGCTACAGCCGCCAAAACGTCTGAGCGGCATCCGTATTCATCAGCGTGAACCGAAGAGGGATCATAAACACCTTCATAAACAGCGCGTCCCATGTGCTCGAGGAAGCCTCCGAAAATTCTTGGGTCGACCGGTCCAGCGTGGTGGCGGGGGTGGAGGTTAAACGTGGCTTTGTTCACGAAGTGAGCGTAGTAAGCAAATTGGACGTCGGGATTGAACCGTTCATCAGCTAACTGGTAAGCCCAATTCGAAATAAAGCGAAACCACCCGTTTACTTAGGCAAGAGTTTGATCAAATTTCGTCACTGCTGACGTCGGCTTGAGTGGCGTGCACACCATGTTCGTCGTGTGCAAGTAGGCCAGCGGCGTTCAAGGCAAGCAGCGTCGCGGCGAAGAGTGCGGCGCTTGCCACTACAACTCGCGCTGACCGCGGGCCAGTCTCGGGGTTGTGTATCGAAGGCAGAGTATCCACCGTGGTGACGTAAATAAATGTGCCAGCCGAAAACAACAGCACAACCCCTACCAAGGACCCGCTGGCATTGTCTAAAACGAAATAAGCGCTGACCGCCCCGGCAGGGGTAGCTAACGCGAAGAGTAGTAAGCCTCCCCATATCGACTTGCGAGTAGCGGCCTCATGTGACGAGAAAACACCCAAACTCAACGCTGCGGGCACTCGGTGAACTAGAACGCCAAACGCAACCAATACCGAGATCGACGTTTCACCAGATGCTGTTGCCGCTCCGATAGCTAAGCCGTCACCTATCGCGTGCACCGAGAGACCTATCGTCATCACCAAACCAGATTTTGGGTGATGAACGTGGCCATGACCGTGGCCCACCTGATGGTCGTGATGTTCTTCGTGGATAGCGTGGCTGAGCCCCATTCCCTCCAAAATCAGCATGAAAAGGAAGCCAGATGCCACCGCCGTCCCAAGTGCCAGTGGACTGTACGCGAGGCCATCGTGGCGCGAAACCATGTGAAAACCCTCGGGCAGTACTACTAGCAGAGCAGAGCTCAATAGCAGCCCCGATGCGATGCCCGTCAAACGGTGCAAACTTTTTTCGGTGAGTCGGTCTGCTGCTGCTAAGCCAATCCCGCTCGCCGTGACTGATATGAGGATTATCAAGGTTGACAAGCCAATCAGGATCACGCCGAGATCCTAATAGGAATGGTTCTTATGTTCGACTTGGGCCATTCGCGATATGTCGCGACGAGAGCCCGTTGCTTCTTGGCGTCGGACAGGTGTTAGCGAGGTCGTGTACTGATCTATGTTTTTGTCATGCAAAAGTCGCACCTTGACCAGACTGCCCTCCAAGGGTTCAACCAATTGGTGAGTGCTCGACGGAGCGTTCGAAGCTTCGAGCCGGGAGAGCCAATACCAAAAGAAACGCTCGAGAGAATTGCTGACGCTGGACG
>Ga0115002_10000181_pt1 | contig 90376 bp, 65 predicted proteins | sample ArcticOcean_MG_C_8_FD_89576 | JGI IMG/M metagenome (GOLD analysis project Ga0115002, IMG submission 89576) | Marine microbial communities from western Arctic Ocean - ArcticOcean_MG_CB11_86 | ecosystem: Environmental > Aquatic > Marine > Oceanic | place: Arctic Ocean: Canada Basin | collected... | reverse complement strand
TGACGCTGGTCACGCTGACGGCGATCCCGTTCGCCATCCTGGTGGGGTGGTTTTTCGGCCGTCGGGTCCGGCATCTGAGCACGACTATCCAGGACCGGCTGGCCGAAGCGGCCTCCCGTGCCGAGCAGGTATTCACCCAGATCCGGACCGTGCAGAGCTTCACGCGTGAGGGTCACGAGGCCCGGACGTACGGGGCCGAGGTGGACCGTGCCCGAGACGAAGGCCTCCGGCGGGCCGTGGCTCGGGCGAGCCTTACGGGCGCAGTAACGTTTGCCGCCTTCGGCGCGGTCGTCGTCGTGCTTTGGGAGGGGGGGCGCCTAGTGCTGGCGGGGGAACTGACTCCAGGAACGTTGGTCGCCTTCCTTCTCTATGCGGTGACGATCTCAGGGGCTATCACTTCGTTGGCGGGTTTTTGGAGCAACCTCCAGGAGGCCGCGGGGGCGGCTCGTCGCATCTTCGAACTCTTGGATCATCCGGTGGCCATCGAGTCGCCATCGGACCCGAAGCCGCTTTCCAGGCCGACCCGAGGAGTGGTGCGGTATGAAGAGGTCACGTTCCGCTACGGGGAGGAACTTCCGCGAGTTCTCGACGGCATTGATCTGACGTTGGAGGAAGGTGCGACGGTGGCGTTGGTGGGTAGCTCAGGAGCGGGGAAGAGCACCCTGGCCTCACTGATTCCACGCTTCTTCGACGTGGAGGACGGACTCGTGTCTTTGGACGGTGTGGACGTCCGAGAGCTCTCTCTGCATGAACTTCGAGGTGAGATCGGCATCGTGCCTCAGGAGCCGATGCTATTTGCCGGGACCCTTCGCGAGAATCTGATCTACGGGCGCCTGGATGCGACCGACGAACAAGTTCGTGCTGCCGCACGAGCTGCGCATGCCGCTGAATTCATCGCCGACCTACCCGACGGACTCGACCAAGTGATCGGTGAGCGCGGAGTAACGCTCAGCGCGGGTCAACGCCAACGGGTCGCCATCGCACGGGTCATCTTGGAGCGACCCCGTTTGCTCATTCTAGACGAGGCCTCGAGCAGCCTCGACTCGGAGAGTGAGGAACTGGTGCAGGACGCTCTCGAGCGTCTGATGGAGGGACTCACCACGTTGGTGATCGCCCATCGCTTGTCGACCGTGGTTCGCGCCGACCGCATCATGGTGCTGGACCAGGGCACCATCGTGGATCAGGGTACGCACAGGGAACTGCTGGACAGGAGCGACGTTTACGACCGTCTCTACCGGCGGCAGTCCAGCGGTGCCTTGAACCTCTGAGCGCCGCGACGTCCTAGACCGTCGGCGCCGGAACCGACCCGGCTGCCGGCGTGGATTCCGCAGGAGGGCCCTCGAGTGTTTGGGCCGTTGCGGGTTCTCGGTCTGAGACGGGAATCCAGTTCTCCCGTACCAGGCCTTCTTCGACCCACTCGAACCTGCCGGCCATCACCTGCTGAGCGACTCCGTATGTGACTGAGTCGTTGTTCGCGAAGAGGCGATCGAACCGGTCTTGTATACGGCCCTTCGACTGACGGCAGAACAGATCGGCCAGCGTATACGGCGACCGGTCGGACGGGTTCGTGTCCACAAGGCTCTTTGCCCGCACGATTGTCGTGACCATCACGAACAGCTCGGCACCGATTTCGACGATCCGGCCGAGAACCGCCTGCTTCCGCTCAAGACTCGGCCCAAAGCGTACCATGGAGTAGAAGATCGACCTAGCGAGTCTCGCGGAGGTCCTGTGTACGTAACGCAGGTGATCGGCCAGCGGCCCGAACTCCCCGTATCGCGGCCAGCGGCCCCACGTGAGCCAGCGTGTGGGGTACCACCACGCGTAGTGGAGCCCGGCGCGAACTAGCGCTGCAATGCGCTTCCCGATCGGCGCCTTCGGGTTGATTAAGTCACCGGCTACGCTCAGGTGGTTGTCGACGGCTTCGCGAGCGATGAAGAGGCGCATGATCTCGCTGGATCCCTCGAATATGAGATTGATCCGGCTGTCGCGTAACGCACGTTCAATGGGATAGGGGTGCTCGCCCCGGGCCCGCAGGGAGTCCGCCTTCTCGTATCCTCGGCCGCCTCTGATCTGCACCGCGTCGTCGATGACCTCGTAGCTGACTTCGCTGTTCCACATCTTTGCGATGGCGGCTTCAAGGCGAATATCGAAGCTTTTCGCGTCGGCCATACGAGCCGTGAGGTCGACGACCGAGTCGAGCGCGAAGGTGTTCGCCGCCATAGTACCCAGCTTCTGGGCGATGGCGTCGTGTTTGCCCACCGGAGCTCCCCACTGGAAGCGCTCGGAGGCCCAGGTACGGCACGAAAGGAGAGCGCCCTTGGCTGCGGCCGCGCAAAACGCCGGAATGGAGAGTCGACCGGTGTTCAGAGTGACCAGCGCGAGTTTGAGTCCTCGGCCCTCGCCCCAGAGCAGGTTGTCCTTGGGGACCTTCACATTGTTGAAGTGCAGGACACCGTTGGACAGCCCGTTGAGGCCCAGGAACGTACAGACGTGCCCGACCTCTACACCCTCCCATGCAGTCTCGACGATGAACGCAGTGATCGGTTTCCGGCCTCGGACGCCCTCACGGGCAGGCGTCCGAGCCATTACGACGATGATGTCCGAGCGCGGGCCGTTGGTGCACCAGAGCTTCTCTCCGTTCAAGATCCAATGCTCACCGTCCTCGGAAAGCTCAGCGGTCGTGGCAAGGTTCGCAGGATCAGACCCGACATCCAGTTCGGTCAGCGCAAAGGCCGACAGCTCTCCAGCCGCCAAGCGAGGGAGATACTTCTTCTTCTGCTCTTCCGTACCGAAGTAGATCAGCGGTTGCGGAACTCCGATGGACTGGTGGGCAGAGAGGAAGGCTCCGGTCGAGGCGCAGCAGCTGGCTACAAGGGACAGGGCTTTGTTGTAGTGGTACTGGGAGAGTCCGAGTCCGCCGTATTCAACGGGGATCTTGATGCCGAAGGCACCCAGCTTCGCCAGGCCGTCCAAAACCTCTTGGGGCACCCAACTATCTCGGTCGATCGCGTCGCCGTCGATGTGGGCGACGGTGAACTCTTCGAGTGCCTTCAAGAAGGGCGCTGCCTTGGCCTCACTCTCCGGGCTCAGCTCAGGCGGGGGGTAGACGAGATGCAGGTCGAGCGATCCGTCGAACAGGCCCCGCGCGAAACTCCGATTTTCCCACACGGTCTCTCTTGCAGCCTCGGCTACCTGCCGGGCCTCTTCTTCGCTGGCCAGGCTCTTGTCAGGCTCCTGGGACATCGCCGTTCTCCATGGTTTTCGGCTGCTGTGCTGCGCACCACTACCTCAGAAATCTAACTCCTAGCGTGCGTTCGCGTGTGCCATTGGGACGTTATCGCTGTGAAACGACGGCCTGCAAGACGGATTAGTCTTCGTAGGCCCCGGCACAGATGAATTCCACAATCTCCTCGGTCTGGGCCCGGGCGTCCGCCTCCCCCAGTTCGATGAGGCGGGCCACGTAATCGGGTTGAAAGAGCACGAGACTCAAGAGATCGGGGCTGGTCGTCTGCCGTGTGCCCAGGCCTCGGGTCAAGAAACGGAATGCCTTGGGCAGGTTGGGCTCGAACTCGTTCGCGAGGCGTCCCAGATCGACCGACGGACGCAGCACCAGCAACCGCACGGGTCGAAGCCCGTTCCGGCCTTTCTTGGGCACTTGGTCGATCAGGTCGTTCAGGCGCTCGAGGCGGAGCGCATCCTGGTCGAAAAAATCGAGGAAGACCGAGTTGAGCAGGACTCCCAGCACCTGTGCGGGAGGCGGGTAGCCTGTGACTTCGGGTATCATCGCCTCTGCGGCGGACCGGTCATAGCGGGTGGAAATCGCGAGAATTTTCTGAGCACCCAGATGAAGCGCCGGTGAAAGGGGTGCTGCCATACGCACCCCTCCGTCGCCGAAGAATTCATCGTCGATGCGGACAGCGGGGAAAAAAAGTGGAAGCGCCGCCGAGGCCATGACGTGGTCGACTGTAAGAACGGTTTTACGCGACCGCCGTTGGGGTCGACTCCAGTCCTTGAGGTCGCGCCCTTGAATCCAGGTCACCGATTGCCCGGTGGTATAACTCGAGGTGCTGATAGCGACCGCCTTGAGTCGGCCTTTGGCCAGGTTGTACTGGATTCCCGTGATTTCTCCGTCCACGGCGTGCATCACCTCGGCTAGGTAGGCCCTGAGCGGTGACGTGTCGACGAGGCCTTTGACCCGGACGGCACCCCCTACGCCTCCGGACATCAGCTGAAACATCCACCTAGCCCCGGTCCAGCCCAGGGATGGGGTGTCCACACGGAAGACATCTTCGACCGCCAGGCGCTTCCAGAGGGCCACGAGCTCTTCCACGGACTGCTGAAAGGACCCGTGGTGCGACGCCAGATGGGCCGCGTTGATCGCGCCGGCGGACACACCGGTGACGATGGGGACTTCGAGGTCGGGGAACAGCTCGGCCAAGCACTTGAGAAAACCGACCTGATACGCAGCTCGTGCCCCGCCACCCCCCATGACCAGACCTAGGTCTGGTCCTCCCTTGGGGGCGGCGTAGAGAGGGGAAGCTGGCGAGTTATCGGGTGTCGTCACGCGTGGCTGCTTATACGGCGCGTTTGGGTCGTGACGGTGCACTGCGGCTAGCCGATTACGGGGCGGCCTATTGCCATGATACCGGCAACTATCGCCCCGAGGGACACCAGCGCCCAGACACCATGAGGAAGATAGGTCTTGTCCTCTTCCGGCCGCCGGCGCATAACCGATACCGGAATCTGACCGGCGGCCGCAGCGAAGATCATCATGACGAGGTGGCCGGCCACCGCTGGCTGAAAGCGCCCCGAGAAGATGAGTGCCATCCCGAGGAGAATCTGCAGGTGGATGAGCCCAGCGAAGCTGGACGACAGGATGCGCATCTTGCGGTCGTACGAGGCCTTGGTGGCAACCCCGTAAAGCGCATACAACACGGTCAAAACCCCGGCGAGGAGAACCAGGTATCGCAATCCCGAATGGGCCTGAAAGAAGATGTTGCTCATGTCGCCTCTGGTTGTCTGTAAGGTTCTCGTCTCGATGCGCTAGGCGCATCAAGCTGTCTACATGGATGACAGGGCTCGAGCCAGTCGGGCTTCGAGCGCCTCTTTGCGTGCCTGGTGCTCCGCGGTCGGGGGGTAAAGCGACCCCGGTTGCACTTGATCCCCGGTTAGGGCACCGGAGAGCTGAGAAGCTACCCACCGGATCTCGCACAACTCTCCACCGGTTCCTTCCAGCGTTTGACGGTTACCCCCGAATTCCCCGGGACAACTCAAGTGTGGGCGCACCTCGCTGATGCTGCGCTTGATCTCGAGCAGGTCGAGGAGGAAGGTCTCCCGCTCCTCGTACATGGCTTGAGTTACCGGCATTTGCGGATCTCCTCGTACTTCGACTACTTGACTCGAAACTCCGCCTCTCGCCTCGAGAGTGACGGTGTAGCGACCTGGTGATACCCAAGGTCCCAGATTCTCGATGGGGCGTGCCAGCCGGGGGTCGTCATGGCGTCGCCAGGTCTCTTGTTTGTCCGAGAGGGCGTTGCGTAGGTCCCAATTCACGCGATGGATGCCGGCATCAGAGGGCACCACGAAGTCTCGTACGACCCCTCCGGAGGAATTCGTCACAGTCATCCGAGCGTTCCCGCTGCCCTGTCCGAGACTGTATGTAATCATGGCTCCCGACACGGGGTTCTCACCTGCGAACTCGGCCTGCCCTCGGTATGAAGTGACCTTCCGATAGTTGAAGATGGTCGCTCGTTGAATGCTGAAGACGTGGGCTCCCGCCGAGGCGACGCTGGCCGTCCACTCGGCGAGCGGACTGGTATCGTCCAGAATCCAGACGCTCTGCCCGTGGGTGCCTAACACCAGGTCTTTGTCCCTCGGGTGAATCACCATGTCGTCGATGTGGGTGGTGGGCAAGTTGGGCATCTTGGCCCAATGGGCTCCCGCATCGGTGCTGACGAACACGGAGTGTTCGGAGCCAGCGAACAGCACGTCGGCGTTGTCGGGGTGCTCGACGAGCGAGTTCAGCGACCCGGAGGGCAGGTTCGAGACGACGGACTCCCACGATCCTCCGTAATCCTCCGTGCGAAACAGATAGGGATCGAAGTCCCCGTCGCGATGGGCGTCGAAGGCCACGTAAGCGACGCCTGGACCCTTCTGTGAGGCGACCACACGGCTGACGTAGGTACCGTCCGAGAGGCCCCCGACGTTGCCGCTCACCTCGGCCCAGCTCAGGCCTCCGTCTCGTGAGACTTGGAGGTTCCCGTCGTCAGCTCCAACCCAAAGGACCCCCGGGTCCAACGGGGATTCGGCGATCACGCTGATCTCGCTGAAGTTGGACGTGCCGTCGTTCGGGGATATTGCGATGTCCGAGCCGTAGACGCCCATCAGCTGGAGTTCGCTGCGATCGACGTTGCGGGTCAGGTCTTCCGTGCGGGTCCAGGAATCCCCGCGGTTCCGTGATATGAACAGGCGGTTGCCGCCCAGGTAGACGACCGACGGGTCGTGTCTGGACACCAGACTCGGTGAGGCCCAGTCCCATCGGTACGACGGCTGTCCCTCGGGCGCCCTCGGGCGGATGTCGAGCATGTCTCCGGTTTCGGCGTCCAGTCGGTAATAGTTGCCCCCATTGGAGTTCGCGTAGACGTACCGGTGGCTCGTCGGGTCGACCTGCTGGTACATGCCGTCGCCGAAGCCCGTCTGCATCCAGTCGTCGTTGATAATGCCGACCCAACGGCGGGTCTCAGAGGGCCCCATCCAACTGTGATTGTCCTGCATGCCACCGTACACCCAGTAAGGGTCCCGATTGTCGACTCCGATGGCGTAGAACTGCCCGATCGCGAAGTTGTTGAGCTTCCTGAAGTTCACTCCTTGGTCATAGGTCTCCCACAATCCGGCGTCGCCCACCAGGTACAGGTGATTCGAGTCGTTGGGATCAATCCAAAGCCCGTGCTGATCGGCGTGGACACCGACGTCGTAGGTGGGACGCTCGGCAATCTCGGTCCAGGTCGCTCCCGCATCTTCACTCCTGTAGGTCGAAGTCCCCAGCACGTAGACGCGATTCTGTTCCGAAGGATCGATGAAGATCTCCGAGTAATACATGGGCCTGGGGTCCATCGAACTGACGCGTCGCCACGAGGCGCCACCGTCTTCACTCCGATAGGTACCCTGCTCGCCGGGGTCGGCGTGCTGGACCAACGCGTTCAGCACCATCGGGTTCGATTCCGAGATGGCCAATCCAATCCGACCCTTATCGCCTTCTGGGATTCCATTGGTCAACTCGTTCCAATTGTCTCCGCCGTCGGTGGTCCGGTAGATGCCACTTCCCGGGCCGCCGCCGTTGAACCCCCATGCGCGCCTGAGCCGCTGATATGTGGCCGCATATAGAATGCCCGGGTTTGCACCGTCCATGACCAAGTCCACGGCACCCGTGAACTCGTCGATGAAAAGGATGCGATCCCAAGTGGCGCCCCCGTCACGGGAACGGTAGACGCCACGCTCGTCGTTTCCACGCCAGAGGTTGCCGAGAGCTGCTACGTAGACCACGTCGGGATCGGCTGGGTGGACCAAGACCTTACCGATGTGGCGAGTCTCTACGAGACCCAAATGACGCCAGGTATCGCCACCGTCGTCCGAGCGATACACACCATTGCCCCACGACGAGCTCTGCCGGTTGTTTTGCTCGCCCGTGCCTGCGTACATGATGTCGGAGTTGGACGGTGCGATGGCTACGTCGCCGAAGGTGCTGACTTCTTTGTCGGCGAAGACGTTGCGCCAGGTATGCCCCCGGTTGGTGGTCTTCCAGAGCCCGCCCGAAGCCGAGGCCAGAAAAATGGTCGACGGATCTTCCGCGAGTGATTCGACGTCGTGGATGCGCCCACTTGTCACTGCAGGTCCGATGAGCCGAGGTCGGAACGTCGAGAGTTGATTGCCAGAAATCGTAGCCGATTGGGCCACCCCGGGAGTCGGGAGCAGCAAAAGGGCGACGAGTAGTGCCGGAAGCGACCTCGTGTGGCTGGCGCGATGCATTTACGGACTCCAGTCCAGGTGGAAATTCCTAGAGTGTCGGCCCTCAGAACCGATCTCCATACGGCCCGAGAGGACGGTAGAATTAGGCCGGAGGCGACGGGCCCGCCAGGGCCTCACGGACGATAGACAGTACCTCTTCGTCCATGTCCTGCGCTGTGAGCATCCATTGCAGGTAGTCGGGCTCCGACAGGGCGACCTCGGCCAGACCGTGACCCTTGTGCTTCCCCCTCCGGAAGGCACGCCCGTCGGAGCCATCCTTGAACCACTGATCCACCGCGGTGCGGATAGGCATCACCTCGTCGCAATATTGGTTCAGTCCGTCCATGTCACGAGGCAGGTCGGGGTATCGCTCCATCTGTGCCGCGAGCACTGCGGCCGTGGTGCGGATGTCACCGAGGGCGCTGTGCGCCTCCTGATGCTCGCGTCCCAAGTAGAATCGAGCCGCAGCGGAGAGGTCGCGGGGCTCTTCTCTGTGAAAGATGCCCTGAGAATCGATAATCCTGCGCGACTTGTAGTCGAAGTCCAGGCCCGCCCGTTTGAACTCGGCCATCAACATCGGAAGGTCGAACCGCCGGATGTTGAAGCCCCCTAGGTCACAGGGGTCGAGGAGCTCGAAGAGAGCCTTCGCCCTCGATGTGAACGGGGCCTCGTCCGCTAGGTCCTCATCGGTGATTCCGTGAACGGCGACCGCTTCCGGATGGATTGATATGCCCGGGTTGAAACGACGGACACGCTCCAATACGTCACCCTGCGGCGATACCCGTAAAATGGCCATCTCGATGATGCGATCATCGGTGGTGCTTAGGCCCGTGGTCTCAAGATCGAAGAACACAATGGGCCGGTCGAGTTCGACGGGAAGGAGCATCAGACAGCCTGGCGAAGTGTCAGCATCAGCCTATCATAGCGGGCATGGATGAAACAGGCAGCATGCAGGCGGTTGTAATGAGCGAACCGGGTGGGCCGGAGGTGCTTTCGGTGGGTTCCGTCCCGGTTCCGACCCCCGTGGCAGGGGAGATCCGGGTGCGGGTCGCGACCTCGGGCGTGAACCGGGCCGACCTGCTACAGCGCACGGGGCTCTATCCAGTCCCCGAGGGGTGGCCTGAGGATATTCTCGGCCTCGAGTTCGCGGGGGTCGTTGAGGCGCTCGGCCCTGACGTGGACCGGTGGCGGGAAGGCGACCGCGTCATGGGTATTCTCGGCGGCGGTGGATACGCCCAGTACGTGACCGTCCACGGTTCGACAGTGGTGCCTGTGCCAGACACGCTCGGACTCGAGGAGGCGGGTGCCGTGCCGGAGGTGTTCATGACCGCCTTCGACGCGACGGTCATGCAGATGGGACTCGATGCAGGCGAGACCCTCCTGATCCATGCGGTGGGGAGTGGAGTCGGGACGGCGGCCGTTCAGATCGCCAAGGCGTTGGGAGTCCGGACCGTCGGGACCTCTCGCACACCAGCCAAGCTAGAGAAGGCGCTCGGTCTCGGGTTGGACCACGCGGTCCCTGGCGACGCCGATTGGTCCACTCGGGTTCTCGACCTGACCGATGGACGTGGCGTCGACGTGATCCTCGACCTTGTAGGCGGCCCCTATCTGGAAGGGAACCAGAAGGTGGTGGCGATCCGTGGTCGCCACGTCGTGGTCGGAGTTCCAGGGGGGGCGGCTGCCCAGATCGATCTGAGAGCCATGATGGGTCGGCGAGCCACTATCAAGGGGACGGTGCTACGCGCTCGTCCGGTCGAGGAGAAGGCCGAACTGGCCCGCGCCTTCGAGGAGCGCATCGTCCCGATATTGTCGGACGGACGAGCGGTTCCCGTCATCGATCGTATCGTTTCTCCGGACCAGGCAGCCGAGTTGCACCGCGTCATGGAGTCGAACGCCAACTTCGGGAAGCTCCTGATTCGTTGGGACTGATCCGGCTCGAATCGGGGCGACGGTCGGACTACTCCGTCTTGAGCGACTCCCTGATCACACGAGCCTGTTCGACAACGTGGTCGATGCGCCGGCCCTCTGAAGGACTCGCTCGCTCGGGCCGAGCGATGTGGCTGAGCTTCACGTTGCGTGGTACGACAGCTCTCAGGCGTGGCCCGATGTACGAGAGGGCCCCCATGTTCCGCGGCTCCTCTTGAGCCCAGGCTACCTCTCGCACCGACGGGTAGCGGGTCAGTATCGTGCTGACCTCTGGTCCTGGAAAGGGATAGAGTTCCTCGATCCGTACCACGGCCACGTCGGTCCGATTGGATCGCAGTTCGCTTCCCGCCAGTTCGTAGTAGAGCTTTCCGGAGCAGAGCAGAAGGCGCGTGACGGACTCGGCTTCGCTCACGGCTGGGTCGTCCAACACGGGCTGGAAGGATCCGTCCGCTAATTCCGAAATTGTGGAGGTCGCCTGGGGATGCCGAAGCAGACTCTTCGGCGTCATGACCACCAGGGGGCGCTCCGGCCGCACGTGGGCCTGCCGCCTGAGTAGGTGGTAGTACTGACCGGGGGTCGTCGGGGACACCACTCGCATGTTGTCCTCAGCGCACAGCTGGAGGAAACGCTCTAGGCGGGCGCTGGAATGCTCGGGACCCTGCCCTTCGTATCCGTGGGGCAGCAGCAAGGCCAGTGAGGCTACCTGACCCCATTTCTCCCACCCGGAAGAAACAAACTGGTCAACCGACACTTGGGCGGCGTTCGCGAAGTCACCGAACTGGGCCTCCCAAAGGACCAACTCCCGCGCCGATGCCACGCTGTAACCGTATTCGAAGCCGAGTACGGCCATCTCGGATAACGGTGAATTGTAGACCGAGAACCGGGCCTCTCCGTACTCGCCGAGCGGGGTGTGCTCTTGGCCGGTCTCTGAGTCATGGAGAACCAAGTGCCGGTGGCTGAAGGTGCCACGCTGGGAGTCCTGGCCCGTGAGTCGAACCGGGATTCCCTCCGAAAGCAGTGAGCCGAAAGCCAAGGCCTCGGCATGCCCCCAGTCCAGGGAGAAGTCGGGTCCAAAGCCTTCATCGCGCTTAGCGAGTTGACGATCGAGCTTAGGATGTACCGAGAATCCTTCGGGCGTAGCCCTGGTAGCTTCGTTCACCTCCGCGAGGACGTCCAAGGATACGGACGGGATCGCGCCGCCGGGTGCTGCGAGGTCAGCGTCCTCAATAGAGTCTCGCGTCGAGCGCCCTTCACTCTGCACCTGGTCCTGCGCGTCACGCAGGTACTGCGACACCCGAGCAGCCATCGCATTGATGTCGGCGGTACCAAGCACATCCGCTTGGGCCAGCTTGGCTGCATAGATCGATCGAGCGGTCGGGTGGTCCTTGATCCTCTTGGCTTGTAGCGGCTGCGTGTAGCCCGGCTCGTCCCCTTCGTTGTGGCCGTATCGGCGATACCCAACTAGGTCGATGACAACGTCATCGTGGTATTCAGCGCGGTAGGCCATGCCGAGCCGGACTGCGGTCATACAGGCTTCCGCGTCGTCCGCGTTCACATGAATAATCGGGAAGCTGAAGCCCTTGGCCAGATCGCTCGAGTAGCGGGTCGAACGGTCGTCGATCGGGAGCGTCGTGAAGCCGATCTGGTTGTTGACGATGAGATGGACAGTGCCGCCGGTCGTGTACCCCTTGAGCCTTCCGAGGTTGAGCGTTTCGGCCACGACGCCCTCACCGGCAAACGCGGCATCCCCGTGGATCAGTATCGGGACGACCGCGGCCGTGTCCAAGGTCGTGTCCTGGCGATCGCCTCGCCGCTGAAGCGCCCTGGTCATCCCCTGCACGACCGGGTTCACGAATTCGAGGTGACTCGGATTCGGCGCGAGGGTGATGCGGACTGTGGTGCCGTCGGGCAGACTTCGCTCTCCTTCCGCACCGTGATGGTATTTCACATCACCTGTGCCCTCTACCGTAAAGGCTCCCTTTGCCTCAACGCCCTCGAACTCGCGGATGATCTCTTCGTAGCCGACCCCGACGAAGTGCGCGAGCACGTTGAGACGGCCGCGGTGGGCCATCCCCAGGACGACCCGTTCTCCACCGACCCGAGCCGCCTCGGTGAGGGCAAGATCCATCACTGGGACCATCATGTCGGTCCCCTCGAGGGAGAAGCGCTTTTGGCCCAGATAGGCCTTGTGTACGAACTGCTCCAGCCCTTCGACTTCGGTGAGCCGCTGCAGAAGACGAACCTGGTCGCCCGCCTCCATCGGTTGCGCGTGTACGCCGGATTCCACCTGATCCCAGAGCCATCGCACAACGGTGGGGTCCTCGAGGTGTTCGAACTCGTAGCCAATGGTGCCACAGTAGGCCGCCTGAAGCCGTTGTAACGCACTGGCGAGCGATTCATCGCCCACCCCTTCCATCACCAGAGATGCGGGAAGCTCCTCGAGCTCCTCCATGCTGGTTCCGAAGAACGACGGGTCGAGCTGTGGGTGGCCCCGAGGCTCTGATCCAAGGGGATCGATTTGCGACAGATGATGCCCGTGGTCCCGGTAGGCCTGAACGAACGAAGTGGCGCGCGCCACCACGGGGAGCAGCAGCCGCATCGTATCTGCTTCGCCCTGCACCGCGTCGAGCTCTTCCGCAAGGTCGGTACTCGGGGAGGGCACGAGCAAAGGGGCTTTAACCGGCGCGCCGCCGCCGTTGGTCGCCAAGCTCTCGGGCACTATGAGTCCGGCGTCCCGGGCTGCCTCCGGGCCCAATGCAAAGAAACGCCGCCACTCCTCCGGCACCGCGTCGGGGTTGCGGGAGAACTCCTCATAGAGCGCCTGAGCATACCCGGCGTTCTGACTGTCGAAGGGCTTTTCGTCCATCTCTCTCAGCTTCGGGCGGAACGACCAAAAATCGTTCTCGCCGACCTCGGAATGGAACAGCTAACCTAGTGGAATTTTGATTCCCGGCGAGGCCTCATGCGGCTTCCGTCTTCTAGTTGACTTAAGGATTGGCGGGGTACATTCTCCTTCTTGAAATTGAGAATCGTTCTCAGTTAAGGCCGCAATGGGCGTGACCCGCGCCCGCTTCGGCTTTCTACATAGATACCCAGGTGACCACGCCCATGCGCTTCTCTGTTCGACGTACCATATCTCTTGCTACCGTAGCCCTGCTGCTTGCGACATCACTGAATGCGCAGGAACGCACTGGCCGGATCCACGGGGTTGTTCAGGCCGCAGATGACGGCGCCGTGCTTGCGGGTACCACGGTCGAGGTGATGGGGGGGGCACTCCGCACACTCTCCGACGACGCCGGCCGTTACGCGTTCGATGGCGTCCCTCTCGGCACCATTTCGCTGCGATTTGAGCGCTTAGGGTACGTGACGCTGACCAAGACGGTCACAGCGGTCGATGGTCAAGAGACACGCGTGAGCGCCGAGATGGTCGAGGGACCCATCCGCATCGACCCGATCACAGTTCTGTTGAAACGCACACGGATGATCGGTGACCCGCTCGGCATGGATGAAATTCCGGGCTCGGCTCACGTGTTGGTGGCGGCGGACCTCGCTTCTCCCGCATTTATTTTCGATAATGTCCACGACTTCCTTCGCCTGGTGCCGGGTGTGAATGTCCAGGACGAAGACGGGTTCGGTCTCCGCCCAAATATCGGCCTAAGGGGCACCGGCGTGGACCGGAGTTCCAAGATCACCCTGATGGAGGACGGCGTGCTCATCGCGCCTGCTCCCTATACCGCTCCGTCCGCCTACTATTTCCCGGTGGCCGGTCGTATGGAAGCGGTTGAGGTGCGGAAGGGGTCCAGCCAGGTCCGGTATGGTCCTCGTACGATCGGGGGTGCGGTCAATATGGTCTCGTCGTCGATTCCTGATCGGATGTCTTGGTTTGCGGAAGCCGCCGGTGGTGAGAGCGGCACACTGAGGGGGCATGCGCGTGTCGGGAGTTCGAGTGCACGCTTCGGTTGGCTCATGGAGGCCTACTCCCTCGAGACAGACGGCTTTAAAATGCTCACCAGCGGCGCTCCTACCGGGTTCGACGTAAGGGATCTGATGGGCAAGCTGCGGATCAATTCGGATCGAAGTGGGCTGTGGTATCAGGAGTTGGAGCTGAAAGTCGGATATACCGACGAAGAGTCTTCGGCAACCTATCTCGGACTCACGGATGCCGACTTCGCCGTGAATCCTCTCCACCGGTACCCTGCTTCGGCGTCGGACCTGATGACGGCAGAGCACTCACAGGTCCAACTGCGTCACTTTTGGGTTCGCGGGTCGGTGGACATTACGACGACCGTCTACCGGAATGATTTCGCGCGGAATTGGTACAAGCTGCAAAGCGTACTGGGCGAGGGCATCAGCAGTGTGCTGGATGCTCCCGACCAATATGCATCCGCTCTTGCTGTTCTGCGCGGCGGCGGGAGTGATCCGGACGCGCTGAGGGTCCGAGCCAACAACCGGGACTACTACGCGCAGGGTGTGCAGTCGACGGTGGGCATCGATCGAGACGGCCACTCGGTGGAGATGGGAGTCCGCTTCCATCGCGACCAGGAAGACCGCTTCCAGTGGGAAGACGCCTACCAGATGCTGAGCGAAGGCATGACCCTCACGAACGCCGGTGACCCGGGAAGCCAGGCCAATAGGGTAAGCTCGGCCGACGCGGCCGCCTTCTTCATTCAGGATGAGGTCGATCTTGGCCGGCTCGTGCTGTCGCCCGGGGTTCGGTTCGAGCACATCGACTTCACCCGAACCGACTACGCTGGAGACGATCCGGCTCGTACGGTCCCGACTCGCGTCCGAGAGAACCGGGTGGATGCCTGGATCCCAGGAGTTGGGTTCTCCTATCGAGCGGCCGGTGCACTCAACCTGTTCGGAGGCGTGCACAGAGGATTTGGCCCCCAGGGACCCGGCGCCGATGAATCGACGCGTCCCGAGAGCAGCGCCAATTTTGAGCTCGGGAGCAGATGGCGCGCCGCTGGGATGGCTGCGGAAGCGAGCGTCTTTTTCAGCGACTACAGGAACATCCTCGGACGGGCCACGCTGGCTACGGCCGAGGATGGGACTGGGGAGGCGTTCAACGGCGGTGAGGCGGCGGTGATGGGTGTCGAGGCTTCAGTGGACTACGACGTCGCATGGTCGCGCGACTGGAACACCCGAGTGCCGCTCCGCATCGCCTACACGCTTACCCGCGCGGAATTTCGGTCCGCGTTCGAGTCCGAGTATGACCCCTGGGGGAACGTGGAGGTAGGCGATCGACTTCCCTATTTACCACAGCATCAGTTGAGCGCTAGCCTCGGGCTGGATCGTCCGGGCTGGAGTGTGACGCTCTCCACTGTCGGCTCGGGTGCGATGCGTACGCGTGCAGGGCGCGGCGGCATTCCGGACGGAGAGGGCACAGACTCGTACCTGATTTTCAACGTCGCGGGTGAAATGCATCTGCCAAGGCTCGGAACATTATTCATCGGAATCCAGAACCTGTCGGACCAGCGCTACAGCGTGGGGAGGCGGCCTGCCGGCTTACGTCCGGGGTTGCCTCGGACCATGGTGGCTGGGTTACGCGTGACGGGCGCGCGATAGGGCGTCCTTGATAATCCCTGGGGCGGTCTGAAGTATCCCGAGATGCTCCAAGACTCCAACGTCCCGTTTCATCCGATCGATGGGTGGCTCGCCCGCTTCCCTTGGTTGCTGGCTGGCATCACGCATGGTGGCTCAGCGGACGAGCCGTTCGACCTCAGACTCTTCGGCGAGACGCCTCCTCTAGGTGCGAAGGAACGGTGGCGGTCCCTACTCGGCGCGACAGGCTTCGGGGGGATAGCACACGCCCAGCAGGTGCACGAAACAAGAGTGGCTGTGCATGGGGAGGCGTTTTCCGGCGTGCACATCGAGAGCGAACCCGCAGACGGACATTTCACGTCTCACGCTGGCGTCTTGCTCTCGGTGACGGTGGCCGACTGCGTGCCGGTCTACATGGTGGAACCCGAGCGCCGGATTGTGGCGCTGTTGCATGCGGGGTGGCGGGGAATTGCAGGGCGCATTCTCGAGCAGGGAATCCGGGTTCACGAAGAACACGGCGCAGTAGCTTCTGGTCTCGAGATGCATTTGGGTCCCGCCATTTGCGGGGGGTGCTACGAGGTCGGCCCCGAGGTGTTCGACGCACTCGGGCTAGAGACCCCGCCGCGGCCGACCCCCGTAGACCTAAGGGCCGTATTGGTCCGGCAAGCGTTGGCGCTCGGTATCCCGAGGAGCCAGATAACGGTTTCGGATCAATGCACCTTGTGTGGCACGGCGAGTTTGTTTTCTCACAGAGGCATGCGGCCTGAGCGGCAGGCGGCACTCTTGGGAATTCGAACTTGAGTCCGAACGTAGGACTTTGCGCCCGGTGTACCTTCGTGCAGCTGGTCGAGAGCAAGCGAGGGTCTATCTTTCATCTATGTGAGCGCTCGAAAGAGGATGCGCGATTTCGAAAATACCCGCCACTACCCGTGCTGAGTTGCCCGGGCTTCGAAGTAGCGGCAACGGAACACGAGGGGGAGGTTGAGGAATGAGCGAGCCGTTTTATGTGGCAAGATGCCAAGTGGGGAGGCTCTCGGGTGTGCACCGACGCGCGCTGCTCGAGGACGGCACCCAGGTCGACTTCGGGGTGCACGGTCCGGTGAAGTCCCACTATGGATTGGATACGGAACCCAACCTTCCCCTGCCCGTCGACTACATTGTGGCCGCCGCCGCTGGCTGACTACTCGGGACTCTCATCGGCGCACTGGAGGTGCGCGGGGTTAGGCTGCCGAGCGATCACATCCGCTCGCACGCTGAGGGAATCAACGAGATACGGGACCGGATGCCGGTCCTGACCGGCATTCACGTCAGCTACACGATCCAGATTCCCGAGGGAACTCGTGAAATGGTGGACAAGGCGCTGGCTAGGCACGTGGACAAGTGCCCTACGGCCCAGAGCCTGAAGGATTCGGTAGAGTTTAGCTGGACGGCTGAGATCGAGGAGACGGAGGCTGCCCCGACCGATTGAGGTCGATACCCTCCCACATGCACGACGCGGTGTCCCTCGTCGCTCCCCTGCCGAAACCGCGTGACGTACAGTTGGGTTTGGGGTACACTGGGGCGAACGGTGCCTCTCCATCCGACTACATACTTGGCGAGCCGAATGCCCCAAGCCCTGGCCTACATAACGCTGTTTGTCACGGCCGGTGTGCTTGCCATGTTGCTTCCGTTCGCCCTGCACCGAACGTACGTGGGGCTGGACGCTACAGATGCAAATCCGGGCTGTCCGCCACGCGTTCCGAATCGTCGAGATCGAAGTAGCCCACGGTGCTAGATCGGGAGGGGAGTCGAAGATCTCCGGATCCGTCATGGGCACGGTACGCGCTGGTAGCAGAACGCTCCTCACTCTTGTGACGGAGTGGATGAGACGTCTCCCCTGAGGAAGCTCTCAACGATCTTCAGTGAGTCCTTCGGCACTTCCTCCGGCGGCAAGTGACCGCACTCTTCCATCACCTCGAGCGTAGCGTTCGGAAGCTCCTCCAAGAGCCTCTCCCCGACAGAAAGTGGAACCACGCGATCGTGGCGCCCCCACATGAGCAGAGTAGGAACGTCGATCTCCACGAAACGCGCAGATAACTGTTCGAGGTCGGGTGGAATGATGTCGCGTGCCGTCTTGATGAGGCCGCGTCGATGAGCAGCGCTTCTGAGTGGCTCGGCGTAGGCTTCGACTTGTGCACCGCTGATGGCTGACGGATCGTAGACGATGGTCCGTAGGATCCACCGAATGAGCACTCTCTTGGGCACGAGGGTGAAGAACACGGCCGCCAGCCGTCCCTGGCACGCCATCTTCACGAATGGGGGTAGCCGCTGCGCATAGGCGGCGCTCGCAACTAGGACCAGCCGCTCGAGGCGTCCCTGTTCAAGTAGTCGAAGAGCGACCAGCAGCGCGATACCGCCACCCATTGAGTGACCGAACAGTGTCACGTTGCGAAAGTCCTGCTGGATGATCAGGCGGCAGATCAACTCGGCATGATCGTGCGGAGTGTAGCGATCGTCTTCGGGGGCCGGGGCCGAGCCATGCGCCTTCAAGTCCACCGCCCAGACTTGGTGGTTCGCTGCTAGAGCCGGGATCCAATAGCGCCATGAGAAGGAGCTCCCACCAAACCCGTGCAGAAGCACGATGGGGCTTCCATCGGTCCCATGCCGTTCGACATGGAGTGGTAGGGCGTATTCTTTGGGGGGCACCGGCTTCACTTCAGCTCGATTCTTCGAGCACCAAGATCGACCAGTTCGTCCGCCCATGGGCCGTGACATGTCATTACGAACACCTGCCGAGTCTTCGAGAGCTGGCGCAGGAGTTCGAATCCTTTGTTGCGACGCTCCGTGTCCCAGTTGACGAAGGCTTCATCAACACAGAGAGGCAGCCGTTCTCTCCCTTCGTCCAGGTGATTCATGACCGCAAGGCGGATCGACAAGTAGAGCTGCTCTCTGGCACCCGTCGATAGCCGCGAGGCCTCAACCAGCGCATCGGAACCGGCGCCGCGTACGTGGAAACTGCCGCCTTCTCCAACGTTTATCCGATCGTATCGGGCGCTCGTAATTGTCTTTAGATACCCCGCGGCCCTCCGAACAACATCAGGCTGGTGTTCGTCTCGAAAGCGGTGGTCTGCCTCACGAATTACATGGGCCAGCAAGAGCTTACGGTCATGCTCCGACTCTAAATGGTCGAGATCCGCGTCGAGTGCTTCGATTTCTCCGTCGACCTGGTCTGCCGTCGCTTGTTCGCTAGCCCTAGCACATCGGTGCTCCAGTTCCTTCACGCTTCCGGTGAGTTCCTCGATGTGGTTCGACTGTTCATCAACGGCGATCCTGGCGACTGCCAGTTCGTCGTCGCCCATCGGCCCGCCTTCGGTGCTCTCGAGTTGGTCGAGCCTCTTGGTGAGGTCCTCCAAATCCGGATGGGAGCGGCGCAGGTCCTCTCGAATCTGCTCGGCCTTCCGCTGAGCGCTCTGCCTCCGGGCCGCGTTCTCCAACCCTTTGCTCACGTCGCCTTGTCCCAACCGGCGCGCGGCGTCCTCCAGCACGTTGAGGTCTCGGGTCCGCTCGTCTAATTCTTGTCGGATTTCTATCCGGGAGCGCTCGAGAACCTCCAGTTCACGAGCTGCAGAAACGGAGGATTCCTCCACTCGCTGAGACTCACGCAGCGTGGACTGCAACACATGGACGGCTGCCGAGTCTTCGGATGGGAGGTCTATCCCTAGCTCGGCCCCAACTGATGCGATCTGTTCACGGGTCTTTTTCAAGGCCACCGTGAGATCGTCGGCCTCAGCGATTCGCGCATCGATGTCTTGTAGAAGCTCTTGGAGCCGGGTGATCGTGGCGGCGAGCTCGGGCCCTACTTCTTGGAGGACCTCCTCTCGCATCGGCAGGTCCCCAAAAACGTCGAGCAACTTGTCGTGAATCGATGTCTCCGCCTCAGAGCTCTCCGTGCGAGGAGTGGATGCGCTCGGGTCCCGACCCTGGCTGGAGCCTTCCTGCCCGCTTCGGGCGGAGGCCTCTTTCATAGTCCACCAGCGTGTGATTGCTGCGGCGGAGGCGAGCGCGAGGGTTCCTATGACGGTGCTCAGCCAAGAAGCCTCAAGGCTCGAAGCCCAAAGCAGCCCGGCGGTTATGCCCATCACGCTTCCGAGAACAAGCGTCTGAAGAGAGGCGGCTGGAGTCTCCCGCCGTAGTGACGAACGTATCTCCTCTTCTTTTTGTCGATCTCTGACTCGAGCTGAGGATCGGACCCGATCTCGGAGTTGGCTCGGTACGATACGGCGTAGTACGCCCTCCTCGTCCTCTGAGAGTGAGCGCGTGAAGATCTCGTTTACGGAGACTTCGACGTGACGCCTTCGGTCCTGAGCCTCACGGCTTAACGCTCCCAGCCTGTTGTGAGCTGTCTTCGATCCCGCCACCTCCGCCCCCAGGTGCTCGATGGCGGCTCGGGCGTCGAGCACCTGACTGTCGTGCGCCCCGAACGCGGCGATTAGTTCTTTCGGTGCTTTGCTATTCTCCAAGACTCGTGCGAGACGCCCCTCGAGCTTTTCCACGTCGGCTGCGAGGCGACCGTGAGCCGCCACAGGATCAGCGGGTATTCCCTCGAGGTCCTCCTTCGAGCCCACATCTTGTTCCAGCTGGACTACTTGATCCAGCAGCTTCTTGGCGGGAAGTAAGGTCGTCGTCCGTTCAATCAACAGGCGTTGCTGCTCGCGCAGCAGCTTAGCGCTCCTAAGTTCGTCCCGAGCTCGCTCGAGTTCGCCTACCGAGTCACGCAAGAGCCGATCAGTATCCGATGCCTGACGTCGCCGTGCTTTCGCATCTTGGACCTTCTCTCGCAGAGCTCGAACCTCCTGCTTGCCCCGACGATCAGGGCGCCAGAGGGCCCCCGCTTCGCCCTCCAGCGCTTCCGCCGCAGATCGGGCGGTGACGAGATCGCGAGCGCCCATCGCTCCGATCAGTCGATCCTGAAGTTTAGACCATGCCTCCGACTCGAGTGTGGCCATCTCAGCGAGCGTGAAAGCGAAGACCTGGTGAAAGACCGTGCGGGGAACATGGGTCGCACAGGGCAACGTCTCGTTGCGCAGGGCCAACTCATCGTCGCCACGGGTCAGCAGGCCTGCCGGGGCGGCCCGCAGACGCCTCCGTACGTTCCACACCTCGTTCCCATCGACGCGCAGGTCGGCTTCGACATTTAGCTCTGTTCCACTCCATGGCGCGTAGGGATGCTGGTCAAGAGAAGTGGGATAGATTCCGTAGAGGATCGCGCCCAGCATGTGAAAAAATGTGGTCTTGCCCGATTCGTTACGTCCGGAGACCACGACGAGTTCGCCGAGCGGCTCCTCTCCCGAGTCGAACGCTTCCAATCCGCCGAAGGCGGCTGCCTGCACTCGCTCGATCCTCATCGTTGGTCCACGACGGTCTTGAGCATTCGAGACAGGATCTCTTCCTCTCCCTCGTGCAGAAGCCCCCTGACGTACTCGGCGAGGCGGTCTTGGTTGTCGAGTCCGATCAGCTGTTCGATCGGGAGTGCGGGAAGCGCCGCATCGCCGGCTCGAAGGGCCGCTACCAGCCGTAGGGCCTGCCCCAGTACGTCCTCTCTTTCGGTGTGTTCACCGACCTCGATCTCGGGATGGACGCCTCCGATCCTGAGAGTCACATGCAGCAGCCCCAGTCGATGCGCTAGTTCGTCCCGAAGGTGCTCCTGATCGTCTTCACGTCCAAGTTCTCTCCAGAGAGGCGTCGCCCCGGAGATACTGATGCGCGCGATCCACCCGGTCACGCCTACGCCGCCCGCTACTTCGTCCCATCTAGCGGCGACGGTGCGGACCAAGCCGTCGAGCGTGGCGGCGTCGGTCGGGTTGTGAACCTCGAGGTCCTCCCAACGAATCGGAGCCAATTCTTTGAACTCCACCTCGGCTGGTGCCCCGGAAGAGAGGGTGACCAAGAGGCATCCCTTGGCCCCTCGTTCTCCGTGGGTTCGCCCCTGGGTGTTTCCCGGGTAGTGGATGCCGGGGTGCTCACACAGGCACGAACGCTTGTGGACGTGTCCCAACGCCCAGTAGTCGTAGCCAGCGCCCCTCAATTCCTCGAGGTCGGACGGCGCGTAGAGGGCGTGTTCAGACGCTCCTAGGGGGCCCATGACTTGAGTGTGGAGAACGGCGACCTCGGGCAGGCGTCCCTCGGGGGTTGGGAAGTTCTTGGACAGGTCGGCGGTCTCGGCCGCGGTCTCGTGCCCTGCGGCTGTCACGATGCCGACAGCTTCGCCAGCACTGTTCTCGATGGTGAGGCGTACCGGTTCCGAGGATCCGGCCACCGTTACATTCTCAGGCCAGGGCAGACCGGCCCGCCCGCTTCCCCCTCCGCCACCCCGGGCGCCCTTGAGGCCCGGGTCATGATTGCCCGTCGCATAGACGACTGGGATCTCCACCTGCTCAAGGCGGTGCAACTGCTCCAGGAGAAAGCGCTCCGTCTGGAAGGAAAGCCGGCCGTCGTCAAAGAGATCTCCGGCAAGCAGGACAGCGTCGACCCGCTCCACAAGGGCGAGGTCCACCATGCGTTCTAAGGCGACGCGCGAAGCGTCTCGAAGCCGTGAACGCACGGTGTCCGAGCGGCTCGAAAACGAGGTGTCGAGGTGTATGTCTGCGGCGTGTATGAAGCGCATCAGTCGCCTAGGATGGTCAGCGTGTGGGGCGAGCGCACCAAAGCTAGACGCGGCCGGTGGGCGAGGGCCAGGGCTGGATGGGCGCCATCCGTTCTCGACGGGCGTCAACAAGGTGCTTGAAGGGACCACGGACCGTTTCTATCTTTGACGATCAATCGCGAGGACTGTTCTCCCCGACCCTCGATCGTCGCGACGCCATCGCGCACAGGCCCAGCCTGACATACCCATGAGCGACACCTCTGAAGCGACGGTCCGCCGACTCCGGCAGGACGCTTCGACCGTCGACGCTGTTTGCCGACAACTCGAGCGGCAGGTCTCTCCCGAAGAGGCCAAGGTCGTTATTGCCTTCGCTGAGATCTTCCTCTCCAAGGCGACCCGTGAGTTTCTCCACGAACGTAGCTCCGACGCCCTCGCACGGATGGTGCTCGGGGCGTGGCGATTCCTCCAGCGCGGGCGCCCCGATCGAGTTGACGTAGAAGTTTTTAACCCCGATGTCGACAACGAGGGGTGGTTTGCGCCGGTAACCGTATTACGCACCAATATTTCCGAGCGTCCGTTCATCGTGGACTCGCTCCGGGAATTCCTGCATACGCAGGACCTCTCCATCGAGCACTTGATCTATCCCGTCATCCACGTCGAACGAGGAGACGATGGACAGATCACCGAGGTACGGCCGTCGAAGGAAGGGGAGACCAAGGAATCTCTGGTCCACTGTGAAGTCGCTCGGGTGACCGATCCGGCAGCCCAGGACCATCTCCTCAACGAGGCAAGCCGTCGCCTGCAGGACGTGGTCCGCGCCACCGACGATTTCCACCTCATGATCAAAGCGGTGAACGATGTGGTGGCCGAGCTCGCCGAAAACATGGGGAGGCTCGCCGCTCTGGAGGAGGAGCTTGGGGAGATTCAGGCGTTTCTCCGGTGGCTCCGCGACGGTGGCTTCGTGTTCCTCGGATATAGGGGCTATGACCTGGCCGAACACGAGGGCGGCAAGGCCATCGTGGTCCAGCCTGGTTCGGGCCTCGGGGTATTGCGAAACGAGGCGGAATCGACCTATGCGGAGCCGGTACTCCTAAGTGACCTGCGGCTGGGGATCAGAGAGCTGGTCGAGGGGGGCCCGAACCTGATTATCAGCAAGACCAACGCGCTGTCCACCGTGCATCGGTTGGCTCGGATGGACTACATCGGAGTAAAGAAGCTCGCGCCCGATGGCCGGGTCTTGGGCGAACACCGCTTTATCGGCCTGTTCACTTCGAAAGCCTATTCGGAGGAAGCCGAGAAGATTCCTATCCTGCGGCGCAAGCTTGAGATGATTCTCGACGGCGCCAGCGCGGCTGAGGGATCACACGACTACAAGGAGATCAAGACGATCTTCAGCTCTCTCCCGAAGGAGGAGTTGTTCGTCTCCTCGGTCGAGCAGATCGGCGCCGACGTCCAACTGGTTTTGACCTCGTACCACACCGACGAGGTTCGTGTCACCCTTAGAGAGGATCCCTTCGGCCGTGGATTCTCGGTCATGGTGATCATTTCCAAGGATCGCTTTTCGGGTGAAGTCAGGCGCTCCATCGAAGAGGCTCTAGTGCGGCATCTCCAGGCCGACGTTCTGAACTACCATTTGACCTTGGGCGAAGGGGATCAGGCGAGGCTCCACTTCTACTTGGCTGCGCCGGGCGAGCAGAGAGAGGGACTCAACAGCCGGGACCTCGAAAGTCTGATCGGCGAATTGATCCGATCCTGGACGGACCGGATAAGGGACGGGCTCGAAGATGTGCGGCCTCACGACGAAGCCCGACGTCTCGCGCAGCGGTATGGAGAAAGCTTCAGCCCGGAGTACAGAGCGGCTACGGAGCCATCCGTGGCCGTCCAAGACATCCTCCACTTGGAGAGCATGCTCTCCGACGATCGGATGGTCTCGATCTCGTTGGCTGGGGGCGACGCACTGGAAGAAGAGGGAGCCACCACCGAGCTGAAGCTCTACTTGTGCGGCGAGAGACTCATCCTCTCGGACTTCATGCCGATTCTAGAGAACGCTGGTCTGAGGGTCATTGCCGTAGTGCCTTATGAAATTAAAGGCCGCGGAACGCCCGATGCGATCATCTATTCTTTCTCTGTGCAAGATTCGGAGGGTAGGCCCCTCGAAGTCGACGACCATGACACCCGGCTCGCCGAGGCCATCTTGGCGGTGCGTTTCGGCGATGCGACGAATGACACGCTCAACGCGCTAGTGCTCCTAGCTGACCTGTCTTGGAGAGAGGTCGATGTGCTGAGGACCTACGTCGCCTACGCGTTCCAATTGGGTGCGGTTCCCAGCCGGCTGTCGCTACCCACAGCACTCGTGAGCTATCCGAACATTGCTCGGGTGTTCTTTGACATCTTCAAGGCGATGTTTGACCCGTCAGGGTCTGACGATCAGTCGCAGCGCAAGGCGCTGGTGGCAGACCTGAGCGATCTTCTGACCCAACTGATGACTTCGGTCACTCTGCTTGCCGACGACCGTGCGCTTCGCCGGATAGTGGCGCTCCTCGACGCGACGCTCCGGACGAACTACTTCCGGAACGGCGGCGGATCGCCGACCCGCCGGTCCGGCGGTGTACCGTACATCTCCCTGAAGGTGTCGGCTCGGGAGCTCCGCGATGTGGCGCGTACGAGATTGCTATACGAAGTGTGGGTGCGGTCTTCCCGCATGGAAGGGGTTCACCTTCGCGGCGCCGGTGTCGCCCGCGGTGGTATTCGCTACAGCGACAGGCCCGACGACTTCCGCACGGAGATCCTCGGACTGGTCAACACACAGATGGTCAAGAACGCGGTCATCGTTCCGGCTGGATCTAAGGGGGGGTTCATAACCCTCCGGAAAATCGCCGACCGAGACGAGATGGCAGATGAGGCGAGAGAGCAATACAAGACCCTCATGCGCGGATTGCTCGACATCACGGACAATTTGGACCACGAAGGGGACACGGTGCCGCCCGAGAACGTGGTTTGCTGGGATGCCCCGGACCCATATCTCGTCGTAGCTGCGGACAAAGGGACCGCCAAGTACTCGGACGTCGCAAACAGTGTTGCCGGAGAGTACGACTATTGGCTGGGAGACGCTTTCGCGTCCGGCGGGTCGCAAGGGTACGACCACAAGGTGGTGGGTATCACCGCAGGTGGAGCCTGGGAGTGCGTCAAGCGACACTTCCGTGAACAGGGCAAGGACATCCAGGCGGAGCCGTTCACCGTAGTTGGTATCGGTGACATGAGTGGTGATGTGTTCGGCAATGGAATGTTGCTCTCGAAGCAGATTCGACTTATTGCGGCGTTCGACCACAGGCACGTGTTCATTGATCCAGACCCGGATCCGGTTATCTCGTTCAAGGAGCGGGAGCGCCTCTTCGCCCAAGGGCCCTCGAGTTGGGAGGAGTACGACCGAGAGTTACTGAGCCCCGGTGCTATGATCATTCCTCGCGGTGCGAAGGAGGCGGACCTCACGCCTGAGGCGCGCGAGGCCCTTGGAGTCTCGGAGGACGTGGAGACTCTCGACGGGGAATCGTTGATTCGTGTGGTCCTGCAGGCTCCCGTAGAGCTGCTCTGGAACGGCGGAATCGGTACGTACGTCAAGGCGCCCTTCGAGTCCAACGCCGATGCTGGCGATCCCTCCAACGACGCCGTGCGCATCGACTCCGATCAGCTCCGGTGCCAGGTGGTGGGAGAAGGCGGAAACCTCGGATTCACGCAGGCGGCACGGATCGACTTCGCGTTGCGCGGCGGGATGCTGAACACGGACGCCCTGGACAATTCAGGGGGCGTAGACCTCTCGGACCGAGAGGTGAATCTCAAGATCCTCCTGCGGCATCCGGTTCGTTCAGGAGCTATGGGTGAGGAAGAGCGGAATCACCTACTCGAGGATCTGACGGACGCGGTGGCCCAGTTGGTGCTTGCCGACAACGAGAGTCAAAGTCTCGCGATCTCCCTAGATGAGCATCGGGCGAAAGATGGCCTAGATGACTTTAGGGACTTGATGTCGGCTCTGGAAAAGACCGGCGGCCTCGACCGCGCCGCCGAGCACCTTCCGACGTGGGAAGTCCTCTACGACCGACTCGAAGAGCAGGGGCGCTCACTAACGCGTCCAGAACTCTGCGTGCTGCTGTCGTACGCCAAGATGGAGGTCATGGGCGGTCTGCTGAAAAGCCGACTTCCCGACGACCCTGCCACCGAGGACTACGTGCTGGGATATTTTCCCGACGACGCCCTCAAAGCTGCCGGTAAACAGGGCCTCGAACTACACCGGCTCAGACGCGAGATCGTCGCCTGTCAGCTGACCAACGATTTGGTGGACCTGATGGGCGCTACGTTCGTGAATCGCGTCTCGCGTGATACGAATCACGAAGCCGCCGAGGTCACACGGGCCTGGCTCATTGCGGCTCGGTTGGCCGGCCACCAAGAGCTCGTTCGGAGGGTGAGCGGGACCGGTGGAGCGCTCTCCTCACAGGTCGCATACCGTTGGTTGCTCGGACTCTCCCGGGTGCTGGAGCGTACCACTCGCTGGATTCTCGCCAATGTAGAGAGCGACGCTGATACGGCCGCCCTCATCGATGAGAAGAAGGGGAACCTCGAGAGTCTACGAGCGGACTTCGGTGCCTTCGTCGCTGGAGAGGATAAGGTCGTCTTCGAGCGCCGCGTAGCGGAAATCGAGCAGCACGGTGCCGAACCGTCTTTTGCACGCAGCCTCATTACGCTTCGGTTCCTCGATCAGCTCCTCGAGATCCTTCGCGTGGCGAGGGAGACCGGAACGGAGCCGTTGGCCGCTGGCGGGGCCTACTACAAGGTTTCGGAGCGATTTCATATCCCGTGGCTGCGCCAAGCGATCTTCGGATCGGCATCTGAGGACCGGTGGGAACAGAGGGCGGCGCAGGCCTTGGCAGCCGACCTGAGCCGGGCGCATTTCTCGCTGACCCGTCGATTGGTCACGGCGGGGTCCGGTAGCGGCGCCTTGGACCCCGGTTCAGGCGAGCTCGGACGTTTTCAGGAGTTGATGGAAGAGATTCGCGCAGAGGAGGGCATGTCGGTGTCCGGACTCTCCGTGGCGGTTCGTGAGATCGCCCTCATCGCAGAGCGCGTCAACGGATCGGCCTAGGCCCGCGTTACCTAAGCAGCACAACGAGGGTCAGACTCAGGCCCTCCAAGTCGCCGGCTACGAGAATAGACAGGTCCTGGACGCCTGATACGATGCGGTAACCAGCGCTGAATCCGAGATGTGCAGGCCCAAGAGCTCGGATATGTTGAAGACTTCTACGAAGTCATCGCCTCCGAAGATCAAGCCAAACGCCGTATTATTGAGGTCCGTCGTAAGACCTGACCCCGAGGCGAACTAGTTCTTTTTCCGGCCCGCGTTCGGATGCTTGAGATGCCTCCACGTATCGCCACGTCGCACCGCCAGGATCGTACTAGGGGAGACGTCCAGCAGCTTCGCCCAATGGACGGCGGCATGACTCCAGTATCCCTTGTCTTCGTCCCAATCGTCGAGCACGCTCACCACGTCTTCCTTCTTGAGTAGCGCGTGCGGAGATCTCTCGCCCTGTAGCCAGGGATTGTCGGGCCACCGTGGGCGGCGTTGAAGCGGACCGGGGGCCTTGGCACCGGAATGCCCTAGGCAGTAGTGCCTGATCTGGCTTGCGGTGTAGTCTGGGTGTTCCTTGGCGATGTCGGTGTAGAAACGACCTTCCTGAGCCTGGTCGCGCCACTTTACGATCAACGGGAGGGGCGGTTTTGACATATCGAGCCATCCGAGATGTGACGTCTATGAAAGCAAAGCCCCCAGCTTCGCGGGGGCCGTCTGAAGTTCGGGTGTCGGTCTGTCCGTCCAAGCCAACCGGTCTTCCATCCGGATGATCAGGGCACGGTCCCGACCGCGTAAGATATGAATCGACCCCCCTTAGGTACACCCGTCGCCCCCTCGTGCTTACGAGTGGTTGCGCCCGGCCCGATGTTGCGCCTGGTCGCGGGCTGCTCTCATGGGACTCTGGGAAGGGTTGGAGAAAGCAGCTTGATGGCCGGGCGTGACCGGGTCAGGAAGGACAGAGTGCCCCACGGCCCCGAATCAGCGGCACGATTCCGCCCACGTCCAGCAGCTCTCGTGCCGTTGGTGGGAGTGCCTTGGTGGGGATACACGTCCTGCGGGTCAGGTTGGTGACCCGCACGTCTACTCCGGACACTACGACCTCGATACGGTCTCCGTCGCGGGTGTCGGATACGTCGCATTCCAGCGGGATCAGCCCGTTGTTCAGCGCGTTCCTGTAGTATGTGCGAGCGAAGCTACGGGCCAGGATGACGTGGATCCCCGAGGCGATGAGGGTAGTGACCGCCACCTCCATTGCCGACCCGCACCCGAAGTTCGCACCCGCTACCACCACGTCGCCTTCGTTCACGGCGGCAGCGAATCCAGGTTTGGAAACCTCGAACAAGAATTCTTTCAACCGGTGCGGATCGAGCGTTTCCTTCTTCCGAGAAGATGAGATGATGTGGTCTGTGTTGATATCATCTCCTAGACGGTGGACGGAGCCCTCGGTCCGGAATTCCATCTAGGCATCCAGCACAGTTCGAGGGTCCGTAATGCAGCCGGTCGCTGCGCTTGCTGCGCACGTCTCGGGCGAGGCCAGGTAGATCGACGCGCTCGCATCACCCATACGTCCCTGATAGTTGCGGTTCGCCGTAGAGACGACCATGGCGCCGGGGCCGGGTATGGGAGCCGAGGTGCCGCAACATGGCCCGCAGCCCGGTACGGTGATCTCGGCACCCAGATCACGAAGAGCGTCCATGGTCCCGTCGGCGACGAGTTCCGTGTGGACTATCCTCGAAGCCGGTGTGACTATGAGGCGGACTCCGGCGGCCGGCCCCCCGGAAAGCTCGAGAACGTTCAGCGCGCGACGGAAGTCACCGGCACGACCACCGCTACACGTTCCGAAGAAGGCCGTATCGATTGGCTGCCCCTGAGCCTCGGAGATCTCGACCACGTTGGTGGGGTCGTGAGGGAGTGCCACACGAGGCGATAGTGTGTCCACGTCGATCAGGATGTTCCGGACATACCGGGCGTCGGTGTCGGGCTCCACCGCCTGCCAATCGTGGGGGGAGCGATCACTGAGATATCGTTCCGTGGTCTGGTCTACTAGGAAAATCCCCGCCTTGGCGCCCATCTCCACGACCAGGTTGCTCACCACAAAACGCTCGTCCATATCCAGCCGAGCAACACCACCACCACCGAACTCGAGGGCGACATATCCTGATGATTCCACTCCGCTCACCTCGGCCAGGAGCGCTAGTCCAATGTCCTTGGCGGTCACACCCAGGCTGAGAGTGCCCTCTAGCGACACGCGAACGGTTTCGGGTACCCGCAGCCACACCTGGCCGCAGGCCAGGGCCGCTGCCAAGTCCGACGAACCGATGCCGGTAGCGAACGCACCAAGCGCACCGAGAGTGACCGTGTGACTGTCGGCCCCGACAATCAGGTCCCCAGGTCGCGCCCAACCGCGCTCGGCAGCCAACTGATGACTGATCCCGTCTCCAACGTCACAGACACACAGACCGTGCGTACTACCGAAGCCGCGGACCTGGTCGTGAAACTCTTTCGTGGCCGTTGTTGTCGGGGGCGCGTAGTGATCTAGGGCGACGAGAACCCGCTCGGGGTTGGCAACCGCCGGCTCGCCCATCTGCCGAAAATAGTCGATCGCCATAGGGGTAGCGGCGTCCGTACCGAGGAGACGATCGGCTTCACAGATGACAACGTCTCCCGACGAGGTTGACGTGCCGGACTTCGCCGAGAGGATTTTTTCGCTGATCGTCTTTCCGGCCATATGGCAGTCCTCTAGCGTGTATCCAACGCGCCGGACAACGCCGCCAGTGTGCGTTCGACATCGGCTGGCCGAATGTCCCCCATATGGCCGATACGGACGCTGCGACCTTCGAACGGCCCCAGTCCGACGGCAACCAGAATTCCCTGGTCGCGCAGGCGGTCGCGGATGGAGTCAGCCGTCACGGTCTGCGGCGCTTCAATCGCGGTCAGTGTGGGCGAGTGCCGGGGAAGGTCCGGACATTGGAGCCCCAGCCCGAGTCGCTTCGCATGCTCAGCCGCCATTCGAGCCATCGCCGAATGCCGCTCGTAAACGATGGGTAGCCCTTCTTCGTGGATCATCTCGAGGGCTTCACGGAGCTGAAGAACGAGATGGACAGGCGTGGTCCCGGGGGTTTCCGGGAAGGGCCCTGTCAAAGTCTCCCGGATCGCTTGGAAGTTCCAATAGTTCGAGGGAAGTGATCCCGATTCCGTCGCCGCCCAGGCTTTCGCCCCCAGGGCCACGAAGGCAAGGCCGGGACTCGACATCAAACACTTCTGACTTCCGGTCACGGCCACATCCACCCCCCATTCGTCGAAGCGGAACTCCACTCCGCCTACGCCGCTGATGGAATCGACGAGGCAGAGCCTACCGTTGTCACGGGCCAGCGCCGCCACCGCCTTTACGTCGTTGAGCACCCCTGTGGAAGTATCAGAGTGGACTACCAGTACGGCCTTGGCCGTCGGTGACTCAGTGATAGCCGCGTCGATTTCATCCAGGTCCAGGCCCTGGCTCCAGTCCTTGCAAACGCGGTGGACAGTCAAGCCGTGGGACTCGGCGAACCCCGACCACATGTTGCCAAATTTGCCGTTGCAACAAGCGATCAGCTCGTCGCCCGGCGAGAACAGATTGCAGATGGTCGCCTCCATCGCCCCCCTGCCCGTAGTGTGCACAGGGAGAACGTCTCCGGACGTGCCGAACAGGGGGCGCATCATCTCGACCACCGCTCCCAATTGCTTTGAGAACTCGGGAGTACGGTGGTGCATGACCGGCTGAGCTCCGGCCGCCAACACCCGATCCGGAACGCGGCTCGGTCCGGGCGTCATGAGAAGCAGAGGAGGAGCGGGGGTCACTCTAGGATCCCCTTCGCCCGGAGGCTCTCGTCGATCTGGGCCTTGAAGATCTCCCCACCGGCTATGGCCTCGATCCGTGCGGCTTCTCGGGCCTGGAGTGCCTCCACGAGATCAGCAACCTCCTCCGCGACATCTCGCGGAACCACCGTGACGCCATCTTCGTCGCCCAGCACGATGTCCCCAGGCATGACAACCGTACTTCCGCAGGCGATGGGAACGTTGATTTCGCCTGGGCCGTCCTTGTCACATCCACCCGGATTTACGGAGCGGCTGAAGGCGGGGAACGACAGAGCAGTGAGTTCTGATACGTCCCGAATGGCGCCGTCCACTACGATGCCTCCTAGTCGAGCTGCTACCGCCGAGTTGCACATCAGTTCGCCGAATACGGCGCTCGTCGTGTTTCCGTTGGTCGTTATTACGACCACATCGCCGGCCTTGGCGATCTCCAGGGCCTTGTGGACCATCAGGTTGTCGCCGGGCCGACAGTTCACCGTCACGGCGACCCCACAGGCGGGGACACCGGAGCGGCTAACGATGCCCGGGTCCATGAAGTGGAATCGGCCCATCGCGTCTGCGGCGTTGGAGCTCGGCACACCTCGGAACCGCTCCACTACTTCGGGAGTCGGTCTCGGGAGCTCCGTAACGATGCGAAAACCCAAGCGTCCGGTCTGTTTCATACACCTACCATGGAGCCGTGTCGATTCAGGGGCAACCGGGGTGGACTACGCCTCGGACAACTCGCGTCTCGACGCTCGAATTACGGCCATCGAACTCCGCGCCAGGTATAGCACTCCGGCCAGCCGCCCTCCAAGAAATCCGATGAAGGCGGCCGTTACCCCAACGAAGTTGAGTCCCCACCCGAAGACTACGAACAGGACGGCGATTCCGGCGACTTCTATCGACGTGGCCACCGTAATCGGGTGCGTTCTCCGGCCTTGCATGAGCACAGCCCTCTGGAGCGAGAGAACGACCGACAAAGCGGGCAGCGGCACCAGTATTCGCGCCGGGACCAGTGCGTACGTGATCAGATCCGGCGTCAGACCGGAAACGGTGCCGAACCAGACTGAGGCCAGAGGCGTGAACGCCAAGAGGCCCAGGGCTGCCGAGGAAACGAATCCCAGGGCGAGGGCGAACCGGGCCAGTTCGCGTACGTGCTCATGCCGCTTGCCCATGAGTGCGAGGGCCGCCTCTTGGAAGCTCAGACCTAGAGAACGGAAAAGAAACGAGAGGGCGTGTACGACAGGGAAGACCGCAAGCGACTCGATCGGCGCCAACGAGCGGCCCATGAAGAACGTCAATAGCGGCTGGACCGTGAGTCCGATGAGAGACGTCAGGGCAAGGGGATAGTAGAAGCGCGCGATCGCCCCGTACCCCAACGTTTCGCCGGCGCCGGACTCGGAGCCGTCAATGGCGAGGAGTTCGCGGATGGTCGCGGCCGCCATCAGGCGTGCTGCTACGGCCTCCATGCAGACGCCCGCGGTAAGTGCTGCCGCTCCGACCCAAGTACCCGGCAAGTCGAACGACCAGTAAAGAATCAGCGCGGTCGCCGCCATCGTCGAAAGCCGAACCACGGTACCCAGAGCTACAAGCCGCGTGCGTCCCGACCGGATCAGTAGGCCCTGCAAGAACCGTCGATACCCGATCGCCGACGCCCACGGCAAGAAGATCCACAGTGCCCCGTAGGTCAGGTCCGCCACTTCTTTGGGCAGGCCGATCACCGTATCCATCACCCAGTCGTAAACGGGCGGAATCAGCACGAACAACAACAAGGCCGTGGAGAGAGCGGTCAGGCCGTGCATGAAGTGTCTGAGCTTGCGGTAGGTCGCCGAATCCTCCGCGAGAGCCGTGGAGGCGCTCATGAGCATGATGACGGGGGACTCGATGAGGATCGCAAAGGCGTACGCCACCCCGTAAGCAGCCAAGTTGAATTTCGCGTCGCCTAATCGTGCAATGACAGCGGCCACGAAGGGCCCCTCGGATGCCATCATGACCCACGCCGCGGCCAGGGGTGCCCAGAAGAGAAAGATGGACCACGTAGAGCGTTTCAAGGACGTCTCTACACCTCCGCCACTTCATCGAGGACTCGAAGAAAGTTCGTTCCGAGGATCTTCTTCACATCTTCGGCTGGATACCCTCTGGCCAATAGCCCCTCTGTGATCAAGGGAAAATGGGTGACGTCGTCGAACCCCTCCGGGGTGGAGAGGTGCGGCACGTCGAGGTCCGTCCCCAGGCCTACGTGGTCGATTCCCGCTACCTCCACCATTCGATCGATCTGGTCGAGTAGGCTGCCAAACGGCGGGCGAGGAACGTCGTCGACCGAGTGGCCGTAGAGACGCTCTCGGGCTACGCGGTCCAGATCCCCCGGTGATACCTCAACGGGTTTGTTCATGGCGGTCAACGCGTCATCGTGCTTGGCGCGATACGTGTCGAGGCACCCCTGGTCCACGAAGGCTGAGTAGAAATTGATGCCCACGACGCCGCCCTTCGCGGCAATGCCGCGGATGAGCTCGTCAGGAAGATTGCGCGCGTGGTCGCACAGTTCGCGGCAACAGGAGTGACTCGCGATTACAGGTTGTGCGGAGACATCAAGCACGTCTTGGACGGCCTGGTCGGAGGTATGAGATACGTCCACGACGATGCGCAGGCGGTTCATCTCGAGGATTACTTGGCGCCCGAAGTTGTTCAGCCCGTTCCATCGAGGCTCGTCCGTCGAGGAGTCGACCCAGTCCGTCGTCCGTGAGTGACAGAGCGTCATCGAGCAGGCACCGAGTCGATGAAAGGTCCGTAGGATTCCCAAGTCGCCTTGGATGGCATCGCCGCCCTCAATGGAGAGCAGCATCGCGAAGCGACCCTCAGCGGCTAGAGTGCGGACGTCCTGACCGGTCCGGGCCATCCCGAAACGGTCGGGGTGCGTCTCGAGGACACCGTGAAAAGCGTCGATCTGCTGGAGCGCCCGCCGCGCCGCGTGGTGGGGCACATAGATGCCGTCCACCCACGCCGCGAAGATCTGGGCGTCGACCCCACCCTCCAGGTAACGCGGCAGGTCTGCACGCTCGATCAACGGGTCGCCCGTGGATCGCACCCCGAGGTCTATCCCGTCCATCACCAGGCGTTGGAGCGTGTCCGTGTGGGCATCCAGCACCAGGGATTCGGAGTGTAAATCGGCACTGGCGCTCATACCGTCTCCAACCGTGTAATGTTATACGTCCGAGCAGGGGTACTCTCCACCCACCGGATGTTCCACCCGGCGGATGTTCCGGAACGGATTGTAACGGGAGGCCTTTCGCCATCGTGTACGGTTCTCCACGATCGCGACAACGACGGGGATCTGGACATAAGCGGAATCGACGAGATGGTCGATCTGCTGATCCTCTTCGAGAATCGGTAGGGACTATACTACCCCGACTGCGCTTGGGGTGCGATTCGGAGGCTTGTCGCCACGCCCACCCCGGTGATCACTGCGGACAACACGAACACGGTCTCCTCCCCCCCCCCTCCATGTCCGCCATGCTCAACTCGTGTATGTTGTCGCTACGAGCCCGGGCCGACTCTTGCCCGGGAGTAGATTTCGGCCACTGGTCACGAGAAGGAATGCTCCGTGCCCAAAAACTCACTGACTCGCCGCGACTTCGTGGGAGACGCCTCCAGGCTCGCTTTGGGCGGTATGATCGTCCCAAGACACGTGTTGGGGGGTGCTGGATATCAGGCTCCCAGCGACACTCTTAATGTTGCGATCGTCGGGGCGGGTGGGATGGGCGGAGAGAACGCCCAGGAGCTCGGGTCGGAGAACATTGTCGCCGTTTGCGACATCGACTTCGACTACGTGACCGGCAAGGTCGCCGAACGCACCACCGACAGTGACGGGAACGCTCGGCCCAAGGGCGTTCGATGGCAGGAACAGTACCAGAAGGCGACGCACTACAGCGACTTCCGGGAGATGCTCGATAAGCAGAAAGACATCGACGCGGTCCTCATCGCCACGCCCGACCATACACATACCGTGATCGCGAAAGCTGCGATGGAGTTGGGGAAACATGTCTACGTACAGAAGCCTCTGACTTCTACGGTGGCCGAAGCGCGGCTCTTGGCCCGGGTCGCACGGGAGTCGGGTGTGGTCACCCAGATGGGCAACCAGGGACATTCCGAAGACGATGCCCGCCTGATCAACGAGTGGATTGAAGCCGATGTGATCGGACCTGTGCGCGAAGTCCATATCTGGACGAACCGCCCGATTTGGCCCCAGGGCCTCCCGTTGCCGGTCACTCCAGAGGAGATGCCGGACAAGAGAGATTGGTGGCCTAGCTCGACGAACCGACGCATCGCATCGGCGTTGGATGGCGGCTACGCCCAGCCGCTGACCGTCGACTGGAAGAACTTCGTGGGTCCCATCGCAGAGGACGTGGCTTATCACCCCATCTATCACCCGTTCCACTGGCGGGGTTGGACCGCCTTCGGCGTGGGGGCATTGGGTGATATGGGGGCACACCTCGTAGACCACCCGTTCTGGGCGCTCGACCTCGGATACCCCACTTCCGTGGAAACCACGTCGACACCTTGGGGCGGCCCCCGAGAGGCTCCGGTGAGCTATCCCGTGGCCATGAAGGTTCATTACGAGTTCCCGAGCCGAGGTGCGCGCCCCCCCGTCGACATGCACTGGTACGACGGCGGCCTGATGCCGCAGCGCCCGGAGCAACTCCCCGCAGAGGTCGAGTTGAAGAGAGAAGGGGGCGTCATTTACGTCGGGGATAGGGGAATCCTCATGCACGAGACCTACGGTCGAAATCCGGTCCTCTACCCGGAGGGTCTGCAAGAGGCCGCCGCCGAGGTGGCACAGACCTATACCCGCGTCGAAGAGAGCCACGAGATGAACTGGGCGATGGCTTGCAAGGGACAGACCACGGCTACGTCACCGTTCGACTACGCCGCCCGGCTGACAGAGGTGATGCTCCTCGGCATCGTCGCTCTTCGGGCGGGCCAAGGGCGGAGAATCGAATACGACGGAGCGAACATGAGGATCACGAATGACGAAGCGGCCAATCAGTATCTGACGCGAGAATACCGATCCGGGTGGGCGATGTGACCAGGGCGCTCGATGTGATGCGCGTATTCCCGGTCGTCGCCCTGGTAGTGGCCGGGACGGTCTTTGCGATGGACTCGGCCGTGGCGCAGGAGGTCCCGCCGCTGGCCCCCCCGATCAACACGCTCACCGACGGCGAGCGAGAAGCCGGATGGGAGCTCCTCTTCGACGGCCAGACGACAGCCGGTTGGCGGGGCTACATGATGGACGCCATGCCCGAGGGTTGGGAAGTGATCGACGACGAACTCACGCGGACCGGGCCGGGACGCGACATCATCACCACCGAGCAGTTCGAGAACTTTGACCTCACGCTCGAATGGAAGGTCAACTGGGGCGGAAACAGCGGCATCTTCTACCGCGCGGCGGAGGGCCCCGAGCAGATCTATATGGGGGCGCCCGAGATGCAGGCCCTCGACGATGAGAACCACGCGGACGGGGAATCGGCGCTGACCTCGGCTGGGGCGAACTATGGGCTGCACCCGGCGCCCCGCGGATTGGCCCGCTTCGCCGGCGAGTGGAACTTCGTCCGCATCGTTGTGAGCGGTGATCGCGTGGAGCACTGGATGAACGGTGTACGCATCGTGAGCTACGAGTTTGGAAGCCCTGACTGGGAGGCGCGTGTGGCCGCCAGCAAGTTCAACGAGTGGCCCGAGTACGGGCGGGCCTCGACGGGGCACATCGGACTGCAGGATCACGGGGATCGGGCGTCCTTCCGCAACATCAAGATCCGACGACTCCCGTGAGCCAAGCCCAACAGTACGACGTCATCATCGTGGGGTCGGGTGCCGCTGGTGGCATGTGTGCGTACCTGTTGGCCGTGGCGGGCGTGAAGGTTCTGCTGCTCGAAGCGGGGCGGGACTATGATCCGGTCACCGAGACCCCGATGTTCGACCTCCCCAAGGACGCGCCGCTTCGAGGGGCTGGCACGCCGGAGAAACCGTTCGGATTCTACGATGCCACGGTGGATGGTGGGTGGGAGGTTCCGGGCGAGCCGTACACGAGTGCCGAAGGCACCGACTTCCGGTGGTGGCGAGCCCGTATGCTGGGCGGCCGAACCAACCATTGGGGCCGCATCTCACTTCGCATGGGCGAGTACGATTTCAAGCCGTACTCCCGTGACGGGTTGGGCTTCGACTGGCCGATGTCGTACGACGACGTGGCTCCCTACTACGACAAGACCGAGAGGCTCATCGGCGTCTACGGGTCCAACGAAGGGCTCGAAAACACGCCGAGTTCGTCGCCGGGCGTTCTACAGCCTGCGCCGGCTCCCCGAGCTCACGAGTTGTACACGCAGCAGGCCTGCGCCGATCTCGGCATTCCGGTGATCCCAGCCCACTTGGCGATCCTCTCCGAGGTACAGAATCACGAGACCCTGCCGGGGATCATTCACCCCGACAACCCGTTGGCTCAGCGAGTGCTGGCGGAGTCCATGCGCTCGCGAGCGGCCTGTTTCTGGGCGACTCCCTGCGGTCGAGGGTGTTCGATCAAGGCCAATTTTCAGTCCACGACGGTCGTGATTCCGCCGGCCGTCGCCACGGGCAACGTCGATGTCGTCACCGGGGCGATGGTCCGTGAAGTAACGGTGGATGCCCAGGGCAAGGCCACGGGTGTCCACTACATCGACAAGCAGACTCGACTCGACGAGCACGTAAGCGCGCGGGTTGTGATCCTGGCCGCCAGCGCCTGTTCGTCGGCCCGGATCCTACTGAACTCCAAGAGCAACCAGTTCCCAGACGGGCTCGCGAACGGAAGCGGGCTGGTCGGGAAGTACCTCATGGACACGGTGGGGGCTGGGGTTTCGGGGCAGATTCCGGCGATGGAGAATATGCCTCCGCACAACACGGACGGCGCGTCCGCGATGCACCTCTATATGCCCTGGTGGCTGTACGGTGAGCAGGACCGCGGACGCCTGGATTTTGCCCGCGGCTATCACATCGAGTTCGGTGGTGGCCGGCGCATGCCGAGTGGCGGCTCTTTCAACCGACTGGAGCGCTTTACCGAGGGGTCCTACGGGCAGACCTTCAAGGACGACTGCCGCCGGTACTACGGGTCGTTCATGGGATTCGACGGGCGGGGCGAGATGATCCCCAACGACGACTGTTATTGCGAGATCGACCCAGACACCGTGGACCAGTGGGGCATTCCGGTTCTGCGTTTCAACTGGAAATGGTCGGACCACGAGCTCAACCAGGCCCGGCACATGCAGCACACCTTCGCCGAGATCATCGACTCCATGGGCGGACGGGTTCTGAGCACGATCCATGACGACGGGGCCGACGCCATCCAGAATCCGGGACAGATCATCCACGAGGTGGGAGGAGTCATGATGGGCGCCGACCCCTCGAGGTCGGTGCTCAACTCGTTTTGCCAGTCGTGGGAGGTGGACAACCTGTTCGTCACCGACGGGGGCTGCTTCGTGTCCAACGCCGACAAGAACCCCACGCTGAGCATCATGGCGATCGCCTGGCGAGCGGTGGATTACCTGGTAGACGAACTCCAGCGTGGGAGCATCGGATGAGCGAAAAGCACCTCCCCGTGTTGCCGTCCGGAGATGGGCCGGCGCAGGCGTCCGAGGATCGACCTGCCTCGACGTCCATGGACCGCCGAATGGCTCTGAAGGTCATGGCGGTGGCAGCGGCCACACCGGGTCTGGCGTCCTGTGCCGCCGAGACCGAGCAGGCGGCTCCAGCTCGCACGGTCTTAGCCGCCGGCACGGCAGCCGATCCGGACCTGCTGGCTCCGGAGATCCCCTGGGAGCGGGTTCTCACAGAGGACGAACTGAGTTCACTGGCCGTGCTCTGCGACGTCATTATCCCTGCTGATGCGCGCTCGCCCTCGGCGAGCGCACTGGGGGCCCATCACTATATCGACGAGTGGGTCAGCGCCCCCTACGACGGCATGCGAAAGGATCGGGTCCTCATCCGTGGCGGCCTAGTGTGGTTGGACTCCGAGGCGAGGCGTCGGTTCGAACAGGGCGCACGTTTCCGCGAGATGAGTTCGGCTCAGCGGGATGAAATCTGTGCGGAGATCGCTCACCTACCGAGTGCCGGGCCCGGATTCGAGGCCGGCGCACGTTTCTTCGCTCGTGTCCGCGACCTGACCGCCGGAGCTTTCTGGACCACTGAGGAAGGGATGCAGGATCTCCAATACATCGGCAACGTACCGCTGGCGCAGTGGGATCCCCCGCCGCGTGAGGTACTCGAGCACCTTAGGCTGGCCTGACCATGACCGATTCCGCTCCGGCCACCTCGGGAGCCACTGCACTCGACGAAAGGCGCCTCTTTCTCGGCAGCTGTGTGGCCCTCATCGCCACCTCGGTGGCCTTCGCCACGGTAGGCGCGATTATGCTCGCGTTAAAGCGCGAGTTCGTGCTCACCAATCAGGAGGTCGGCTGGATCGGCGGGGCTGCGCTGTGGGGATTCGCCGTGTCGCAGTTGGTGTTCGCTCCGTTGTGCGACACGCTCGGCATGCGCTTTCTGCTGAGGCTCTCCTTTCTGGGGCACTTGGCCGGCACCCTGATCATGATGGTCGGTGGCGGCTTCTGGATGCTCTTTGGCGGAGCGCTGGTGATCGCCATGGCCAACGGGCTGGTCGAGGCGGCCTGCAACCCGCTCGTGGCGAGCCTCTACCCTGAGAACAAGACCGTGAAGCTCAACCAGTTTCACGTCTGGTTTCCCGGCGGCGTGGTACTTGGCGGGTTGGCCAGCTTCGGCTTGGACGCCGTCGGCATCGGCGCATGGCAACTCAAGTTGGGCCTGATCCTGATTCCTACGCTCGCCTATGGATGGCTACTGCTGACCCAGCCCTTCCCCGCAACGGAGGGTGTGCAAGCTGGGGTCGGCGTGGGCGAGACATTCAAGGCCGCGTTCTCGACGCCGCTCATGTGGGTGATGCTGTTCGCCATGGCCATGACGGCTTCCGTGGAGCTTGGACCGAACCGTTGGGTGCCGGCGGTGCTCGAGGCCGGTGGAATGGCCGGAATCCTCATCCTGGTGTGGATCAACGGCCTCATGGCCGTCCTGCGTTACCGGGCCGGAACCGTGGTCGAGCAACTCTCACCCACCGGCGTGCTTCTGGCCTCCGCGGTGGTATCGGGGGTGGGGCTGTTGGGTCTCAGCCGGGGTGGGCCGGGGTGGGCGACCTTTGCGTCCGCCACCGTGTTCGCGGTGGGCGTCTGCTACTTCTGGCCGACCATGCTGGGCGTGGTTTCGGAGCGTGTGCCAAGAAGTGGAGCGCTTGGATTGGGGCTCATGGGGACCGTAGGAATGGCCACCGTAGGCCTCGTGGCGGCGCCCACGATGGGTAGGATCGCTGACGGATACGCGCACGATCAGATTCCCGTTCAAGCAACTGTGGCCCTTCTGGAATCGAGTGCTGTGGCCCTAAGGGCAGGTAGTGCAGACGCCCGAGCCGCGGCCGAGGCTGCGCAGGGCGTGCTGTCCCAGTTTGGGAGCGCGGGAGCCCTTCCGGAACCGGCGACGGCGAACGCGCTGCGGGCTGTGATCGCTTCAGACGGGTCGCCCGAGTTGGTTGGGCAGGCCCAGGCGATTCTCGGGCCCGCGGACAACTATGGGGGGCGGATTTCGTTCCGATACGTGGTACCGCTGTGTGGCGTGCTGACCCTGATCTTCGGCGCCCTCTATTTGCAGGATCGGCGCGCGGGTGGCTACGTGGTCGAGGGCATCCGGGGATGATTCGCGATATGCCACTCGGCGTTCGGGTCGCCGGATCCGAGCGCCGCCATCTTCGGGTAAGCCGTGATCCTTCGAGGGACAGCCAGCGTTCGATAGTCCCTCATCTCTTCAGGGGCTGCCATCCATGACGGCGGTACGGTATGGAATGGTCGGTGGTGGTCCAGGTGCCTTCATTGGGCCGGTCCATCGGATGGCGGCCGCCCTCGACGGACAGTTCGTTCTCGTGGCCGGGGCATTCTCGTCGGACGCCGAACGCTCGAGCGTGACCGGGGTGGAACTCGGGCTGGATGCGGGACGGACGTATGCGTCCTATGAGGAGATGGCTCGTGCCGAGGCTGCGCTTCCGGCGGATCAGCGCATCCAAGTGGTGTCGGTGGTCACACCGAACAGCCTTCACTTTCCGGTCGCCCGGCTGTTCCTCGAACACGGCTTCCACGTGATCTGTGACAAGCCACTCACCACCTCGCTCGAAGATGCGGAGACGCTCTGTCGAATGGCTTCCGAGACCGGGCGGGTTTTTGCGGTGACCCACAACTACACGGGATACCCGATGGTAAAGGAAGCGCGCGAGCGGGTGCGCTCCGGGGACTTGGGGACCGTCCGGAAGGTGGTGGTCGAATACTCTCAGGGCTGGCTTGCGACCCTATTGGAGGCTGAGGGTCAGAAGCAGGCCGAGTGGAGGGCCGATCCGTCTCGGGCGGGAATCTCCTCGGCTCTGGGGGACATCGGCTGTCACGCTCACAACCTGGCTCGCTACGTGACCGGGCTCGAACTCGAGAGCCTCTTCGCCGACATGGGCACGGTGGTCTCGGGTCGCACACTCGAGGACGACGCCACGCTGCTCCTTCGATTCGAGGGCGGAGCGAGAGGGCTGCTTTTCGCGTCGCAGATCGCGGTCGGGGAGCGGAATCATCTTCGGCTACGGATCTACGGATCAGAGGGCGGGATGGACTGGGACCAGGAGTCTCCGGACCGCCTCAGGCTTCTGGCGGCGTCAGGAACCGAGACCGTGCTCCACGTGGGCGGGTCGGATCTGTCCGAACGGGCTCAGGCCCACACAAGGTTACCGGGAGGGCATCCCGAGGGATTCATCGAGGCATTCGCGAATCTCTACCGAAACGTCGCGCGCACTCTACGGGCCGCCGAGGGTGAGGCAGAGTCGAAACCGTTCGACGACGACTTCCCTACAGTCCAGGACGGAGCCCGGGGCGTCCATTTCATCGAGGCGGCGGTCGAGAGCGACCGGAAGGGGGCTTGGGTATCGGGAGCCTACGAGCCTCCTCCCCACGGCTCGACCATCCAGACCAGAGGCACGGAATGACAAGACCGGTAACCCTTTTCACCGGCCAGTGGGCCGATCTGTCTCTCGAAGAACTCTGTCGCAAGGCTGCCGAGTGGGGGTACGACGGACTGGAGTTGGCTTGTTGGGGGGACCACTTCGACGTCACACGTGGTGCTGAGGATCCGGCATACTGCCAAGCTCAGCGCGATCTCCTGGAGTCCCACGGACTGGGCGTGTGGGCCATCAGCAATCATCTCGTCGGCCAAGCGGTCGCCGACGTCGTGGATCAGCGCCATCAGGCCATTCTACCGCCGCATGTTTGGGGCGACGGCGATCCTGCAGGAGTTCGCTCCCGCGCATCCGAAGAGATGAAGTCGACCGCCCGTGCCGCGGCCAACATGGGGCTCACGGTTGTGAACGGCTTCACGGGCAGTCCCATCTGGCCGCTTCTCTACGCCTTTCCACCGGTCGGTGCCGAAGTGATCGAACGCGGTTTCGCGGAGTTCGCCCAGCTGTGGAATCCGATCCTGGACGTGTTCGACGAGGTTGGGGTTCGCTTCGCCTTGGAGGTGCACCCGACCGAAATCGCCTTCGACATCGTAACGGCGGAGAGGGCGTTGGAGGCTGTGGAATACCGTGAGGCCTTCGGCTTCAACTACGACCCGTCCCACCTCGCCTACCAGGGGGTGGACTGTGTGGCGTTCATCCAACGTTTCGAGTCCCGCATCTACCACTGCCACATGAAGGACGTGTGGTGGTCCGACACGCCGATGCCCTCCGGAGTGTTCGGCGGTCATCTGCCGTTCGGGGACGCAGATCGGTATTGGGACTTCCGCTCTCTCGGCCGAGGCCGGGTGCCGTTCGAAGAGATCATTCGAGCACTCAATCGAGTCGGGTACCAGGGTCCATTGTCCGTAGAGTGGGAAGATGCGGGCATGGACCGAGAGCACGGTGCGGCCGAGTCCTGCCGGTACGTTCGCGCCATCGACTTTCCTCCGTCGGAGACAGAATTCGACGCTGCCTTCCAGAACGCAGAAGACTCTTCATGACCACCAGACGTAATCTCGCATGCTTCCTAACCGTCTTCTGCACGCTGTTGGTCATTCCCGCTGCATCATCGGCACAGCCGAGGGGGAGTGAGCGCGGGACGGTGAACCAGATCATCAACGGTACGAGCATTACGTTCGATTTCGGACGCCCGGTCGCTCGTGGTAGAGACAACCTGTTCGGGGGTGTCGTCCATTGGGGCGAGATGTGGACCCCCGGGGCCAACTGGGCCACGACAATCGAGGTGGACAAGGAAATCGAGCTGAACGGACACGCTGTTCCGGCGGGCAAGTACTCGGTGTGGATGCAGCCCCAGCCGGACACTTGGACGGTGTTTCTGAACCGTGAATGGCGTCTCTATCACGACACACCGGTGCCCGGGGATCAGCAGCTATTCAGCTTCACGGTCGAGCCACAAGAGGGGGGCCACATGGAGGCCCTCGCGTGGTACTTCCCCGTGGTGGGCCCGTCGATGGTGGAAGCTCGCGTGCACTGGGGGACCACATATGTGGCGCTCACGATCGAGGCGCCCCTCTTCGTAGCACGGACCCTTCCGGTCGCGGAGCGGATGGCGTTCATCGGACGATACCAGCTCGTCGGAAACGACCCAACGACGGGAGGTCCGCTCACCGTGCCTCTCGAAATCAATACGGAGGGCGATCAACTCGTTGGCCGGTGGGGCCGGGGTCGGGTCGAGCTGATTCCGACCGAATCGGGAGAACTCATGATCGGCTTTATTCGAAATGGCCAACTCTTCGACGTAGCGCCTGAGATGACACTCAGGATGATCGAGGGTGACAGTGAGGGTGGGATCGAACTGCTCTGGGAAGGAGAGCGGTCGGCAAAGGGAGATCGGGTGCCCTAGCTACGAACCCCGCCGCTACAGCCCCAGGGTCAGCGTCTGGGAGTACTTCACTAAAAGGGTCCGACGGTCGCTCAACGGGCGCACCGGACTGAACGAGGACCGATCGGTGACCAGCCCTTCGTTCCAGACCACATAGAGGTCGGTCCCTTCACGGGGGTTGTAGCGTAGTCTCAGGTTGACGGTCACCGAGTTGGCGGCACTGCTGTATTGAACCAATGCACCGCTGCTGATCCGTGTATCCAATCTGACGGCGGTACCCAGCCGAAGGATGTGAGATCTGAACCCCTGGTCCCGATCGTCGAAGCGCACGTCCTCGACCTGATAGGTGCCCTCCAACTCGAAATGCTTCGAAGGGGTCCACGTGCCGGTCATCGACCCGGAAGTCCGTCGGCCGTCGAAGAACCCCCCAGCCTCTGCCGACAGCGTGACCCGAAATAGAGAGCTCGATGACTGGCGGAACCGAACCCTGCCTGCTGCGAAGTTGTGCTCTCCTTCGGGTACATCGGTGCCTTCTGGAAGCCCGAAGCCGCGCTCGAGATCCTCTTTGGTGACCCGGATCGTAGCTGTAAGACTGTGTCCCGTCTTCAACTCGACCACCAACTCGGGCCGAAATTCGGCGGTCTCGAGTGAGCCGTCTCTCAGACGCCGGTATCCCGTGCCCTGAAGCGTCAGGCCCGAAGTGCGGACGGGTGACTGAACGCCGGGCCGCCATCCGTAGCCGACCTTAGCGGCTCCCTTGGCATAATTGCGTCGGAACATGAATCCGAGGGCCGGCTCGAACGTCTCTCCGGATCTGGTGAGATCCACTTCGTACGTGAAGCCGTCTAACCCGCGGCGTTCCCAGAATACACGAGCCAGGCCGCGGTCGAAGAAGCCATCCGCACCAACCACGTTGGAATCGAAGCTCTGTGCCCAATTGAGCGTGAGGAAATCCTCGCCGAAGACGCGGATCAGCGCGTCCAGGCCGTACACGACGTTCTCGCTCGCCGCGTTCCCGGTGCGGGTGGTCAGGATTGCGCCAATGTTCGAGTTCTCGTTCAAGAAGCGTCGGCGCATCCGGAACACTCCGAGGTTCTCAGAAGAGCCCAGGCTCTCGGAGGGCCCCGTGGTCCCTGACGAGCCTGAAGGTTCAGCCGCGGCGGTCTGCATGTTCAGCGCACCGATGTCCCACTCTCCGATACGGCCCACCAGCCGACCACCGCCGTAGATTCTCACCCGCTCACCCTCCGCGAGGCCCATTCTCCGGGAGTGGAAGAGCCGCTCCACTCCGCCGAGTGAGTAGTCGAACACGTTACTCCGCTCTTGGAAGAACGCCCTCTTCTCAGGAAAGAAGAGAGAGAAGCGGGTGAGATTCACCTGTTGGTTGTCGGCTTCGGCTTGGGCGAAGTCGGTGTTCGCTGTGACGTCCAAGGTCAGGTTCGAGGTGATTCCGTACTTCACATCGAGGCCCACCTCGCCCAGGGCGTCGCGGTCACGATCGTATCCTGTTCCGTCGCCGTTCGTGGCATGGCTGTGCCCCCGCCCCGCGATTCCGTAGGGGGTGACGTAGAGCGGGTCGGCTTGTTGGGCGCCCTGGATCAGCACCTCGCGTGTCTGCGATGCCTTATAGGCGCTGAATCCACCCCACTGCGGGGAGATGGCCGGGAAGGTCGAGAACTCGTTCTTTCGGGCGATCACGCGTACCATCGATATCCCCATGACCACACCGGCTTCCGACCTTTGGAATCGTAGGCTGGTGAAGGGGATCCGAAGCTCTGCGTACCAACCGCGATCGTCCTGATGGGCCGCGGCGTCCCAAAAAGTATTCCAGTTGAAGTTCGCCCCGGCCTCCGTGTCGTTGGCGAAGATCATGTCTGTGCGGAGTCCCGCGGGTGTGGTGCCGAAGAGAAGCGCGGTCTCCTTGTCGGCGAAGGTGTCGAGCATGAGGATGCACCAATCGCTTGCGTAACCACCCAGGTCGCGCTCGAGGGACGAGGCGCGAATTCCGGCAGGGTCGGAGTCGTAGGCGCGACACGACACGTAGAGATACTTCCCGTCGTGCGCCACTCGGAACTCGGTCGCCTCACTCGGCTCCAGTCTGAAGCTCGGTGTGTGCATCGTGGCCGGGAAGATTGGCACTGCCTCCCAGGCCGCTTCATCCACCCGCCCATCGAGGGTGATTTCTCCGCTCAAACGGGGAATGACAATGCGTTCGAGCGTGCCGGTCGACTCCTGCCCGACGGCGGCATGCGGTATGCCGAAAGCCGTTCCCGCAGCGAGTAGGAGGACGCTCGCGCGAGGGCAGCCGAATGGAGGTAGCGGTGTGAAGGGTCGGCCCGACATGCGACTGCCTACATCCTGAATAAGTAGCTCAGCTTCATGAAGAAGCCGTCGCTCGTGCGCCGCAGGTTGTCGAAGTGAAACGAGTCGTCCTCCGTCACGCTGCTACCGTACCCTGCGAAGACCACCGTGCCCGGACTGGGTTCATACGAGAACAATGCGTCGAAACGGAGATCGTTCTTCGTTGAGCCCACGGCACGCTCTAATGCTCCCTCGTCGTTGAGGATGTAGATCGGGGCTTCGGTCCGCGATTGGTCGTGTAGTTCGTCGATGTTGGTCGCCTGGTACTGTCCCACGAAGCGGAAGAAGATCGAGCGTGTGAGCTGGTACTCCACCTTCAGTCGCGGAATGTCGACCTTGCGTTCGGCGCTCCAGTCATCGGGGCGGTAACCCCGTTGGCTCACGAGTCTGCCCTCGATGCGGAGCTGATCGGTGGGCCGCCACGTCGCGTCGATCGTGAGAAAACTGATATAGGCGGACGCCCACTCGTTGAAGTTCTCGTCCTGACCGCCGTACCATGACAGGCTGCCAGCGAAGCGAGAAGAGCTGGGTGTACTAAATCGAAGCGCGATGAGGTAGTTCTGTAGGGCGGGTGTTCCGACGTAGGGTGCGTACTCCGTTCCGGTAGGTGTCTGAAGCTCGACGAAGTAGTCGGTGTAGAGGGTCGGCGGATAGTAGAACTCCTCAATCAGAACAGACGCCCCGAAACGCCATCCTCCCCGGAATACGAAGTTGTTGGCGTAGGTGAACCGGATCGCATCGTCGACGCTTCCTCCGTGCATGAACGTCTCGTACAGCCACGTAGAAGACAGGTTTAGGTTCGGTCGATACTGCTCGACGAGTGCCCCTTCCTCGCCGTAGAACGTCAGGCTCGTCGACCCTCCGATGCGCACCGTCCCCGAGCGTCGCACGAATCCGCTCCCCAGGGCCAGGTCGTCGTCGTACGCAGTGAAGTTCGTGTTGAAGCCGAACCTACGTCCGGAACGTCGCAGACTCACGTCCCACATGTAGGCGTCGTCCGTATGGCCGTCCTTGCGGTCCAGTGTCACGCCTCCCTGGGCCTGGAAGTCATAGTTACCACCGAGGACGATCCGGCTGTCGAGCCCAATCACCCGGTTGTAGTCCGAGCCTTCGACCCGGTCGGTATACGCGATTCCGATGGTGGACTCTTCTCCGATGTTCCGCTTGATGCGCAGAATGTTGAAGACGGGGCTGTCGAGCCCCGTTGCGGAGAGCGACTTGTCGTCCACCGCCGACAGGAAGCCCACCTCCGTCCCGGAGATCTTTCCCGTAAGCTTCACGGCCGCAACCGGGTCTACGACGCTTCGGGTGTAGATCAAGTTGTTCGGCGTTTGGAAGCTCTCACTCCCCTCTAGGAAGAACGGCCGCTTTTCAGGAAAAAAGATGGAGCGCTGAGGGTTGAAGTCGGTCTGCCCAGCGTCGGCCTCGATCTGCGAGAAGTCCGGATTCACGGTCCCCGTCAGGGTGAGGTTGCTGGTCAGCCCCCACCGAACGTTCCCGCCGAACTCCGGCGAGCTGGCATCGTAGTTCCAGCCCGGATCGGTAGGCGTGCCGTCTACGGTGGTCGGAGTACCCGAGACGGAGGTCGTCACTACGGGATTCAGATCCAGCACCAGGCCGCGATCTATTCTTTGGAGTGACTCGAGGGTCCCACTTTGAGCCAGAAACGAGGCGCGACCCTGCAGGGCCGGTGTCCAGGTTTGATCTCTTCCCGAATGCTGTACGCGACGGATGACGTTGATGCCCCAGTCCTGTGTCTCCTGGGGCTGAAACGAAAGACTCTTGAACGGAATCCGAATCTCGATTTCGTATCCGTAGTCGGTCAGCCGACCCCGTGAGTCGAACAGGTAGTCCGGCGACAAGTCGACCGGGCTCGTGGCGGACCGGGTCGCGCTAGTGCGTTGCACTCCGCGTTCAACCCGCATTCCGTCGGCCTGGATCCCCAGGGGATTCACGCCGAAGACCAGCGCGCGGCGACCGTCATCGAACGGATCGATCAGGAGCTGCAGGTGGTCGTCGTTCTGAATGTTGTCTCTGTCGGCCAGAGTCGCATTGACCTCACCGTGCGGCTCGAAGGCCCGAATTCCGAAGTGGATGGCATCCGACGAGTACCAGACCAACACCTCCGTGCGGTCGTCGGCTGGGAGACCGTCCGCGGGCTGATATTGGGAAAAACCACTCAGGACCGCGGCGGAGCTCCAGACGTCCTCTTGGAGCAGCCCGTCTACGACGATCTCGGCTTCGACTCGTGGGGGCGTTACGTCGAGTTGGTTCAGAACGCCCTGGTAGACGTTGGTCGGTGGCGTGACTGAGCCGTTCGCGGGGCCCGAGGCGACCTGGAGTACTGCTAGAAGGGGGAGTAGCACGTGAAAGCTCTACATCCTAAACAGGTAGCTGAGCTTGACGAAGAACCCATCGCTGGTTCGCTCGAGTCGCTCGAAGCGGAACGAGTTGTCTTCGGTGATGCTACTTCCGTACCCGGCGAAGATCACGGTTCCGGGACTCGGTTCGAAGGAGAAGAGCCCGTCGATGCGCAGGTCGTTCCGGGTCCGGGCGAGCCCCGGTTCATAGACGCCGTCGCTGTTCCGGACCAGGATGGGATGACCGGTTCGAGTGTCGTCCCGAAGATCGTCGACGTTGGTCGCGTCGTACTGGCCGACGAACCGAAAAAAAATGGCGCGTGTGAGTTGGTACTCAATCTTAAGGCGCGGCAGGTCCCGGATGCGGACGGTACTGTTGTCTCCTCGCCGAATATACTGCTGTCGAACGAAACTGCCCTCCATGCGCAGTTGGTCCGTGGGCCTCCAGGAGAGCGTGTTCCTCCAAAGGATGATGTACGCCGAGGCCCACTCGTCAAAGTTCAGGTCGTGCCCGATGAGGAGTGAGGTGCTGCCGGAGAAATGCTGGGATCGTGGGGCGGTAAGGCCCAGGCTCAGGTTGTAGGTGGGCAGCTTAGGAACGCCGACGAACGGTACGATGTCCGTGCCTGTCGGGCTCGGGGCCGCGATGGCGTAGTCGGCGTAGAGCTCGTTAGGGTAGTAGTACCTCTCGGTTATGAAGCTGGCGCGGAACGTCCATCCGCCCCTGATCGTTACGTCGCCGCCGGTGATGAGCCTCCAGAACTCGTCCATCCCCCCACCGGCGAGAAACGTCCTGTGGCGCCAGTTCATGTCCATGCTCAGGCGTCCCGAGTATCGCTCGAGCCAGGCGCCCGAGTTGCCGTAACCGGTCAGGGTGGTGGCGGCCTTGATTTGGACGACACCCACCCTGCTCAGGAAGCCGCTCCGGGCCACCAGTTCATCATCCAGGCCCTTGAAGAGCACGTCCCAACCGAACGTTCGGCCCTGGCGCCTCAGACTCATGTCCCACAGGTGACCGTCGGTGACCGTGCCTTTGACGCGGTCAAAGCTCATTGCCCCCTGCATCCGGAAATCGTATACGCCGCCGAACACCAGCCGGGTGTCGGCGCTGCCTAGTCGGTTGTAGTTCGAGCCGTCTACACGGTCGGTGTAGGTGATCCCCACGGTGGACTCATCGCCGAGGTCACGCTTGAGGCGGAGGAGGTTGACGATAGGGTTGTCGCCGGAGTCTGACAGCGCCTTATCGTCCACGGCAGACAACACGGCCAGCTCCGTTCCCCCGATCTTCCCGGTGAATTTGGTCGCCGCCATGGGGTCAGCGATGCTGCGCGTATAGATCAGGCGGTTCGGGGCTTGGAAGTACTCGGCGCCCTCTAGAAAGAAGGGCCGCTTTTCGGCGAAGAACACCGCGCGGCGCGGGTCGAACTGGGTCTGTCCGGCGTCGGCCTCCACCTGCGAGAAGTCCGGATTCACGGTCCCGTTCATCGTGAGATTACTCGTCAGCCCCCAGCGCACGTTTCCGCCGAACTCGGGCCCTTGCGGGTCATACTCCCAACCAGTCTCCTGTGACGCTCCGGGGACGGCGTTGGTCACGGCCGGATTGAGGTCAAGCACGAGGCCGCGATCGAAGCCGGAGAGGTCATGCAGCGTCCCCCCCTGGGCCAAGAAGGAGGCTCTGCCGACGAGCGCGGGAGTCCAGGTCTGCTCGTGGCCAGAGTGTTGGACTCGGCGGATGACGTTGATGCCCCAGTTCTGCGAAGCCTCGGACTGGTAGGAGAGGCTCTTGAAGGGCACACGAACCTCGATTTCGTACCCGTATTCGGTGAGACGGCCCCGGGACTCGTAGAGGAAGTCCTGGCTCAGGTCCACCGGATCTCGGTTGGCCGTGTGAGAAGATCCGCCCCGCCCCGAGACTGTCTGCTCGACTCGCGACCCATCCGCTTGAATCCCGAACGGGTTCACCCCAAAGACGACCGCGGTTCTGCCGTCATCGAAGGTGTCGATAAGGATCTGAACGTGGTCGTCGCTCTCGATCTGGTCTCGATCGGCCAGGCTGGCGTTCGGTGGTCCGTGTGGCTCGTGGGCCCGGATGCCAAAGTGGATGGCGTCTGGAGAGTACCAGACCAGGACTTCCGTGTTGTCGTCCGCCGGGAGCCCGTCCACGGGTTTGTACTGCGAGAAGCCGGTGAGCACGGCGGCAGCGGCCCACGGGGCTTCGTCCAAGGTTCCATCGACCTCTATGTTCACCTCGAACATTGGCACCATTACGTCCAACTGACCTAAGGTGCCGCTGTAGACGTCGGGCTTTGAAACGGTGGGAGAGGCTACGGACGCTGACGGGGAGACGGAAGCCTGGACCGCGGTGCCCGAGATTACACCCGCCATCTGCAGAACGGCCAACACCGGTACTAGCATCACGGACTCCCTAGGGCCAACGAAGGGAGAGGGTGGCCCCCCGGCGGCGTACGTTTTGACCAACTGCGCAATTTGGCACCAACGAGCAGTGCTTGTCAGGTACAACCTTCCGGCGGCACTTTGGAAACTGGACTGCGCATCCGCTTGGTAGGTGCGGCGAAGTTATATCCTGAACAGGTAACTCAGCTTCGTGAAGAAGCCGTCGTTCCGACGTTCGAGACGGTTGAACTTGAACGAATCCTCCTCCGTGAGACTGCTTCCGTACCCGGCGAAGATCACGGTCCCGGGACTCGGCTCGAACGAGAAGAGAGCGTCAAAGCGGAAGTCGTTGCTGGTGTGAGCGAGGACTGGTTCGTAGCCGCCTGCACCGTCCGATACGACGATGGGTGCATTGGTCCGCGTGTCGTCACGAAGGTCGTCGACGTTCCGGGCATCATACTGCCCGACGAAGCGGAAGAAGATGGCCCGTGTCAATTGATATTCAAGTTTGAGCCGAGGAATGTCGCGCACGCGTACCGTGCTGTGGTCCGTCTTGCGGATATACTGTTGCCTCGTGTAGCTCGCCTCCGCTCGGATCTGATCCGAAGGTCGGAAGACCAGGTTGCCCGTCCCCACAACGATGTATCCCGAGGCCCACTCGTCAAAATTCTCGTCCTGCCCGAAGATCACAAAGGCGTTCGCGCTGAACCGGGGAGAGTTCGGCGTCCGTATGTTCAACACCAGGTCGTAATTGTCCAGCGTGGGTTCGCCCACGAACGGCAAAATATCGGTGCCGGTCGGGGTTTCGGTCGCGATGAAGTAGTCGCTGTACAGCTCGGCCGGATAGTAGAAGCGCTCGACGAGGAGCGAGACACCGAGGGACCATCCGCCGCGAAGCGTGAAGTCGTTCCCGAACGTGTACTTCAACCAGTTGTCGGGTCCGCCCCCGTCCATGAACGTCTGGTGGATCCAACTGAACTCCATCGTCATGCGCCCGGTGTATCGCTCGAGGAAGGAGCCGGCCGATCCAAAACGATTGAGGCTCGGCCCACCCCTTGCCGTCACGGTGCCCACACGGCCGAGGAAACCACTGCCTGCGATCAGGTCGTCCGAGAAGCCCTTGAACGACATGTTGAATCCGAATTCGCGACCCTGACGACGTACGCTCGCGTCCCAGAGGTGCCCCGATTGATGGAAGGACGCGGTCCGGTCGAAACTGAATGCACCCTGCATCTGAACGTCGTAGATACCGCCGAACACGAGGCGCGTATCCATGCTCGCGAGTCGGTTGTAGTCCGATCCTTCCACGCGGTCCGTATAGGCGATACCGACCGTCGACTGTTCGCCGATATCCCGCTTCACTCTGAGGATATTGAAGATCGGGTTGTTGCCGGCGCCCTCGAGATCGGAATCTACGGCCGATAGATAAGCCAGCTCGGTTCCCGACACCTTGCCCGTCAGTTTGGCGGCCCCATGCGGGCTTACGATGCTGCGGGTGTAGATGAGCCGGTTCGGTGTCTGGAAGTTATCGCTTCCCTCCAGGAAGAAGGGCCGCTTCTCTGGAAAGAACACGGCGCTCCGCGGATCGAACTGGGTCTGCCCCGCGTCGGCTTCGACTTGGGAGAAGTCCGGGTTGGCCGTCCCGTTCAACGTCAGGTTGCTGGTGACACCCCAGCGCACGTTGCCTCCTACCTCGGGAGTCGATCCGTCGTAGTCCCATCCAGCTGTGGCAGGAGCCCCTTCCACAGCAGCAGTAACCACGGGATTGAAGTCCAGGACCAAACCGCGATCGAAGCCGCCGAGATCGAGAAGCGTGCCCCCCTGTGCTAGGAACGACGCTTGCCCCTGCTGAACCGGCGTCCATGTCTGTTCACGGCCGGAGTGTTGCACCCGTCGGATGACGTTGATACCCCAGCTTTGTATCGGGTCCGATTGGAAGGAGAGGCTCTTGAACGGAATACGCATCTCGACTTCATAGCCGTAGTCAGTCAGCCGCCCCTTGGACTCATAGAGAAAATCCGGACTCAGGTCGACCGGATCTGAGCTTCCCCTTCGGATAAAGCTGCTCCGCCGAGCCCCTTGGTCGACCCGTGATCCGTCCGACTGCACGCCGAGCGGATTGACGCCGAAGACCGTGGCGGTGCGACCGTCGTCGAACGTATCGAGCAGGATCTGAACGTGGTCGTCATTTTCGATCTTGTCCCGGTCGGCCAGAGTGGAATTGACGTCACCGTGAGGTTCAAAGGCGCGGATTCCGAAGTGGATAGCCGTAGCCGAATACCAGATGAGTATCTCAGTGTTTTCCTCGGCGGGCGCGCCGTCGACAGGACGGTACTGGGAGAAGCCGGTGAGCACGGATGCGTGAGCCCAGGCGGAGTCGTCCAAGACGCCATTGACTACGATCTCAGATTCCAGCCGAGGTACTGCGACGTCCAGTTCGCCCTCCACACCGCTGTAGACCACGGTCTCCGGGCCGGACAACGGCTGGAGACCCGCGGTGGCGGGCACCTGAGCGGCAGCCGGAGCCAACTGTAGCATGGCCAGAAGAGGGACGAGCATACCCGGGACTCCCATCAATCCTGAAACTTTATGCTAACGACAGACTCAAATATCGCATGGAAGCGAATCACTGTCAGGGGACGGGGGCGGGGCCTACTACTCCCGTAGCACGATCGCAGGGTCGATTCGTGTGGCTCGCCGCGCCGGCACGTACGCCGACAGGAGTGACACACCCATCAGGATGCCGGAGACGGCGAGGAGCGTCAGCGGTTCCACTGCCCCGATGCCGAAGAGGAGGGTTTGGAGCGCTCGCGTCACCGCCAACGCCCCGATCGCCCCGAGCCCTAGACCCAACAGTGCCAACTGCAGGCCCTGCTGTGACATGAGCCACCGTACCTGCCGGGCCTCTGCACCGAGGGCCATGCGGATGCCCACCTCTCGCATGCGTTGGGCTACCGAATAGGACATGACTCCGTAGATGCCGACGGCCGCCAATACGAGTGCCAAGGCCCCGAAGATGACGAGCAGCCTGCGCATCACCTTGAACGTAGCAAGCTGGGAATCGATCACCTCGGACATCGTACGCACGAACTGGACAGGCTGATCGGCGTCCATGGATAGGATCTCGGCCCTGACGGCCTGTACGGGGGGAGCCTAGTCGGCGGTGCTCTTCACGATCAGCGTCGGTGAAAAGCCCCAACTACGCCTGGATTGTTCTAGCGGTCGGTAGATCTCGACCCGCCCCGGCTGCTGAAGGCCGTAGTGACGTACGTGCTGTGCCACGCCGACCACCGTGCGATAGATCGGCACAGCCGTGGTGGGGTCTGGTCGCCCGTTCCCCATCCCCTCGAACTCCATCGTGACCCGCTTTCCGATCGGTGCGGGAAGGGGGCGCGCGAAACGGCCTGCCCAGATGCGGCCCTCGGGTCTACGAGATATAGACGGTGGTCGGGCCCCGATGGTTGGTGCGTAACCCCGCGGGGCATTTAGCCTTGAAGTTCGGTTTCGCTTCGCCCGACGTAGGCCACGCACACCAGATCACCGAGTACGTTGACGGTGGTGCGCAGCATGTCCAGGATGCGGTCCACTCCTACGACGAGCGCGATCCCGGCGGCCGCCTGGGGACCGAGACCTATGGCGTTGAGGACGATCAGCGTGGTTACCAGAGAACTTCCGGGCACGCCGGCGCCGGCGACAGCGGCTAGAGTGGCGGTGAGAATGATCGTAAGGAGTTCCCCCGGGCCGAGCGTGAGCCCATAGACTTGGGCAACGAACACGACTGTGAGCGCCTTGTAGAGGGCCCCGCCGTTCATGTTCAGTGTCGCTCCGAGCGGTAGCACGAACCCCGCGACCTCATTGGATACGCCCAGCTTCTCTCTGGCCACATCGATGCTGACGGGGAGCACCGCGTTCGACGATGAGGTCGAGAACGCCAGCAGGGGGGCTTCGGCGACCGCCCTCAGGAACGCTATCGGACTTCGGCGGGCTAATACCTTCACTGCCGTTCCCAGCACGAGGCTGGCGTGCAGGAACAGGGCGACCGCCATCAGCACCGAGTAGAGGAGTAGGCTCTGGAGCAGCTCCCATCCGAATCGGGCGACGATCGAGGCGATCAGCGCGAACACCGCATAGGGTGCCAGCTTCATGACCCAGTGGATCACGGTCATGCACATCCCGTTGACCGCGTCGAAGAAGCCCACCACCGCCTCGCGCTTGGTCGGCTCGAGCACGGTGGCCGCTGCCCCGAACAGGAGTGTCGCGATGATCAGCGGCAGCAGGTCCATGTCGGCCGCCGCAGCGAAAGGATTGCGCGGGATCATCTCCACCAGGATCTGCGTGAGACCGCGTGCCGACTCCGCGTTGGCCACCGCTGTGGTGGTTCGCTCCCCCTGGAACTCCGCGGCCAGCGCGTCGCGAACCGCCGGGTCCATAGCCTCTCCTGGAGAGAAGCCCAGGCCGAAGCCCAGGCCGATCAACGCCGCGATCACAGTGGTGACCAGAAAGAACAACAGCGTCTGGCGTCCGATGCGACCCAATTTGCGCACATCACCGAGGGAGGCCGCCCCCACAAAGAGGCTGGCAACGACCAGGGGTACCACCACCATGGTGATCAGCCTGATGAAGGCGTCTCCCAACGGCTGGATCGAGATCAGGGTGACCCGCAGCCATTCGATGCCCAAGACCTGAGCCGCGACTCCAGCTACGGCGCCAGCCACGAGCCCGAGTAGGATCTGCGTGCGGAGGTGCATCGGCTGCTCAGTTCTACCCATCTGATGGTGATCGGGTGTTTCCGAATGCCCGAAGTACGGTCGCGTGAACGCTCTCGTGCCAACCGGAGCGCTGGTAATATACGCGCGTTACGTGCGGGCCGCAGAGGACCATGGAACCGCTCGCAGCGAAGACCGGGAAGCCCATTGCACGGAAGCCGAATGGCGCACACGATACCAAGCAGTGATTCAACAATCTCGACAGAGGGGAAAGGCACCATGGGGACGACGATCAGGTGGGCCGCAGGCATGGCCGGAGTGCCGCGAGCCGCAGCGGAATGATCCTCAGGCGGGGTTGATTCCGTAGGGGCGGACTCGCAGCAGGACGCCACCAATGGGTGTTTCGTTAGCTACCGCCACGGCAGGAACCAGCGCCTGTTTCCGTTGTACGGCCGGATCGGGCGGCCCCTCCAACCTAGCCGCCCCGACCTGCGTTGGGCTAGAATCATGGGGCCTTAGCTCGGTTGGCCCGTCCGGCGACATATGCGAGAAGGAGCACGGCGCCATGGTACCCAATGCCTGAGGTCGACCTCTACGACCCCATCAAGCGGTTCCTGGAGGCCCAGGGTTACGCGGTGAAGGGGGAGATCGGGGCGTGCGACATCGTGGCGGTGCGAGCGGACGAAGGACCTGTGATCGTAGAGTTGAAGGAGAGTCTCAACCTCGTGCTCATCCTTCAAGCGGTGGACCGGCTCTCGGTCTCAGACGTAGTGTACGTCGCCTTCCGCACCGGAAAGGGGCACAGCGCCTCATGGCGCTCACGCAGGAAGCACGTGACACGGCTCCTTCGGCGCCTCGGATTGGGCCTTCTTACAGTGTCGGCCCGGGGGAGAGTGACACCGGTCTTGGATCCTACCCCGTACCGACCCAGGGTGGATACTCGTCGCCGCGAGCGTCTGCTCAAGGAGTTCGCCGAGCGAGTTGGTGATCCCGAAGCTGGGGGCTCCGCGTCTGGCAAGCGTCTGACCGCTTATCGGCAGGACGCGCTGCGGTGTGCACGAGCGCTGGATGAAGGGGGTGTCCTCAAGCTCAGTCTCGTGCGTGAGCGGGCAGAAGTATCACGCGCCGGACCGATTCTTCGGGACAATCATTATGGCTGGTTCGATCGCGTGAGTAGGGGGCATTACGATCTTTCACCAAAGGGGCGTGGAGACCTGGTGCAATGGTCTGACGCGCTTGAGGCTTTGGTGCCGAGTGAGGGCGCCTAGGCTTCTGCCCCCGCTTGCCGATCAGGAAAACCGAAACGCGAGAGGGAGCAAGAACGCCACGACCGCTGCCCATACGCCGTAGATCGGCAGGTAGCCAGGCGCACTTTCATCGGACCAACAGCCAGTAGTTGATCTTGAGCGCAAACACGTTCCGTCCTGGCTCGCTGAACGAGTCCCACAGGTCGACGGGCCGGACTAGTCTGCCCTCCGGGGTTCTCTGCGAACGGTCCTGCTGCCACACCAAGAAGAGCGTGCTGCCACGCGTCCACTCCCAGCGGAGGACAAGATTGCTGCGGTAGGAGCGGACGTTGAAGTCTGGATTGGAAACGCTGAAGCTGGCTGGCCCGTCCGTGATGAGAAGGGACCCATCGTTACCACGGTCGAACATGGTCCCGTCCGTCCCGTATGTCCTTAGTGTGCCTGTACTCGCCGCCGAGAGTTCACCCACGTCGTAGTATCTCCCGCTTGATGCGAACGGCTCGGCATAGAGCTCGACTGTCAGGTCGGGGTTGACTGAATAGTCCAGGCGAATCTGTGCCGAGAGTGTAGAACGCTCGATAAAGGCGAACAGGTATCGTTGGCCGAACGTAGCGTTGCCACCACCATCGAGTGTCCAGAGGTACTGGCGAGGGTTGACCTCGCGGCGGTACGCCGGGTTCACCGAGAGGGACCACCGCCCGCTGGGACGGAGCCAGAACCCGCCAGCGGGGGCGAAGACCCATCCGCCCAGTTCATCGCTCTGGTACTGTACGCGGGACGTCCAGCCCTTTGTCTGTCGGCGGTCGCTCTCTACGTGAGCCTGGATGAGCCAGCGCTGGGGCCGCTCCATCAGCGGGCCACCCCGGGTGAGCTTATCGTCGAGCGCGCGTGCGTCGAACTGAACGTTTACGCCGGTGCTCAGGTAGTTCAGCCACGTCAGGTCAGCGCTGACACCGAACGTCGTGGCCTGCCGCGTTCCTCCATAGTTCCACCCAGCCTTGCCGTTCGTGCCGACCGTGTAGTTGTAGAGCTTCGAGCCCGGTTGGTTCTCGCGGTACAGCAGGTTCCAGACCACATCGATGTCGTCGCCTGCGGTGAGCCGTCCCATCTCGTTCTGCTCGAATCCGGGTGACTCGAACTCGCCCCACAGGTTCCAAAGCCAATGACGCCCTCCGATTTTCTCCACACGCCACATCAGGTTGTATCCCGACATCGACTCGGCCGTCGGATCGAGGCGTACGTGTTCTGCGTCAGGGCGTCCGAAGTAGCGGGCGCTCCGGTTCTGGAGCACGGTCATGAACTCAGGGTCGCCACGCACGTGGCTGAATCCCACGTTGCCACTCACCCCGTACTGCCCCCCCCGAAAGCGGAGTCCCCAATCGAGGCCGCCCGTATAGGCCTCGCGTGCGATCTGGCCCGCCAGAGGCTCCCCGGAAGTGACGTCCCGACGGACACCGGTGAGGGTGAATCCCATTGTCGATTGATCTGGCCCGAATTGTTTAAGTGCACGCACCATCGCGTATCCGCCGAGCGGCTCGACCTCGACCTCGTCGAACGTCCCGCTGTCGATGTCGAAGGTCTGGGCGTGTTCGCGCCCGGTGAGGGCGGCGAGGGCTCCGATCGACAGATTCCGCGTCAATCTCCCCGACAGTTTCGCGGCGCTCAGGATCGTCGTGTTGTCGGGCCGATCCACGAAATCACCTAGCGCAGAGCCGCGAGGCGGTGCGCCGATGCGCCGTGAGTAAAAGTGCTGACTGCGCAGCAAATCGGCGCCTTCGAGGAAAAAGGGGCGGCGTTCAGAAAAGAAGGTCTCGAAGTCGGTGAGGTTGACCTCGGCCGGGTCGGCTTCCACTTGACCGAAGTCCGGGTTGAACGTGGCGTCGAGGGTCAGGTTGGGGCCGAGTCCGATCTTGAGGTCGGCTCCGACTCGACCGACAGTCTCACTGCCATCCTGGAAAGGGTCGGCCACATCAGGGTCGCTGGCACGCCTGGCCTCGGATGCTAGGTACGGAAGCAGTTCGACGCCGCGGGACGGACTCACGTCCTCGATGCCGACGAGGTCGCCGAAGCGAGACGACCATCCCTGTTCATTCTTGGGGATCAGGACCCAGTAGATGTCCTCGTTCCGCTCAGGAATCCAACGGTTGATGTTGAGGCCCCACGTCTGAACCTCCCGGTCGTTGAAGCGGAGCTGCGAGAACGGGATTCTCATCTCCGCGGTCCACCCGGCCTCATCGACGCTCGTCGACGTCTCCCACACCGGGTCGTAGGCCATGTCGCGGGAGTGTTCGGCGTCGGACGAGTTGTAGTAGTCGACGCGGCCCCCAGCGACCGTGGTAGCGAAAGCGTAGGCCGTCCGTCGGTCTAGGAACGTGTCGAGGGAGAACACGACCACTTCAGACTGAGCGAACTCATCTCGCCGGGTCACGAAGGGCCGGGCGTCCCACGGTTGCGCGTTGTGCATCCGCGCGCCGATGTAGAGCGCCTCCCCAGTATAGACGAAGGCAACATCCGTGCCTGCGAGGGGAGTGGCTCCCTCGACCGGCTCTTTGGTCGTGAAGTCGGACAGGAAGTGGACGCGTTGCCAGGCCTCGTCGTCCAGACGTCCATCCAACGTGGGCGCATCCTCGTCCCCGATGCGGACCGCCTGTGTCGTACTTCGCTCGTCATCGCCGACCGTCTGCGTGTGACCGGCCGACGCCCCCATGAGTTGTAGAACGGTCCCGCTGAAGAATGCCACTCTGATCATGGTTCTGCTCATCGCGTGGCGGTATCCTGCTGAGATTCACGCCGGAGCAACCTGCCCGGCTTAGTATTGCTCATGACCCCCTCATCAATCACCGCGACGCCGTTCACGAACACGTAGTCCATGCCTTCGGCATACCGCATCGGCTCACCGAAATCCGCCCGGTCCATAACCCTCTCGGGGTCGAAGATCAGCAAGTCCGCGGCCATTCCAGGAGCGATGAGGCCTCGGTCCTGGAGCCCCAAGCGGTGTGCGGCCAGCGAGGTCATGCGGCGAATCGCGTCCTCCAAGGTGATCACCCCGTCCTCGTGTACATACTTCCGGATCACCCGCGGAAACGCCCCGAAGGCTCGTGGGTGCGAGCTCGCGCTGGTAGCGGGGTTCACCGGCGATGCGTCTGTGTCGATCATCACCCATTCGGCTCGGAGCGCCTGCCATTTCTGCTCCTCGTTCATGCTTCTGGGGTTCACACTCACGCCGCCGCCCTTCACCAGATCGAAGAATACGTCCCATTCCGAAGTGCTCAGAATCTCGGCGGCGCCCGCCACGGATCGGCCGATCACACGCTGGTCGATCGAAGCCGGGGCGGAAACGATCAGAACGTTGTCCCATTCCATGCCGACGTGACGGTACCAGTTCTCCCAGTCTGCGGTCGACTCTACCTCACGCCGAAGCGACCGGCGTAGCTCTGGGTCATCCAATGTGGCCAAGAACGGGCCGGTTCCCTGGGAGTAATGGCGGGGATGAAGGAAAGACCCGAGTCCGATGCCGTTCCGGATGTAGGGGTAAATGTCTGCGGTGACGTCCATTCCGGCTGTTCGCGCCGAGTCTATCAGCGCGATGGCCTCGACCATGAGTGGCCAGTTCTCCTGACCGGCTGCCTTCAAGTGGTAGATGTGGACCGGGACCTCGGCACCCCTTCCGATCTCGAGAGCCTCGCGGATCGCATCCAAGACCGCGTGGCTTTCGTTTCTCATGTGGGTGAAGTAAACGCCGCCATACTCGCCCGCCACGCGCGCCATTTCGATAAGCTCGTCAGTGTCGGCGTAGATGGCCGGCGGGTAGATCAGCGAGGTCGATACCCCTACGGCCCCGTCCTCCATCGCTTGCCGCACCAGGGCTTTCATCTCCTCTATCTCGGCTAGGTCGGGGCGGACATCGCCATCTCCGAGGACTACTCTCCGAACCTGGGTCAGGCCCACGTCGTGGACCACGTTGATCGGGATGCCAAACCCTTCGATCATCTCGAAGTACTCGGCGTACGTCCGCCAGCGCAGCGTATCGCCGCCCACAACAGGCGGGTTCGTGAGGGTGGCTTCACTCTGCGGAGCGGGCGAGCCGCCTTCGCCGGAAAGGTAGGTCGTGATCCCCTGACGCAACTTGCTCTCGGCGCTTGGGGGATCAGTCATGAGCACCAGGCTGGCCTGGCCCATCATGTCGATGAAGCCGGGGCTCACCACCCGATCTACGGCGTCGATGGTCCGGAGCGCCTCTTGGCCGTCGAGGTGACCGACCGCCGTGATACGGTCGTCGCGGATACCGATATCTCCCCGAATCCACGGATTCCCGCCGCCGTCCACGATGCGTGCGTTGAGGATGAGCACGTCGAAGGCCTCGGCCGTTCCTTCTCCCTCCTCGGTCTCAGCACCGCACGACTGGAGGGCCAGCGTGCACAGCAGAAGAACCACGGCCCGTGGGGGTCGGATTCCCGACGATCGTTGGAGCGACATTCTCCCTCCCGTTTGGCGCCGGTGGTGACTCCGGCTCCACAGCTTACGGGTCGGGGGCTGATCACGGAAAGACCTCACGTGGCTCTCGCAGGATGTCGTGCGGGGCCCGCGCGCGCTCACTAGGTTTGAGACATGGAATCTCTGACTCGATATCCGCTACGGCTCGAACGCGTTGCCCTCGTGCTCGTGGCCGAGCGGAGCCCGAGCTGAGGCTGCGCGGACCGTGATGGTATCTGAGGTTACGGCCGCCAATTGGGCCGCGTGCGCGGATTATCTCGGCACGCTCCACGACCCAACGTTCGTTGATATGTGGACCTGGCACGAAGTGATCGAGAAGTCCTATGGACTTCCGCAGTATTGGTTCACGGCCAGTGATGAAGGACGCGTGTGCGGCTTCTTGGCCCTGGTGCTCTCTACCAACCCCTTTTTCGGGAAGTACCTCGCCACGGCGGCGTTCGGCAATCAGGGTGGCTTCTATGCCGATGATGAAGACACGGCCCGGGTTCTACTCGATAAAGCCGCAGACATACAAGCGAGTGCCGGTGCGTCACACACCTTGGTGAGACTTCTTGCCGGAGGCCTGACTCCCCCGCCGGGGTGGGAGGAGGATCCCTCCTATGCCACGTACTACCTCACCCTCGATTCGGACCCGGCTTGGTTATACAAGCACCGCCTGCGCTCAATCGTGCGGAATCGGATCAAGAAGGCTCGAGGGCACGATATGGTGGTTCGGTTCGGCCATCATGAGCTAGTAGACGATTTCTGGCGGGTCATCAACCATGCGGCCCGAGATCTAGGGTCTCCCTACCACTCCAGAACCTATCTGGAGACCCTTATGGCCGAGCACGGTGACAAGGCACTCCTAGCCCTGCTGTACACTAGCGACGGGCGGCCGATAGGCGGCAGTCTGCTCATGCAACACGAAGATACCGTGTCTCAGCTTCACGTGGTGTGCCTCAAGGAGTACTGGTCGCTCTATGCCAACGACTACCTCTATTGGTCCGTCATCGAGGAGTGCTGCCGGCGCGGCCTGAAGCGGCTCGATCTGGGCCGGAGCTTGGCCGCGAGCGGGGATGAGCGTTTCAAGATGAAGTGGGGCCCGGAACGACGGGCTATCGACAACTGGTATCACCTATCTGAGGGGAAGCGGCTACCCCACCTCAACCCGGGTACTCCGAAGTACGATCTGGCACGGGCCGCATGGAGGAGACTGCCGATGCCCATAGCTAAACTCGTCGGGCCCTATTTCATGTCAGGGCTGCTCTAGTGGCGGTTGCGGACAAGAAGGCCTAGGGCGATGCGGCGATCGTCGGCCTCATGGCTTCCCCATGGGGGAGTGTTCTTGCACTGGTCGGCGTTCGCGGACAAGGAGGCTGTACGCGTGGAGGACGACGCTCACATGCCGTCGGGGGCTACTCTCGGGCCGTCTTCCGGTCCCGAATGTACCGTCGGAACCGAAAAGCGTTCTCGGGGAGTTCGAGGTCCATTCCGTATTCGTCCGGACCGACCGCGAGCACTTTGGCTACGATGACGCTCAAGTCGTCGCGTTCGAAGGCTTCGAGGACGGCTTCACCGAACTGGAGTGGTGTCTCGACGGTGGCCACGTGTTCGATTCCGGCGCCCTTTGCTATCTGAGCCAGGTCCGTGATCCCCGACGTGGTTTGGGAATCAAAACCACCTGTCGAGAGCAGGCTACCGTTGTCGAAGATGACGTGAATCAGATTCCTGGGGCGGTAGCGCGCCAGCGTGGTGAGCGTTCCCAGATTCATGAGCACTGAACCGTCGCCATCCAGTACGACGATTCGCTCCTCGGGTAGGTGCTGGGCGAGCCCGAAGCCGATGGACGACGCTAGGCCCATCGCGTGCTGGAGGTAAAAGAAGTTGTCGCGGTGACCTAGGTTGTAGAGTTCCTGCGCGCATGCGCCCATGATTGTGACGACCAGCTTGTCTTCGAGCTCGGGGTAGATGACCTCGATGCACTGTGCCCGTTCCATCAGTTATCCCTCTTGGAGGACCGCGTCATGCTAGTCCTCCATCAAGTCGCGCGTGAGCAACAAGGCGACCGGTGAGAGTGAGCTCTGTGAGAACGTGTACGCCTCCTGGATCTGTTTGCCGACCTTGTTCGGATCGCGGGCATATTCGAACGGGATGCTCAGGGCCTGGAGTACCCCTTCGGTGACGATCCCGCCCCGGGTGTGCCATGGGTGTGGCTCTCCCCAATGGCCCCGCAGAGCGATGAGCATACAGAGCGGGATGCCGTAGAGCTGGGCCAACGATACGACTCCGTTGATTGCTGCGAGGAAGCCGTGGTTCTGCATCAGAAGCACGTGTGGGTCACCCGCAAAGTAGGCGCCGGCGGCGATCCCAATGGCCTCCTCCTCCTTCGCCACCTGAATGAGATTCACGTCTGGGTCGTCTTCCGCGCGCTGCAGGAGCAGCCCGAGCCAGGTCTCAGGTAGCGTCGAAATCGACCTGATTCCGGCGTTCTTGATACCTTCGAAGACGACCTTGGAATTTTCGTATGAGACGGGCATCATGCCTCCGTCGGGGCGAGCGTCGAACAGCTTCGTAACAAACTTGGCGGGCTGTGGTCCGAGGACCAGGGGGGACGACATTTTTGTGATCCCACAAGGCTCGCCGGTTTGGTCGTTGGGTGGACGCTCTTATCACCTAGAACGGTGCAAAGATGACGATGTCACGTCGAGAGATGCTGAGGGTTGGGGTCGGTACGAGCGCCGCCATCCTGCTGCGGGATCTACTGCAGGACGCGCTAGACGATGGTGGTAGCGACAACATCACGCTTATTGTCTGCCGGACCGTACGAAACGACAGTTAGGGGCCGAGCGTCGCAGACAGGGTCGTTCGACCTTTAGCGCGATCCTCCGCGGTCTTTCCAAATCTCCCACGCAGGACTGTCAGGCGCGACGAGCAGGAGCAAGGGCCCGATACGGAGCCCGCGTCGGTAGGGTGCCCCAATAGGCACTTGTGGCGTCCGGTCTCGTCTAGTCACGAGGTACCACCTGCACGTCGAAGGAACATCAACAGCCAAGCGCGCGAGAACTGCGCAGGGTTCCCTCCGTTTCCTCCTGCGCGAACCGTCGCTTCCCTAAGTCGGAGGAAGGACTACGGGGCCCCTCGCCGCGCCCGCGGGATGCTCCCGTGTATAAAGTCTCAGATACAGCCGTCCATCCCGTAACGCGTTGAGCTCCGGTCCGCGCAGCGTCACGGAGTCAGAGGCCGAGGCTATACCGATACCCGAAAGCCTGTGGATGACCGGACCGTTTGATGCGTTCCCCGCCCGGTGCAGGTCCACGGCGTGTACTTCACCAGCAGGCACGCCGGTTACTTCGAGCTGATACGACAGGACGCCCGTCGGGAAGTCCAGCGAGAAACGGACCCGTAGTTGGGAGTCCGTGCCCTCGGCGATCAGATCGAACATCACCGGGGTTGGAGCCAAGCCATTCTGAAGTCGCGGCGTACTGAACGGCGGCCTGCGCTGGGGCGTGGCCTGTTCGAACGCGAATCCAAGCGCCAAAAGCTTCGGGTCCGAAAAGGGTAGCCCCAATAATTCGAGCCCCGCCGGGAGCCCTCTTCCTGTGAATCCTGCCGGAATGCTGAAAGCTGGGAGGCCAGTCGATGCGCTCAACTGACAGTTGCTACCGAGCTGTGGGTCACCGATTTGAGCGGCAGGCCTCCGAATGCTCGGATAGATCAGGGCGTCCAGTCGCTGGTCGTTCATGACCTTCACGACCGTTTCCCTGATCGAATCCCTCCTGGCCAATGCCGCTCGATACTCCTCACTGTCTCGGGTTTCAGGGGAGTTTCGGACCCTAAACCGGCTATCCAACGCACTGTGGTAGAGGCCCTGGTCCAGAATGTCCTGCAAAGAGCCCACAGGGGCGCCAGGAGTGGCCGCTAGGTAGTCGATCAAGTCCCACTTGAACTCGTGGCCGATAACACTGGAGTTGGCGACCAGCTCTTCGAGGCCAGGAATCACGACATCGACCACGTCGGCTCCGAGGTCGAACATCTGTGCGATAGCGGCTCGAACCACGCCACCCACCTCCTGATCTTCGGGTGCGTCTCCGAACATATTGGTGAGCACACCCAAGCGGGCCCCCTGGAGCGAAGAGGCATCCAGTGAGGTGCCGAAGCTGGGGTGCGGTCGACCGCGCAGTACGGACGTGGCCGGATCAGCCGGATCGATGCCGATGGTTGCGTCCAAAGCGATGGCCAGATCCGTCACCGTTCTGGCCAGCGGTCCGCCCACGTCCTGCGTGTGCGACAGCGGGATGATCCCGTCGATGCTCGACAGCCCCTTGGTCGGCCTGAGTCCGAAGAGGTTGTTCTGAGACGCCGGAATGCGGATCGACCCGCACGTGTCGGTTCCCCATCCAACCGAGGCGAAGTTGGCGGCTATCGCCGCGCCCGTGCCGCCACTGGATCCGCCGGGATAACGAGACAGGTCGTAGGGGTTCAGAGTCTGTCCACCTAAGGAACTGATCGACGTAATCCCTGCTGCCAACTCGTGAAGGTTGGACTTACCGATAATGATCGCGCCGGCCTGACGGAGTCTGAGTACCTGGAACGCGTCGTCGGGGGGGACTAGGCCCGCCAGCGCTACCGAGCCACCCGTGGTGGGCATGTCGGCGGTATCGTAGTTGTCCTTCAGGATCACCGGAATCCCGTGTAACGGCCCCCGCACCGCACCCGTGGCACGCTCTCTGTCCCGGGCCTGAGCGTCAGAACGCGCGTTTGGGTTCAATCTGATCATGGTCTGTAGCCGTGGACCCTGGCGATCATACGCTGTGATGCGGGCCAGGTAGGCGTCCAAGATCTCTACAGCCGTGACTCTCCCCGAGGCCATCTCCGCCTGGAGCTCCGGGATAGTTGCCTCCATCACGTCGAACGTGGTCATCCCGTTCACAGGGCTGTTGCGGATGGAGCCTTGACCAAGCGCTGTTGTCGGAGACAGTGCCAAGAAGAGCACCGCTACCGCGAGGCACGCCTGGACTGAGACGCGCGGCGCGGGACTGGCGGCTCGGTACCAGCCAGCCGCGTTGGCCGAAGAGGCGGAATTGTACATTCGTGAAGATCCCGTAAGTGACGTGCAAATCGCAAGTGATGTAACGGTTCTTCCGACCTCAGGGTTCCTTAAGACGGGAACGCCGTTTTAACGAGAAGTCTCTTACAACCATCTCTGTGACACATCGGCGAAGCAGCATTGTGACCCGCCTCGGTAAGTTTCTGCGGGTCGTCGAGCCAAACGAGCCGGTGGTGATGACATGGGAAGAGGCCGGTCCGGACGCTCTGGGCACCGTATTGCGGGCAGTCCAACTGAATTTTTCCGATCTCGAACCGGGGGACTGTACGTTGACGGTCGAGATCGAGCTCTCTGGGCGGGAGCCTATGACCGTGGCCCGGCCTATCAGCATCGTGCCCAGGTCCGAAGAGCTGTAGTCCCCGGGGGTTGGCGCAACCACCCTCTGGGTTCGTACTGTAGCTGCGAATCCCGCTATAGCGTTCCGTACTCGGATCCATAGGATGCCATCCGTGATCGCACTACCCTTCCGCACAGCCGGTACCGCTGGCGTGTTCGCCGTGGTTCTCTTCCTTGCCGGGGCCTGTACCGACGCCCCGCCGTCCACTCAGGAGACTTCGCAGGTGGATCAGAACGACGTAGTGCAGCTCCTGAAGGACGGCCAGGCCGTCTTCGGTGTGTTCTCGGGCGATAAGACCGCGGAGCAGGGTGCCAAGGTCGTAGAGAACCGAGACACCGACTTCGTCTTTTACTCATTGGAGGCGGGGCCCTTCGACATTTCCACTATGGAGATCTATATGCAGGCCATGGTGGACGCAGCGGGTGAGGGTGCACACCCGATCGTGCTGAGAATTCCGCCCATGCGCGACGACGAGGAGCTTGCACAGACGCACATTGTGAGCGGACTGGATGCCGGAGTGGACGGGCTCGTGTTCCCGCATGTGGAAACCGCGGACGAGGCCGCCTTGGCCGTAAGATCGATGGGCGACGAGCTCTGGCCTGAGAATCCTGAGGGTCGGTTGATCAACATCCTGCTTATCGAGGACAAAATCGGGGTGCAGAACGCCCGTGCGATCGTCGGTACTCCGGGCGTGAGTGTCGTCATTCCTGGGCCCGGGGACCTCCGACGTGCGTACGAAGGGGACGACGCAGCCATCGAGGAAGCCATTCAGACCGTCCTCAGAGCCTGCCAGGAGTTTGACGTGCCGTGCGGCATTACAGCTGGCGCCGATGACATTGCGGAGCGTCTAGCCCAAGGCTTCCGACTGATAATCGTAAACGGCGATGACGCGTTGCCCGTGGGTAAGATGGCCGCAGGACGGAGCGACTAGTGGACGGCACGCTCCGGCTCTCGCGAAGGATGGCTGTGATCGGAATGGTCGTGGTTCTGTTCGCGTGCCAAGAGCCAGAGGGCCGTGGCGTCACAGAAGCCCCTCAACCTCACGAAAATGCGGTGATCGACCTCTGGGCCGAGGGAGTTGCTGCCTTCGGTGTCTTCGTTCCCAATGAGCGACCCCGGACGGAAGAGCAGAGACGCGACGGTGAGCGACCCGCCCCGGTCTACACTCGAGACGGCGGTGAGCGACTGGCACAGAACCCTCTCTACGATTTTCTCTTTTTGAATCTTGAAGGCGGTTATGACTCTGCGGCCGTCAGAGACATGGTGGAGGGAATTCGCGGTCCTAGTGCTGTCAGACGAAAGACGCTGCTCGTTCGTATCCCCCCGATCGAACGAGACGGGGAAGAGGTCACACGGGCGCGCGTGATCGAGATCCTGTCGCTCGGTGCCGATGGAATCGTTTTTCCGCACGTCCGCAGCGCCGATGAGGCGCGGACTGTGGTGAGTTTCTTCGAGGACGCGGGGGCCGATGTCTGGTCGCCGACGAACCCGTCGGGCGAGGTGTTGGCGATGATAATGGTAGAGGACCCAGATGCGGTGGCGGAGGTGGCGGCCATCGCCGATACGCCCGGCTACAGCATCCTGGCCTGCGGGATCGGGAGTCTCAGGGGTGCGTTAGATGGAGACCGAGAGGCTGCGGAAGCTGGAAACCAAGAGGTTCTCGCCCACGCCAGGCGGGCGGGGCTTCCCGATATGATCACGGCGAATGCCCTTGATATCGAGGAGCGCATACAGGAGGGCTTTCTGGCGCTCCTCATGCAGGGCGACGAGGCGGATAAGGTCATTCAAATCGGACGGGCCGCTGCCGCCCGGTAAAAGCGGCTTCGCCGCTGAGGTAATAGCGACCATGCAGCTGGGCCTTCTAGCGGGCGGGTTCCTAACGAGCTCCGGTCGTGTCGGCAGGCTCGGTATTAGCCTCGACGTACGCGGTGGCGAACTCTTCGATTTTTCCCTTCAAAGCGTCCTGAAGTGCCTCTTGGGCGGTCGTCTCGTCTCCCACCCCCACTTCGGATGACCACCACGTCACCGCTTCGGGCAGTGAGATCTGTGAGTCTCGGGTCATCTGAGCCGCCTGCTGCACGCGGACAGATACCGAGTAGGCGACTGCACCTGAGGCTCCCTCACTCGCAGCACACTCCAGAGTGACCCTCAACTCCGGTAGTGCGGGATTCCTCAGCATCTCGCCCTCAGTGAGCAGATCCACCTCGGACTCCACGAGAATCGCTTCGGCCTCCGCCTGAACCACCTGACGGGTGATCCCAACATTCTCACAGGTGGCGGCCTCGGTACGAACGAACACGCCGCCGAGGTCCTCCAACGTATAGCGGTTCCACACGGTGTCTTGGGCGACGATGTCCGCGGGGACAACCATCATCGACAACGCGGTAAGCGCGCAGATATACCGGCTCATTCCGTTACTCCGTATTCGGTCAACTCTACCTGGACGCTCCGCCACAGGATCGGCATTGGTGACTGTTTTCCGAGCCCAGCTTTTCAAGTAGGGCGATCGTGGCAGGGTGAGGTTGTGCTCGCTGCTCTGGGCTGTTCGCTAGGTCAGCCGTCGTTTGGCCACGGCGGCTAATCACGTCTACGTCCGCTCCCTGGCTGATCAGGTATAGGATCGTCTCATTGTCGCCTCGAGCCGCGGAATTGTGCATGGCGGTGTAGCCGTCCTTGTCCCGCAGGTCGGGGTCCACACCGAGCTCCTCGACGAGGTATTTCACGGCCGGAAGCCAACCCTCTGGCACATGCCGGTGCGTCTGCGCAACTCGTGAACTGCCGAATCCTACTCCTGAGGCGGCGTGGATGGCGTGGGTACCGGGGCCGCCAACGGGTACGGGCTCCAGGCCTGACGGATCCAAGGGCTCAGGCTCGTTGTCGGCCGGGTTGGTCGGCACGTCTGGGTCCACGCGACGGGGTCGGGGCAGATGGTAGGTCCAGACGTTCGGGTCGGCCCCGTTGGCGACGAGTAACTTCATCGCGCCTACGTCGGCGGCGTATGCGGCTCGCCAGAACGGAGTCGCGCCTGCGAAATCGACGCCCATGCGTCCCGCATTGTACGCCGCGTACCAGATGTGCGTGGTGACTCTAGCGTTCGGCTCAGCTCCCGCCTCAAGAAGCAGCTCCATGAGGTCCAGATAGGAGGTCTCTTGTTGGCGGAATGCTTGCGGCTGGGGGTACCAGGTCCTGAGCGACCATTCGATGTTGAGTGTCGCGAAAAGCGGACCGGCCCCGTCGTCACTGACCAAATTCGGATCTCCGCCCGCATCGAGCAGGTTCCGCGCCAGGTCGTAGTTTCCGTTGATCACTGCGACCAAGAGAGGGCTCGACTCGTCCCCCGCCGTGAGTTGATTCACGTCGGCTCCGGCCTCTACCAAGACGCGGGCAGCGACCTGGTGCCCCTCGCGCGCCGCGAAATGCAGAGCTGCGAACCCGCCTTGGAGACCGATTTGCTCCATAGAGGAGAGTAGCTTCGGGACGTTGGGGTCCGCTGGCTCCTCCGCAGGTGTGGTCTGGTTCGGCGGAGTCCTCGGCTCTTCTTCCTCCGCATCGGGGTCGGGTTCTTCGGCGGCTTTCCGGACGCGAGCCCTTTGATCCCGCTCAGCCGTGTTGGCCTCGGCAATCTCGACGTAGTTCTTCACTGCGGTCGTAGCGGAGAGGTCGGCACCCCCGGCCACCAACGCTTGCACAGATGCAACGGCGTTCCGCACCGCCGCGAACATCAGCGGCGTACGGCTCGAGAAGGAGTCCCTGGCATCAACGTCCGCGCCGTGCTCGATCAACGCGTTCACGGCTTCAGCGTCATCGGCTTCGGCCGCGAAGTGAAGAGCGGTGACCCCGGTGGTCGTGAATGCGTCCGGTTTGGCACCGGCTTCGAGTAGAGCCCGCACGATGCCGCTATGGCCCGCTCGGCTAGCCAAGTGCAACGGAGTGTAGCCACCCACCCGCGTCACCGGCTTCACCGTGACACCGGCGTACAGCAAGATCTGCGCAATGTCGAGCTGATCGTTTAGAGCGGCCCAATGCAGCGCCGTAAGCCCATCGGCCTGAGCGGCGTTCGGGTCTGCACCCTGCTGAAGAAGCGTACGCACCGCTTCGACATCGCTCCTCTGAGCGGCATCGGCTACGACGGCCTCGTCCAGCGTGGTGCTGGCGAGGATCGTCAGCGTGAGCGCCAGTAGGGACGCTGATCTCAAGCTTGTGTTCCTTTTTCTTATCGACATGTCTCGCTCCTGCGGCGATGCACCTTAGATGGAAAAGGTGCCCGTGCTGTTTCCGAATTTCTCCAAGTCGTTCAGCCCGAGCTTGTGTAGCATGTCGAGCATGACATTCGCCATCGGCGTGCCGATCGGAGCCTTGATGTGCTGTCCACCCTCCAGTCGGCCATTGGCGCCGCCCACTACGAAGAGGGGGCACCGGATGTGATTGTGGAGGTTGCTGTCGGCCATCGCGGATCCGTACACGATCATCGACTTGTCGAGAAGGTTGGAGTCGCCTTCCACCGTGTTTTTGAGCTTGTCCAGGAGGTAGGGAAGCGTTGAAACGTGGTAGGCGTTGATCGCTGCGAAGTCCTTCACACGGTCTTCTCGGCCGCCGTGGTGCGACGCCGAGTGGAACGGCGTGCTGACGCCGCTCTCGGGATAGACCCGCGGAGAGGCGTCGCGGCCCATCTTGAGGGAGAACACCCGCGTCGTATCCGACAAGAAGGCCAATACCTGTAGGTCGAACATCAACTCCATGTGTTCGGCGAAGTCGTCCGGCACACCCACCGGTGCCTCCGGGATCTCCCTCACTTCGCCACTCGCATTCTGAGCTTCGATTCTCTGGATGCGCTGCTCCAACTCGCGGATGTTCTCAGTGTACTGAGCCAGACGGCGCTGGTCCGCCGGTCCCAGATCACGATTCAGAGCCGAGATCTCCTCGAGCATCCAGTCGAGAATGCTGCGATCGGCCTGGCGGCGCTGGGCGCGCTGCTCTGGAGTGCCGCCGGCACCGAACAACATCTCGAAGACGGCGCGCGGGTCGCGAACCATCGGGAGCGGCTCACCCGGTGCGGCCCAACTAATCGTATCCGTGTACGCGCAAGCGTAGCCGTACGCGCACCCACCGGCCTGGTCCACGTTCTCGATAGAGAGCTGGACGGACGGAATAGGAGTGCTCTGCCCGAGACTCTTCACGTAGAGCTGATCCATCGACGTCCCGATGTGAACGTCCGACCCCTCGGTTTGCTTGGGATGTGCCTGCGTGAGGAACACGGCAGACGTCCGGAAGTGGTCCCCGCCGATTTCCTGAGGGGAGAAGGCGTCGGCCATCCTCGAGTCCGTGTCGCTGACAATGGTCAGGTAGTCCCGGAACGGCTCCAGCGAGCGCAGGCTCGTAGGCGAAAGGTCGAAGTCGCGACCCGTGGCCTTGGGCGACCAAAGGTTCATGGACTCGCCGAGCTCATTGCACCCCGCCGCGCCGTGCACCTGTTCGATGCAGATCAGCCGAGTAGCGTCAGCGGCGACCGCAGCGGGTGAAGACGCCCATAGGCGTTTTGCCGGGATCATCGCGTCGAGAAGGGGAAGGCTGAACGACGCCCCCACGCCACGAAGTAGCTTACGCCGCGAGATATGTCTTCCGGTGATGAATTCCATCAGTTCCGACCTCGTTTCGGTATTCGGTTTGTCCTACTTCTGGTTCGGCATGCCTACAGGCCCGCCGAAGTCTCCTCCTCTTCGATCCGTGTCGTCTGGAAAGCCGGACTGTTCACGACCCCCAGTACGAACGAGGAGAAGCGGTAATCGTTCTCCGCGGCATCGCGCGTAATCGCACGAACCGTCGGCAAATCGTAGTACTCGACGCGCCGACCCAGTCCATATGCCATCAGGTTTGTGGCCAAGATACGGTAGAAGACCTCTGGACGCGTAAGAAGTGCGGCCCTCAGGTCAGCCGGCCCCTTCAGCTGGGTACCGTCGTACAGCTCCCCGATAGGATCGATCGCATTCCCCTCGTCCCGGATGCGCCAAGCACCTGTAACGTCGAAGTTCTCGAGCGCTAGGCCGATAGGATCAATCACGCGGTGACATGCCATGCACACGGGGTTCGCCCGGTGCTGTTCCATGCGCTCACGAACCGTGAGGAAGCGACCATCCGTATCTTCGTCCGTTTCCTCGAAGGCTGGCACATCGGGTGGCGGTGGCGGTGGCGGTGTCCCGAGCAATACTTCGAGCACCCACTTCCCACGCAGTACGGGGGACGTGCGGTTGGCATGGGACGTCATAGCGAGAACGCTACCGTGCCCAAGAATGCCCCGGCGCTTGTCATCGGGATAACTGACCCGCTGGAACTCGCTGCCGGTAATGCCTGTGATTCCGTAGTGCCGAGCTAGGCGCTCGTCGACGAACGTGTAGTCGGCCGTCATCAGCTCGAGAACGCTCTTGTCCTCGTGAATGAGGTGCGAGAACAACAGCTCGGTCTCGCGCTTCATCGAGTGCGCCAACGTCTCGTCGAAGTAGGGGTACGACAGCGCATCAGGGTGGATCTTGTCCAAGTCCTGGAGGCGGAGCCACTGTCCGCCAAAGCGCGAAGCCAAAGCCTCTTCGGCGCGAGGGTCAGACAACATACGGCGCGCCTGCCGCTCTACCTCACCCGGGCTCGAAAGCTGTCCGAGTCTGGCTAGATCGATGAGCTGCTGGTCGGGTGGGGACCCCCAGAGGAAGAACGAGAGTCGAGAAGCCAGGTCCACGTCGCTGATCCGATGCACTTCTCCGGGATTCGCGCCGTCTGGGCGTTCCTCGGTGCGGAACAGGAAGTGCGGGCTGGCCAACATGGCCTGCAACCCCATCTGCACGCCGCTCTCGAAGCCGCCGTCCATCGCACCCTGATCGTAAAAGCCCATCAGGCCCCTGATGTCCGTCTGGTTGAGCGGCCTCCGATACGCCTGGGCGCCGAGGTCGGAAAGGATGCGCTCGGCGCACGGACGTGCTTCGTCGGGCGAAGTAGGGCGGCACGTGAAGACGCGCTGCCGAGACGGCGTGTCGGACACACCGGTGACTTCATAGGGCCCGAGGATCGTTAGCCGCTGTAGGTGGGGGATCGTAGTGATCCCGTACCCGATGCCGATCTGACCGTCGGCGAGGGTGTGCTCGATCGGCCGAATCAGGTCGTCGACTTCGCCCTCGAAGGTACGCAAGAAGGCAGCGGTGACTCTCTTTGGGCCGGCCTTCACGTAGATCGAATCGGTTCGCATATTGAGCCCGCTCGGCTCCGATTCGTGCATCCAGCGATCTACCGTCATGAGCGCAACTCGCACCCCGTCGATCGACACCTCGATCTGCACACTCCCGAACGTGCGACCGAATACTTCGCCCTCGACTGCCGGGTAGGGTTGAATGTGGAAGACGTACTTCCCGTCTGCGGGGAAATTGTGGACGGTGGATACACCTCCGCGGGTGCCGAAGGGAGCACCTTCGACCCGATCCTTCTGCGACGCGGTCCGCGGTAGGCGGTAGCGCGTCGAGTTGGGTTCGGCGTCCGGGTCGCCCAGAGCGATCCGGCTCACGTGATTGGCCGCTCGCATAAAGCCTTCCATCACCGTGGCGGAGGGCATCTGGACGTCGGCGATATTGTCGAAATTGGCACTCTTTGTGTCGAGCGGCAGGAACGTGCCCACGTCGATCTCGAGCCCGAGAAGATGTTCGACCGCACTGGAGTACTCGGCCCTGTTGAGCCGCTGGAAGGTTCTCCAACCCGGGTTCGGGTTCTCGGCAGCCGCCGCGTCGATGCGGGTCTCGAGTTCCCTGACCAGCATCATCAGCGTGTCGCCTCCGGGCCTCGGCATACCTGCGGGGGGCATCATGCCCGCCCGAAGCTTGCGAATCATCCGCTCGGCAGTCTCGGCCAGTTCAGGAGCTTTTTCTACTTCGAAGCCGATCAGCGAGAGATTGCCCGTGAGCATCGCGTCGTTGTGGCACGCCATGCAGTAGCGCTGGACCATCACGGTGAGTTCTTCAGGCGTTGCGTCGGGAGCGATGGCCTCAGTGTCATGCATGGCGTAGGGGACACGCTCTCCCGGGAGGACCGCTGGTAGCGCAGTTGCACGGACAACGGCCTGCCCGACCACCGACATTGGGCGCACCACCGTCTGGTCACCTGCAGTTCCGGCGTCCGCCGTCTGGCCTACCAAAACGAGCAGAATGCCGAGCGATGCCAGAGCGGCACTAAGTAGTCTCATTCTCGCCTCACGCTTTACAGCTAGGGCTCCCGAGGGAGGCCTTTTCTTATAAGGATGCAAATAGGCCTGAATTCAGAAGAATAGCCCCGATTTCGGCATTTTCGCCAGTCCGGAGTTAGCGACACGGCCTGGGGCCGCGATCTACTGCGCACAAGCGGACCGATTCGCTGTGATTTTAGGCCCTTCGCGGAGTTGCAAAATCCCGCGAAGGCCGGTGCCACCGCGGGGTCTCAATGTGCTTCGCCCGATAGGGTGCCTCGGCCCAACACACCTGTTAATGCACGATTCCTAGGGCATTCCACCACCTTCGGCTGGGGCGGAATAGTCGCCCCCTCCGGTCGATGCTGGAGCTCCTGTCGCTGAATCGCCAGCCGAAAGTGCGCCATAAACCATTCCAACGGCCACTCAGCCCACCACGAGGAGCACAGCGCTGGCTCCTGCGGTTAGATTCTTTGACGATTGCGCTCCTGCTGATGTCGCCGCGGGTCAACTTGAAGTACGTGACTAGCTAAAGGATAGAGATGGGACGGACAGGCCGTCTTTGGATGACAGCGTTGTTTTGCGCCGGCTTTTCGGGCTGCTTAGCTGCGGGAACCGCCGTACCGGGGGAAGACCCCGTCGACGGTCCGACTCTGGTGGTCATGCTCGTAATCGACCAACTCCGCCCCGATATGCTGGACCGGTTCGATGACTACTTCACCGGTGGGCTTCGGCGTGTGATCGATGAAGGACACAGCTTCGCGGACGCTACTCACGATCACGCATACACGTTCACGGCTCCGGGACACACGACGCTGAGTACGGGAGTGCACCCGACTCGCCACGGAATTGTGAGCAACGATTGGTGGGAACTCGAAGACACCGAGTGGCGGGAGGTGTATTCGATGGAGGATCCTGAGTCTGCCATTCTCGGCTACCCGACGATGGTCGGCCGCTCTCCGGCAAATCTCTATCGTGGTGGACTCGCCGACTGGATCGCGGCGGTAGATCCCGAAGCACGTGTGGTTTCCATCTCGCGTAAGGACCGCGCCGCGATCGCGTTGGCCGGCCGGGCCATGGGCGAGGTCTACTGGATGGACGACCCTGTAGCTGGCTTTATGACGTCCACGTACTACCGCTCGGAGTATCCGGAGTGGGTTCAGCGCTTCAATGAGGAAGAGATGCCGGGAGTCTACGGCGATATGGTGTGGGAGAGTCGGGCGCCCGAGGAGGCAAAGCTTCTTACGCGCCCTGACACGTCTGACTACGAGATGCGGGGTCGGCGAGGCGTATTCCCACACCGTGCGGCCAACCAGGTCGACGTGGCCGATTCAGCGGCCCTGAATAGATGGCACGCGAGAACGCCGGCTCCGGATGCGGCGGTTCTCGGGCTCACCAAGGCGGCTCTCGCGGAGTTGGAGCTCGGCCGCCGCGGGACGGTGGACTACCTGGCAGTGTCGCTTTCTCAGATCGACCGCATAGGGCACAACTACGGTCCCTTCAGTCGAGAACAGCTCAACACCCTGCTTCACTTGGACGACGTGCTTGCGGAGCTTTTTCAGAGTTTGGACGAGGCCGTAGGGCGAAATGGGTGGGTGGGTGGTTTCTCCTCAGATCACGGCGTTCTCGAGATTCCAGAGCACTTGGCGGAGAGAGGCGAAGATGCCGTGCGGTTGGACCTTGATCAGATGGGTCTGTTTCGAGAGACGGTGATGGGAGCGGTCGGCTCGGGTATTCAAGACGATGCTCTGGCTTTCGAGATCAAGCGTGCGATTGAGAGGCTCCCTTTTGTGGAGAAGGCATACACCTTTGCCGAAGTGCAGGACGCGCAGGCCAGGCCTGATTCTTTTGCCGTACTCTTCGCGCGTTCATTCTCGAGGGAGCGTGCGATCAGCCTTCCGTCGCGGTACGGAGTCTACCATCGTTGGCGTCCGCAGCACCTCTACGAGATGTCCGACGCGACCACCCACGGAACCCCATACCACTATGATCGCACTGTACCCATGATCTTTCTGGGCGCTGGCGTCGAGGCCGGCGTGTCGTATGGACCGGCGGCGACCGTGGACCTAGCGCCGACCTTAGCCGCCTTGGCGGGTATCCAGACCCCCGACGATCTGGACGGAAGGGCACTGCTGGAGCCGGACACCCGATGATTGTTGCTGGTCCTCGACCGATTTTTTGCTGATTTCCGCGAGGATCTCGTGGTGTTTGTCTAACGCACTCGGAGAGTGACATGATCCAGCCTGTCATTCTCTTCGATGGAGTCTGCAACCTCTGTAACGCAGCGGTGCGGTGGGTGATTGCTCGGGATCCGGACGCCTGCTTCCGGTTCGCGTCACTTCAGTCTGATGCGGCCCGCGAGGCCCTCGGGAAGCTTGGTGGGCCGAAAACAGGAACGCCTTCCGAAAGCATTTTTCTGATCGATGAAGAGGGCGTTCACACACGGTCGGCGGCTGTCCTGAGAATCGCCCGTGGCCTCGGCCGGCCGTATAGCTTGCTCCGGGTAGGGTCCGTTCTTCCTCGGCCTATACGAGACGGGATCTACGACCTGATCGCGTGCAATCGATACCGTTGGTTTGGTCGAAGCATAGAATGCCCGAGGCCGGCCGCGTCAGTCGCAGCGCGCTTCTTGGATGCGGATGTCGACAGCTACGGGGTAAAGCCCGGGGATTAAGCGCCCACCAGCCCGTCGATCTCTCGCTCCAGAACCGGCTTGGGCACCAACCCCACCATCTCGAATTCCGGCTCGCCATCCTTGAAGAACATGAGCGTTGGTAAAGACCGAATATTGAAGCGTTGAGCCGTTTCCGGAGACATGTCCGTGTTGACCTTCACTACGCGAACCCCGCGCTCTTCCTGCTCGATCGCCACCTCATCCAGGATCGGGCCCATCATCCGACAGGGTCCGCACCACTCCGCCCAGAAGTCTACGAGCGTAACGCCCGGCTCGGCCGCGATGATCGCATCGAAGTCTTGGTCGCCCGCGTGGAGGATCGGTGCCTCCGCGGTCGGCTTCTTCTTGAAGAACATGTTGATGTGTCCGCTCAACGATTCGGGATGGTGACGTGCCCTATAAACAGAGTACGCATGTATGAAGTTCCCGACCGAGCCACTATGGCGTGATCACGGCGCCTCGGTCCATTATGCCCACCCCAAAGTATCCGTGTGGGGTGTGAAGTGGTGAGGGTGTGTACCCTAGCGGTGGTAACCTAGCGGGTTGTGCCCAAGTGGTTTCAGTGTCTCACGAGTGGAGAAGGTCACATGAGTAATGAGGCTCGTTCCTCGACTTCCAGATTCTTCGGATCCGGTGTCGGTCTGGCACTTCTTGTCTTGGTCGCCGTTGGGTGTGCCACGGACACCGAGGAGGAACCGCAGGGGACTCCCCACGAAGGGGACTGGTCCTACATCTCGGGCACCGCTTCCGGCCAGAGATACTCGCCCCTGGATCAGATCAACGCCGATAACTTCGCCGACCTCGAGGTAGCGTGGACCTGGGACGGCTCTGAGTTCCCGAACGTGAATGCCCGGGCCACACCGCTTTACGTGAACGGCAAGCTGATCAGCGTAGCAGGAGAGCGCCGCCATGTCGTGGCGATCGACGCCGGCACGGGAGAGACCGTTTGGTCCTTCGTCGAGCCGCCCACATTCCGGTGGGAGTACTCCATGCGGAAGAACCACGGGAAGGGCGTCGCCCTCGGCAATATCAACGGCCGAGCCGTGGTTTACGTTGTGACCCCGTCTTTCTTCTTGCATGCGCTGGACGCCGACACCGGTGAGCCCGTCGAAGGCTTCGGCAGTGGCATTCCGATCGACGGCTTCCCGGAAACCGGCACGGTCGACCTCCTGGCCGACCTGGGTCACGAGTACGACGTGGCAGAGGGCATTCCGCTGGAGAAGGGCTACATCACGAGTTCGTCGCCAGCTATCGTCGTTAACGACGTGATCATCGTCGGAAACTCGGCCGAACAGGGTTACAACCAGACTCGCCAGGAGATGGTCCCCGGCGACATCCTGGCCTACGACGCCAACACCGGTGAGCACCTCTGGAAGTTCGACGTGCTGCCCGGCCCGGGTGAGTTTGGACATGATACGTGGGAGAACGATGCTTGGGAGTGGACCGGCGACATCTCGTCGTGGGCGCCGCTTTCGGCCGACTATGAGCGCGGACTCGTCTTCATCCCGACGAACGGGGCCACGGCCGACTTCTGGGGCGGCTTCCGTCCTGGAAACAATCTGTTCAGCACGAGCCTGATCGCCCTTGATGTGAAGACGGGTGAGCGTCGCTGGCACTACCAGTTGGTTCACCACGACATCTGGAACTACGACACGCCGCAGGTCCCGGTCCTCATGGACGTGACGGTAGATGGCGTGGACATCCCGGCGGTCGTTCAGGTAACCAAGCAGGCGTATGCCTACGCGTTCAACCGGGAGACGGGCGAGCCGATCTGGCCCATCGAAGAGCGGCCCGCACCGCCGCCCCTCATGCCGGGCGAGGCACTCTCGCCGACGCAGCCGCACCCGACCAAGCCGGCGGCCTACGACCTGCAGGGGCTCACTGAAGACGACCTCATCGATTTCACTCCTGAGCTACGAGCAGCGGCACTCGAGTTGCTCGAAGACTACCACTACGGACCGTTGTTCACTCCGCCGCTCCACCGAGACAACGACATCGGGAAGACCGCTTCGGTCTGGTGTCCCGGAGACGTTGGCGGAACGAACATCGACGGTACCCCAGCGGCCGATCCGGAGACCGGGATTCTGTATGTGACGTCCCAGAAGGGGTGCACGTCGATGGTCATGGTGCCGGGTGAAGAGGTGGATGGTGAACATGGGGTCCCCACGGGCACCACCATCAACAAGTACGCAGTGGGGCCGTCGAATCGACTCGGGCGGGTCCGGGGCATGCCGATTTTCAAGCCACCGTACAGCAAGATCACCGCGATCGACATGAACACCGGTGAGCACCTTTGGTGGATTCCCGTTGGCGATACGCCAGACCTGGTAAAGAACAATCCGGCGCTCGCCGGGATGGAGATCCCGAACACCGGAACGGGTCGTCAGGCCTCCCAACTCGTGACCAAGACCCTACTGATGTACACGGGCCAAGGCAGTGACGGTACGTCTTATCTGTACGCCGTGGACAAGGCGACGGGTGAGCGGCTGGCTGAGGTTGAACTGCCGGGTCGGCCGAGGTACGGGCTGAGCACCTTCATGCACAACGGTAGGCAGCACGTGGTCGTGCAGATTCCGAACATGTTGGCGGCGATCGCGCTGCCCTAGCGCCCCCCGGCTAGTTCTTCGGCCGGAACGTAGTCGCCGTATGCAGACCCCGGGCCACTTCGGGCAGAATCCCCATGCGCTCATAGGCCGGGTAAACGATCTCACGCAGTGGTGGTAGTCGCCACCGGAACCAGAGTGCCAAGGCCAGGCAGCCGAGTCCTCCAAGAGCGACCGCGATCGGAGCCCCGACCCGTGTCGCGATAGCGCCGCCTACCAGACTACCGACGGGTGACATACCGATAAAGGCCATCGTGTAGAGGCTCATCACGCGGCCTCGCATCGCTTCGTCGACCAGGGTTTGGAGCATGGTGTTGATGGACGCTGTCACGACCATCAGGGCGGAACCGCTCGCCACCAGCAGAACGCAGGACAGCCAAACAGCTTCGCTGAAAGCGAAGGCGATCAGGGTTACGCCGAACATAAGTCCCGCGCGAACGATGAGTCGTCCGAGGCCGACCACTGTGCTTCGAGACGCCAACCTGAGCGCCCCGATTACCGCCCCGAAGCCGGCGGACGAGGTCAGCAGACCAAGGGTACCGGCTCCGCCACCGAGAATGTCCCGCGCGAACACAGGGAGTAGCACCACATAGGGCAGGCCAACTAGGGACACCAGCGCGAGGAGCGTAAGTAGGTCGCGGATCGGTACAAAGCGAAAAGCATAAGTGAAGCCTTGGGCGATGTTCTGCAGGACCGGACCCGCGCGCTCGCCCGGCTCGTCGGCCAGTTGAATCGCAGCGAGCGCCCCCAACACGCACAGGTAGCTCACGGCGTTGATCACGAAGATCGGCCCCTCGCCCACCCACCCGATCAACACGCCCGCGATCGCCGGTCCGACCAGTCGCGCCGAGTTGAACATCGACGAGTTGAGGGCGATGGCATTGGGAAGGTCGTCCTTGCCCGCGACCAGGCGCACCATAAGCGCCTGTCGGACCGGAATGTCCACACCGCTGATGAGCCCGGCCACCGCGGAAAGCGCCACCAGATGCCAGACCTCGATCGAGCCTGATAAGACCAGGGTGGCGAGGACTACCGCCTGAAGCATCGCGGCGAACTGGGCCGTGACGACCATCCGATACCGACTCCAGCGATCCCCCAATGCCCCTGCAAATGGAGCGACAATAAAGATGGGGATCTGGTTGGCGAAGCCGATCAGTCCAAGGATCAGCGCCGATCCGGTCAGCTCATAGGCGAGCCAGCTGATGGCAACGTGTTGCATCCAACTGCCCACCAGCGAAACTCCCTGCCCAGCGAAGAAGAGGCGCAGGTTGCGGTGGCGTAGAGCTCTAAGGGAAACACGGAGTCGGTTGAGCACACTGGAGGGTAGTGCGTTGTGGAGTCGAGTGGAACCCGGGTCCACAGAAGGAGTTGCGGGATCCTCGTTGGCGTCTATCGTGAGTCCTTCGTGAAGGCCCCCGCTCACTTCGCAGTCGAGAACAGCGTGTCCCGATCTGTGTGTTGCTTGTCTTCCGTGTTTCTTGCGACCGCCGTATTTCCCGTGCATCGTAGATGCGCAGGATGATGTTGACGGTGCGTCGTGGATGGCCGGCTGTTGGGTCGTTGCTCTTCGGCCTCGAAGGAAACGATCCCATCGTAATGGCTATCGTGGCAGGCGTGTTGGGGATGGTCGCGTTCGGAGCCGGTTATCTGCCGGCCCATCGCGCCTCGCGGGTCGATCCGATGGTCGCGCTGAGGTACGAGTAACGGGAGAAAGACGCGCCGTCGGTCGAGTCCGCTCTTTTGCTGGCTGCCTTGTGAGATGCCGCACGGGCTGACCATGTTCTCCGAATCCATCCCGCTTTCTGCCCATCCAACGGCAAAGACGATATAGAATGAACGGCTCGCTCACTTCTGGTCACACATCCCTTAGGCTCTCCCACGGCGTCGTTGCTGCGCTCGGCCTGTTGTTCGCGTCAGCCGGCCTCGCGGCGGGTTCGCTGCAGGCTCAAGCCCGCGATTACGACTCCACCCGGCCCTTCGGAACTCTGCGCGAGCAGAACCGGGTCCAGCAAGTCTGGCTCGAGGACCGGCTCGAAACCAACCTGCCGCTCCTCATGCGGAAGCACGGTGTGGACATGTGGGTCGTGACCATGCGCGAGTACAACGAGGATCCGGTGTTCCGAGCTCTCGTCTCCGCGACCACCTTCGCGGCGCGGCGCCGCACTATCTACATCTTCTACGACCGGGGCCCGGAGGAAGGGGTCGAGCGCCTGGCCCTAGGCGGGACGTCTCAGGGTGGTGCGTACGAAGCCGTGCGGGCTACGGTGCAGTCCGCCGACGGTCGGCAGGCCGAGCTATGGGGAAAAGACCAGTGGGACCTCTTCGCCCGAATGGTGCGTGAACGCGATCCCCAGCGCATTGCCGTGAACATCTCCCGTGAGATTAACTTCTCCGACGGGCTCACCGCGGGTGAGTGGGAGCAGATGGAAGAGGCCCTGGGCGATCTGTCGGGCCGGGTGGTTCGTGAACCACTGTTGGCGCTCGACTATCTCGCCATGCGGGTCGCCGGAATGACGCCGACATATAGGCACATGCAGGCCATCGTGCACGAGATCATCGGTACCGCCTTCTCCAACGCGGTAATCGAACCCGGGAAGACCACCACGGAGGACGTGGTGTGGTGGATGCGCCAACGCGTGCACGCCCTCGGCCTCGGGTCTTGGTTCCAGCCGTCCGTCTCGATCCAGCGCCGCGGCGTGGATATGAGCGACGAAATGGACCCCGTCATTCTTAGGGGTGACGTGCTTCACTGTGACTTCGGCATCGTCAACATGGGAATGACCACCGACACCCAGCACATGGCTTACGTGCTGCTTGAAGGTGAGGTATCTGCTCCGGCAGGTCTGGAGAAGGCGCTCGCCAATGCGAACCGCCTGCAGGACATCCTGCTCGAAGAGACCAAGGTCGGTCGCTCGGGCAATGAGATTCTAGCCTCGGTCCTGAATATCATGCGCATCGAGGATTTGGATGGGACCATGTACACCCACCCGATCGGTGACCACGGGCACGGTGCGGGTCCCTTGATCGGCCTGTGGGATTACCAAGATGGTGTGCCGGGCCGGGGCGACCCATTGGTGATCCCGAGCATGTGGTTCTCGACGGAGTTACAGGTTACGACTCCGGTGCCCGAGTGGGATGGTCAGCGGGTGCGCATGGCCTTGGAGGAAGAGGCCGAAGTCACCGCTGAGGGTGAGATGCGCTGGCTCCTGAGACAGCAGACGGAGCTGCATTTGGTGCACTGACGAAGTGCGAAGCGTCCCACCGATCCGCCGCGGCCGGCGGGACCTCTTGCTTCAGCAAGCTGAAGGGGACTATCCGAGTCCTCGTCCTCTACCCGCACCGGGTCGCACTTGTAGCGCGCACCAGCATCCGCAGTGGCCACAACCACAACGGCAGCGGGCCCGCCCGCCCATCAGCCACCATATGGCGAGCGCAAAGATGATCCACTGCATATCCCCGCTCTTGGCCATTCCCTGCTAAAACGCGGAAACCACGTTGAAATAGATCGCTAGCGCGTCGCCAATCAACTCGATCATCATACGTCTTCCGCCCACCGTTTGACTGCGGTCATGTGCACAACCTTAGACGGTGAAACGGTCCAGAAGGTTCCGGGCTAGGCCTCTTCATCAGTGTCTGCCGATGGCTTGGACAGCCACCGGTACGCCCTGTATCCACCGTAACCGATGGCGCCCACGGTCAGTACTGCCGGAATCCATCCCAACACGTTGAGCACCAGGGCACCGGCGACCATGACCGCGCCCCCCTGCACCCAACCGACCCACTGGCCCCTGCGCCGGGCGCGAGCGACGTCATTGTCGGTGTAGACTTTTTCGGGAAGATTCATGTCGCATTCTAGGGTTGGAGCGGAGTGTGTGTCGAGGGTTACACGCCCCCGAGCGCCTGGTCTAGGTCAGCGATCAGGTCCTCGACGTTCTCGATTCCGGTCGAGTACCGAATCAGGCTCTCCGGGATGCCCAATGCTTGGCGTTCCTCAAGTGTGCACTCGACGTGGCTCGTTGTGGCGGGTGGACCGATGACCGTTTCGACCGCTCCGAGATTGGCCGCGGCGTGCGCAAAGCGTAGGCGAGGTACGAAGCGACGGACGGCGTCGAAGCTGTCCTCGGCCAGCATGAAGCTCAGCACACCGCCGAAACCCCGCATCTGCTGTTTGGCGATCGTGTGTCCCTCGTGGGACTCCAGCCCCGGGTAGTAGACGCGCCCGACAGCGGGGTGAGCCTCTAGGTGCCGAGCGATCGTGAGAGCACTGGCATTCTGGCGCTGAACGCGAAGTTCAAGGGTCTTCATGCCTCGCAGGAGCAGGTACGCGGCCATCGGGTGGAGAGTCGCCCCATTGATCTCCCGGTAGTGGTAGACCTTCTCCACGAGAGACTTCGCGCCGCAGATCACGCCACCCAGTGCATCGGCGTGCCCACCCAGAAACTTGGTCGCGCTGTGGAGCACCAGGTCGGCGCCCAGCTCCAACGGCAGCTGGTTGATTGGGGTGGCGAAGGTGTTGTCGACGATGACTGTCGCGCCCACCTTGTGAGCGGCTGCGGCCAGGCGTTGGAGGTTGAGGACCTTGGTCGTGGGATTGGTGGGACTCTCCAGATAGACCACCTCGCACCCACCAGAGATCGCGGCCTCGATTTGCTCATAGTCGGTCGTGTCACAGAGCGTGACTTCGACACCAAAGCGAGGCAAGAACTCGGAAAATATGACGCTCGTGCCGCCATACGTGTCCTTTACCGAGACCACATGATCCTTCGGGCTGAGTAGCGCGAACAGAGCACTGCTTATGATGCCCATTCCCGTGGAGGCGCTCGTCGCTGCCTCCGCCCCTTCCAGTTGGCGGACCTTCTCCTCGAAGGCGTCTACCGTGGGGTTGGTATTACGCCCGTAGATGTGGCCGTCGGCCTTTCCCAGCGCGACGTCCATCCATTCATCGACATCCTTGTAGCCGAAGGAGACGCTGTGCACGACAGGCACTTGGGTCGAGCGCTGCATGAGCGACGTCTCCTCACCCGACCAAACACACTTGGTCCCCATCTGGATCGATTCGTCTGGTGTCATGTGGATTCCCCGGGGGTCGTTGTTTGTACTCGAGGGTGGGTCGCTATGCACGAGCGCTTGGGTCGACGCGCACCATCGCTTTGATTTCGAGCCGTGACAAGTCGATGTCCGGTCTTGGCGCGTGCCTTCCCAATCAACGATATCGGGTTGACCTCACCTGCGCGCATTGCACATCATCCGGCGCCGACCGCTGGGCCACCCGCACAGGAGTCCAACATGACCCGTCGCACCAACTATCTCCCGGACGACCTTTACGCCTATCTGCTAGAGCACTCCGTTCGCGAAACCGACGTGGCCCGGCGGCTCCGCGAAGAGACCCAGGAGCTCGAGCAATCCAACATGCAGATCGGGCCCGAGCAGGCGCGGTTCATGGCTTTCTTGGTGGAGCTGTTAGGTGTCCAGGACGCGCTGGAGGTCGGCACCTTCACTGGGTACAGCGCGTTGGCCGTCGCGTCCGCGCTCCCCGAGCAAGGACGGCTGGTGGCTTGTGACGTGAGCGAGGAATGGACCGCCATCGGGCTGCGCTATTGGGCGGAGGCCGGGGTCGCACACAAGATCGACCTACGCCTAGCTCCGGCGATCGAGACGCTGGATGCTCTCCTCGTAGAAGAAGGTGAAGACCGATTCGATTTCGCCTTCATCGATGCGGACAAACAAGGGTACGAAGACTACTACGAGCGTGCGCTTAAGTTGGTCCGGCCGGGTGGCCTTATCGCTATCGACAACACGCTGTGGGAAGGCAAAGTGGTCGATCCCCTAGTGACGGATCCGGACACCGAGGCGATCCGTCGCTTCAACCAAAGGCTTAGCGGCGACGATCGGATCTCGCTGAGTCTGGTCCCGATTGGAGACGGGTTGTCGCTGGCGAGGGTCCTGGACGGGCTATAGCGTTCAACTCCCCACCGAACCGTGGCGCCACTGCGGCGGTTGGGTACATTGTCAGCCCGCCAAATGTTGCTATTGCACACGGAGTGTTCTCATGAACTCTCCCGCTTTATTGCAGGGAATCCTAGGTCACGAACGTGGACTCTTCTGCAACGTCGTCGGCGCGGTACCAGAAGAGGGACGCCAACATCGGGCCGATCCCAAGGCACGCAGCGCCGAGGAGTTGGTCGGTCACTTGATCGGCCATAACCAGGACCTGATCGAATTGCTCGACGACGGAGTCATCAATCATCGCAATCAGGTGCCGTTCGGGACGATCGACGAAGCGGTCGCGACCCTAGACGAGACCTTCGGACAGCTGATCGATCGACTAGGAGATATAGACGAAGAGGCTTGGACGAGCCCAGCAAAGTTCATGGCCGGCGACTACCAGATCATGGAGGCGCCTCGTGTACAGCTCGCTTGGATGATGCTGCTTGAGGTGATTCGCCACCGTGGCCAGTTGAGCACGTATCTGCGCCCTGAGCGTCAGTCATCATGATCAGTTCGTCGAGATGATGACTGCATTGACGAACGGTGACCCGACTGAAAAGCGACTCGGCGCGCTTGTATCCTTTCAGCTGCTTTCGGATGAAGGTGAGCCCTTCGAAGGCTTGCTAGCCGACGCGGTTCTCCCATGGGAGCAGGCCGCGGGCGTTCCCAAAGCGGCCGGTCGTTTCCTGGTGTCGAACGGGTGGCACTATCTGCGCATCATCGGCTTCGATTCGCTGGGGGGATTCCACGAGTACCGGACCAGTGTCTCCGAGGCCGGACACGGGGTCATCGATCAGATCACGGTCCGACGCAAGGAAATCATGGTGGCTCCTGTACCTGAGCTGTCCGTCCGGTGATCGGACGCGACTTATCGACGTGGGGACAACGCTGAGCCGGAACGTGTCCTAGCGACAGGCTATGTGGCGCTCGTCGCCCGGGAGATCGGGGCGACCCAAGGGGTGGGTGTAAACAGATGTTGCCACTACCTTCTTGCAGTGACATCCCCACCTTGAGCCCTCGGTTCCTGGGGCAACACTACCAAAACACCACTGCGCCAGCCTATCGAGCCGGATGTTCCGGCCGGCCTTCTGCGCGCGTATTTACCGGACAAAATCCATTGCAATTTTCTGCACTCAAGCTACACCCGGCCCTCATTCGAGGTGTCGAAGATCTCAGGTTCGAACGGCCCACGCCGATTCAGGCCCAAGCGATCCCCCCAGCCCTCGAAGGCCGGGACCTCCTGGCCTGTGCGGTGACAGGGAGCGGCAAGACGGCCGCGTTCATTCTGCCCATCCTGCACAAGTTGCTGGAGAATCCCAAGAAGGGCACGACCCGTGCCTTGGTCTTGGCACCGACGCGCGAACTGGCTTTGCAGATCGTCGATGATCTAAACGCCCTGGCTCGCCACACCGATATCAAGGGAGCTCCCATCTACGGCGGGGTGAAGATGGGCGCCCAAGAGAGAGCTTTCCGCCAAGGCACCTCCATTCTGGTCGCCACACCCGGGCGACTCTTGGATCACTTCCAGTACGGCTACGCGAAGCTTTCCGGGCTAGAGTATTTGGTCTTGGACGAGGCCGATCGCATGCTGGACATGGGCTTCCTGCCGGACATCAAGCGGGTTCTCAAGCACATTCCCAAGCCTGAGCAGACGTTCTTCTTCAGCGCGACGATGCCTCCCCCCATCGAGGCATTGACCCGGAACCTACTGACGAATCCCGCCAAGATCGCCCTTCAGCGGAAGGCGGCTCCGGCGGCTGGTGTTACGCAATCGGTTTACCCGGTTCCGGCGTCCCTCAAGAAGGCGCTCTTGGTCGAGTTGTTCACGCGCGGCCACATTGACGACGCTCTGGTCTTCACGCGCACGAAGCACCGTGCCAACCAACTGACCAAGGTACTTAACCGCAACGGCATCAAGGCCGAGCGTATCCACGGGAATCGGTCACAATCACAGCGCACGAAAGCGCTAGCCGGATTCAAGGCGGGCGAGTTCCGCGTCCTGGTGGCTACGGACATAGCCGCTCGGGGGATCGACGTTGAAGCGCTCGGACACGTAGTGAACTTCGACATCCCGGGTGTGCCCGAGGACTATATCCACCGTGTCGGGCGTACCGCTCGGGCTGAACTCACCGGAGAGGCTTTCACTTTGGTGTCCGCCGAGGAGGAAGCGCAGTTGGGGCGTATCGAGCGGGCGGTAGGGTCGAGAATCAACCGAGTCCTTTTGGACGACTTCGCGTACGACGCGGTCGTCGAGACGTCTTCGAACGGTTCAGGACAGCGGAACGGAAACGGTCGCAATCAACGCCGTGGCGGTGGGTCGAAATCCGGCGGCGGTCAGGCGAAAGCGGCTTCGCAGAGTCAGCGCGAAAATGGCTCCGGTCAACAAGGAAATGGCTCCGGTCGGCGCCCCTCGGGTGATTCGCGAGGAGGCCCGAGTACCGACGCGAACGGACGGTCGAACGGTCAAGGCAGGGGCGGCCCGGGCCGGGGCGGACGCTCCGGCAATCCGCGTAGGATGACAGCCAGCAGGTAAGGAATTCGCCGCGCATCACCCCACGATCAGCCACTGCTGCTGCCTCCGTTCAAGGCCTCTAGGAACGCCTCACCGTACCGTTCGAGCTTGAGCGGTCCCACGCCCGAAATGGCCAGGAACTCGCCGGGCGTCGATGGGCGTGCCTCGGCCATAGCGCGAAGCGCTTTGTCGCTGAACACGATATACGCCGGCACGCCCTGTCCGTCTGCGATCGACTTCCTCAGGTCCCGCAGCGACTGGAACAGAGCCTCACCCTCGTCGGACAGTGGTCCCGTCTCGACCACCTGACCACCGGACTTCGGTGATGATCGCCGCCTGCTGCGGGCCTTTCCGGACAAGCCCCCGGGGCCAGCCGCCATCATATCCGCAGCGGCCAAGTCCTCGGCTTTGACTCCCGTGCACCAATCGCAGGACACATCGCACGGGGCGATCTCTTCGCTTAGGTGCGAGAGGATCTTCTGGTGGCGACATCCGCCGTTTTCGACCATGCGAAATAGCGCCTTGGTCGCTTCCGCCTTGGCCCAGTAGAGGTCCGGGTCGTCGATGTCGCTCAGGAAGCGCTCCTGCTGTTTCACGTCGGCCCAGGAGTAAAACAGGAAGCAGTCGCTCTCCAGGCCGTCGCGTCCCGCGCGCCCCATTTCCTGATACCAGGACTCGACATCCTTGGGCATGTCGCGATGAATCACGAAGCGCACATTCGACTTGTCGATGCCCATGCCGAACGCGATCGTCGCGACGATCACGTCAGCGTCGTCCTTTGCGAACGCGTCTTGATTGGCCGACCGCTCATCGGAGTCCATGCCCGCGTGATAGGGCAACGCCTTTACGCCGAGATCGCAGAGAAAGTCTGTCATCTGCTGGACAGCCTTCCGCGAAGAACAGTAGAGGATACCGCTTTGGCCGGAGCGCGCCTTAATCAGCGCCCCGATCTCCTTCCGTGTGGGCCCGGTGCCCTTCTTCCGGCAGAAGATGTTCAGGTTCGACCGGAAGAACGATCCCTTGAAGCCGGCTGGTTTGGTCATCTCCAGCTGTCGGATGATGTCGCGGGCCACCGTGTCTGTCGCAGTTGCGGTCAGCGCCAGCACCGGAATCCCGGGCAGCGCCGATCGGAGCCGTTGTAGGCGGCGATACGAGGGCCTGAAGTCGTGGCCCCACTGACTGATGCAGTGGGCCTCGTCCACCACCAGCAAGGAGAGGGGCCAGCTACCGGCCTCCCGGCTCAGGCGGCCGTCGAGGCCTTCCGGGGCGAGGTAGACCAGTTCGTACTCCCCAGCTCGCAACGCGGCGAGTCTGCGTTCCCGCTCGTCGGGTTCGAGGGACGAGTTGATCGCGGCCGCCCGAAACCCCAAATCCAAGAGGGCATCTACCTGATCTTTCATCAGCGAGATCAAGGGAGACACCAC
>Ga0115002_10000179_pt1 | contig 90496 bp, 74 predicted proteins | sample ArcticOcean_MG_C_8_FD_89576 | JGI IMG/M metagenome (GOLD analysis project Ga0115002, IMG submission 89576) | Marine microbial communities from western Arctic Ocean - ArcticOcean_MG_CB11_86 | ecosystem: Environmental > Aquatic > Marine > Oceanic | place: Arctic Ocean: Canada Basin | collected... | reverse complement strand
TCATTGAGCGTACTGTTCCACTTGTATCCAACCTTATCAGATAAACACCCGCAGAGAGTTCCGCTCCCTGAATGGTCGCTCGCTGCTCGCCAGAAGCAGTTACACCTTCACTAAGTGTCTGCATCAACCGCCCCGCCGAATCGTAAACTGTCAAGCTAACATCCGCCGAGCGAGGTAGGGAGTAGCGGATCGTGACGGTGCTGTTGAATGGGTTGGGAGCTGCCGGGTAGAGCGTGACTTCGGTCGGAAGTAGGCTCGCCCGGTCGTAATCTACAGCGTTGGGATTGACCGTTACTGTCCAGAACACAGTGTCTACCTCAGCTCCATCATGCACGATTGCTGTGACATGGTGTTCGCCCACATCGTTAAACCTCGCAAATAGCCCGTGCTCAATATCGCCATCATCCTCGCCATCGACAAGCCAGAGATAGCTCAGCGAATCTGAGTCGAGATTGAATGGAATGACCGAGAATTCAATCTCTTGACGAATATTTGCCTCAAGTAGCCGTTCATGCGGTCGCCACCAATACAGCACAGAGTTTACTGCAACCTGCCAGATTACGGAGTGCTCAACTCCTTCATGGAACGCCAGCCCTTCGAGTGCGTAGTTTCCCCGTATGTCAAATGTGTAGGTTAATTCCGCTTCATTGCCAACAGCAACTTGCCGGTGTTCACGGTCGGTCAGTATCCAGCGGTAATCGGGTTCAACGCCCTCGATTGCCCTTATTCCGAGACTAAAGTCAACCTCATACGGACGGCGCACTGTCTATGCGATACTGTCGGTGGAGTAGCTGTCGATATAGAACTCTTCCACATGAACTAACCAATGCACCGAGTCAGCCAACTCGCCGTCAGAAACGACACAATTTACTGTGAAATCACCAAGGTCATCGAAAATAATTGTTGTGGAGGTGTCACTCGCGATGGAATCTTCATCTACAGTCCAAACGAACATTAAACTATCATCTTGGAGGTCAAAAGCTCCAACTGCAAAGCGAACTGTGTCAGCTTGAAGAACGCTAAACTCAAGCTGTACAGGTATAAAGGAAACCATCCGTGGAGGCGATACATCTGGTACTATTTTGACTAGAACGCCATCCAAGCCACGTTCTCTGTCAAGAGCAGCTGATCCGGCTACCAATATAGATCCGTCGTTTGCAATGGCAACTGAATAATATTCGTCTATTTGCCCAATCCCACGGTTATGATCTGTGCGTCTCCACATCTCATTTCCAGCTTAGTCGGTTCTTAACACCGTGGGGTGTGGTCCGTATTCTCCGTATCCAACTAATACATAGCCATCATCATCCATGCTGGCAAGACCCAGTGGTGTACCCTGATTTTCGAATTCGTATACCCTGCGCCAGCGAAGATTTCCAATACCAGATAATTGGAGCACTTGCCAATTTGTATCAATTGGTCCACAGGCAGCATATCCACCATGATTGTTTGAAACGAGTGATCGTAATGACCGACCATCATATTCTCGTGACCACTGGACTTCTCCGTCCATATCTGTCGTAACCAACCATGCTTCATTTTCTACATCTCCTGTGGATCCTGCAAATAGTAAGCCCCCCCTCTAATTCAAGGATTGTGTAAATTCGATCCTCATCCTCAAAAGATACCTCCCAAATTACATTACCCTCATCGTCTGTCATTACAATGTAGGCATGTGCACTACCTTGATTGGTAATTTGGTAACCCGCACCCACAAATTGACCAGCCTTTGTTTCAATTACAGCGTCACACTGACCCGAAGCACCTAACCCATATTCACGCCACCACTCTTGTTCCAAATCGCTGTTAATTTTCAGTAATGTAAATTTCAGTGCACCATCTAATGGAGCTCTACCACCAATCAAATAGCCGCCATCATCGGCTTGAATTACACTAAATGCCCTGCAGCTAAAATTGCCTTGTAGTCCGTTAGTGTATACACGTTGGGTCAACTCATTGCCATTTTCGTCGGCATTCACAAGCCAGAACCCGTATTGATTGTTACCAACTCGGGACAAACCACACATAGCAAAAGATCCATCACGCTGATTAAAAACATCTATAAATTTATCAAGTATTTGACCACTATCGAAGTATCTTACCCAGCGGTTTTCTGGTTGAGCACATACGTTAGACCATGTCGAAATCAATATTGTTGCAATTAAAAATTTAAGTGAAAAAATCTGAATTCTTTTCATAAATTACTCCATTTGTTGTCTAATGACCGACAGCCTATGAGAAAGCTGCCGGTTATGGATTTCTGCCAAAATCTACCCAGAGTTCCGTCTCCTCTTTCAAAAGCATCGAAGTCATGTCATGGTAAAATTGATTTCTCATGGGGAGATAAATTTAGACAGCGCAATCCATGCTAATTGGCTGCGGTATAAGACTTTCAAAATGCGTTCATCCTTTGCTCTTTATTGGTTCTCAGAAGAAGATAAAACAAACTTACAGAATCAATATAATACAATAAAATGAAAAGTCAAGGAAACACGATGGCGGAGAGGTGTGATGACAACCAATAAATTTCCCCCAAAATGGTCAATTTAGCGGTCTATGGCAGTGTAATTCCAATCTGTAAAATCGCCATTTCGTCTGAAACACGGCTTTCTAACGATACCTTACGCTGTGACTTAGGTACACGGCTGGCTTCGATCCCCGAAATCATGTGGTTCAGCAGCAACCCACCAACCAGCAGCAATACGCGCTGTCCAGCATGGTCAGATGCAAGGCGTGTAGCTTTGAACTCGCGGCGGTTTTGATCACTGTCCCACGACCATGCCGAAGCAGAGTCAGTGTAGATATCATCGTATTGACGGTTGCGAAGACGCTTTTCATTGAAGGAACGAGTATCCATCCAATTCCCAATATCAATATAGTATTGATGCCCTTTGGCACCGAAAACTCCCGCATGTTGAGCAGCAAACGCTTGGTAATCATCTTTTAACCACTTAGCATAAGTCCGCTCCATGAAAATTTCTGAGATCAGCAATACCTCTCCAACCATGAAAGCCGTTGCTGATCTTTTTCGACCCTGAGAGTATTGACCCCAGCCCGGAAGCAGCAAAGATTTGAAAAATGCCGAGCCCGAGTTCCGGGAAGACTGTGATGACTTGACAGATTCTGAAAGATTAAGCATAGATGGATTATTAATCTGTACAGATTCCGTCGTTAGCACCCACCGGTCCAATCGAATTGGTAGATCAGCACCAATTGCAATCTTGGTCGGCAAAATCATAGCAATAACTATCAACAAGGCAAATGCCGATTTGACTACCATGTAAAATTCAAACCGCCCACTGCGAGAAGATCATCATTGTACCTTATTGGACGGAAACCCACTTCTGCACGTGCTTGACGTCGCAACGCCCTGACCGTGAAACTCGCATCGAGTGCCGAGGCGACATGGTTCAGCATTGCCAATTGAATTGCCAGAGAAGATTTATCGAGCAATTGATTCGAGTCGTATCTCATATCCATGTATATTAGTGAATAAGTACGTGTTCCATCCCAATGTGGTGTGCTCGGGTCATTTGGATCAAATCCAAAATCATCTTCATGCTTGTCCCATCCAATACCGAACTGACGGATGTATTTCCCAATCATTTCGTAATACTGTTGGTCATCGCTTGAATTAGTAGCACGATCATGTGAAGTAGGCAGTTCGTGGGTAAACCCACCGCTCGGTAAATATTTAAGTTTATCGTCCCATTCTTCATCAGTCCAGGTTGGAAGATCTCCTTCATATGCTCCCTCGTTGCCATAGACAGAGTTGATTGCGAGCGAGTACTCATGTTCTCTGTAAATTGTTTCGGTAAAATGGTCATCGGCAAATATCTTAAACTCTTTGTCTTTATCTTGACCTTGGTTGTAATAAGTTACAACTCCCGTCCAAGCAGCGACTTCTATCCCAAAAAACAACAATGCACGCCACTTAGAGCCAATAGAATATTGACCTGCACCAGGGATTATGGCTGAGAGTAGAAGGACTTTGCCAGGGTTAGAAATATTATCCGGCATCGTAGCATTTAATACAGGACTACCTCCGCTGGAAAGTCCGCTGGCAGCAATCTCCTGATTCACATCATCCAGTCTGAAAAGTCTGTCAACCAAGCCAGAATCTGCAGCATACAGATGTCCGGTCATGAGACACAGGGTTATCAGGATTATTAATTTTCGCATTTTAGCTCCAAATTTTAGTATATTAGCTAATAAATTTTTCATTAAATATTAATATTAACTTATAATAAATCAAATAAAATCAAATAGCAAGGTAAAATACCACCGCCAACTCTTGCCATAGTCGTGACTGCCAGACTGATCTGAGACAGTGAAGTCATCCAGTCCATATGCAGTGGTAAATTGTATGTCTGTAGGAAAGCCATACCATGAATACAGCTTTAGGCGTAATTCCGCGCCAACATCACGCTTAAGCTCTCCGGGTTCAAACATATAAAACATAGAGTTACCAGACTTAGTCCATGCGTTGCCCGCTTCAAAAAATAATGCGCCATGAATCCGGTCAAGATAAAAAGGCCCCCAGCGTTTGTCCACACCGGTCAACAATGGAAAACGGAGCGAGAGCCTTCCAGCAACACTTTTTGTTCCACCAATGCTGTAAAATGTGTAACCACGCAGTCCGGGCAGTCCACCTGCATAGAGGTGGTAAAATGAATCAACGCTATTTTTAGAAACCCATCCGCCAATCAAGCGTGGATTTAGTACGAAATGGTCAGACAATTTATAATAGTAATCTATATCCGTTTCGACTTTATTAAAATTGTGGCGGTTATATACCTCTACCAGTGTTCCCTTGTCCGCTTCAATCTCAAATCCATCGAGGAATCGGTTGTTTTCGCGAGAGTATTGCAGATACCCGCGCCAACCACCTTGCGGGTGAATGTCTGACGCTACTTTTGGCGATCTTTGGTCGGTGTTCAGTCGTAGTATATACGCTCTGGCTTTGTGGTATGTATAGTTAAAACTAAATCCGTCGTCAAACTCTAAATTGGATTTGTAATTTGAGTATCTAAAAATAGCGGAAGCAACATAATCTTTGCCTACCGGCATTTTCGTACCAAGATCAAGCTCGGTCAAGTTAAATTGATAGTCAATCGAATATTGGTCATAAATCGGCACCGCAACCGAATCGATAATCTGCTCACCCACGATCACAAATTGATCGTCAAAGGATTGACCTTGAGTACGAACGATGTTGAAAACTTCGAGGAAAATTGTGGGGGCAAGCACGCGATATTCGCTGGCGAGGTATAAATCTCGTTCGCCTTTTTTACCGAGCGATGCCGCAGTAAACAGCGTCACCTTATCGAGTAAATCGCCAGTATAGGCATAAAAACCGGGTTTGAAATTTCCAAAATCCCAAGCAATTCTCGGTAGTATAAACAACTTATTAAAGGGCGATGAATAGGGCTTTGATGCCACACTTATTGAAGGCGGTGGCACAAGATTTGGGCGTTCCAACTCGGCGGGCGGGATGTAAGACATTACGTCTGGATTAACTGCAACCTGCTCCTCTATCAACCTGATTTTATAACCACCATGGGCAAACTCGGCAAAAACTATATTTCCATCTGCCGAAACATCCGGCATGAAAGCCCCGCCAATGACGTTGGTCAGGCCTGTTTGTGAGCCATCTGACAGGTCATAACGATAAAGGTTAAATATCCCCGTGCGGTCACTGGCAAAGAGAATCGAGCGACCATCGGATGACACGGTTACGCCACGTTCATCAGCACCGCTCTCAAACACAACGTACATTTCGCCGGAATCTACATCAATGGCAGAAATATCGCGCGGTCCAAGGTCAGCTGTGGCAGCGTAGATTTGGCTACCATCAAATGAATACTGCGGGCGATATATTTGTTGCCCGTTGTCAAAGGTGGTTAGGCGATGTAATTTGCACAATTCAACGATGTCCTCCTCATCGGGAATCTCTACCGGAAGCGAGATTGTCACAAGGTTATGCGTGCCATCGGCTTGATGAACGGCGACTATGTGACTGCCATCGGGTGAAAATGCTGGCGTTATCAGTCGTGCATCATGAGTCAGACGAACGTCTTTTTCGCCCTCTATATCCCAAAGATATATATCGTTATATTTCGAGCCTTGACGATTTGGTCCTCTTTTACGCGAATATACAATGTATTTCCCGTCGGGTGAATAGTCAAAGTCACCCTTGACCTTGCTCTTACTTTCGATAATTTCTTTGGTTTCTACATCATAATAGTAAAGCGATCCAAGCGACAAATAGTCCTGATTCTTGTTGGAAATAAAAGCGATGGTCTTGCCATCGGGGCTAAAGGCAGGGTATAAATTACCAAATCCTTCATCGTGGACTTTCACGCCCGATACCGTATTGTCCAATATTGTCCGACTGTTTGCTGCGTAATTATTGCGCAAAAATGCTGCCCAATCGCGGTAAAGGTCATCACCGGAAACTCCCAGCACCTTCGAGCTTGCCATATCGAAATTCATTGAAAACAGATCGCCCTGTGCGTCTGCCAAATTGGCTATTGATTGCTCGCCATAGGTTTTAGCAATGTACCGTACCAGCGAATAGCCTTGATTATAGACTGATTCCGAGCCGAGCGAATTTTTACCGAACACCCCCATTTGGTTCCATGTCAGCATGTCGTCGTTCAGCACGCGCATTCGCAGCATCATGTCGCGGTGGCTATCCCACCAATCGTAACGCAGTTCTTTAGTCATATATTGTGCAGTACCCTCTGCGAACCACATTGGTACCGATGTCAAAGCGACAGGAAAGCTGGCGATGCGATTGGGGTAGCCATACAACACATCGGGACGCTTTTCTTTTTCGTAGTCTATCAGCTGAAAGTAAATCCCCGGCATCCAGCGTGGAGCTTTGCGTGAGGCTCCGAGTTGGATCATGTGGGTGTATTCATGTGTGATCACATCGTACAGCCAATGATGAGTACCGCGAAGCTCAAAGTCTAACGGTTTTGTCCAAATCTCAATCTTATTCTCGTAATAATAGGTCGCCCCATTGGAATAATCGTCATGGTCACGGATCACCCAATGGACTTTGCCATCGGGTCTGTAGTCATACAGGTCAGTGATTGGTTTGTAAATCAGCTCGGCGATTCCGGCAATGATACGAGCGGTGCGCTCGGTGCCCTCGTAGAAATGCACGGCAAAGTGCTCGGTTTCGATGGTCACCCATTTCAGTTCGGGGTGGTTGAAATTGGCGTATTGGGCGTGGGATGCTTGTGGTAATATTAACTGTCCTGTGGCAATAAACAAGACTACCGTCGTTGCGAGGACGGCGATAGCCGGACGAAGCAATCTCGTCCATGCCATTAGATTGGGATTGCTTCTGCGCTTTGCACCTCGCAAAGATGGCGAAGGTTGTGCCCCAAGCAATGAAGAAAACATATTCAATCTCATCTCAACACCGCAATCTTAATCTTCTTGCTATCTGATTGTCCATTGCTACTGGCTTTCAGCATAGCAATATACCCACCGCGCGGGATATTCGACAGATCCCACTGTATTTCATTCGGAAGCCCCGGCAAACCAGAGTCATGCAAAGTTAAAATTCTTTCGCCAGTAATGTCATATATATCTACGGTAACCTCAGCAGCAAAGTTTAGGGCATAACGAATGGTAGTCGAGCCACTGGCAGGATTGGGCCAGTTGTAGCACTCACTGTCGATCAACAATCCGGCAGATGCCGATGGTTCAAACGGTTCGGCAGCTTCCCAAACTGCGTTAGAGTGCAAGTTGTCACGAAGAGGCTGGCCCCACCAAATGTCGGATAGCTCGCCCTTAAAATTTGGGTCATAGGCGTATATTGCGCCGTCTGTGGCAATTACCATTTCTAAATCGGGCTCATCGTCAAGTTGAGCCAACCTGACGGAACCTGCTTCTCCTAAGGCATTCATAGGGAAACCGGAAATTGTCCTGCCAGCATCATCCATTGAATAAATTTGACTGTACCTGGATTCGCTGGAATCGCTTTTGATACCTTCTTCAAAAAGGAATTCCCAATTGTCACTTCCTCGAAGATCAGCGACCTGAAGAGTTGCCAGGGGAAATTTAGTTTTGGTACTTGAGTTGTTACCTGAAGGAATCGGTATTGGATATCCTGCAGCAATAGTGCCATTGTATTCGTAGGCAATAAGCTCATCACCACTATACCCAAGAAATTCATAGCCCCCATCGTTGTCAACGTCAATTGGGATTGCACGGGAAAAATCAAGAAAACGACGTTCCGTTCCAAAATCGAGTGGGTAAGGTGGAATGGGTGTTGACATGTCATTGTCAAACATTTCAATATCGTCTAAGCCGTTTAATTCTATATCTCTAATTAGCACGGTATAATGATTCCCATTGGCGTTACTTCGAATTAAAAGTATGTCTTGATAACCAGATCCATCGAAATCGGCGAGAAGAGGTTTAACTCCAGATACATTTCCGATATCATAATCTCTGAGATCTCCTAAAATTCTTGTCTCTAAAAATGAAATTTCATCAGCATCATCAAACGTACTAATAAGTATTTCGCTGTTATTACCGCGTATTCTCTTTGAAGTTGAAACGGACTCAATAGCTTCAAATGAAACAATTTGAACTATACCTGAATGGCTTATAGTAAGAATGTTTGACGAGGATTCGTCTCCAAGTCTATGTACAGATAGTAGTCTTCCGTCACCTATCTTCTGATTGCTATCTCCAAGCAGTACCAGTCGTATTTCTGAAGATTCTGGCGAACTACCATCCACTGATGGATCGCGATAATTATATACTGCAATGATTCCATCATTTACTACCGAACCCAGCCAGACAAAGTCAACCGCCAGATTGAGGTGAATATAAACGGAACTCATACCCTCATGACCATCTTTTGTAGTATAGTTAATTTTTAACTTATCTTCATCAATAGTAGCCCAAACAATTTGGTCATCAACTATTAGCGGTGGAGTATGATACATCTGCCCAGTAGTAAAATTTTCCCATTTTTTTATGATTGTTCCATCACCATCAAAGATAGTTATAGAATCCCCAAGTGTAACAATCTCTTGATCAGTACTATCCTCATCAAAATCCCCCACTGCCATTCCATAATATGGATTCTCCGTGAAGAAACTCGAAAATATCAACCCAGCCTGTGAGTATTCAAAACTCATAACGGTATTCCTCCGTGAGAAGCCGTTTACAACTACATGCGACATTGCCCCCGTATTAGTCCGACTATCTGGATAGGATTTACCATTAAAGCTGACCTGCCTCCCATCGTTAGCCTCTTTGTGAAACTCGTTGTCGCTGTACCATGCGTCAAAAAACACACCGTAATCTGTGCCGTAGCCCGGTGTCAAGAATGGGTAGTCCTCGCCGATGTCTTGTGCTCCGTCGGCTTCTTCGAGATCGAGCCCGCGCTGACCATCCACGCTGTTGAAGCGTCCCTCGCTAATCAACTCAGTCATCGATTCATCCACGTGCCAGATCAGGATTCCCGAACCGGGTGCATCAAAATCGAGGTTGTCTATCCATACCGGAACCCTGAAACCCGGATCAGCATCAACCGAATAGTCCTCGTTGAATACCATTTTCCTGCCTTCGCGGTCATAGGCGATGGCGACAGAATCTTGCTCGGGGTCACGGTTGCGACAGGAGATTATAAACGATTCCTGCGCTCCGAGCGGTATCTTGTAAACTTGTGCCAACGTATCATTTAACAAAGAATCAATTGACAAGGAATCTATAACCAGCGTATCGATTCCAAACCCAAGTGCTGCAATATAAAACGTATCCGATAATCCGGATGGCTCAATAATCTTCGGCTCGATCCAGCCCATGTAGCTACGTGACCAAGCGTCAACCTGACCGGGGATCGCTCCGAAAAAGTTGCCGAAGCCACGATCCATCAAGCTCCATTTACCAACCACCACACCGCCATTGTCGCGGTCATACAGTGCCGGAAGACCCAACCAGTGACCAAACAGCGAGCACACAACCCCCGCCATCGAAATCTGTACACCCTCATGTGTTTCAGTTTCAGGCAGAATAATTCCACCTTGGACGGGACGACCTCCATTTACGGGAATTCCACCAAAAACATCGATGACCTCGAGATCTACTGCCGTCATCCAAGCCGAAGGTAAATCGTGAGGAGTAGTCGTGAACCCCAGATCAAACTCCGCACCCGCTCCAGCATGAAATATCACTATAAGATCATAGTCATCCCAAGTTGTAATCTGACCGGAAGCGTCCGCGGCGATTACCGCATCGTAGAAAAGCTGTGCTAATCCAATATCGAGTTGCTCATCAGATTGGTTATAATTGTACTGCCACATTTGACGTGGGAGTTGATAGGATGCTTGTGCCCCCGGAGGATAGATGTCGTACTTGATGTCTATATCGCCAGCCGACATTTTATCCCAGTAAAATCGTAGGAACTCAAGGTTGTCTGCGAAAAACATGGAATCATGTGGTGGCGGATCAAAATAGAGCGTATCATCAAAGCCATAATCAAATGTTCCATCGCCGGTGGTTGTCGCCAAGGTATCAACGACAAATTCCACCCGCAATGCCAAAATTCTTTTTAATCCAGATTTGGATTGGACTTCGGTAAGCGCACCTCTCGCAGGCAGCCTTATCGGTTGGTAAGATACTTGGCGAGCACTGTTGATCTGATCGGCGGCAAAGCTATATCCAGCCATGCTAAACCACGCCATCAGAATAATAAGTGACAGGTTACAAGTCAATAGTCGCAAGTAATCGCTCTTCACCGTATTGTTCTGGTTTATTTGTTGCTTGATGTACTTAATCTCTAACTATGAAGTTTGTGACTTGTGACTTTAATCTTTTAACTAAAATCCCACGGTCAGCGAGAGTCGCATAGTGTCGGTCAATGGATGCCCCTTGCCTGCGGCGACATAGCTAAAGTCAAAGCGGTAAGCGGAAACCTGAAATGAAGCACCATAAGTTAATGGCTTAACATTTCCCATTTCGTCGTTGTAATAGCCCGCTCTCAGGGCGACAAGATCGCTGTACCAATACTCAAAGCCCATGTTGTAAATCATATCCTTAAACACGGGCTCGTCAGTCCATGCGGTAACGAGGGCAATGTAAAACGGGTCAGTATCACCGTTGTCGAGATGCTTGCGAACGAGCAATTTGTTCATCTCGAAGACGAAGGTCAGGCGATTGTCGGGCATATCTACGAGATGCCACGCTAATCCAAATTTTAAGTTGGTTGGAATTGGATCTGCCTGTGCAGCGTCAATATAGGTCATTTTGGGACCCATATTAGCAAGGTTGGCACCGAAATTTATTCTCTTGCCAAGCAATGGCTCACGAGTTTTATAGAGAATCCCCAGATCAACCGCAAAATTTGTCGAAGTTCCGTCACCAAGTTCTTGCCCGGCTCCTTTGTCGGAAAGATGGCTATAGATGAACTTGGTGCTAATACCAATCCCTAGATTTTCGGTAACAGTCGCCCCATATGACCCGCTGATCGCGGTTTCAAAGGTGCGGAACATGCCCGTGAATTGATTCAGTTCATCACGTCCTTCAGTTTCACCCAAGTTTAAGAATATCACATTCATACCAAAGGTACCGAGATCCTCGACCTGATTGACATATGAGACAAAGTCATAGTACAGACCTTCAATTCGAAAGGTTGGCAACCATTTTACGTGCATGAATGTAAATTCGCGCTCCTTTAAAAAAGCGAGACCGGCGGGATTCCACCATGTGGCTGTAGCATCATCTGTGATCGCTACAAACGCCTCTCCCATTCCACCCGCACGCGCGCCGGGTGCAATCAACAAAAAAATTACCGTTGCTTCCGCAACATTCGCTCGCGATTCCGTGATACCAGCGAAAAAACCTGCAGTAATAAGTATTACCACCACAGCAATTTTTAGTGATGTTTTCTTACTCATATAATATACCTTGATTACACTTGTTGTTTTAAAATCGAATCATTAATTAGCATAATAGCCTTACAAGTTAAAATATACATTTAAAAAATAAAACTTATCTATTTATCTATCATTGAAAAAGATGAAATATCAGAGAAAAATTACCTAACGTAGGCAATTTGTCCAATGCTTTCCGCCCTTTGACCATTTTCATCCCAAGCATTCACCTGAAAAAGGTAAACACCGTTACCTACTTGTCTGCCAGCTCGATCTCTTCCGTTCCACATAGCATCGCTGACGATACCCGCTTGCGAGGCACGACCACGATATTCCCATATGCGCCTGCCGTCAACCGTAAATATAAATATTTCATAGTCAACCGGACGATCAATTGTAAAGGTAAGCTGCGTTGTTGAATTAAAAGGATTTGGCCAGTTTAGCACGTGGTCTAAAGTCAAGCCACCTTCATCGTCTGCGGTGGTTATCTCAATAAATTTTATGGCTATATTATTGTAGCTATCCCATGCGACAATTTCAATTTCGTGCATTCCGTTAGCCAGTGGACCTATGCGGTGCTCGAGGCTGCCAGATTGATAGCTGTCCAGATCATACTCAAAATCTTCCGTCAGGTTGATCTGACGACCACCATCAATAGATACACTTATGCCATGTCCCATTTTTCCTGTAAGGTTGATCCCGGATGAGTCTGCTACGTCAACGATCAGTAACGGTGATTTTCCGATCTTATCACCCTCACGATACCCGCGATGATCAAAGAAAACATTGATCCCAGGTGCTACATTGTCATCTCCAGATGCAGCCTGATCGGCAGTAACAACCGAGTCGATAGCAATTATACCGTCTATTTCATCGTTGTGGAAATATGCATAAATTCTTCCAAGATCACCCTTTAATGTCACGTCTTTGGGGATAATAAAATTGCCATTAATAATGCCTGACTCGACACCAAATTTCCCCCTATAAACATCAATTCCGTTTGTTTTATACCTTACCGGTTCCTCGATAAAATCACCGTTATAGTTATAAAATTTTATGACATACGTTTTTTTTATGTCGGTATCTTTGACTAACAACTCAAACTCACCCTCAAAATCTTGGTCAGTTTCCCCATTTAGACCATTCATTTCGCCCACTATATTAGTCAAAGCCAAGGGCTTTAGAGGATATGGTGTCGGTATATTAAGAGACCCCTTCAAGCGAGGAATTGCCAGATGCAGGGTTGGATCGCCAAGTAAATGGTAAGTCGTGCTTCTTGACCGCAGGGATAGATGCTTTGCCAGTGCCAGAGCCTCACCTATGGTAAGGTGGTCGTCGTTAAATTGGCTTCTAAAATAATTGGTTGCCAATGTGTTATTTTCTCCAGCGTAAGTCAGCCTTGTGGAGGCAATAACACCTATTGCACCGCCATCGCGCATTGTGAGTAATTGCTCGGGAAAGCTTAGTGTCGTGGCATTATCCCAATAAGCCCAATCGCAGGTGAATGCCACATACAATGCCAGTCGCCTTGATCGCTCAATCAAAGGCAAGTCACGCGAGAGCACGAAAACGTGCTCATGTGCCCAAAGCGTAGGGTTTCCATGTCCCATATAACTAATTAACAACGTGCCCTTGTTTATGGCGGCAACCAGATCTTCTCCCGATTTTGGCTTTTCTCTGCCAATGGTTGCTTCATATTCCATCAGATAAATTTTGTTAATATCTAACGAAGCTGGTAAATTATGGTTAGCGTGCGCCTCTTGTTGCAGGATGTGTGTTTTTTCATTATTGATGCTTTCGCCCTTTTCGTCATCGGCAACCAATGTGATAGTGTTACGCCAAAGCCCAAACTCTGGATTATCAACATATTCAATCGACTTATTAATGATTGATTCCATCTCGTAAGCAGAGTTAGCGGTAAATCTGCCATGAATCATCTCTGGGAGTATATATGTGTCATCTGGGTTAAAATCTACGTACCAATCATCAGTCGCCCATCCACTCGATTCCAATTCAAACGGAGGAAGAATATTTGTCGAAGTTGGACGACCAATATCGCGATAATTATAATCGCCATCACCACAGAACACAACGTAATTGGGTGGTGTAGCCCAATTTTCTTGGGCAAAATGAAGCATATTTCGTATTGCAACTGGGTCCATCAATCCACCTGAATAACGATTAAATATTTCCGAAAGCCGGATTCGCACGGCTTTCATCGGAGGAGTCTTGCGAGCAAATTTATCGACAAATGGCTCGAGGACATCCCAATATTCATCCGGTGTAATTAGGATAACATTTGCAGTGCTTGATTCTGCCCATAGGTTGGCAACATCAGCTTCTGGTGGGAAATATTCTTCAAATCTAACCGGTATTGACAAGTAATCCGCAGTACCCAACACCGCATACCGCTGAATCTCGTTTAGATTCTGTTCGATTGTCAAGCTCGATGATTTTAAGTAACGAACATCGCTATGGTTGCTTATGTTATAAACAATTGCATCTGGGATGGAAAATTCATATTGAACGGATTCGTCAATTGGAACAGATTCAAATATTACAGAACGATTTAATTCTGAATAATACTGAAAGTCCAGCCAATCAAACATGGATGTTACTCCAGCATTTGTCTGCTGAAAATTAATACTATTAAATCCTGAATTTAGTAGATTGCCATCGAGGTCAAATGATTTTATACCACCAAATTGACTGGAATGTGATCCAGGAATAAAGTTGTCAATCGCTTCGCTGTTAAAAGTAAATTCCATTTGAGGACTGGGGCTGTTAAACGATCTAGCACTTACTAACCTGCATTTCATTACAGCCATTTTGGAGTTGTCAACAGACTCTAATTTTATATTGTAATTAAATCTGGACACACCATCAAATCTGTGAGAGTACCACCTGCGACCAGCCCCTACGAAAGATGACGAGCCATAAATAAAATTATCTGGTCCATAATAAATCCTAACGGGAGCGCTACGGACGGTTGTTTCGGCGAATGGTGACTCCTCGATAGGAGACATGCGCAACCCGTTTCCACCAATGTCAATGTTCAACCAATAGAAATTATCATTGGAGTAGGGATGAACTTGATAATCCCAAAGACCTTCGTTATCATGTGTCCATCCACCAGCACCTTTACCATAAAACGATAGCCAATCTCCAGGATCAAAGCTGCCGTCACCACCATCTTCGATGTATATCGCACACTCTATAAGTCCGAGCTGTGCAGAATCATTGGGGTTTTCTGAAAGCATGCCGCCTCCATTTCCAAAAATGCGCAATTGATTAGTCCGAATTCCCCCATCTGGAATTTTGACACCTTTGCCAGAAAAATCTTCATATCGCAAGCGATACATTCCCTCGCGGTCTATGGGGAAACGATATAAATACCCCTTTGGCCAAGATGGCTCGGTAAAGCTTGCTGTGGAGGAAGCACTCCAATTTTTTACCTGATCTGGATTAATGATGACGAGTTCGCCCATTCGGTTCAATCTCGCAGGTTTTCCACCTTTTATACTATTATCTGCATTAAAGTCAACCCTGATTTTAACACTTTGGGCGAGATCCACTTGGTTTAATGACTGATTGTAGTTTGCAGGATAAATTGGAATTCGAATAACAGATACCCCACCAATAGAAGACATTATATATTCGCCAATCACCTGATTTTCTACAAATGAATTTTTAATGTTTGGGATCTCGGACTCGCTAACATGAGGGACATATAATGGAAAATGACCCGAAATAGATTTACCCGGTACTCTTTGCACTAATTTTACTTGGGGATTAGAATTTGGAGGCACAGCAACCGTAATCAACAAAACAGGAACTTCTGGCTTGCCAGAAATTTGAATAATATCACCACTGATTAATTCTATCCGTACCTTTCCATCTATCGTTGTCAGGTCAGTTGCCGGTTTGGGGATAACATCAAATGCTATACCATTCAAATCAGACGATAATACATCCGTCTGGGCAAACGCAAGGTAAGCGAAAGCAAAAATAACAGCAGTTAGAACAGTGAGTATTTTGTAATTCAATTAAATTAGCCGTATTATTAATAGGTCTATAAACAAAAAATCCGGACAAGTGCCCAGAATCGTAAAAGAGTCAAGGGTCACCCGGTTTATTACATTAAAATCCAGAAAACCCTAACAAAAAGCCTAATCAACCTCCGAATAATACAAGTTTACATTACGTAAACACAACTTATCAATTATAAAACTTAAGCTGGAAAACAAAATTATCAACCAGCAAAGTGTCAAATATAAAATACAAACCAACGATTGTCAAGCAAATAATTTATATTTACCGCCCTTTTCATATTATACGCTGTCAATCCAATTTTATAAGGGCAAATCGGTTATTTTTTCAGATCATTTGTTGTATGTTCACACAACACAATCTGCGACTCACACCCGATTCAGCGAAATAAATTGAAAAAACTTTCGGGCATACGCTGTGGTTTGCCGTCAGAATCAACCAGACAGTGCGAGGTGCTCCCTGAGCATATCAATTTCTGCTCACCGGATTCTAATTCGATTACATATTCAAACATCAAGCGAATTCTGCTCAATTTACGTGGTCTGACAGTAATACTAAGAATATCGTCAAAATGTGCCGAAGACTTGAAATTTAATTGAGCATCAACGACAACCATATATTGTCCTTCATTTTCCAATGCCGAATAAGGTTGCCATACTTGGGCTATCCAATCAGTTCTGGCAATATCAAAGTATATCAAATAATTTGCATGATAAACTACGCCCATCTGATCAGTTTCTGCATATCTTACACGAATGCTTGTCGGCTTTGCTTCCTTCATACTACCGTCACCAATTCATCGCTCGGTAATTTTGACATCTACGCATCTTTCCAGACACCCATTCCAGCATACTTATCGAGACGAGCTTCGACCAAGTCTTCCATGCTTAATTTTGATAACTCGTCAAAGGAACCTGTGATTTTTGTAGCAAGATTCTCTGCAGTCAGATCGATATCGCATTGGGCTCCCCCGAGTGGTTCCTCTATAATGGCGTCAATAATCTTAGCTTCCATCAGGTCGGGGGCTGTCACCTTCATTGCTTCCGCAGCAGTCTTTGCATGTGACGGATCGCGATATAAGATCGAAGCGCATCCCTCTGGACTGATGACTGAATATATTGAATATTGAAGCATATATACTCGGTCAGCTACTCCAAGTGCAAGAGCACCACCGGATCCTCCCTCGCCAATGACGATGGCTATTATTGGAACTTTTAATTGTGCCATTTCAAAAAGGTTTGAAGCGATTGCTTCGGCTTGACCACGTTCTTCGGCTCCTAATCCGGGATACGCTCCAGGAGTGTCAATCAGAGTCAAAACAGGGATTCCAAATTTTTCTGCGAGTTTCATTATGCGCTGAGCTTTTCTATAACCCTCTGGGTGCGGCATGGCAAAGTTTCGGTAAAGGTTGTCTTTAGTTCCTCTGCCTTTTTGATGTCCGATCAAGGCTACACGCTGATTACCTATTTTTCCAATCCCTGCTATGATGGCATTATCATCGCGAAATAACCTATCACCGTGTAGCTCTGTGAAATCAGTAAATATTCGACTCACATAATCCAAAGTGTATGGACGTTGTGGATGGCGAGCGAGCTGAACTATTTGCCAGCGACTGAGGTTGGAAAAGATTTTCATGCGCAACTTATCAGCCTTGGCAGTCAGACGCTTTATTTCGGGACTCATCCCTATCTCACCATCTCCGTCCATATCCTGGAGTTCTTTAATTTTGTGTTCCAGTTCGCGAATTGGTTTTTCAAATTCTAAGGTGAAACTCTTCATAATCCCTTTTGCATTAGTGATGTTATTTTCTTAATCGAGCTTTTAAATCCCCTCGGTGAAAGGTATTCTATAGAAAGTAAAGGCAAATTGCTATCTAAGTTGTCATTACTTTCGGGTGCAATAATTTTAAAGTCAACATTTTGTCGATTCCCAATCTCGCTGATTAATTCAAATATATGATCATAGCCAAGTTTATCATAGGCAAAAATTATCTCTTCTATGCCTTCCAATTCAATAATGCGTCCAATTTCGTTTTCGCCCCCGAGCACCGGAAGCCCACTTACCATTCCGCCTGCTGCCTGAAGGGCAGGGTCGATGAAACCTATTGGATCGTAAGGAATTGTCGAATTTGAGCGAAGATTTTCACGGACAGACTTTCCATTATTTCCAACACCCACAATCAAGGTTCGGCGACTAAGGTATCGGTTCCATGATTTGGTTTTGAACAGAAAATTCAGTGCGACTCTCCACCCAATTACATACAATCCGCCCACGATGAAGCCAAATAAAATTACAAACCGAGAATAGGCAAATTGTTGAAAAAAGTAGGTGAAGCTGCTGTTAACAAGAAATCCCAACGTCAGTCCCCACAAGAGCACCGTGGTACTTCCCCGTTTTTCCTGGTATGCCTGAACTCCATATAAAGACAATATCCAGACTGTAGTCTGTATTGTAATTGCAAGTGCTACCGGACCGTTAATACCGGGTGAGAGCCATCTTCCCCAGCCCAAATTTACCCACATATCCCAAGTTCTTACCCACCTCGCAGAAACCATTATCAGCCAGAGTCCTATCCAGTCAATACTTTGCCATGATATCCGTTTACCGAGTGCCTTTAGTCTAGAGACTGTCCATGCGATTCCTATACCGAGGTTAATTAATTGGTGACCAAACCAGGAATAGCGTTGGCGAAAGTGTTTATCGACAAACATGTGCATTGCCCCGTAAAAGGCTTGGTCGCGGTTAATACTCGAGCGCCGAGTTGACTCTCCGCGGAAGTGAACTATTTTTGTGACCGGAGCGTAATGAACTTCCCATCCTCCCAGTTTAATCCTATACGACCAGTCGATGTCCTCGCCATACATAAAGAACATCTCATCAAAGCCACCAACCTCATCGTAAACCTGCTTTCGTACTAACATGCAAGATCCCGCTAAGGAGTCAACTTGGTTAACTGTATCCTCGTCTAAGTATAGTAGGTCATATTTTCCAAATGTTGGGCTTTTAGGAAATAATGTGGACAATCCAGACACCCTACAGAATGCTACCCAAGGCGTGGGTAATCCCCGTTTTGATGTAATATCAAAACCGCCATATCGATTTAATATTTTCGGACCAATCACACCCGCTCGAGGATTGTCCCCCATATATTTCGTCATTGCCTCCAACGAATCTTCTTGCAGCAAAGTATCGGGATTCAGCACAAAAAGAAATTTTCCCTTTGCCCTACTGAGAGCCATATTGTTTGCTCTGCCAAATCCGACATTTTCTTTGTTCGCAATAAAAATAACTTCTGGAAAGAGAGGCTCTAAGTGCTCAACGGATTGGTCGCTTGAGGCATTATCAACGAGGAAGATTTCAATGGTCAGGTCGCCGCGAGAAGCATAAACGGACCTCAGGCATTGTTCGGCAAAATAACGAACATTATAATTAACAATAATGATAGAGACATCAACTTCAGCCTTCGGATCCACCGAACGACCTTGTTTTCATTGGCTTAAACAGACCTGCGAAGCCAAGCTTCCAGACTAAAATCACTGCTTCGTTGATTATATCTTTAGACATCTTTGATTTGCCAACCGTGCGATCTTCAAATGTTATTGGGATCTCTTTGATCCTGTAGCCCTCTTTCCATGTGTGCCAGCTCATTTCAATCTGAAACCCGTACCCACCAGATTTTATAGCATCCAGATTAATAGTTTCCAAGACTTCACGGCGGAAGCATTTAAATCCCCCCGTAGCGTCCATCAGCGGTAATCGAGTAATGATGCGTGTGTAAACCGAGGCAAAATAGCTTAACAGCAATCGTCGGAGAGGCCAGTTTACTACATTTACGCCGTCGATATAGCGCGATCCGATCACGAGATCGGCCTTTTTAATCGCTGATAAAAAGTTGTTTATTTCCTTTGGGTTGTGCGAAAAGTCCGCATCCATTTCAAATATATACTTATAATCTCTATTCAATGCAAACTTAAATCCAGCTATATATGCGGTTCCCAGTCCAAGCTTACCGGCTCTTTTAAGCAAGTGTAAGCGTGGCTGATCTTTGCTGAGTTTTTCCACAAACTCGCCTGTACCGTCGGGAGAATTATCGTCCACTACAAGAACGTCCACCAAATTGGATTCGGCAAGAACTTGTGGAATAATTTGACCAATATTCTCTATTTCATTATAGGTCGGAATTATCACCAACGCTATTTGTGATTCAGCACTCATTTTCACCCTGTTCTATTTGTAAGCATGAATTATCTGTATGTAATTTAATTATCTTGTTGGTGATATAGTGCTAAAGATTGTTTCAAATCATAAAATGAAATAAAAAGCTCAGCTTCGGCTTTGCTCGTATCTAATCCTGACAACAATGGTCGTTTTGCCGGTTGATTGAGCTTATCGGTGGTTATCGGTTTGATCAAATCGGTGCGCAGACCGAAAATTTTAGCGGTTTCAACAGCGAATTCAAATCGACTCAGGTGTTCTGAACCACCAATGTGGTAAATCCCACTCTTTTTTAGGCTAATTAGTCGATCAATGCCCCTTACCAAGTCATCTGCCAACGTAGTGTTTCCTCGTTGATCCGTTACGATATGCACTACTCTTTCTGATCGTAACTCATTGATTAACCAACCTACAAAGCTCGCTTTTAGCCCAATCCCGACTCCATATAGAACAATTGTTCGGATGATGACATGATCAACACCGCTACCTCTGATCAGGTTTTCGGCAGCAAGCTTTGATTTGCCATAATAGCCTATGGGATTGGGGATGTCCTCCTCAGTATATGGTCCTGAAATGCCATCAAAAACATAATCCGTCGAAATGAAAATAATCTTTGATCCGCAATAATTTGCCGCAGTTACAATATTGTCCGTAGCAAAAACATTTGCTTGCCAACATGCCTCTTTTTCCAGCTCGCACTTATCCACGTTGGTCATTGCAGCTGCATGTATTATCAGCTCGGGATTGAAACTTTTTATCAAATCAATTGTAGGTTTTCGGTCACACAAGTTAAGAGGCTTATAATGAAAGTCTATATCCTGAATTAGGGCACTATAGGTAAGATCGATCCCGAGTATCTCTTCTTGATATGCTCTATTTCGAATTAATCTCTGACCGAGCAGTCCGTTGCAACCGGTTATTAAAGTTTTCATTTACTGCTATTTAGGGATGACGCAACCATTATCGATAAATTCTGTCAGCAGTTTCTGAATATTTTCATCGCTCAGGCTGATCATGCGAGCGGAAAATACTGCTGCATTGATACAGCCGTGCTTGCCAACCGCAAAGGTTGCCACCGGAACACCTTTTGGCATTTGTACTGTGGACAGCAGTGCGTCCAACCCATCCAACATCCCGCCTTTGAGCGGAACGCCTATTACCGGTAAGTCACTTTTGGAAACACAGACACCTGCAAGATGGGCAGCCATTCCAGCGGCGCACACTATGGCAGAGTATCCCTTCGAGCGCGCAGAAGAGGCAAGCTCCGCAGTGCGGTCAGGATTTCGATGTGCGGAAGAAATTATATAATCCGCTTCAATGTTAAAGAACTCGAAATACGGACGTGAACTCTCTACCGTTTCGCGGTCGCTTTCAGAACCCATTAGAACTAATACTTTATGCATATCTTGTTAAGTTTTATCCTTGTATTAAGTTAATAACTCAATTATACATCGAGTCAACCATCTATTTCCCATGATTATGTGTAAAATATAATAAAAAATTGCACCGTGACAAACGGCAATAAGGTATTTGAGGTAGATAACGTCTGGAAATATTACAATATCGACTGTATCATATGAGCAAAAATATAGGTAACAATTTTTGGAGGAGCAAACTGCCAAAATAAATTCTGTTATTTCAAGAGAACAACATTTCTAATAGAAATTAATTTGTTCTGCTTTAGAACGATATAGTAGTTTCCTGATGGTAGTATCCGGTTGGAAAAATCCAAGTGAAATTCACCCCTGCTTTGTAAGCCGGAAAACAGCGTGAATTCCCTACCTCCTGAGAGGTTATAAATATTAACTTCAGTATATCCAGCAATAGGCAAGCTGTAGTTTATTTTCAGGCTGCTATTAAATGGGTTTGGAAATAGGACGTTTAAGCCAAAATTAACAGGTAATAAATTTTCCTCAGTGGGGACAGAAACTGTGATATCAATGATTAAGAAACCGAAATTATTAAATACGTCTTCACCCTCGATAAGATCAAGACTCAGATTTAGTTCCCAGTCATGTTCAGCATCCCAATATAAAAAAAGTAATCTTTCGCCATTATGAAAACCATCAATTTCATCAGAGTCAACATCATCACCAAAAATTGCCATACCCCACTGACCATCGTCAGTCTCATCCAATACTATTGCACCGGCGATGTATCCGCTTGGAGTAATGCAACCTAATTCTGACCCCATAGATATTTCAACACCCCTGAGAGAGCGGATTATAACGCTCATGTTTTGATCTGTGATAACCGGATCAGGAAAGTGTACTAAGTCTGCTTGCTCGGCAATTGAAAAGTGTGTACTTAGACCAACAAACAAGAAAATGTAGCATAAAGATATTTTTTTATATCTCATGTCAACATTTATTGATAATTAACATTGTAGGTTATTTCTGACCAAAAAAGTCAATCAGTCTATCCGCCACCTCAATGCCAATACGATTCTGTGCTTCAACGGTGGAAGCTCCAATATGAGGTGTCACGCTGACACGCGCATGATTGGTAAGCTTTTCATTTGGTGATGGCTCACCGATAAAAACGTCAATTCCTGCACCGGCAACTTGACCGGAATCCAGGGCAAGGAGCAGAGCTTCTTCATCGACCACGCCACCTCGGGCACAGTTGATGATATAAACTCCCTTTTTAACTTGTGCAAATTCATCTTTACCTATAACGGGAGTGTCCTTTTGGGCAGGCATGTGCATAGAGATGTAGTCAGCAGACTTCAGAACATCTTCTTTGGTGGTTAGGGTAGCATCAATACCCACGCTTTTTACATATGGATCAAAAGCGACGACTTTCATCCCGAGTGCCAATGCCTTTGTAGCGAGGGCTAATCCGATCCGTCCAATTCCCATCACTCCGAGAATTTTTCCAGCAAGCTCAACTCCCTTATATTGTTTTTTATTCCACTCGCCTTGACGCATGGTCAGGTTTGCTGGAACTATGAAGCGTGATAAAGCAAACATGTGTGCGAGTGCGAGTTCTGCAACTGATGGCGAGCTTGCTGCGGGCGTGTTCATGACCTTTACCCCTTTACTTTCGGCATAGACATGATCGATATTGTCAATCCCGACACCACCACGAACGACTGCCTTAAGGCGTGGGATGCCACTATCAATTATATCTTGTCGCACTTTGGTTGCACTCCGAACTACGAGCGCTTCAAATTCGCCGATTTTAGAGGACAGGTCAGCCTGTGGAATATTGTCTGTTATGACTTCATATCCCGCATCTCTAAGCTTTTTTATTCCTCCATCGGACAGACCGTCGTTTACTAATACCCGCATTTTAGTCCTTTTCTACTATATAATTGTTAAAAAAATTACTAACATTATGTATAACTGTACTAATAAATACCGCTATAAAAAATCAATATTTCTCTTTTTAAAGGCTTTCAGAAATGTAATTAGCGTTTTTACGTCACGCAATGAAGCTGTGTTATAAATTGATGCGCGTAAACCACCGACACTGCGATGACCTTTCAGCCCTGATAGCCTTGCGCCGACCGATTCCTGAGCAAATTTAGCTTCAAGCTCCTCGTTTGGAAGTCGGAAGCAAACGTTCATCCAACTACGGCTGCTCTTTTCAACTGGACCGCTGAAGAAGTCGCCGTTCTCATCGATGTATTCGTAAAGCAGCTCTGCCTTCTCTCGATTCCTGTCTTCCATGTCCTGCACTCCGCCCTGCTCAACAATCCATTGTAGCACTTCACCCATCAGATAAATCCCAAACGTATTGGGGGTATTGAAAAGCGAGTTCTTCTTCAAGTGAACATGATAATTCAGCATCGAAGTAGTGTCTTTGCTCATTTTTTTAAGCATGTCATCTCGGATGATCACAAGTGTAACCCCAGATGGTCCAAGATTTTTCTGTGCTCCGGCATAGACCATTGCGAATTGATTTATGTCGAGTTTGCGTGACATGATGTCACTTGACATATCACAAACCAGTGGGATGTCGCCTGTTTTCGGAAACTCGAAAAATTGTGTACCTTTGATTGTGTTATTGCTGGTGATGTGGACATACTCAGCTTTCTTGGAAAGTTTAATTTCATCCATTTTTGGCAAACGCATGTATTTATCAATGCTGCCATCGAAGACCAGATTTACCTTTCCAAATAGCTTGGTTTCCTTGATAGCAGCAGTTGACCACGAGCCTGTATCGAGATAATCAGCTGATTTGCTCTTCGTCAGAATATTCATAGGGAGCATAGCAAATTGGAGGCTGGCTCCACCCTGAAGGAAAAGGACGTGGTAATCATCACTCAAATCTAGAAGTTGTTTCACGAGGGATATGGTTCGATTATGGATGTCGTCGAAAATTTTTGAGCGGTGCGACATTTCCATAACTGCCATACCATAGCCTTCGTAATTGAACCACTTATCATAAACTCTCTGTAACACGTTAAGTGGAATGGCGGACGGACCGGCATTGAAGTTAGTAATACGTTTTAGTTCCAAAGGTATCCTCCTGTGCTATCGCAGATTAATTCCAAAATAAATAAAATTACCACAGAATCCAATATGGTGATAGTATTGGTTGTTTTCAATGATTGGGGTGGGTTTTGGTGGCGATAACGTGAAATTTCCCTATGGAGCCAATTTCATCATAATATCAAGCAACTTCCGACAGCAGGCTGTTATCTTTCACCGTAATTGCCATTTGGTCCCAAGTTGTTCCGTCTAATATGCGACCGCTTACCTTTTTATTCTTGCCTCCCCATTGCTTGAAGAAGAAGGGCACGTTTTCGGCAATGCGGCAATGCATTGATCACGAATGGCTATCGCCCATTCAGATTTCATGGGTCTGGATTTTGGACCCGACTCACCACCAACGATTACCCAATGTATTCCCTGTAGTGGTATGTTATCTATTTGTCCAAGTAGGGGCTATATAAAAACATCCCCCCCACCAAGTAAAAAAAAGCAGGGGGGCAATTTACTATAATTCTGCTAAAACGGCTGGTCAATCACTGGTGTGATTACGTGCGAGCAGCGACGTAACCCCGGGTGGAGGAACTTGTTAACTGCTTCCATATTGTCTGCTTCGACCACGTAATGTAATTTATGCTCTGAAAAAGCTCCGTACACCTTTACCAACGCTAATCCCTTTACATCAGGATTAAAAAGTGTTTTGAAACCACCGTCATCGCGTGGACAACTTTCTGGAACATGGACTTGTGTTATGTGAAATAGCATATTTTTCTCTATTTGTCATTTTTTGTAATCAAAAGAATAATTAGCAATTAATTTTTCAATTGAAACCTTGAATCAATTAATAATACGCTGGAAAATAGAACCAAATTGAAGACTCGATTAATAAGCAGATGGTCATTCAATAAAAAAGGGTAGCACCTCGCATGAGGCACTGCCCTTAATCTTAAACTGTTAGCAAACTTTTACGTCAATCAAATCAACCCGTCAAGTAACCTCAAATGCGTGAAGTCCGCCAAAGAAATAATTCCCGAAAAAACTGACGAATATCATCATCATCCCCAGTAGAATTATCACCGCTGCGCCCTCACCCTTCCAGCCTTTGTAAAGACGTGCATGAAGAAACACCGTATAAAATAACCAGATTATCAACGCTCCTACTTCCTTGGGATCCCAGCTCCACCAAGTACCCCACGCCTGCTCAGCCCATATCGCACCAGCGAACAATGCTCCGACAGAATATAGTGGGTAACCGATTGCTACGGCTCCAAATGAAACTTCTTCGAGTATAGGACGCGACAGGTTTATTTTTCCCATCCAACCGCCGTTTAACAAGACTATTAGGTAATAAGCTAACGGTATGGTTACCCAGGAAACTACGATGGTCGCACCAAAGAATTCAAATATTTTGAAGTAACTTGAAGGTGTGATTGCCATCCAACCACCTTTGATCAAATAACCGCATACTAATGCGGCGGCTAACATTCCAGTTACCAATGTCGCGAAAAATTGCGCACCAAAACCTAATTCACTTTTGTCAGTGAAGCGGCGTTTATAGAAATATGGCCAGGCGAAAGCTGCGAGGAAATGACCTAACCCAAGACCGATAGCCATCTTGCCCATCAGAATCGGGGAATTTGCTCCACCGATAAAAAATGTCGTAACAGGCTTTCCCCCAAATCCCATCGCCTTTGCCTCAGCGAGACTGCCAATTGCCATTGGAATCCAACCGATTAGATTTAGTATCGCACTAATTGCAATCGGAACAATTATCCACATCCCGATGAACATCATCCAGATTTTTCGGTGAATAATATTCGAATTTTCCGGTTCTGAGTGTGGTTTCGTGACCAGAAACATCCAGGCTGCAGCAGATGCCACCATAAATGCTCCAGAACTAATTGCACCCATAGTAACATGAACCTTTAACCAGCCTGATTGAAGGGCTGGTACAAGTTGGCGGTTTATGTCTGTTGGTAACAAGCTTGCCGTAACAAGCAGCATTATCGTTACCGGAGAAATGATAATCCCAATCCTTGGGTTTTTGTACCTGATCACAAAGTACAATAATCCGATGACCGACATCCAAGCCATAAGCCCCATAAATTCATACATACTGGCGAGAGGGTAATGCCCCTGAGATATCCAGCGTAATGCAAATGCAACTGTATGAGGAATGAGACCGAGAAACATTAGAAATGTACCAATCTTCCCAAGTACCTCTTTTTTTAACCCTATATAAAACACAAAGCTGAAAAAGCCCAGTAAATATGACATAAATGCTATGTTAAAGTATAATGCATCTGGTCGGGTCATTACGATCCTCCTCCTGGGATTTTAAATCCTTTATATTCTAACAAGGTAAACACGAGATCTTTGCTGTCACTTTTTGTCATTTGGTGTGCAGAGCCTTCTTCACCAAAAAATGGCATATTTTTGAACGCCCATTGATAAAAAAGCAAACTATCATTTGCCAGCACATGAACTTTTATGGCAGGATTAACTTCACCAAAAGAGATATTTATTGGACCACCATCATAATTCCAATGTGAGTGAAACTCCTTTACCGATAATTGATACGGTGCATCAGCAAGAGCTTTTACTTCTCCAACTTTTAGGGTTATTGAATTCAATAGCTCTCCCTTTGTTGTTTTAACAGCCAATGTTACTTCCGTTACGGTAGGTAGTAAACTTGTCGGCGGATGATTATGCTTTTCCTGTTTAGCCATTTGTGGTGCCTTACGTGGCTGAATAGGATCAGATTTAAAATTTCCAGAAAAAATGAATCCGCCTATTGCGAGTAATAATAATGCAATAAACACAATTTGTTTAGTTTTCAAATTATCTCCGTTAAGCCGTCTGAGAATTAATTGCCAGACGGATTTGATCTATTAGTGATTTAAATTCTATTTCAAACAAGGATGCATTCCGCGCTGCCCTGCCCCCTATCAATAGTTGCACCATTTCGCCCTGTGGTGAAACCATTGCAGATATATCACGTGGAATAACATATAAACTTAATATTACGCCTATTGAAAAGAAAGCGATCCCCATCCAAATCAATGGTGAACCAGAATCTTTCCTAACTTCCAATATAGTTGTCCACCTCCCCTGATCGTCGGTTCGGGAGTCGTTAAAACTGGATTGGTAAAACCTATATCCGCGGTGTCTAAGTGGATAATTGACCTCAACTCTTTTAGTGTATAAATCCACTCCATTTTCGATGATTGTCAGTGTCGCTATATAATCAGAAATATTTGACTGATCAATACGGCTGCCACCCATTTTAAGATCAATGCGATTCGTCATTCTCACACCATCCACTGCTTTCAAAAATTCGTTGTTCGGACGGTAAACCTCTATATCAAATGTCCCGTCAAGATTCTCAGTTAATATTCTTCCAAGTTTATTTTTGTCAATTTCAACCAGATGACCCATTGCCAAAGGAAAGTATTCTATTTGAAAATCTTCTACTCGAACATTAAAGCCCCATTTAGATTCGTCTTGTGCGAGTAATTCACCCGGCAATCCAGCTGCCTGTACACGGTATTCACCACGTGCAATCAGCGCACCGCCCATGACGAGGAAAATAAATCCAAGATGTAAGCAATATGAACCACCTTTGGCTATTTGGTATTTTGATCCATCAATCAGGGTTGACTCGCCAGATTCTTTAGTTCGTACCTTATATCCATTTTTTTTCAAGACAGTTAGGACATGTGATATAGTATCAATTCCACCAGTTAATTTATCGTTTGACTTCATTTTATCATAAGAGGTGGCATCTGACCTGAATTTTGTCTTGAATACTTTTTTATATGTCCCCGGCGTCCGATCAATTATGCAAATTGCCAACGATACAATTAGGAACCCAAACAAAGTATAGAACCACCATGATCTATAAGGGCTGTTCATCTGAAACATGGTTAATAAAGTAGCACGTGGTTCACCGTATTCTTGGTGAAACTGCTGATAAACTTCTGAGGTTGTGCCATTTGTTGATATAATGAATTCGTTTGCGAACAAGTTGAAAATCGATGCTGCTGTGATTATTATCAGTATAATAATTGCAAACCGCATTGATTTCAAATTGTTCCAAGCATCGTCCAGTATCTTGTCGAATTTGCTTTTTGATTTTTCTTGAATTATTTTATTATTCATATATATTTATAGTAACTTTATTTCTATTGTTGTTTCGATATTTTACGAATGCTACCAAAACTGATTGCAAATATAGCAAAATATCTGCCGGTAATTTCATAGTTTATATATTAAACGACGTAAACATGAATATTATTAGATTTTAACCATTACAAATATCGATTGATATAAATAGCCTGTCTAGATAGCCGTATTTGACGAATGGTGGGGAAAAATTAATCATGCGGTGCCAGAAAAATAGCCCAGTTTTTTTTAAGCACAGTTTGCGATAACAAAGCCGTCCTTAGTGACGGCTTTGTTTTTTACTATATTGAGCGTGAGGGTAGCTCACACATCGCTATATATACCCAGACAGTGCGAGAGCGTCAAATCCTCTTTCCTCCCTTCTATAGATGGGGAAAAAAAGGGGGGTTGGTTAACTTACACAATAAGATTTTATTTTATTAAATGTTTTATGGATTGCGCCCCCCCCCTTAGTCCCCCCCTGCAATAGCAGGGTGGGAAAGAATAAGGATGGAAACCTAAAAAACAAAAATGATTTGACAAATATTAACAATAGCCCCCCTGAATTTTTTGCAAAGAACGGGAGGAAGAATAGGCAAAAACGAGCGGTTATCCTGCTAAGTGGCGGGATAGACTCCAGCACTTGCCTTGCCATTGCGCGCGAGCGTGGATTCGAGCTATATGCTTTGACTGTGGACTACAATCAACGGCATCGGGTGGAACTCGAAGCAGCAAAGAGAATTGCAAAGACATTCAATGTAGCTCGCCACGAGGTCATCGAATTAAATCTACGTCAGTTTGGGGGTTCGGCTTTGACGGCTGATATTGATGTTCCCAAGAATGTTGACCAGAGTGACATCGGCGATGAAATCCCGATCACCTATGTACCTTCGAGGAATATTATCATGCTGACACTTGCGGTAAGCTGGGCGGAAACGGTCGGCGCACAACACATTTTCATCGGCGTGAACGCTGTCGATTACTCCGGTTATCCCGACTGCCGACCAGAATTCATCACAGCATTTCAATTGGCAGTAAACCGTGGAACCAAAGCGGGCGTAGAAGGCTATGGCTTTAACATTGAAGCTCCCCTCATCAAACTGAACAAAGCAGAAATCATTAGGCTTGGAATTGATCTTGGCGTGGATTTTAGCCTGACACATAGTTGCTATGATCCGGTTGTTGGACGGACTGCTTGTGGGCAGTGCGAGAGTTGTTTGCTCCGACGTAAGGGATTTAGTGATGCTGGGTTGGTTGATCCGATTCGGTAAGCACAGTGCGACTCACTCATTTCATCAAAACAACCTGTCGCACCTGCACCTTGCGGGAGGTTTCCATACGTACGCAATATGCACCAGAGGGGAGACCCTCGGGCTGCCAGGTCATTTTGTAGTAACCGGCGGAGCGAGTTCCCTCAGACAGAACTGCGATCTCTTTTCCGTTTAGGTCGTGGATGGAAAGCTTCAGCATGTCCGTGCCAGTTAGTGAAAAGGCGAAATTTGTGGCTGAATTGAATGGATTGGGATATGGTGCATCGAGGGACAATTCAGAGGGATATGAGAGATCAACCAGCCTGGGAACTGAAACCGGATCAGCCTCTGTTTCCGCAAGGAAGTACTGGCGTCCATCATGGGTATAACTCCTGCCAATTAGCATATAACCACCATTATCAGATAGTAATAATTTGTAGCATTCAGTCGCCGTTTCGCCGTCGTCGCCAATATAAAAAGTTGACATCCAAAGCTCTTCACCATCGCTATCAGTTCTTACTAAATAACCAGCATGAAAAACTCCAAAGTTATTGGTTGTACCAACGATAAGAAAGCCGTCATCTGCCAAAGTAATTACATCAAAGCAACGTTCATATTCATTGCCACCATACACTTGCGTCCGCATCTCCTCGCCCTCTGGATCAATACGAGTCAAAGCCATCCCCCCCTGAGGTTCCTTGCCACCTGGGTTTGGAATATAACCAGCGATGGCACAGCCACCATCGGATGTTTCGGTGATAGCAGTCCCTACTTCATATGATTCCGTGCCATATGAACCAGACCACAGCTCCTCGCCCTCGGAATCTGTCCTCACAATATAGTATTGACGGGAATTTCCAAAGGATGAACTTGAGCCACCACAGAGAAAGCCACCATCATTGGTGGGCACTACATCGTTAAAACTTTCTCCATATTCTCCACCATAAACATGTTCCCAGATGATTTCACCGTCGCCATCTAATTTAACCAAATAAGCGTCATATGATCCATTTTCTGCCAATTCACCTGAATCCCCACCGACGACTAAATTGGAATCTGTTGATTGTGTGCTACAGTTAAATATGGAGGCATTTCCACCATAATACCGAGTCCATAACGAATCACCATCAGCACTCAGTTTCGCAACTGCTGCAGAATGAGGATCTCGCGCCCATTTACCAACGAGATAATAGCTTTCGTTTATCGCACAGGCTGAGTAGCATTTTTCGCGGTAATTCTCGGAACGAATATATCCATCCCACTCCATATTCCCTTCGGAATCGGTTTTTACACCCCTGAAACTGTTTCCAGAATATCCTCCTACGAAATAACCACCATCTGAAGTGCGGACTCCATCCTGGCAATACCCACCACCATATAACCTACTCCAGAGCGTGTCCGGTTGAGCATTAATATTGTTTGTTGGAAAGAACCAACTTGGATGTGATAGTAATACACACCAGTTGATTGCATATCTGCATTCCAGACTGCGCTGAAACTTCCTGCTTCAACCAGTCCGTCAACCAATGTTTCTACCAGGCGACCCGAAAGGTCAAATACCTGCAAGCTGACCTGTTGTTGTTCAGTCAAACTAAAGGCAATTGTGGTAGTTGAATTAAATGGATTCGGAAAAGCTTCCGAAAGGTTCAACATAGATGGTACTTCAGCCGTATTGAGATCCTGTCCACGATCATAAGCGCGTACAGCGTTACCAACTTTTACACACAATGAATTTGCCTGTCCTCGATTTAGAATTCCATCGTCCTTGAGGCCATCGACATACTCACATAATTCACCAGCAAGCTCTATAGGGTCTTTTTCGATTTCGATGAAGTCCCACTCAACAATAAATCCGCCTAATTGGACGGTTATCAGATGGTCGTTCTAACCACCCTGATTATTCCAAAAGTGAATAATTTGCTCATTGCCTGCGCCATTGTCGTTCGGTTCGTTAGCACCCCAGTTGGTGTAATCCCAAGCTTCACCAGTAACTCAAGCCCAGTCACCTGCGGGCTCGTTATCACGATTTGTCTGATATCCGCCTAAGAAGTATAAGTTGGCGATCTCATCAGTAAAATTAGCGACAATAAAATCGTTTTCTTCTTGCGAAGTAACTGTCAGTAAATGAGCGTAATAGTAATTGCCATCGGAGTCGTAGTAACTCATGTCATTGGCAAGATCATTCGCTTCTGGCCAAGTTAGGCCACCTTCCACTGCAAAGTAGTAATGGTCGTTACCATCCCACTGCACAGCGAGTTCGTCAATTGGTGCATATTCATTAGTAAAGTGCCATGAACGGATGTCATGATTACCATAGGCGCCACCGGTTGCAACAGTGAAACCGACATAGGCTTCATCCTGTCCGAGGTAGCTTGGTAAGTCAACACTGCTGGAGATCGCTGCACTTGCTGGTCTTTCATCGTTTTGTGAAATACGAACTTCCAGTACTTCGTTGTCACCATCGTAATCAATCCAGGCATGCCAGACATTACCGTCGTTCATGCGTGTTGCGACGTTGTATGTTTCGACAGAATTTACATTACCATCGAAATCAATACCAATGTGATTACCGTTATTACCATCTCCGCCGCCATTGTTCCATGTATCAAACTCGATACCTACACTATTGTCAATGCCATCGTATCCAATTCCGCCACCGGAATTACCGAACTCATTTGATGCGGTTTGGACAACAAATACAAGACCATCAGCACCAGGACCGTCATTGTCACTACTGCCACCATTTCCAGTTATCTGAAATGTGAAATAGGTGCTAAAAGACGCTCCGTCTTGCAACGAAATCGACTCTGTTAAAAATGCGCCACCAGCCTGACTGTTATTAGCTGTAGTTAAACACATGACATCTTGACCACCAACTTCTATAGGGTTTCCATAATCCGCAGTGCTTCCACTTAGGGTTAAATGGGAAATGTCAGAGAAGTCAGCCAAGTTTACCGTTACGCGATCTTCGCCCTGAGCAAATGCTGTCGTGCAGAATGAGATAGCTAAAACGAATGTTAAAAATAGTTTAAATGGTTTTAATGTTACCACTTAATACCTCCAAAAAATTATTATTAAATTATTAATCATCTTCAATTTGTTCCTTATAATTAATTCATTGATAGATTTTCGTCAACATATTGCATATATGGAGTATATAATCGGGATATTAAGGGTCTGTTTTAATAGATTTGAGTTTAAAAATCTGTGACACAAATCACTTATCTCAGTATGCAGAGTTTAATTATCTATTTAAGGTTAAAAGAAGCACTGCTTTAATAATTTTGATAGTGCGGACAATAATATTTATCATTACCATATATTATTGCCTACTTTTATTTGAGCATTCTGTTAGCAAACATAGCAATCACCCTAATTATCAGTTGTCAATCAAATAGTATTAAACTAATTTAGTTCTTAACAGTTCAGAAAGCAACATATGCGAAATTCTGATAACATGTATAATTCTAAGGACAGCCTGTGGGCAAATTAACAATAATACCGACCCCTCTCGGCAACATGGACGATATAACGTTGCGTGCGTTGAAGGCACTGAGGGAGGTGGATGCCATCGCCTGCGAAGATACGCGCCAAACGCGCAAGATCTTTGCCCGGCATGACCTGTCCGCACCAGAAAAGTGGCTCAGCTATCACGAGCATAATGAAGCGTCTGCTGGCAAGAAAATCCTGTCTCTGCTGAGCGATGGGTACAGAGTTGGACTGTGCTCCGATGCAGGCTTCCCCTGCATGAGCGATCCGGGCTACAAGCTTGTAGTCGCAGCCCTCGATGAGGGTCATGAAATCGAAACACTTCCTGGAGCATATGCCGGAGTCACCGCGCTCGTAGCATCCGGCATTCCGACATCAAGCTACACTTTCAAAGGCTTCCCACCACGCAAGGACGGACAACGCGCGACCTTTCTGCACATGGAGAGCGAATTGCCACACACACTCATTTTCTACGAATCACCACATCGGGTGTCAAAATTCTTGAAGGTAGCTCTGGAGGTTCTCGGCAATCGAAATTGCGCAGTATGCATCGAGCTGACCAAGAAATTTGAACGGATTATACGTGGCAATATTGAGCATGTTCTTGGTGAACTCGGTGAAAAAAAACTCCGTGGTGAAGTTACTATTGTCATCGAAGGAGCGACACGCAGATATAAACAAGAAAACTCAGGTAAAGGTTCTGAATTATAGTAGTCTTATTATTGTAATAATCAGTATATTTAGGGTGGATTGAGCAAGTAGCCCCGACCTTTATCAGCTGTGCTGGAATTGCATAATAAATAAAAATAATCATTCCCAACTCGATTGGGACTGGGACAGGACAAGCCTGTGCAGTCAATCCATAAAATGTTTACAATTGTTAGATTCCCGTTTTCACGGGAATGAGGAATCGAAAGAAAGACCCCTGACCGTAAAGGTCAGGGCTACAAAAACGGAGAACATCATGTCAGTTGTACTGAACGGAGATAAACTAACGCTCGAGAGCGTTGTCAAGATTGCATCGCATCACGAACCGGTATCCGTCCACGCCGATGCCTGGGCGAGGATAGATAAGTGCCGCGCATTCCTGCAAACCAATATCGACGCAGGAACCATCATGTACGGCGTGAACACCGGAATCGGTGAACTGGCAGAGGTTGTCTTGACTGGCGAGCAAGCGAAAGAATTTCAGAAATACCTGATCTACAGTCACGCCGCAGGCGTTGGCGAACCGATGGACGAGGAAACAGTCCGTGCGGCGATGGTCTCTCGCATCAACGTGCATTGCCACGGCAACTCTGGCATGCGCCCGGTTGTGACGCAAACTATGGTCGATATGCTGAACAAAGGCGTTACGCCGGTGATGTGCAAGCGTGGCTCAGTGAGTGCTTGCGGTGATCTTGCTCCAATGTCGCAGGTGGCTCTGGCTCTGATCGGCGAGGGGGATGCTTTTTACAAAGGCGAACGAATGTCAGCCACCGATGCGATGAACGTTGCGGGAATACCCATAATCGAGTTCAAAGAGCGTGACGGCTTGGCAGTGATAAACGGCTCGAATGTGATAGCCGGTTGGGGTGCGGTGATGCTGCACGAGGCAATGCAGTGGATTAAGACTCAAAACATTGCGGCGGGGATGACTTTTGAAGCACTGAACGCCAACATGAAGGCTTTTGACCACCGACTCCATGCCAAGCGTGGCTATCCGGGGGCGATGACCACTGCCGAAAATCTATTGCGATTAACAGAGGGATCGGAGATTCTGGCTCGTGGTGGGAAAAAGGTGCAGGACGCATACAGCATCCGCTCAACTCCACAGGTTGTGGGTGCAGCGATTGAGACTTTGGCGAACGCTCGGACGACCATCGAGATAGAGCTGAACGGCGTGGGCGACAACCCTATTTTCCTGCCGGACGACGAGGACGTGCTGTCGGGAGCAAACTTTCAGGGCACACCGATAGCGTTCGCGTTGGACTTTATGGCGATTGCGACTACGACGGTGGGGGCACTGTCCGAGCGGCGATTGAACCGGATGTTGAACGTGAACCTAAGCGTTGGTTTGCCGGCATATTTGACGGATAAGGCGGGGATGTTTTCGGGACTGATGTTGTCGCAATATACTGCGGGGCAGATGGTGAACGAGAATCGTGTGTTGTGCCATCCGGCATCAACGGGCTCGATTCCGGCGGCGGCGGATCAGGAGGATTTCGTGTCGATGGGGATGACGGCGGCGCTCAAGCTACGGCAGATCATCGACAACAATTACGCGATCCTGGGCATAGAGATGATCGCGGCAGCACAAGCGATAGACTTCCGCGAAGGCAAGGCTGGCAAAGGCACTCAGGTGGCACACGACGTTATCCGCAAACACGTGAAACACCTCGACGAGGATCGTCCGTTGTTTGATGATCATAATCAAATGGCGAAGGTTTTGCGGGAGGGGGAGTTATTGAATGCTGTGGAAGGGGTTGTTGGGGGGTTGTAGTACGTATATTGGGTACAGAGCGAAAATGGTAATCCATTGATAATATTGCTAGTACCTTGACATTTGATGATTGTTGTTGTTTATTATTACAAGCACATAGGGGTATAGTCTCAGAATTGTAGACTATAATGTATTAACGAGTAAATTGAATCGGCAATGTATGAAGAATTATAAGATAGTCATTGAAAAGTACTCTGATGGATATGTGGGGTATCCGCTTGGTCTTAGAGGTGTAATCGTTGGTCAGGGTGACAGCTATGATGAAGCCCTTCAGGACACAAAGTCCGCTGTAAAGTTCCACATTGATACTTTTGGCGATGATGTACTAAAAGTTGATCAACCCGTGTTGCAAGCATATATTGCCGATGCCAATTTAGACACTTAATTTGAAGTTTCCAGTTGACGCACCCAAAAAGAAAGTTATTAAAGCTTTTGAAAGATTGGGATTCGAGATTGTCAGGGAAGCGGAGCATATAGCAATGAAGAGAATTGAAAGTGACAAATCTGTAACTCCACTGACAATGCCCAATCATCCCAAGATAAAGTCTTCAACCCTCCGAACGATTTGTACTCAATCTGGTATCTCTCGTAATGAATTCTTGAGTGAGTATTAGGGTGAGCCTCAAACAGTCTAATATGCTTTAATTATGGAGATTACAATTGACAGCGAATATATTTTAGAGAGTATCGGGCCAAGATTTATAATTCATAGAATGTATACTTTACCTAGTTATGAAGATGGCAAGGTTCAAGACCCCAGTGGTGAATCAGGCTTCTACAAAGGTATGACCCTTATTTGCTACCCTGGATTACAATGGAGCCCAGGTAGAACAATTGACCTTCCCTTTGGTGGAACGGAATTGGGTGATTCATTTATTGAGATACCTGATGAGGTTCCTGAACATATAGTTTTGTCAGGGTTCAATAAATTAGCAACGTTAATTTTAAACAGTCGTGATATGGACAATGAAGAAATTAAGATTGAATTGGTATTCAATACTAATAATCGACTAGGTCATTTTAGATTTCCGAAATTCTATGCAAAAAGTACTAATGATGTATTAAGGAGATTGTGGATCATATCGAACGCATACCTTGACAATTTATGTTTTAAGACTCAATACCTACTTGATATATATCAAGTAGGTATTGAGCATAGTAAAATCGATTATCTTTCCGCTTCGATTGTATATCGACCAATTTCTAATGAGCCATTTAAATTAAATGAGATTAAAGGCGTAACGACTATTGGAGACAATAGACTTGCTTGGCTTTATCGAGATGGGATTAATTCTACAAGTTTACCATATAAACTATTATGTTTTTGCAGAGTAATAGATGCAATCCTTATGAAACGTAAGAAGGAGAAAAATATTTCTTTTCATGGAGATGAAATTTTCAAATTGGATTTTGAAGTCGGATACTCGTATAGGAAGCGATTTGAAAGTTTCGATAATAAAAAATTCAAGAAACTATATTTTAAAGAATCGAAACCAAAAAGAAACGAAGTTGCACATTCCTTTTTGGATAATAGTCCAGATATTTTAAATCCATTTGATTTAAAATACTTAGAAGAATTGTCAGTGTATGTTACAGTTTCAAGATATATAGCACATAACATGATTGTACGCGATAACGATCTTAAAATTCCGAATTCAAACCATAACAAAAAATGCTAACAAAAAACGACCTAATAGAGTCCTTCCTAAACGAAGGACGAATTTGCATTCACCTGTTCGAGCGCATCCCTGAAGGTGGGTTGGACTATCGTCCGACGCCCGGGCAACGTAGTACGCTCGAATTGCTGCGCTACCTCACATTCCACGTGACTACCTCGACTTATTCCATGATCACAGGGAACTGGGATAATTATAGACTTCTCATGGATGAAGCTCATAAAATGGAAGCCGTAGACTTTCCTAAAGCTATGGGAAAACAGATGTAAGAGATAAAAACTATTCTCTAAGCCGTCCCGGAAGAAGAGTTTATGACCAAGGAGGCAAAGGTGTGGGGCGAAACCTTTAAGCTCGGTAGAGCCCTGCTCGAAATGCCTTATCGCTGTATTGTGGCGTATCGCATGCAACTGTTCCTCTATGCCAAGCAAGCTGGTAACGATAAGATAGGCACTGCGAACAATTGGAACGGTGTCGATTGGAAACCGAAAGAGACTAAGGAGACTGAAGAGTAATCAGTTAGTTATCCGATAGCTTACTCGCTTAGGAAAATATTCTTGTGAGTAGGTATCGACCTGTCCTTTCCAAATAGACATTGTACTAAGAATCCACCCAAAACCACCCCACCAAACTTAACCATTGCACACATACATCCAAATCAATATATTAAGAGTGTTAAACACTTGGATTAAATGGAATAAACAAATGATAAGCAAAATTTCACTTGAATACTAGAAAGATGAAAATTGGTTCGTGGGTCGATTAAAAGGCATTCCAGGTGTATTCAGCCAAGGCGAAACACTTGATGAATTAATTGAAAATATTAAAGATGCACATAATATGATGATTGAGTCAGAGGATCCATTGCCTACAAAGGCAGTGCCTAGTTATATCGAGATTGAACTGCCTGTATGAAGCGGCATGAGCTGCTAAAAAAAATGCACGAATAGGGATGTAGATTATTACGCCATATTAAACGACACGATATTTATCATGTCCCCGCTACCGGAAAGAAGGCGCCAGTTCCAAGACATAATGAGATTCCGAACAGTCTATGCAGATTGATTATTAGTCAATTGGGATTGGATTGATATAATACCCTCAACTGAATATACCCTGACTCAACCCACCAAACTTAACCATTGCACACATACGTACAAACCAATATATTTACAGCCGTATCAAACTAAGATCAAAGCCGGATTTTCCTCGGTTACAATTACAATTTAGACGGATTAATCAGATGAGTAAAAGTGCTTCAGTGTACAGATTAACTTCACAAATTATAGTTTCCATCTTCTTGTTGGCGACATTTATTGGTTGTGGGCAGAAGTTTCAATTGACCCCGCTACAAACGCCCGATCCTCCAGTATCTGGCGAAAACGGCATGGTCGTCGCAGCCCATCCACTCGCAGCCGAAACCGGCTTGCAGGTATTAAAAGATGGCGGTAATGCTGTCGATGCCACTCTCGCCACGCTGTTTATGCTGAACGTAGTCGAACCCCACGCCTCAGGTCTCGGAGGAGGTGGCTTTGCCGTGGTCAGGATGGCTGACGGCGATGCGAAGGTTATTACCTATCGGGAAAAAGCCCCTAAAGAAGTTGATACTGACTTTTACTTTGATCCCATTGACACGAACCATGTTCGCAAAAATCAAGGCGGAACTGCAATCGCCGTTCCCGGTGCTGCCGCGGGTTGGGCGGAACTCTACGAAACATGGGCGACCAAGCCATTGGCAGAACTCGCCGCACCCGCAATCAAAGCTGCGGAAAATGGGTTCCCAATTGATGCGACTCTCGCCAAGCAGATTCAGAATAATTTTGAAAAAATTTCAGGTGACAGCTTGCTTACTGCAATATTCTTAAGCGACGAGCTACCACTTCAGGAAGGCGACACCCTCCGTCAACCTGATCTCGCGAAGACTTTTCGGCAACTGGTGGATAAAAATCTACGTTCATTCTATCGTGGATTTATTGCCGAAGCAGTCGTTCAGGCATCAACCTCTGCTGGCGGGTTCATGGCTCTTTCTGATCTAGAGTTCTACCGTGCAGAAAAATCTGATCCTGTAATGACTGATTTTGAAGGGTCATTGGCTGGTTACACAGCCTTGACCGTACCACCACCAAGTAGTGGTGGTTCGGCTCTGATTGAGGCATTGAATCTATTCGATCTTACAGACGCCACCGATCACCCGGCTCTTTCGGCTGATGCAATACACATGATGGCGCAGTGTCTGCAACAAGCTTACGCCGATGCAAAAGCTACAGTTGAAGATCCATTGGCGGCAAACCATGACTGGCAGGAGCTTTCCACCTCAGCATTCGCAAGGATGGCAGCTGAGGGGATTTCACTTGACGCCAAGGCAGGAAAAAGGACAGCCGCTCGCGGTCCAAGCCTGAACGATCATGGCAACACTTCTCATCTCGTAGTGGTTGACAAAGCTGGCAATGCAGTCTCGCTGACTCAGTCAATCAACTGGTTTTTTGGTTCGGGAAAAATTGCTCCCGGTACTGGTATTTTAATGAACAACCAGATGGCAGATTTCAGCTTACCTCCCGACAGTATAAACATCCTTGCCGGTGGAATGAGACCTCGCTCAAATATGGCACCGCTGATTCTATTGAAAGACGGCAACCCGGTATTGATTGTCGGCACTCCGGGTGGTGTGAGGATAGTCGCAGCAATGGCACAGATTGTGGCGAATGTAATCAGCTATGATATGGATATTTCAGCAGCAATTGATTATCCCCGCTTCTTTGCCAATGGGGAACACCTCGTATTGGAAAATCGGTTCAGCAAAGATGTGTTGAAGAAACTGAAAAAGAAGAAATATATTTTACATTTGGCATCGACTCCATATCATGTCTATTTTGGCGGGGCACACGGAATTACCATTGATCAGAAAATTGGCATGATCTATGGAGCAGCGGATAAACGCCGCGGCGGTGCGGCACGTGGCTATTGATTATTAGTTGGGTGGGGTAGGCGTCCCTGCCTGCCATTTTAGAAATGAGACTTTATATTGCAAAGGCGGACAGGAACGCCCGCCCCACCCGAACAGCAAGTAATTGTGCCCCCAGTGGTCAGAGATAATAATTAATGAGAAATTCATCCTAAATGGTAAACACGGACATATTGAGCTTTGGCTGGGTGATATTTGCGGTTATGGTGGGAGTGTTCCTGTTTGCCGCATTTTATAAACGCCAACCGATAGGCATCTCGCTCCTGTTCGGGGCAATAGCCGGCTCGATAGTAAGCCAGAATGGATTGCCCGTCCGCCACTTGGTGGAGGGTATATTTACCTATTTCGACCCCATCCTGATTATTTTTACAGCCATGCTTTTTATGAAGGTAATCGATGCAAACGGGGCTCTGAAGTCGCTCGCTGGGCTCATAGTTCAAAAATTTAGCAAACGTCCTATTCTGTTCGTATTGATTATTACACTGTTCATTATGTTCCCTGCAATGTTGACCGGCATTACCACGACATCAGTATTGACCACAGGTGCCTTGATGGCTCCGGTGATGATTGCGCTGGGGATTCCGGTGATCAACACTGCAGCTATGGTGGCACTGGTTTCACTGATGGGAATGGTCGCACCTCCGATAAATCTTCTGGTGATGCTTATTGGTCAGGGTGTTGATATGCCCTATATCGGCTTCGAGGGTCCACTTGCGGCAATGGCGTTTCCGCTGGCGATAATTACATCATTTGCCTTGTCCTACAAATACATCAAAAATGCAGACTATGATAAGGCACTGAAATTTATATCTAAGGGCAGTTCAGCGGTTCCCTCGTTCAAACTCTTCTTACCACTGATAGTTGTTTTCGTGTTAATGATTTCTGTCAGACTTTTTAACCGGGTCATGCCTGATATCGGAGCCCCGCTTATTTTTGTCATCGGTGCGATAATTGGCATTTTTACGGGCTCGAAAATCAGCATACATAAAGTAGCCTACCGCTCACTAATCACTGGATTGCCGGTTATTGGACTGCTCGCGGGGATTGGTGCGTTCTTGCAAATTATGACTCTTACCGGAGTTCGTGGCTTGCTCGTAGTGACTGTATTGAGCCTGCCTGTTGTGCTGACATATATCGGGCTGTTGATAAGTTTGCCTGTGTTTGGGGGAGTATCTGCCTTTGCTTCGGCGATGGTGTTTGGAATACCATTTTTGCTGTCTTTACTCGGGAATAATGAAATAGTTATCTGCTCTGGGATAGCTATGCTCGCAGCACTTGGTGACGTGCTGCCTCCGAGCGCAATCGAAGCACGATTTGGGGCTCAGATTGTGGGTGAGAAAAGCTTTATGAAAGTGGTTATCAAATGCCTTCCCTTTACCGCACTGTTCGCACTGGTGGGGCTGGCGGTGATCTACTTTTCTAATGCCCTGTCATTTTTAACGCCTTAGTTTGTGGTGTTCATTTCAATGGAACTATAGGTATAAAGTGTTAGTTCAACTATTAATGGCTATTAATAAATATAAGAATTGGCATTGGCGGTCATCTTGGCATCTATTTATCGTATCATTTACCATGATAATGCTCCACCTGACACCGTTCACCGCTACGGTTTTTGGACAGGCTCCAAAAATTGAACCGGGTAAGTTTACCATTGCCCGTGTCAAATATGGCGGGGGAGGTGATTGGTATTCTAATCCGACTTCCATTCCAAACCTCCTGTCATTTCTCAGCAAACGAACAGGCGTGTTTACGGCGAAGGAAGAAACTGTTGTCGAGCTGTCATCCCACCGTCTTTTCAGCTATTCCTATCTCTATCTAAACGGTCACGGGAACATTAGCTTTACCGAACGGGAAGTTCAGCAACTCAGACGGTATTTTGAACTCGGTGGTTTTTTACATGCGGATGATAATTATGGGATGGATGCCTCGTTTCGACGAGAGATGAAGCGAGTGCTTCCTAATTCTGAGTTTACAGAGCTGCCCTTTAACCATCCGATATACAGCAGTCATTTCAAATTCACCAATGGGCCGCCCAAGATACACGAGCATGATGGTAAGCCCGCACAAGGGCTCAGCCTGTTTCTCGATGGTAAAATGGTGGTGTTTTATACCTATCAGAGCGACCTTGGCGATGGTTGGGAGGATGAAGGCGTACATAACGACCCGTCCAATATGCGTGAAGATGCACTAAAAATGGGTTCAAATATTGTTATCTGGAGGCTGCGCGGAGGGCAATGAGCCAAATTCCTGACAATATAACATCCGCTGTAATTACTATAAACAAATTACGGCTTGCCCAGAGAAAAATCGAGCTGACCTCCGCTGCATCCCGGATGTTGGTTACAATATTTGTAATCATTATCACGGCGACATCGGTTGAAATTCTCTTTCAATTACCACCCATGTATAGGAGCATTCTCGTCGCATTGGTGATGATTTCTTTGATCTTCGCCCTTGCGTTAACCATAAATTCCCTAAAATCCGATGCACTACTTTCTGACAACCTAAGTTCTGAAAGGTTATGGGCACTGAAAATCGGATATAATTCTGCGGGGGATGTCAGAGACAGACTGCTTAACGCTATCCAAATAAATCGCGTTCAACCGGATAGTCGCGATCAATTCTCCGTCGGGCTTGCACGGTCAGCCATGCTCGGTATCATTGCTGAATTGGGCAAAATTGACCTTCAGCCTGTGCTGGAGTTTACCGGTCGTCGTCGCAGTTTAAAACAGTTGAGTGTCGTCTTTGTTACGTTGATACTATTTTTTACAATATATCCCAACCAAAAAAACGCTGCTCTTTATCGCCTCATCCATCCGTTGCAAGTATTCGCTATTGAACCTACATTCAACCTGCAATTTTCTGACCTGACCGAGTGGGCGTATCGCGGCGAAGCCGTAGAATTTAGTGTGCTATCCACCGGTGATTCACCCAAATTTGTGGAGTTTATCTACAATGTTGACGGCGGGGGGCTGCAAACACTGAAAATTGACCTCATTGATGGCAGCGGTGATGTTAGATTCAATGGATTCACCGAAGACATTAATTATTATGCTCGATGGAAGGACGTGGTGTCGGCTTCTCACCGGCTGCAAATCGTCACCAGACCGCAAATAACCGAGTTCCACTATCGCCTGCATCCGCCTGCTTACAGTCGCCTGCCCGTAGTTCGAGGTCTGGAGAACGTTGGTGATGTAGATGGATTCAAAGGCTCGCGTCTGGAGCTTAACATCAGAGCTTCCAAGACGCTTTCCGAGGGGTGGCTGACCTTTCGAGATGAATATTCCGATACAGCAAATACCGATTCACTGGCGTTGGACATTACAGGGATGAAGGCGTACAGCCAATTTATCCTGAGACAGGATAGAATGTATCAAATTCATTTGCGAGATACCAAAGATCATCCCAACGCTGATCCGGTCACCTATCAGATCAAGCTGCTAATTGACGAGTTTCCATCGGTCGAGATAACTTTTCCCGATGCGGATGTGGCATTGGGGGATAATCCAGTATTACCATTAGAAATTGAAGCGGATGACGATTTTGGCATCAGAAAAATGGAGCTTGCCTTCCAAATAGCAGAATATGACACTGCCATTCAAACAATCAGCCTTCCGATGGCTAAACCAGGAATCGCTTCTGCATCGATAGAATATCAATGGGATTTAGGTGATATGTTTCTCATGCCAGGCGATGTAATAAGATATTGGGCAATATGCTGGGATAACGACAATGTAAGCGGTCCAAAACGCTCCGAGAGTGAGCAAAGGTTGGTAAGGCTGCCTACCATCGAGGAGATTTTCGCTGGTGCTGAAGAGGCGGAGACGATGGGTTTTGAGCAGGCTGAAAAGACACTTGAAGCTGCACAAGAGTTAAAGGATACTGTCGAAGAAATTATCGAGGAAATGCGTCGAAATCCTGAAGTTGACTGGGAAAAACAACAACAGCTTCAGGACGTACTCGATCAACAGAAAAAATTGGAAGAGAGCGTCAGCGAGGTCGGTAAAACACTGGAAAACATGATTGAGCAAATGGAGAAACACAATCTGCTCAGCGATGAAACTCTGCAAAAATACCAGGAATTACAGGATCTGATCGCAGAGGTATCCAATCCTGATCTGAAAAAAGCCCTTGAAAAACTTCAGAAGGCGATGGAAGAACAGAGTCCAGAGGATATTCTAAAGGCACTTGAGGAATTTGATTTCGATCGTGAAAGTTTTATGGAAAATATTGAGCGGACGATGAACATCCTAAAGCAACTCCAACTCGAACGACGCATGGATGAGCTGGTAAAGCAGGTTGAAGAAATACTGAATCAGCAAGAGAACATTCTGGATGAAATTGATCATGTTGATTCGGGAAAGTTAGCTGACAAGCAAGATGCCCTTTCCAGCACGATGGAGATGTTTGAAGATCGCCTAAAGGACACTCAAAAGCTGGCAGAAGACAGCAATGAGGATAATCTTAGCGAGCAACTTGGTGCAATTTCGGATTCGCTTGAGAGCAAAGATATACCTAAGCAAATGAGCCAAGCCTCGCAGGATATCAGCTCAGGAAATAAAGATAGTGCCAAACAAAAAGGGCAAGAAGCAGCTCGCCAACTGTCCGAATTGGCATCACAACTGTCTTCGGCACAAAAACAACTGATAGAGCAACGCAAGGACGAACTTGCTGGAAAGCTTCGGAAACTGACGGAGGACCTGATATATCTGTCAGTAGATCAAGAAGACCTGAACATCAAGAGTATTAAGTTGGGAACACAATCACCCCGATACCGCGAGCTTTCGAGTACTCAGGGCGACATAAGCAATGGTTTGGATGCCGTAACTAATCGGTTGATAGACCTTAGCAAAGAGACATTTTTTGTAACGCCAGAGCTCGGAGCATCACTCGGTAAAGCTGCAGCGGAACTTGACAAGGCGATTGAAAAATATACAAACCGAACACCACGATCAGTCTCTACCTCGCAGAAAAAAGCACTCGGCGAAATAAATAACAGTGCCCGTATGCTTCTCGATGTGCTTAGCCAATTGAAAAAATCTGGATCATCCAGCGGTTATGAAGAGATGATGGAGAAACTATCTCAAATGGCTGGCGATCAACAGAGCCTGAACCAACAGTCTATGCCTACACCGGGAATGCAGGGCAGTCCCTCCATGCCAGGTGGTCAGCAACTCTCGCGGATGGCTGCCGAACAACGCGCACTTCAGGGCGCCATGCAGCAATTGAGCGAGGATGGAGAAGGTCAGGGAATGGAGGAAGTACTTGGTGATTTGGACGCAATCGCCAAAGCCATGGGCGAGATTGCCGATGATATGGAAGACAAAAACATCAATGCCCGCACCCGTCGCCTTCAAGAGCAAATTGTGAGCAGAATGCTGGATGCGACCCGGTCGGCTCGCCAAAAAGAATACAGTAAAAAACGCGAGAGCAAGACGGGCAAACGAATGACCCGCAATTCGCCATTAGTACCAAAATTTGATGCCTCGCGCGATCAATTGCGTCGTGACCTGAAAAAAGCTCTTCGGGAAGGGTATTCGCGCGATTACCGTCGCTTGATAAAAGCCTATTTCCACGAACTCGAGACTATCCAAAATGAAAAATAACGGCAATGGTTTTTGGAACAGCTTGATTAAACCGCTCTCGTGGTGGGTGATGTATGCTGTGTGGCTCGGAATGGTGGTTTTGATGTTCTCGGGAATGCTCAATAAATCGGGTGGAGGACTCAGGGCACCTGATGAGCTACTTGCTGGGGTTTATTTGCCCGAAGAGTCTAATTGGATGGGTATTTACCTTAGTGGTCAAAAAATCGGCTATGTCCACACAGAGATAGAGCCGATGGCGAATGGTGGATATGAAATCCGCGAGTACTCCAGATTGCAGGGAGCCATGATGGGGCAGATGCAGCACATGCGGATGCGTATGACCGTCATCACCGACAGCACACTGGCATTGATCTCCTTTGACGGACGACTTGAAGCCGATCCCTATACCACCGAATTTAGGGGCAATATCACCGACAATGTTCTGGCAATAGAGGTCACGGCAGGGGGGCGGAAAACAGATAAGTTTATACCTGCTCCCGAGCCGATATATCTAAGTCAGGCAATAAAACCATTGCTTATGGCAGGCAGGCTGAATGCCAGCGATTCACTGAAACTCGCTGGTTTCGATCCGCTGAGCCTCGAAATGCAGGAATTGATGGTAATTGGTGCGGATATGGCTCACCACTCACTCTGGAATGAGGATGTGTTAGCCCGAAAGCTTACGACAAGACTTTCCGGCTTTGAATCAACGGTTTATATCGATGAAGACGGAAACGCACTCGCAGAGTTTGGTCCGCTGGGAATGATGATGCGGAAGGAAGAGATGGAAGTAGCTCTCTCACTTGGAGATCAAGCAACCACAGTTGACTTTCTAGCGATTTACTCGATCAAGCCACAGGGATCACTTCGGGCTCCAAGGAGGGCTGTGGCAACAATTTTCATGGTGAGAGGAATTGACCTTAATTCTGTTGTTTCCAGCAGTGATAGACAGCGTATTATCGATGCAGATTTGGGAGTAATTGAGGTAGTTCAAATGTCTGAATCAAATGAAACGCTTGAGCAATCTGTATTTGATGAATATACTCGTGATGCACCTTACATCGAGAGCCGGGATAAATTAATAAGAGCAGCGGCAGCGAAGGCGGTTGTCGGAGCATGGACACTTAGCGACAGTCTTGACCAACTGACAAGCTGGGTCTATCGAGCGGTAAAAAAGAAACCGGCAGCGGGTCTCCCTTCGGCAATTGCAGTGCTGAACCAGCTTGAAGGCGATTGTAATGAGCATACAGTGTTGTTTACAGCCCTTGCGAGATCACTTGGCATTCCTACAAGGATGCAGCTTGGTGTAGTTTATCAGGCAGGCAGATTTTTCTATCACGCATGGCCCGCATCGTGGATTGATGGTCACTGGCGCGAAATAGACCCCACCTTCGGTCAGTTCAAAGCAGACGCAGCGCGAATTTCGCTCGCTTCGGGCGATTTGTCAGACTCGGTAAATCTGATTGGGTCAATGGGGAATATTGAGATTCAGATTATGAGTGAGGAGGATTGATGAAGAACATTGGACTTCACAGCGAAATTGCGAACGCAGTGGAGCAATCTCATCGGTAAAATTAGGAATCGAGATTGCTTCGTCATTTTATTCCTCGCAAATTCGCGTTAGGTGAAATATAGTTATTGGATGAATTTACAATTTAATTCACAAATCAGTGTAGTTTTATGAACATTAGACCAATTCAAGAAGCTGACGAAGCGGCAGTAGCAGCACTTTGGCGAACGGTTTTCCCCTCAGCACCCATATGGAACCATCCTGAATCTGATATTCGTAGGAAGCTGTTAACTCAAAGAGAATTATTTATTGTTGCCGAGCTTGAAAACACAATTGTAGGAACTGCAATGGGAGGGTTTGATGGTCATCGAGGTTGGGTTTATTATGTTGCAGTATTACCTGAATTTCGCAGGCGAAACATTGGCAGAGTTCTCATGGAAAGAGTAGAGCATGACCTAATAGCCTTTGGATGTACAAAAATAAACATCCAGGTTAGGAATACTAACAAGGGTGTTGTGGAGTTTTATCGCAGGATCGGATATCTAATCGAAGATCATGTCAGCATGGGTAAATTGCTGAACAAATCATAATATTTTCAAGTCGCAAATATTCTTCAACCGATAATTTTATCCCCACCATAGAGTCATTTATATAATATATTATACTGTGATAATTGTATTTTGTAATATCTGAATATAAATCGTAGGAATGGATGATAATTCTTTAGTCAGAAATATTCCTGCCAAGGATGTGGGTCACCGTATAGCATTAAGTTTGAGAGCTACTCTCGAGCCGCTTACCGGTGGTGCGAGGATAAAATTGTTCAATGCTCAGTGGGATAGCTTTCTAATATTAACTCTGATTGTACCCTCACATACTAAAATTGGCGGTAACCTATCGATTGAAACGGGAAGTATTCGCTACAATATGGTGCGAACGAGCATCCGCTTGATGGGGTTAGATTCTCTTTATATCTCTTGGGAATCTCCAATGTCAATTTTGTTTTGCTTTGTTCATGGTGATCGATTTGAGCATATAAAACTTCTTGCGGACACGACTATTGAACGGTTAAGCGGTATTGATTTGAGACAAAACGAATCTAAAAATGCTAATTCGGAGCCCACCCACAAGGGCAGACGAACATTTTATCGAATCGGAGATGAGATCAAGGTAAAGGTAAAAAAATACCCGAGCCCGAAAACCAAGTAGATGAAGAAGTCTCTGAAGACGATGAACTTGTATAATAATATTATTTATATGAAGCAGATTCCAAACATTGAAGTGAGGTCTAATGGCATACAAATTATTATTAGCTGAGAGTGAAAACTTCATGCGGAAATATATAAAGGGCACACTAGAAAGAGAGGGCTATACTGTACATGCCGTTAAAACAGGCGAAGAATGTTTAGCTCAAATAAACGCACGCGACTATCAAATCAATTTGGTAAATGTGGAATTGCCAGATATCGAAGGTTTAGAACTGATTAAGCAAGTGAAAATGTTAAAGCCAACGCTTCATTCAATTGCGTTAGTAAGAAAAAAATCATCAATCGGAGTAGAAGAATGCAGACGAGGAGGGTTTGATGATTATTTTATACAACCTTTTAAGTTAGACGTTTTTCTTCGCACATTAGACCGGGTTGTTGATAACATCCAGCGATTGACGCATATTTTGGAGCACGAGTCGTGGTCGAGGTAGCAAAGAACTGTATTGATAGCATAAAGGAATGTAAATTCCGCACAGTTTGCATAGTTGTCGCTTGCTGATAATTTTACAATTTATACATATGTCCTGCATCTGAATTGAACTCAAATTTAAGCACTCGAACCTGATTTCTGACAACTTATAACTTTCACAGAAGAATTACCTTTCGCAATTTAGTATTATTATTGTTATTCATCTGATGCTATTGCGGTAATTGAATTTGTATGTAAAATTGTTGGCATCAATCAAACATAATAAAACGAAATGAGTATCATCTAAATAATCATGCAATAATCTGTTATTGTTATTCGTGTGCGAAAACATGGGTAATATGTGATAAGAAGGAATTATATTAATACAAATTGCTATATTAGTTAACTCAATAATTATTTTTTGGAGAATTACATGTTTTCACCTACAGAAGAGAAATCATCGGCATTAAATGCCAATTACATCCGTCATATCGATCATATTACGTATGTAACCGAGTTAGAAAATGAAAGAAGTTTTATAAACCACTGGGAGACGTTAGGTTTCACTGAGCATGTTAGACTCCGGTGTGTAAGATATCCAGCAACGCATATCGCTCTAATAAGCGGAACCACCCCCGAATATCCTTGGGCAACCATGACCGGATTATCCGTAAGTGAAGACCCCAAATCACCAGTTAATGAATTTGTCAGGCGTTATGGTGCCGGAATTCAACATTGTGCCTATAACATTCATCCCGATGCTGACATGGAAGAGGTTCATGAGAGCATGAAGAAAATGGGAGTTAAGTTTATGACACCTGTATTAACTTATAATGATAATGCAGGCGCACATCTTAGGCAGATGTTTGTCCCACCAGCACGACCATTTGGAACATTCCACGAGTATATTCAAAGGCTTCCAGGACCAGATGGAAACGCATTTGCAGGATTTGATACATCAAATATCGATGATCTATATGAATGTTACTCTGACGTCAGTCGTGCTTTGGAAAAATAACCATATTTATTCACCGAAATAATGCGTGGAATCGGGATGATTTTTTACAGTAGTCACATATTAATTGCTAATAAATAGCATTGTGTATCAGCGATGAATTAAATTTAGTGCGCTGTTATTAACCTTGTTTACTATAGGAAGTTCATAAATGAAAGTCTCTCTTTTTTCAGTTTCTGATTATTATCCTGATGTTCAAGCGGACCCCCAGGCATTTTTAATGGACCAGGTAGCGCTCGCTCAAATTGCCGAGGGTCTTGGTTTCCACGCTTATTTCAACGCCGAACATCACTTTCACGAATATGGTTTAATTCCAGACCCAGCCATTTTATTTGGGGCGATAGCCATGAAGACGTCAAAGATTCTGATTGGTCCCGCAGCCTCTATCCTCACCTTTCACCACCCATTGCGCGCAGCAGAACAATGGGCAATGGTTGATCAATATTCTAAAGGCAGATTAATCCTAGGAGTTGGGAGTGGTTACCTAATGCATGAGTTTGATGGATTTTCAATGTCTCCCGCTCAAAAACGCCAAAGATTTGATGAAATTTTGGAGATTATGGAAATCGCATTAACTGGCAAGAAGTTTTCATATAGGGGAAAGTTTTACTCTCATAAAAATGTGCGATTAAATTTGACACCCTACAAGGGACGTAAACTTCATCTCGCTGTTGCTATCCTATCGGAAATAGCCTCATATTACATGGGGAAACGTGACTACAGCATTATGACAATTCCATATGCAACTGTCACAAATGTTGATGAGTTAAAACCAATATACGCAAACTTCAGACGTGGTTGGTCGGAATCAAAGCAAGAGGGACCCGGTGAAGTGATAACCGCTGTACACTGTCATGTCAGCGAAACACCCGCCCAAAACAAACTTGGAAGAGACCACCTCACAAAATACATAGTGAGCCGTTTGTATGCACAACAAGTATCCTATGACGAATGTATCGACAGAGGCGTGATCGCATGTGGCAGCCCCGACGAAGTCACTGCCTCACTCCAGCGAATGATAGACACAGGGGTTGATCATCTGATGTTGATTTGCAATTATGGTGGGATGGAGCTAAGCGAAATAGAGAGATCATTAAAATTAATATCTTCCGAAGTAATGCCAAGACTTAGAACTGCACCTGAGAATGTACTTAAAGGTGCAGTTAGTTGAAATGTGCCGTGATCGGCAGCACAGGATGGATGGGCGTCGGAGTAGCAACTCGAATCGCTTCTGCCGGGCATACAGCCGTTATGGGCTCGCGAGATATAGAACGCTCTCAAAAGCTCATTAAAAAGCTGCCTCTTCTGGTTGAACTCCCACCTGAGCGCTTTCAAGCTACAACCAATCTTGATGCACTAGACGGAGCGGAGTACGTGTTTATCACAGTACCCATGCCGGCTCATAAGGAAACTCTCGAATTAATCAAGGACAGAGTTCAGGATAAGATCATTGTCGATGTTACTGCTCCGGTTGACCCTGAAAATCTGATAGAAAACCTTTGGCCAGACGAAGGATCGGCTACACAACAGGCTCAAGCTATCCTTGGTGAGGATGTTGCCGTGGTCGGTGCTCTTAAGAATATTGCTGCAGTTGTCCTGATGAATCACAAAAAAGATTCAAACTGTGACATATTAGTTACTGGAGAAGATATTGCTGCAAAGTTCAAAGTTATCAGCTTACTACGTGAAATGGGGTTAAACTCTTATGACGTTGGGAGTGATGATATGTGCCGAACAGTCGAAGGATTGACTTCTCTGCTAATATTATTAAATTACTCCTATCACCTTAACCAACCGGGAGTAAAAGTCGTTCCCATAGCGACGGGGATGGATTATTTTCCTGATGAGTCGTTGTTGGAGTGAGCTACATTAGCCAATTTACGACTATAATATTGATTAAGAAAACCCGGAACGCAAAAGCTTCCGGGTTTATACTGATTTAGTCTGCCACCTTATATCCGACACTCGCGATGGCCTCTCGCAGTGAATCTATGCTCGGTTCGGATGTTTCATACTCTATAGTTACGTTTTTTTTCCCAATGCTTGCGACAGCACTCGATATGCTATCCATCCCTTTCAAAACAGTCTGTACGGAGTTAACACAACCACCACAGCACATACCTTCAATATTTACAGTCATTGTTTTCATTGATCATTCACCATTCAATAGTTTTATTTTCTCTTGTATACAGCCACCGGGGCACAATCATCGCCATAGGCAACCGACCTGACAACGGGCAGTAATTTTGCCATCACGAGCATGAATGCCCAAGGTGGAATTGGCATTCCAGCACAAGCTTTAACTAATACTCGCTTGTCGCTATATTCTGTCCAATTGATACTGTTAAGAGACTTACGAAAGGGAGTTTCTCTAAACATATTGCCTTCCACAAGGCCTTTGATGTCAAATTGCGTGAATCTATCTACGTTTTTGGCTACAATGGTTTCAGGCATCTTTAGTTCCTTTACTTAAGCGGTAGACATGGCTGTCAATCCGCTCGATTACAATTAAGTCACCCGCTTTTAGATCGGCATCCTTCACCCATTTGCCAGTTCCTCGGCGCGAAGATCGATTCCTGAATACTTTTTGGTCAGATGATATGTCGGTTTCCATGCTCCAACCCTGATCGGTCTCTATCTTGAGCATATTTACGATTTTACCCCAGCTTTTATCTTGACCCTTGGCTGGGGGGCCGATGGCATCCTCGGGGAAAAAATCCAAAAGACCAAACAAGGGTATTGACCGTTCAAGAAACCATATGTTCTTGTCGGTCACTTCAATTTCCCGCCGGTTCTCGTTATCAGACAATTCTATTGAGCGAATAGGGGTAATTTGCTTCCACACATTTTACGCATATCAAGCTTGCTGAACTCTTCATGCGAAATTGAGGGACCGTCTGTTTGACAATGTTTATCAAACTCATCAACCAATTTTTCTGCGATGCCAACTGCATCGCTACCTTCTATTGCCAAGCGTGGCATAAAAAATACTAATTTGCCCTGTTTTATCAGAGCTACACCGGGGGAACTTGGTGGATTGGGTTCGAGAAATTCTCTAAACTTTCGTACAGCAGCTTTTTCCATACCAGCAAATACTGAATAAAGTTTTCCAGGAATATGGCTGTTCTGTAAAGCCAGAGCGACTCCAGGACGAGCACTGCCCGCAGCACATCCGCAAACGCTGTTTATCACGATCAGGACAGTATCATCCTGATTAGGGTCGAAAGAGGTATTTAACACATTTTCAACGTCATCCTCGGTCAATAACTCAGAAAATCCAATATTTAATAATTGGTTTCGCATAGGCATGACCGCAACCGGATCGTATGTTGGTAGTTCTATCATTTAATTATAGATCTTATTTATTTATTTGTAAGAGCTTAGCTTGCGAATCAACCACAGAAAGATTTGCCACAACCGCATGTACGAGCAGCATTAGGATTATTGAACACGAATCCTGAATTCATCATATCGTTAGAAAAATCCAGAGTTGTGCCGTCAAGGTAAGGCATACTTTCCTTGTCAACGACTATTTTTAGGCCAAAAGACTCGAAAGTTTCGTCAGAGTCAGCTATTTTTTCATCAAATCCCATGTAATATTCTAATCCAGAGCAACCACCACCGCCGACACCAAGTCGTAAGATCAGTCCCTCTTTTTGTTCGCTTTTCATTATGTCAGTTACTTGACTAACAGCCTGTTCTGTAACAGTTACCATCTGTTCTCCTTTGAAGTTTCGCACACTTTATGATTTTAATTTCGTGTACATTATTTATTCGCAAGATAGTAAAATATATTCTTAACGCCAATGATAAAGTGTTATCATAAATGTATTACACGATCATCATTGATTATCCCCCTGAATGATCATTCAAGAACTATCTGCGAACCTACCTTAAAATATTATACGACAGCAAATAAAATAAATGGGTAAATATCAATGTGAGGTTGTTGACTTTCGACTATCCTTTATCATTTGCCATGTAAAGCCGATTGCGGCAATTATTCCAAGCGATGAAATCTCTGTCCATGCCAGCTTGTATGAACTGGCGTTATCAAGAAACAGACCACCGACCATTGGACCCATCAACCAGCCCATCAAATTTGCCATGCTGTGAGCACCCATATACGCTCCGGCTTCGTTTGAAGGTGCCATAGAAGAAATATATGCCGCTGCTGTAGGGCTTTCGATAATTTCAGCGGTGGTAATAATAACAATTGCTATAATTATCATAACAAGTCCACCCGCCTGACCCACTAAAAAATAACCTGCAGCATATATCAGACTTGCTACGAGCATTCTTAGGAGAGGATTAAATTTCACAATATAACGCATTGTTGGAATCTGAAGAATGGTTACCATGATAGCATTCACCATATATATCAGGCCAATAAATGGTTTGCCCATATTCAGATTTGCCGATAAATGCATTGATAATGTTATTGAAAGCTGACCCCGCAATAATGACATACAAATAAAAAATATGAGAAAATAAACAAGATGACTATCTTCTTTTAAAATTTTAGCTGTATTTCTACTTTTCTTTTTTGTAGTCTCAACAACGCGAGTTTCGGGCAATAGGGTAATTATCATACTTGATGCAATGACAAGCGAAACGGCCGTTATCCCAAGTGGTACATGGTACCCCCAAACAAATAATAGTCCACCAATTGATGGCCCTATCGCCCAACCAACATTTACCCCAGCTTTCATAATCCCATATGCTTCGGGGCGTAGTTTTTCCGGAACTATATCTGCTATCATCGCATCAAGAATTGGATGCGAAGCGGAACCCATAATTGCTCCCACGACCCATAATAATATGAAGAATAAAAATGGTTGATTATACCATACGAGTGCTGCTAGTCCAAAAAATGTTATCGCTCTGATAACGTAAATAAGTGCAAGTAGTTTTTTTCGACCAACCCTATCTGAAAGTGATCCGCCAAATGGACCAGACAAAATGCCAATTATCCCCGTTATCATCAACATCAAGCCCACATTCGTCATTGATACATTCAATTCTTCATGGAGGTAAATCCCGAGAAACGGGTGGAAGATTGCAAATCCGAGTGCTGCGACAATCCGGATGATGGTCATCCAGCCGATTACCGGACTAAGATTTGGGAAATAGCGGTTGAATAATTTCAAACTATGTTAAGGTAGGGCAGGTGTCCCATCCTGCCATCAGACGAATGTTGATTAAGGTTTCCAGCGTTGAGCCAGCGGCATACGCCGTCCTGAGCCAAAGGCTTTGGCAGTGAGCTTTATCCCAGGAGGAGCCTGTCTGCGTTTGTATTCGCTCACTTGAATCAAGTGCAATATTCGATCAATCAATACGGAGTCAAATCCCTCTTGTTCCAGCGCATCGCGATCTTTGTCGTGCAAAATGTGTCCCTCAATGATCTGGTCAAGCTCGCCATAATCGGGCAGCGAATCGCTGTCCTTTTGGTCAGGACGCAGCTCCGCAGAGGGAGGCTTGTCGATGATTGCTTGTGGAATAATCTCACGACCTCGGTTGATTAACTCACAGAGTCTATAGACCATAGTCTTGGGAACATCAGAAATCGATGCGAAACCACCTGCCATATCGCCATACAAGGTGCAGTATCCAGTAGCCATTTCAGACTTATTGCCCGTTGTTAACAACAGACTGCCGGTATAGTTAGATTTTGCCATCAATATATTTCCGCGAATCCGGGCTTGAATGTTCTCTTCGGTTACACCGAGTTCATTTGATTTCAGCACGGGATGAAGCGTGTGCAAGTATTCCTTAAAAATGGGATCGATGGATACAATCTGAATTGATATACCAAGATTTTCAGCCAATACTTTTGCGTCCACAACTGAGCCATCGCTGGAGTAGCGTGAGGGCATCAACATCGCATCCATGTTGTCCGCCCCAAATGCCTCAGCCCCGATTACTGCGATGAGGGCTGAGTCTATTCCGCCGGACAGTCCCACCAAACCACGTGTAAATCCGCATTTGCGGGCATAGTCCTTGGTGCCGAGAATTAATGCTTTTAACACGGCTTCAAGCGAGTCTTCCGTCTCAATTATCACGGTCTTTTTAGAAATCCCTGAAGGTTCTAATTTGGCTGTATCCACGATTTGAATATCTTCCTGAAATTCCTTGCATATTACAACTATATTTCCTGCCGAGTCAATAGCTCCGCTTCCACCATCAAAAACAAGATCATCATTACCACCCACAGAATTAACCCAAATTAACGGTACTTGGTGGTGGAGAGCTATACTACTGAGCATATTGAAGCGCAATCCCTGTTTCTGCAATGTGAACGGCGATGCGGAGAGGTTAATTATGAACTCTGCTCCCTGATCTTTCAATTCTTGTGCGGGGTTTCGATCATAAATTCTGAGGCTCCAAAAATCGGGGTCATTCCAAACATCCTCGCAGATAGTTATCCCGAGCTTCATCCCCATGAAATCAATGATATTTATGTAGTCTGCAGAATCGAAATATCTTTGTTCGTCAAAAACATCATAAGTTGGCAACAGGCATTTACGATGTATGGAAACAACTTTGCCCTGATTGATTAGTGCGGCACTATTATAGAGCCCCTTACCAACGCCTGAATCATGTTTTTCAGCAAATCCAACTAAAATCGCTATACCTTTGACTGATTCAGTAAGTTTGTTTATCGATTCGTGATTCTGTTCGATAAATCGCTTTCTTTCGAGTAGGTCATGTGATGGATAGCCGGGAATACACTGCTCTGGAAACACACAAAGATCAGCACCGAGATCGCGAGCCTTGTGTGCGTAGTTGGTGATTAGATTTACGTTCCCCTCAAAATCACCGACAGTTGTATTGATTTGAGCTAAGGCTATTTTCATGCTTTAGTTTGATTAAAAAAATTAGAAATCATCAGCCCAGTTTTCTTCTTTTCGGCAACGGTCAGCAAATTCTTTAATGGTCATCTCATCATTTACTAACTTACGCATGTCATCTGCAACTGTAAACCATTTGATTCTCACGTCGGGATCGGTGTTCAACCGGATAACGAATACAAGTGAATCATTTATAAAGTCAGTGATGTTATCTCGCCGAAAATATTCGACACAAGTCTCGATCAAAACTACCTCTTCTTTGCGAGCATTGGCGATAGTCATCGGCTTTACGCTCAAAATGACTTCCGTTCTGAATATGTCAATTAGATTGACGAGACGGCGTTCCATCTTTAGGGTATAGGCAACATAGTCCTTTAATTCCCTCGGAATCAGTCTTCCTCCGCCGCACCCAGCAAGCAAAATGCACAGAGTCAGACTAATTGTAATTATAAAGCGATTAGAGCGTTTATTTTGCGTTGAAATTAGATTATTTATAAACATCGTCTATGCCTATCTACGATAAATGAGCATGGGGCCTGGTGTAAGGCCAACCTGGTTTATCACATCTACAACTTCGTCCTCATAAATTTTGTAAACAGCATTCACCAGTTGGCAACTTACGTAAACGGCTCCATCATTATCAGCTATAATATTCCAGGCACCTGTACCGACTTCAATTGGATTATCAGGACCATTCAATATTTCGCCGGTTGAAGCGTCATAACGGTATACATAGCCAGGTTGCTCATCAACCCATCCTCCAGCTGTAAGATAGCCATAACCGTTGGAGGATATAGCTATATCTAATGGGTCACCGCCTATATCAAATACTTGCTCCACTTCATTTGTGGCGGTGTCAATAATATAAATTCGCCCATTTACCTCCGAATAGTTTCCTGTACAAACCACATGCAGCCTTCCCTCGCTATCCTCATCAAGCTTTACTGGGTTCATCCCGACGCTGATATTATTTTCAACATTAAAAAAATCATCATCAACCGGCATTACTGAAATAGTCCCAGGGGCATACGAAAAGTCAATAGGGTTAAAGCCTGAATTACAAACGAAGACCTTACCGTTGGAAACCCTAACACCGTCTGGAGATTGGCCAACAAAAAGGGTGGAGCGTAATTGTGAGCTTTGCGTATCATAAATTGTCACGGTGCCACCAACAAAGTTGGTGATATACATTTTTCCTATGGCATCGACGGCACCTTGCATTGGATTTTCATCTCGCAATTCAATTAGAGTATCTTGCTCAATAGAATTATTATCCATTATATTGAGTACGTTCAATTGCTTCGAATCGGAATTTATCACGTATATATGGTCTTGATATTCAATAATATCGTTAGGATTAATTCCGAGACCAGTTGCACCGCGGATTATAGCACCACTTTCCAAGGCAATCACGCTCATTGCTCCGTCGCCTTGACTCGCAACGAGTAAGATTGACCCCTCAATTACTGGAGGAGTTGGATTTGTTGTGCTGTCCTCACAGCCTGAAATTGTGACTAAACTGGCACACATTAAAATTGCGACAATTATTTTTATTTGGTAGAAATATTTCATTTCTAATCCCCTATTATTAAAATTCATAAGTTGCTCTAATTCTAAATTCTCTTCCCGGCATCGGGCTGCGCTCTATCAGGCGATAATTTCGATTAAATATGTTGTCCATTCCAAATTGAACCGACAGATCAGCCGTAGTTATTTTTATTTTCTTCACAAAATAAAAATCCCAAATAGTATATGGCGGCAATCCCATTCCAGCTACAGAAATTGGGTCGTAATTTGACGCTGTTGAGTACCTTATCCCGCTCCATCGCGCAGACAGAGATGAGTTAACACCAAAGTAGTCAACTGAAATCCGCATAGTTCCGCTATTTTTTGCCATTAAGGGTGGAACATTACCGCGGTTAATATCACCCGCGGTTTCAATCACTGACCTATTGTAAATATAACTACCATGCAAAGAAATAAAACCCTTAATCCGGTCAGCATTAAGATTAAGCTCAATTCCAAGCTGACTTACTTCATCTTCATTATCCGGAAAATATTTTCCAAATGAATTTCGCTTCCACACAATCAGATCGGTTGTGCGCTGCTTAAATCCATTGATATAGCCAGAAAACCGTCCATTCCCTCCCGTATTAAGGCTATATTGCAGTCCAAGGTGTATGTTTTCACCGCGTTCCGGCTTGAGCTTTTTGTTCCCCACGGCGAACATGTTGTTTTCCAGAAATACTGCATTAAACGATGGCGATACAAACGATCTCCCCCAGCCTGAATGGACAGTAATATTTTGGTTTCCATAAGATCGATTGACTTGAACTGTGATACCCGGTGAGGTGAATTTATCTCTGTTCAGATTGCGATTATCTATATACTTCTGAGATAGTTTTGAAATAATGTCAAATTGGTACTCCTGCCAGGATTTCCCAACATTAGCCTCTAAATGAATATCCTGGACAATTCGGCGGGCACTCCCCAATCCGGTTCTGCCGATTGTGCTTGTATTTCTGATCAAGTCCACCCCTGAATATTCATCAGACTGTACTTGATAGCCAGCCTTTACACCGCCATTTCTATAATCAGATCCAATGGTTGTTTTTAGCCCCAGCCGCCTGCCACGTTGACGATTATTTTCTCGATAGTGATTGATAATTGTTCCCGAAATTGGATCATACTGTTCTGCAGGGCTCTGATAATGATCGCTGTAGTTTGAGAAAAATGCCAACGAGTTTATTTTTACCCTTCCCAATTTCTGTGCATGGTGAAAACCAATGGAAACTCGCTGATTGTCAAGAGTAGCTTCGGGTGTGGGTGACGAGAATATAAGTCCCGGTACACCGTGATATGATTCGTCATAGTAAATTCCCGCATCAATGCTACCTAAACTACTTAAATAGCTGAGTTTCATCATACTGTTGATACCAGTAGCATCATTACCGACCCGTTGCAGCGACTTGCCGTTATCCAGCAAATATGAAAAGTCACCTCGTTCGGTGAAGCCGCTAATTTGCACCAGCCCTTTTAATTTAGCGATGGATTTATCAAGACGGACATTTCCGCTGTAGAATTCATTGCTCGCACGATCAACGCTTATTTTCACGCTTTGCTGTGCATAAACAAGTTTGGAACGATATTCTGTCAGTAGTCTCACCGCTCCGCCCAGACCGGAAAACTCAATATTGATTGCTTGAATGTGATCGAGGTTGATGCGGTCAATTAACGCTGTCCCAGTGCCTGCATCGGATAATGGAATATCGTCGAGTGTAACCTCAACACCGTGTGGCGGAGAACCGCGCAATGAGATACGTTGGCGACCATCTCCCTGTAATATTGTAATCCCGGGCACATCACTCAAGGCTTCACCTACATTTCGAGCACCCTTGTCAAGCCAATATTTGGGTAGGATGGTGATTGATTCTCGATTGAATATTATGGACGATTCACGGGTGCCGTAAACTTCAGCATCAGGTAGTCCAACAGATTCTGATTGGAGTATCAATATTAATTTGGTTATTGATGAGCCACTATGGATAGCAATATTACCTAAGCGAGAAGATTTATACCCTATATGGGTCGCTTCGAGGGTATAACTTCCTGCCGGTACTGCTTCAAAAGTTAGCTCTCCATCCCATCCACTGACCTCCCCCCAAGAAAGTTCTTTGATAATTACATGAACACCTGAAAGTGGAACGGATTTTTCATTTTGCACAGTTACCGAGAGGTTGGTGCTAACATTAGCTTGAACTATTGCCGGGTAAAGAAGCAGCGTGATAATTGCTGTATATAATACTATAGCCGGGTTGCGCAGGCGTCCCTGCCTGTGATAATTACTATGGTAAAAATGCTGCTTGCGGATAAGTAATACGAATTTATGAACGAAGTGAAGCCATCCCTCAATAATATTATTGGATAAAGATTGCTCCGACATCCCGATACATCTGAAGTGAATCCTCGAAATGACAGCACTATCGCATTTATCGATTCGCAGAAACGGTAAAAAAATTGCCACAAACAAAAAAACCGCTCTGTGACAGGGAGCGGTCTGGTCATGATGATACATGGGACCTTCCTTCCCCGAAGGATGTTTACCTGGCAGGTAACGGGTCTTCTGACTCACGCATCATCCGAATTGGTAGCGCCTTCCCAATCACTTCCGAACGGTCTTTCCGTCAAGAATGCTCAGTGGCTATTGCTACCATCGTCAACGTTTACAGCGGCGGGGGGCCGTCCCTGAATTTCACAGGGTTCCCACTCCAAACTTTTTGGAGTCGCTACGTGCCAATTTCACTAATTTCTATTCTAACTTAGTAATTTTTTTCAGCCTTTCCAAGCCTATGTCATAAAATTCTGGATCAATTTCAGCCAAAAGATGTTTCCTTCCCAAAAGCACACAAGCCTCGCCCGTGGACATAGAACCGGCATATGGATCAAACACAAGATCACCTTCGAGGGAGGATGCTTCTACCAATATATTTAGTATTTCAACTGGTTTAGATGTACCGTGTTTATATTTGCTATTTCTGACTTTAGCAAAAAATTTGATATTTTTGTCCTCACACTTGAACAGCACATTTGAAGGTCGTTTTCCGTTAAGTGGATTGGTACTTTTGCCCTTAGAGGCATAGATTATAAACTCGTGCTGGGGGGCGAAATTTCCATTTAAATCTCCTGACCCATGATTATTTTTTACCCAGATCAGACAATTTTTATACTTCAGATAATCCAGCCCTCCCTCGCTCATCATAGCATCTTGCAACCGTGTAATTTCATTAACAATCAGGGGAAATGTTTGATGGTCGCACCAGCAATAAAAATGTCCTCCCGGCTTTAATACTCGGGCTGACTCGCAAATAAAGTACGGCAAATCAAATTCTGATTCATTGATTTTTTTAACTTTTGGGCGGTAAGTAGGTCGGTTAGACTGATAGTCCTTGTAGGGCGGATCCGTAATAATCAAATCAATCGAATCATTTGGGAGCTTTTTAAAAACATCCCTGTTGTCTCCAAGATATGGTTTGTATTCACGATTTTTTTTTATTACAAACTTGTCAATCATGCCGCTAAATTATTTCTCCGTAAGTGTAAACGACCCATCCCAATCCTCGCTGGGTGGATTAACAAGATAACCCTCGCATTGACTCCTTTTTTGAACTGATTTAATGAATGATTGTCTCAGCCGAGATACACTCGTAAAGCCTTGGATCTTGAGGCATGACGCAATCTTCGGATTGCTTTTTCCTTAATTTGTCGAACTCGCTCTCGAGTCAGGCGAAACTTTTCCCCAATCTCTTCAAGAGTGAGTGCATTCCCAATCCCGATCCCAAAATAAAGTCTAATCACCTGTGCTTCACGCGGTGAAAGAGTTGCAAGCGAACGATCAATGTCTTTCTTCAACGATTCATCCATCAGACTGGAGTCTGGTGGGGGTTGTTTGTCGTTGTGGATGACATCGAGTAAACGATTGTCCTCACCCTGACTAAACGGAGCATCCATGGATAGATGGCGACCAGACATTTTTAACGTGTCGGTAACCTCTTCCATTTTCATCTCCAAAGATTCTGCGATTTCATCAGGTGCAGGCTCACGCTCAAATTTTTGCTCCAATTTGCTATAAGCTTTACCAATTTTATTCAATGCTCCAACTCGATTCAATGGAAGCCTGACCACTCGCGATTGTTCGGCTAATGCCTGTAAAATTGATTGCCTGATCCACCAGACTGCGTAGGATATAAACTTAAATCCACGAGTTTCATCAAATCGCTGTGCTGCCTTAATCAAGCCAAGATTTCCCTCATTTATCAGGTCACCCAATGATAGCCCTTGGTTCTGATACTGCTTAGCTACCGACACCACAAATCTTAGATTTGCTTGTGTAAGTTTTTCCAGTGCGTCCTGTTGCTCGCGAGCAGAATATTTCGGCTTTTCACCCGCTGCAACATCTGGATCATCATCTGGTCTATAATTAATAATTTTCGCATAGCCGATTTCATCTTCAGTTTTGAGCAAAGACACCTCGCCAATCTCCTGAAGGTATTTCTCCAGAGACTGGTTCGCTCTAATGCTGACTTTTTTCCCGATCTTAGCCATACAATTCCATATGTTTTATTTGTATAAATAATATTTTTGTAATTTTTTTAGCAAAAGTACGTCAGGAATAAATGTCACTTTTGACATCCACCCTATCCTAGATATAGATACGAATATATTTATAACATATTATAGTATCAATTGGATTCTATAATATTTTTCTTAGATTGACGATTGCTTTGGTAAAATTTGAGTAAGAATTTACTTGGTAACTAATTTTTCTAACGCCATGCACAAACCGATAATATCATCGCGGAGTTTTACTAAAGCGGTAGATGGGTCATTTAAATAATCAGCCCTTGTCATAACATTTGTAATAGGTTCACGCGACCCGGTCAGGTAATGATAATGACTAAGTGGCTTAAGCCTTGCTATTTTAACTATTTCTGGTCTGCTGTCATTATACTTCAAAGCTTGCGTCCAGAGGATTTCTGTTGTAAAGTAATAACCTTCAACCCGACGCCTGACGCTGGTTTGATTTGACCTCTGAATTGGCAACTCTTCGGTTACTCTATCAACTAATTGTTCGCCGGTCATCTTTTTGGTATCACTCGCGTATTGTTGAACAATTTTCTCGATTTTATCTGCTGAATCATTATCAAGATATGTTAACTTGAAGCGGGGCATAAGTTTAACTCCTAAGCTTTTAATTGTTATAGTACGATTTCGATACTAACTTGCCCGTACTGTAGAGAAAATATAACTGAATATAGGTGTTAAGTCAACTCATTTATGGTCTCTATGTCTAAAATAAGATGTTGTAATACAATTTAGTCTTGACAGGTGATAATATAATCATTAACTTTCAGTTCTTAAACATAACACAGTACCTGATTTTATTCAAATATGGTCTTTATCAGGATTTAGAACGTTACCCCATGGAGGTCTTAATTATGAGACATTTGCAATTAATATTTTTAATCACATTACTTTCAGTTCTACCGGCATTGGTTGATGCAGCACCAGCAGTGCCCGCTTCAGCTACGATTTCGTTTTCACCGGTGGTTGGGGTAATTACTCAACCTTCGCGAGATGATTCTCATGAAGACAGCGTTTATTATGAATACGGCTTTGAGGATGGATTGAATGAGTGGACAACATCAGATTTAACTGATGCTGGCAATATGTGGCACACCAACGAGCGACACGCTTTTGAAGATGGCAGCAGCTGGTGGTGCGCCAATCCCGAAATTGGCGAAGGGGGCGGATACAATAATCATTGGTTACAATACCTGATTACCCCTGCAATTGATCTAAGCGAAGTAGAAAATGCCCAACTTGACTTTGTGACTTTTTGGGCAATGGAAGCCGCTGGTGATGGTATGCCCCAAGACTATGATGGCTGGGATGGATTTAATGTTTGGATAAAAGTAAGCGGTGATGATGATTGGGAAGTAATTGAACCGACTGATCCCGATTATTATTACGAAAGCCTTTATAGCTTCGGAGAAGAATGGAATATGGGACCTGGCATCGCTGGCTGGGGTGGTGAATCAGATGGTTGGGTTGAAGCCTCATTTGACCTTAGCGCATTCGTTGGTAATGCAGATGTAAGGATTCGCTGGGCCTTTTGTTCAGATCCTGCCGATGCGACACCAGATAACGATAGCTATCTTGGTGCAATGGTTGACAACATGTCAGTTACCGGTGATGATGAAGTTATCTGGTCAAATAGTGGTGACGAACAGGGTGATATGGAATTGGGCACAGGACCAACTTCTGGCGACCACTGGGAAATTAGTGATGCATCTTCACACTCAGGCGACTTCAGTGCTCACTGCCCAGTCCAAGCCAACTTGCAAGATGCACTTATATCACCAGTATTTGACATCCCCGATGATCCATGGTACACTTATTTTGATTTCTGGATTCATGTTGATACCCCAAATTGGGACCCTGATGGAGACGGTACACTCGATGACTATTTTTCAGTTGACTATAGCACAGATGGTGTAGAGTGGGAACAAATAATTTACGATTATGCCCGAGACCAAAATTGGCTGGATGATTTTCACTTCTTTGGACCGGACAGTACCTTTAATGTTGGCTTGCCAGATTGGAAAGTAAAGTTAAACCTTACCCGCTTCGCTGGTGAATCTGTCCAATTACGATGGACAGCAAAAACTGATGATGTCATGGGTGATAACGAAGGTACTGGGTTCTGGATTGATGATTTCAGGTTGAACATAACAAATCGCGCCGAGTTTGATGTGCGCGCAGATTGGCTGAGCATCTCTTATCCAACCGCATTATCTCTTGATATAGACAATGAATTTTCCATTACTAATCTTGGGATTTCTGACCTTGATATGGTCAGGCAATATTATCAAATTGGAAACTACAGAAAATCACCAATTATTCCGTGGCGCGGATTAGATTCGGATGAAACCAAAGAGTTGACCTTTGAATTAGCCACAGAATATGCAGAAATTACGAGCATTGCAGGATTTGTTGATGTTCGTGATGATCAAATTGCAGAAAATGATACTGCCAGAGTTGATGGTGTTGTAATATATCCTGAGGGCATATGGGTCATGGGATATGATACCCGCGTTTATCCTTTTGCATTCAGATTTGACCAAGGAAGTGGACCTGCAATCCTATATACACCAGAAGACGACGGTCTGGATGATCAATTCGATTTTGTCGCATTGCGAGTATTGTGGAATGGTGCTCAACAGGGCGACAATACTACGAATCTTCACATATATACTGATAATGACGGAATGCCGGGTCAAGAGTTATACTCAGCCGAGATTAATGTCACACGGGCAGATCTACTTCCTAATGAACATGTAATTGACTTATCTGCTGTTGAGTCCTTAAAAGAGTTAAGCAATAATTTTTGGGTCTGGTTTGAAATCCTGAACGGCGACAATGAGCCGTCAGTTGTTGGTAATGACGAATTGCTCAGCGAAGGTCATTACTTTGGTTATGACGGTGAAGATCTTAGTGATCGCAACTTTGATTTTCAAATTCACCCCGTATTGATGCCTGCTGGAGCAGACTGGACTATGTTAGTACCAGGTCGAGATGATGTTGAATTTGAAGACGTAGAGGCAGGCACTTCAGAAACAATCAATTTAACCATATTTAATGGTGGAATCACCCCGATCACGATTGAATCATTTGAGTTTGATCAGGTAGGGTTTGACGTTGTATCTGATTCAGCACTTCCACGAACATTAGATATTGGTGATTTTACTAATTTCACCATCATATTCAGTCCCGAAGGTGATGAACTTTTTGAATCGTACATGTCTATTGTATCTGCTGAAGTAGAACCTCTCGTAGTTAGAGTTAGCAACCATCCATTAGGCATAAACACACCTGGCAACGGTAATGCCATTCCAACTGCATACGCATTGGGCAAGGCATTTCCAAATCCGTTTAACTCACAAGCAGTTATCACATACTCATTGCCCCGATCTGAAATGGTGACATTAGAAGTGTTTGACTTAAACGGTCGAAAAGTTGCAGAGCTGTTCTCAGGCAATAAGCCTGCTGGAAACCATCAGGCAATATTTAACGGTGCCAATTTGTCAACCGGAGTATTTGTTTACCGGCTGCAGGCTGGTAATTTTGAAGCAACAGCTAAGGTTGTTTTAGTACGCTAAGCTAAATTCAACCACCTAAAAGATTTTAAGCAGGGGTGCAATACGCACACTTATTGCACCCTGCTTTTCGCAAAAATATACAGGAAAGCAGCATATTTTCCTTAACACATAGTAATTACCCAAGTATTTACCCAAACTATAATTAATGATACATATTAAGGACTTTAATGTCAAAAGAATTTAAGTATGATGCTGATGGTCAACTCCAATTAGGTCAACCAGCTCCAAATTTTAATCTCCCTGGAGTTGATGGTAAAAATCACAAACTTGAAGAGTTCAAAGGAGAAGCACTTGCCGTGATTTTTTGGTGCAACCACTGCCCATACGTTATTAAAAGTGAAGATAAAATGATTTCACTGTACCGCGATTATGCAAACAGAGATGCAAATTTTGTTTTAATTTCCGCCAACGATGTTGTTAGCTACCCTCAGGATAGCTTTGACAATATGAAAAATAGATCCAACGTAAAAGAATATCCATTTCTGTATTTATACAACGAAGATCAAAAAGTTGCTAAAGAGTTCGGAGCTCAAGTTACACCTCATGTATTTCTGTTTGATTCAGATCTCATATTGCGCTATCGTGGAGCTATCGACAATAATATCAATATGGAGAGAATTAAAACTTCACATTATTTTAGAGCAGCTTTAGATCGAGTCCTTGAAGAAGAAGGACACAATATTCAAGATCCCAAAACAAAAGCCGTTGGTTGCTCGATAAAGTGGAAATAAATTCGGCACCATTTCGTAAATAATAGGCTAAAATATAAAATCTTCCGTTAACCACATCGGATAAAGAAAATAAATCCTAACTTGACTCGAAAACTATTCATTACCATCATAATTGTCCTATGTTTCACACAATATTGTGTTGCAGCAGGCAAATTGCTTATACCCATGGACCAGACCCAACGCGATCACCTTAAGGCATATGGAGTAGCCTATTGGGTTGTGAAACAAGGCGGACGAGCTGAATGGCTGCTAAATTATAGACATGGATCATTTCTCTGTGATAATTTTGCTCAATTGGAGCGACTGTGCCGTCTCAGTGGAGTTAGCTTTGAAATAATAGATGGGAGTTCTGTAGCATCAATTTATGCTGAAATTGAAAGCTCAAATATGGAAGTAGTTCCTCTGGAAAAAGCTCCCAATATCGTTGTCTATGCTCCCGATGGTTACGACCCTTGGGATGATGCGGTACTGATGGCTCTTGAGTATGCAGAAATTCCCTACGACCAAATATATGATGATGAAGTCCTGCAAGGGAAGCTTGCCGAATACGATTGGGTTCACCTCCATCACGAAGATTTTACAGGACAATTCGGTAAATTCTATCGCTCGTTTAAGAATGCGGATTGGTATCGCGAGCATCAGAACCGAGCCGAGAACAGGGCTAAAAAGTGGGGATATCCATCAGTCAGCGAGCTAAAAAAGAGCGTAGCTCGAGAGATCCGTAGCTATGTAATGAAAGGCGGATTTCTATTTGCAATGTGCTCAGGCACGGACTCATATGATATTGCACTCTCTGCGGAGGGAATAGACATAGTTGATACTCCATTCGATGGCGACCCGCCGGATGCACAGTTCCAAAAAAAGCTCCATTATGAAAAGACTCTTGCTTTTACCGATTTTAAATTAATCATTGATCCAAACGAATATGAATTTTCGGATATTGATATGACCAAAGAATCGGGCAGGGGGTATAGAGGTAACCCAGAAAACGCTGACTATTTTACACTGTTCGAGTTCTCAGCAAAATATGATCCTGTTCCATCGATGCTCACTCAATGCCATACTTCGGTGGTAAAGGGCTTTATGGGGCAAACTACGTCATACAAGCGTTCGCTCATCAAGCCAACTGTGACAGTATTGGGCGAATACGAAGGTCGCAATGAAGTAAAATACATTCATGGTAACATCGGCGAAGGGTTCTGGACATTTTATGGTGGACATGATCCCGAAGACTACCGACATCTGATTGGCGATCCTCCAACAAATCTTGAGCTACATCGAAATTCATCTGGATATAGACTCATTTTGAATAATGTACTTTTCCCAGCAGCTAAAAAGAAAAAACTTAAGACTTAACATTTAATAGCTTATCGGTAAGAGTAAATCTATAATCAGATACTCATATTTTCCCACGACTATATGGTATCACAGAAAAATGCCATTCATTGTAATAGCATCTCACCAACATACTCAAGCTAACCTGTCGAATAAAATTCTTTTATTCAGTAGTCCCTGAGCCTTGATTTTTGTCCGATTTCTGACTAAATTGCTACAACTTATTGCTTGTAAGCAACATAATTTGGATACTTTGAGTACTACGGAGCCCGACATGAATCGATTAATGTTTTTGACATTGATTATAAGCTGCCTTATGACAGCATATCCAACCTTTGCGACTATTATTTATATTCCGGATGAGGAGGCTAACCTTAGAGACGCATTGAACGTAGCTGAGCCTGCCGACACAATCATGGTGGAAGACGAAGAATATGACGGAAATGATAACACAAATCTCACCATAGATTCACCGGTGACTATTATGTCCGTCAACGGTCCCGAGAACGTCGTTTTTGACGTTGGCGGAGGTAATGCCGACTGGATCACCATTGAAGCAGAATGCACAATTATTGGTCTTACGATAATAAATGCAATCAACACCATTCGAGCTTCAAATGTAAATAACATTGAAATCAAGAATTGCATTATTGTACAATCTTCGGAAAATGGAATAATTTTGGAAGATTGTGATCAGTTTAGAATAATTGGCTGTCAATTCATTGAAAATGGTCCCGACGGTTCTGCACTTAGGACGGAAGGCTCCGGGGGAATTATTTCAAATTGCATATTTGACTCAAATTCACGAAATGACGGATCAGGAGGTGGTTTGCATCTGCGCGATTCTGATGACGAATTTAGATTGGTGATTGAAGATTGTACTTTTAATCAAAATGTTGCTTCAAACTATGGAGGTGCCATATACATAACAGAAGTTGAAAATTGTCTGATAAAAAATTGTCAACTGATGGAGAATAGCGTTGATGATAACAATGGTGGCGGCGCCTGTATAACGGGTAATTCACGTATTTCTTTAGAGACTTGTATTATATTACAAAACGAAACGACGCGTTCTGGTGGTGGTGTATATATCAGTGGTGGTTCAATTGTAAACATCTCGCACTCTATTATAGCAGAAAACGTTTCAGGGCGAAGCGGGGGTGGATTGTTTGTATTCAATGGCAGTGAGGTAGATCTATTCAACAATATTATCTCAGGCAATCGAGCTGGTATTGATGGAGGAGGATTAGCGCTTACCAACAATTCTATCGGTGATTTAGTAAATTGTGATTTTGTCGGCAATGAATTGGGAATAGAGGCAAATGCTGGTATGGGTGGCGGTTTTTATTCAGGATCAGGAACAGTTTCAACTGTACTTAACTGTATATTAAGCGAAAACGAAGCGGATGTCGGTGATCAAATGTATACCCAGAATGCAATTGATATCACTGTTTCTTTCACGTGTATAGAAGGTGGAGTCGATCCCGATGATGATTGGGAGTATGAAGAACTGATTGATGAAGATAACATTGATGAGGAGCCTGGTTTAATCGATAGAGCAGATCCTGTTTGGGGTCTCAACGGATTTTTCATCGAGGAAGATAGTCCCTGCATTGATGCCGGTAGCGGTGAGGCTGTCGATTTTGGTTTGGATACGTTAACTACACAGGAAGACTTTGCCTATGACACCGATATGGTTGATATAGGCTTTCACTATAACGTCCGCTGGTTTGATCTGCGCGGCAGATTGTTCGGAACTGTAACTAATATTGAAAACGATGATCCACTCGCAAATGCTCATATACTTACTTCATATGGACAAGAGGCAGTTAGTGATGAAGATGGGGCATGGGAAATCGCCGATGCAATGGCTTTTCCGTTTAACATAACCACTACCTTGCTCGGTTTTAATACTTTGACCCTAATAGATCGCAATCTTGAATTTGAAGGCGAGACCGAGATTAATTTCGAATTAACCCACCCAGAGTTTTCTCCCTCTATTGAGTTTGTTTCCGAGGACATGAATATCAGCGATACGACTGATGTAAATTTTGAAATAGAAAATACCGGAAATGGTCCATTAACTTGGTCAGCGCAATTAAACTTTGGTGGTGATGAAGACTTCCAAGCTTGGGATCCAATATATTCTGGTGATGCTGTAGAGGGACTTCGAGCGATTGCATACGTTAACGAGATATACATCATGTCAATTTCCACTCGTGATGGTCAAACAATTTCCATCAGAAATAGCCTCGGTGACATCCTGTACGACTTTGACCAACCCGGCATAGGCCTGCCAATGACAGACCTTGCATGGGATGGAGATGTGATTTGGGGGGCGCGTGGAAGAGAGATATATGGATTTACACTCGAAGGTGAGGAAGTTGCAAATTTCAGGGGACCACGCAACCCAAATATCGCCATCACCTGGGATTCTGAACTAGAGTATCTTTGGATTGTAGGCGATGACAGCGACATTTTTGGTTATGATTTAGCGGGTAATCTGCAACAGACTATTGACAATCCAAACGGGATAACATATAGAGGACTATCATTTTGGGAAGATGACCCCGATGACTATAACTTGTATGTGCTCTACGATCTTGGAGAAAATGATCCTCGCACTGGTGTCCTTAAAATTAATCGCGAAAATGAAGGTACTATGATTGCCTCCATCTTAGAGCCTGAAAACGGCGATCATGTCAGTGGAGGATACTTTTCTGCCGAATTTGTTGCTGGTAGTATAGTATTTATTGGCGTCACAGACACGGAGGATGGTGCGCGTCCCGATGTATGGCAAGTAGATCAAATTAGAAGCTGGTTATCGATTGAACCGCTCGAGGGAGCTATAGATCCAGAAGATTCTGATGAGATGACTATTGCTTTGATTACAAACGCTTTTATAGAGGGTGTTTACGAAGCAAATGTCGTTTTCTCGCATAATGCTGCAGGCGGAGAAACAATTTTCCCGGTCAGCGTAGAGGTTACTGCAGAGCCATTTATTGCTACCAGAATCATTCCAGTAAGCGTAGGTTGGAATCTTATTTCCGTTAACCTTCAATCCGAGGATCCGGACTTTAGGGTTATTACTGAAGATCTTGTGGCTGCGCGCATGTTAGTGAGGATTAAAGATCAGCACGGACATTTTTTCAGTCCAGATGACGACTTTTACAACATGGAGGGCTGGGCGATAGAACAGGGCTATTGGGTGCTGGTAAATAGCAACAGCATTATTGAAGTGACTGGGATGACTGTCCGCGGCAATTCCCCGATTGAGCTACAGGAGGGTTGGCAATTGGTTAGCTATTATCCGCGTCATGCCTCTAATCCTATATTCGCATTTTCGGGAGTAGAAGAAAATTTGACCCTTGCCAAAGACGGCACTGGAGCATTTTACGTTCCGGAATTCAATTTTAGCAACATAGATATTTGTAAGTTTGGTAAGGGTTATATGCTCAATATGGCATCGGCAGATGAATTGATCTGGAATTTACCGCAGGATGATGAAGTTGCAATGTATTCCGAAATACCAATGCCACATGAACCAGAGCACTTTCGCAGTATAGGTGCCACAGGCTCGGATATGAGTATGCTTTTGCTAATGGAGGATACGCAAATGTCGGGTGAAATTGGCGTTTTCGTGAACGGTGTACTTGTTGGATCGGGCGTTATATTTAACCAGCAATGTGGGATTACTATCAGGGGATTAGACACTGAATCTGAGATACCACTCGGTGCTGCCGAAACTGATGAATTAGAACTTCTTTGGTGGGATGGGAAAATTGAATCACAAAACTTTATTGTAGAATTGATGAGAGGAAATTTATCTTACCGATCTGACGCATTAACCATTGCCAAACTTACAGACACAGCAACTCCGGTGACATTTGCCTTAAACGCAGTGTATCCCAATCCGTTTAACTCGAATGTGCGGATTAGTTATTCTATACCAGAAGCAGGACATGTATCATTATCTGTTTTCAATCTATTAGGCAGGGAAGTTGCTATTTTGGTGGATAACAATATTCAGGCTGGTCGTCAGGAAATTTCATTTAGTGCGGACATGCTCAGCACAGGAGTTTATTTTGTGAGACTTGCCCATGGAACAAAAATCAATATTCAAAAGATTACTTGTCTAAAATAATTTCGTGCAACGAATGAAGCATAGAACATATTTTTTGAGGAAATTTATACTTTAATGGAAAACGAAAACTTAACAGTACTATTGGTTGATGATGAGGAACCGGTCAGAGAAACTACTGAGGCTATGCTTGAGGTATTAGGTTACAATGTGGAGACCGCTCCCAATGGTATTGAGGCATTAGAAATCTATAACAAAAAAAAAGATGTTATAGATGTTGTCCTATTAGATATGTCTATGCCGAAGATGTCAGGCAAGGAAACATTGATTAAACTTCTTGAAATAAATCCATCAATAAAGGTTATTATATCAAGTGAATACGATATAGATGGACCCGTCAAAGAACTTCTTGAAATAGGTGCTACGACCGCATTTCAAAAACCATTTCGTATGCAGGAATTGAAAAAACTACTGAGCGATGTGCTCGATGCGTAGAAATGGATATGACTAAATCCAGAGCCTTTTCTCGATAGCCTTTTTAATTTCTAAGGCTTCAGCATCAACGCTATTTAAAATTTTGTTGGTCTCCCTTTTTAAGTTCTCACTAAATTCATCCTCAGGCAGGCTCTGAAGGTTTACCATAACATTGTACGCAGCACCGCGTACAGCGGTCATCGCCATAAGCCCGGCAACTCCAGCATCCGGAGTCAGATTTCGATTCCCATGTTCCGCCACAACACCAGCAAGCTTGACGACTTCCGGCATGAGTTTGACCACTTCAAACGGAATCTGTGCAGCCCCCTGATTAGCTTTATTAATTGCAGTTGTTCGTATGGCTTGATCAACCGAAGTATTTTTGGGTAAGCCAAATGCAGTCATTACTTCATTGAAAGCCTCGGTGTCCTTGTCAACTAAATCAATCAGTTGTGCTTTCAGGCTCTGAGCTTTCACGGCTATGTCGTTCATCTCGGTGTTATATTGCTTATAACCTTTCTTACCAAAGGTCAAATTTGCGACCATAGAAGACAAACCCGCTGACAATGCCCCACATAATGCTGCAACAGACCCACCACCTGGTGCAGGACTGTCTGAGGCAAGTTCGTCGATAAAGTCTGTTATTTTCATGGAGGCGAGAATGCCTGGCTTGCGTAAACGATACTCGATAATTTTAACTTGAGGATTAAATTTTGCTACCTCACTTAATCCGAGCGACAACTCCGCAGTGTGTACTATTTGAGCCTCAGATACACCAGTGATAACGCCTTGCTTTTTCATATAGCGCTTCCCTGCTTCCAAAATCGCATCAAGTGGAATTAACCCGACCAATTCACTGCCAGTAACACGCGCACCAAACTCTTCAGCAAGTTGACATGCTTCGTCAAATATTTCGTGCAAGGGGGATAATTTGAGGTTGGTAATATTTATCGAAACCTGCGCCCGTTGATATTCGTCAATGTACCAGCCTACAGCCTTGACCCCCTTAAATTTCCCAGGTGTCAAGACAACTTTTCCTTCATCATCCCGAGCATACTTACCTGGAGAGGACATTTTAGCATAACCTCGCTCGCGTAGTCTATTGGCAATTTTTGAGGCAATTTTTGTACTACGAGTATTCAGATTTACATTCCAGGCGATTAGGAAATCACGGGCACTTATAGCTGTGGCACCACTTTTGGCATTAAAAATATCATGACCAAAATCTGGAATCCATTTACTATTCCCAACCCTTGAGCTCAATCCTTCATACTCGCCTTGTCGGCAGTAGGCGAGGTTTTGTCGTTCAGGTTGATTTGCAGCGTATTCATACAGATAAACAGGAATCCCCAGTTCATTACCAACTCGCTCTCCCAACTTACGGGCTAACGCAACACACTCTTCAATAGAAATATCTGAAACGGGTACAAATGGACAGACGTCGGTCGCACCGAATCTTGGGTGAGCACCATGATGAACCTGCATGTCAATTAGCTCGGCAGCCATTTTGATCGCATTGAACGCCGCCTCAATGGCGGCTTCAGGGTCACCGGCGAACGTTACAACTGTTCGATTTGTTGCTTCTCCTGGATCAACATCGAGCAACTCGACTCCCTTGATATTCTCTATTTCAGCGGTGATTTTATTTATTACGCTCATGTCACGCCCCTCACTGAAATTAGGAACACATTCTACAATAGCCATTGTTAGCCCTCAAAGTAATTAATTATCGTTTATCTATTTCGGCAACATACCGAATTGAGACAATCAGAGTTAATATAAAAAAAATATACTTGATTTAAAGTTAATGAGCATGTCCACTCGTTCCAATAATTGTGGCAATAATTGCGATTCCAATTAGAAGTGCTGAAAGGTTCCACCACTGTCCTTTATTATGGTGAAACACCTCCGGTAGCAAATCTACAATGGCAACGTATAGGAAAGTACCCGTAGCAATAGACGCTGCTGCACCAATATAATTTGAAGCTACTGTTTTTACGAGTGCCAGACCCAGCAATACTGCAAAAGGGGTGAACATGGAGAAAATTATAATCAATTTAATCGATTTACGCTTGCTATACCCAGCAAGCAAAAAAACAGATGCCAGTGCGAATGTTTCTGACATTTTATGTATTAGCAAAGATGATATTAAAGCTGTAGGAATGATAGGTTTAAGAAAGATAAACGAAAAACTAAACCCAGCTATAACTGCGTGGATAGATAAACCAAAAAATGCAGTTAGCCCAATAAGTGAGTGAGTGCCCGGCTGATTTTGACCGAATACCAGCTTTTCTACCACAAAAACTGTCATTAAACCCAATAGCACTAATAGCAGGAATCCTTGCTCTGCCATTGACTCGGGCAGCATGTGAAGGAAGATTGTTCCGAGCAACATGCCCGTTCCGAGTGCAAGTAAGCCGTGTAATCCTCTCTCTTTTAGGTTGCTGAATAATGGCAGTATGCCACCAACTAATCCTGCAATTAATAGAGATGATGTAAAAATGGTAACTGATATAATTAAATTGTCATGCATATATTAAATATAGTTATGGTATAGAATCTAGGCAATCGGCTAATTAAACAGTTTGAGTTAGGCATGAATGAACTATAAATATGACTTAGTGCTCTCAGAATAGTGTCTAATCGCTCAAAGCCAACCTTTCCAGCTAATTGCTTAGAAAATGGTTAGTGGTGATATCATTTACCTGTAGTAAGGTAAATAATATGCCGTAAAACCTATAAATTTTCAGATTATCAATAAACTCACATCTGATTAGTGGTGTGATTCCTAATAATTTCTCAATGAATCTATAAGAGTATTATACTCACGGCTCAAACCATGATCCAGTATTTCCAGATGGCTGACAGCTTCCATTTGCTTTAGTGCTTTCTTATAATTGCCACTTTCCATATAATGACGTGCGAACAGCATTCGTGCGGGAACAAAATTTGGATCAATGGCTATGGAATTTTGTATCGCCTCAATATACAATTCGAGTTGATCCATTTTTTGATGGGCGCGTCCAATCAATAGCTGTAACTCCGCTGAATTGCTGTATTCTTGCACTAATGTAAGTAATAACTCTAATGCTTGGTCGCTATTATCTAACTCAAGCTGTGCACGTGCGATTCTCAGCTTGTCTTCAGGATCAATCTCATACCCGAGCTTGCCGTAACGTCCATATTCCCTTAGAGCATCAGGCCACTTTCCTTGCGAAATAAGCACATCCATCTTTTTCCTGACATCGCGCAATAATCCCGTGTCGTGACCTGCTTCAGGATTTACCTTGTGCTCCAGCTTAATTGCCAGATCTTCACGATTGGTTGCTTTGAATATGCGTGCCAAAAGGTATCCCCCGGGCATATTTAATGAGTCTATGTCCATCACCTCCTGCGCATAGTACTCAGCTGAATCAATAGCTCCAATTTGCCAGTGAAGAAGGGCAATATTATAGGAGATTGATGGATCAAGTTGAGTGTCAATACTTCGTATTTTATGGAACGTTTTGATTGCTCCTTCCTTGTCACCCTTATCATATATTTCGCGAGCAAGGTTTAGCTGACTGATGCGTAGGGTTTCTGCTTCCGCTTCCGCTGCTGTCATTCCACCAGCGGTGAACTCAGAAAGAGCTTTTTTAAGTTTACCCTCTTGTAAAAGAGCAAAACCCTCAGATTTTGCTTCATTCTGAATGATTGTGATGATACTTGCTGGATCTTGCAAGCCAATTCGCTCGCCGATTTCTACTGCTTTATCTTCCTGACCTGTGCGGTAATATGCATCTGCGAGACGGTGTAATCCTTCGGCGAAATATGGGTCGATTGCCAAGGCATTTTGAAAGCGGTCAATTGACTCTTCCGTTCGGTCTAATTTCAACAGAGTATTACCAAAATTAAAATAATCCATACGCGCATTTTCACCGCTACGTATAAAGGATGTTCTGAAATTGACAATGGGTAAAAATATCAGTGTCAGGGCGATAATTCTCATTGCAGGCTCGATATCGGCATGGCGAAACCTTTCGTATAGTGTCGTTATCGCATATCCCGCCCCGACTAATAACACCAGAACAGCCGGAAGCCGGTATTCAGAAGCGTTAAAGATAACGAGTGCTCCAGCGTAGTATGCGAGTAGCCAGAGCCACAATAACCTTGATCGCTTCCACCCCCTGTGTTTAAGAAGAAGTATCAACCCACCCAATCCCAGCGGACAAATTAGCCAGAATCCAATTGGATTCAGACCAAGAATCGGTGAAATATCTTTGCCATAATAGTAGCTCACATTATTCGCAAATTCAGCCCGATTGAAAAAGTAAAATGTTTTTCTCGCGAGTAATTTTAGATAGTAAGACGGATGGTTTTTCATCCAATCCAGAGACTGGCTTAGCCAATATCGGCTTGCCTCACGGTTGGTTAGTTTTTCTCCCTTCAGTTCGGACGCTTTACGGCGATACTCCTCTTCCTCGTTCCAAGGCTCGTAGGAGCTGAGAAATGGTGCTTCCCAATAAAGTCCTGTAGCTTCTTCATTATTCCCAACATAGAAATTCATCCCACCTGAGCTACTCGTCATTACGAATTCGTCACCGACGATAAGGTTTCTTACTCCCAACGGAATCAGGATTACAAATGTTGCCAGAATTATAGTAAATGACCGCTTCTTCCAATCTTTTCGACCGGATTGAAAATGGGCAAATATCAGAAATGGGTAAAAAATAAGAACTAATGGTCTTGCCAAAGCCGAGAGCCCAATTGTCAAGCCAAGTTTCCATAGACTTCCGGTTTTACCATCTGACAATGTATCGAGACTGTAATTGAGAATGAGGGAAGATAAAAACAATATCAGCGAAGATGTCAGGATAGTTGAGTCATAGAAAATAAATGGAGCATATACTGCAGCGAGTAGTGCCGAAATAGCCGCAACTTTGTGATTAATGAGTTTATGAGTAAATTTGTAAAGTTGATAAACCGTTCCCACGGTAAGTGCGGATTGAAATATCATTATCCAGATTGGAGCCGAACCGAAAATGGCATAGATCAGCCCGGACAAATAAGGATATAACGGGCTCATAAAGAAAATTCCCTCACCGATCAAATTACCGTGACTAATACCTGTTGCCATCAGGTGGTAGTAGGCTGAATCAATGATGGGGATGTTTACGAGGTCACTGCTCTTTACTAATACTAAATGGATAATCCTTAGCAGTAATGCGAATCCCATTATCAGAAGTAAATGGAATTTTACTACCCATGTCTCTACGTTTTTATCTTTTGTGCTGTTCATTTTGACACCTCTCTGTTCACAATATTCTTGATGTTTTTCATGTTGTAATCTACCAAATCGGGAATAAAAAGCCCCCCGAGAAAATTAATTCCACACTGGGGGGCAATAGTTAAAATCAATTAGAATCTGAGATTCTAAGGCATATATACGACTTTCCTAAACGAGGTCTGATCGGCTGAAGAAAGCTTGACCAAATAGACACCCGCAGGGGATGAACCGGGGTTCCAAGCAATCGAATGTCTGCCTGCTGAGGTTATGCCAGATACCAGTTCTGTAACAAACCGTCCTGCCATATCATATATACCGAGCGTAATATCCGCTGTTTGTGCAAGTGAATATTCCACCTTCAATGTTTGGTTGAAAGGATTAGGGAATGCCGTCTCTATACCAAATTCGGTTGGAATCAGATTTCCTAAGTCATCCGGTGAATTGATTGCGTTTGGCTCATTCCAATAATACCTGATTGGGGATACCATTATGTGATAATTCCCAGGAAAACCATCCGAAATAAATGCAACTACGTAGATTATACTATCCATAGGGACTATTTCAGAATATCCTCGCCCATCAAGGTTTTCAGCTTCCCATTCATAAGAGTCTCCACCCAAGCCAACTTCGAAGTCACGCCAGAAAAAATTGTAATTAAATACAAATTCATTTGGAGCTTCTGCCTCAGCTAAACCTGAAGTGTCGCCAGTCCAAAATAGGAATACTCTGAATATATCATCACCTTCGTCTTCAATTACCCATGGAATAACCATATTCTCAACAGTATTCTCATCCAGGTCATTCGGGTCATATGGGAAAAGAGCCCTTATGGTGTCATGTTCCATTGCTATCAGATCAATAGTGGGTGGTGCGTTATAGACAACGTTAAAGAACACTTCAGCGACGTTATTGCCCTCGTCAGACTCTTCAACTTCACCTCCATCATCGACTGGAACATCAAGCTCCCATCGAATGGTGTGTTCACCTTCAGTAACTGCCCACAAGGTATCGGCGGTAACGAACTGAACATCATCGCTACCCTCAAGAGACACAGTATCTATGTAAATCAATTCATCATCGAGGTAAAGGTGTATTTGAAACTCGGGAAGTTCTCCAACACCCTGCGCAACGTAGGGTAGTCGAAACCTGATTTCATCGTCAATTGACGGCCATTCATCATCCCAATATATTGTATCTTCTTCTGGCTCAGGATATCCAAACAATGGTCTAAGTGGAGTGAGTTCAAACAAACCGTCGTCCCAACTGATAATCACATCATCTACAAAGGCACCCATTCCGGTGACTCCATAACGATTTGATTGCCATACAAATGCTAAATAGACTTCATCAGATCCGATTACGCTTTGGTATTCATAGTCTTCCCTTTCATCTTCGTCTGGAGCAGGACCTACCATTAGTGAATCTAAATAGATTATACGAAACGACCAATCCTCACCAATACTTCGACTGTGTGCTGCACCCCAAGTTACATTTTCAACAAAATCGTTATTATTCAAGGTAATGTGACCGGGGTTATCCGTTACAACTACGGTTAGGGAATCATAAGAATAATTGTCCAAATCTATATAAATCCAATAAGATACTGCGGCAGCGGCGGCTTCTTCGAGGCTGAAAGGTCCCCACCATGTCCAGGCATTCTGGAGGTTCATATAGTCATCATCTTCGGGCCAGCGTGGTTGATCTATCAGATTAAAATTTGTATATGCACACCAGATCGATTGATTAATCTCATCGTGCGGTGTAATGTGTGTGCTAAAAATAAAGTCCTGAACGCCCCAAGAATAACGGGTAGGTTCTCCTTCAGTGCGTTGATGTCTCCAATGTGGTGGCCAAGGATTTCCATGCCAACCTATCCTATTTCTCAGGTCGGTGATCCAGGGCCAAAGGTTGTTATCATTTTGCTGATCACGGTTAAAATGTTCATTTATATGTGGATGCCATATGGCATATGTGGGAGGGGCTACCACCCCTAATACTATAATAACGGCAGTTAGGATAAAAATAAATTTCTTCCAATCGCTAATCATTTGTCTCTCCTTGCAGATTTTCATGTTATAAATACGCTTATCTAATTATTTTAATCAGTTGCCAAAACTCTGTGTGTGTGGTTCTGACTGTCAGTTATTAAACTCAAATAAATATTGTTCGCTTATTCATGGAACAGAACGCACGAACGCACCAAGTTAACCAATTCATACGCAGTAATCAACCTTATCAATAAATCTGAAATGTATTATCATAAAAATAATAACGCACCTAATTGCTCATGCTGATATTGCTTTATAGGCAATAGAAAGTTTTTGTCTTCGTGTGAGCGTTACTTGCCCATTTTTTCTATCACCTTTGATGACAAGATTCAGTATTTCGTGATAGAATGCTGCCATGATCCCCGCAACTCTCAGTTTGGGTGGCAGCTTATCTGCATACAACATGTTGGCTGCTTTGAATAACTCTCTCGCCCGTTCACCCTCCCATTTTATCAAGGCGTGTAATTTGTTTGAGTTACAAGCCTCCAGAAGGTTATCTTGATTTAAGCCAAATTGATCTATGTCTTCAGGCGGAAGATAAATCCTATTATGCTCATAATCTTCTTCAATATCTCTTAGTATATTGGTCAATTGCATACCGAATCCAATATATTCCGCATATCGTCGGGAGGTGGCATCATCACACTCAAAAATATACAGACAAAGAAGCCCAACTGTGACCGCTACCCGATAACAATAAAGCTTTAAGTCTGCAAAAGACGCAATTTGTGTGCCACTAATATCCTCTTCCAGACCGAGGAAAAGGTCATCAAAATGCTCACGCGGTAATTGGAATCTCTTTATCGTAGCAGACAAGGCTAAGGTTACATCATCAACATAATATCCATCATAGCATATTGTTAATTTTTGCTTGAGGGCATTAATCATTGCAGTGGGATTTTGATAGCCATCATCTGCGGCATCATCACCTGCACGACAAAAAGCATAAAGCGCATAAATACCATTTCGATTCTCACGAGGTAAAAACAGAAAAGCATAAAAAAAGTTGTGCGCAACTCGACGGGCGATTTTCGCACAGTTTTGCCAAGCTTGGCGAAGCTCAACATCGGTAGCTTCCGAGAGTAAGTTCGGTGTGTTAATTGCTGGATTTGACAATGTCATACAGTATTTTACGAGATTTTTCGGGGAAATAAATATAGCGAGGATCTGAACAAAACAGCCAGTTTATCAAATTTTCGTAATTTTGACGAGTTATTTAGCACATCGTAATTATTGCGCTCAATTGCAGATAACGCCGACATTCCACCCTCAAAATACAGTCCGAGCTGCAGTCGCAACCAGCCATTTACCCTAAATATAAGATCTTTGCCCTCAGCAAACATAGTTCGAGCAAAGTCAACTTCATCCTTAACCAGTGCTCTGAAATTTGTATTAGCGTCTTTGTCAGCAATGGTGCGTTCGTCAACTCCATGCCTTTGCATATCTTCCAAAGGGATGTAAATTCGTCCGCGATCATAATCTTCAGCTACATCCTGCCAATGGTTTGCGAGCTGCAAAGCTGTGCATATTTTGTCGGATAGTGCAAATAAGTCAGAGTTTTTATAACCATAAAGCTCTAACACAATAGTACCTACAGGGTTGGCAGACAAGTGTGTATAATCACTAAGTTCACGGCGAGTGGCGTATCGATTCTTTATGAGGTCAAGTCTGAATGCTTGTAGTAGTCGCTTGAAAGGTTCAAGCGACAGGTTCTGACGGCGTATCGTGTTCCCCAAGGCATTGAAAAAGGGGTCATTAACGTCGCCTGAAGCTGCCGCTTCAAGTGATAATTCCCAATTGTGCAGTTTACTGCCGGCATCATCAATCGAGATGGCATTGTCGGCAAAGTCGTCTGCTAATCGGCAAAAAGTGTAAATATTGTAGAGATCCTGTCTTTTTTGTCGGGGTAATATTCGAGCCGCAACCGAGAAATTTTCGTAATGACTCTGAACCAAGTCACGACTATACGCTTCGCCTTGGTTAATAAGGTTATCATTAATTTCAATATCACCGTTGATTCTCAAAGATCAATTCTAACCGCTCACGGAGTCATTGTTACCGTGATACTGCTCGTAAATACCTGTGCTTACTGCAATTGATTCAATTTCTTTAGCGCCAGCTCTGTTAGCCTGGCGACATGCATCTATAAAGCATTTCCAATGATAGTGACCGCGCATTCCTGCTTGGCGACTATAATATTTTTTGTCTTTATCAAGTATATCTTTTCTACATAACAAGCAATTCATAATATTCTCCTTTAATTTAATGATTTCAGTACAATTGTTCTAAACCTGCACTGAAGCAAACAATATGCCATGGTATAATTATCCAAGCAATATTTTTAATTCTTTTGTTAAGATTGATTCAATTTCAAGTTGAATCTCGCTCAATCTTTTATCTGAATCGGCTTCAAATCTCATGACTACAACAGGCTGAGTATTTGAAGCACGTAATAACCCCCAACCTCCCGGCATGTTGACGCGCATCCCGTCAACATCAATTACCTCGTATTTAGTTTTAAAGTAGTCACAAACAGCGGTGACAACCTTAAACTTTATTTCATCGGGACACTCGCTCCTGATTTCAGGGGTGTTCCAAGTTTTAGGCCAGTCAGCCAATAATTGGCTTACCGGAACCTTAGAGTTTGCCACAATTTTCAAAAATCGACCCGCCACATATGTAGCGTCGTCGAATCCGTAGAAGCGGTGCTGAAAAAATATGTGCCCACTCACTTCACCAGCAAGCAACGCTCCGGTTTCGTGCATTTTGCTCTTTATCAGTGAGTGACCAACTTTCCACATCAAAGGATTGCCACCATGCTTCTTGATGTCATCAAACAAGAGCTTTGAACATTTTACCTCGCCAATAATTGTAGCACCCGGTTCTTCAATAAGCACATTGCGAGCCAACACTGCCAATATTTGATCACCCATCATTACATTACCCTGTTCGTCAACAATACCTATACGGTCGGCATCGCCATCGAATGCAATTCCAAGTTCCAGATTTTTCCTGCGTACCAAATCCTTCAGCATTTCTAAATTTGCCTCAACTGTTGGGTCAGGATGATGCGCAGGAAAGTTGCCATCAACTTCTATGTTAATCGAGTGAACTTCACAACCCAAGTCCTCTAACAGAGGTATGGCGGTCAAACCACCAACTCCATTTCCGGGGTCAATTCCCACTCTGACTTTTCGATTAATATTAAGACGATTTACGAGGTCACTAAGATAGTCGGGAATTATGTCTTTTGCAACACTGCCGCCTCTTCCAGATTGAAAAACATCTGATTCAATGATCTTTCTGATTTCTTGAATCTGTTCGCCATACACAGACTCTGTGCCGAGCGTAATCTTGAACCCGTTATAGTTAGCCGGATTATGGCTTCCGGTTATCATCACTGCTCCATCCACATCCAAAGTATGAGTCGAGTAGTACGATATCGGTGATGGGACTATGCCAATGTCGATAATTGCCAGTCCCGTGCTACGTAGCCCCTTGCATAGGTGGTCGCGGATTTCCGGCGAACTCAATCGACCATCACGGCCTACCGTGATATCAGTGGCACCGTGATTTCTAAAATAGGTACCTATTCCCTTACCAAGCAAGACTACGACATCTGGTGTAAGGTCTTCACCCACAATTCCGCGAATGTCGTATTCACGAAAAATATGATTATTTAGATTCATTTTGTCCAACATAATAGTTTATACGTCACTATACAAAATTTGTATGTATTTCATTAATTTCAATATTAGAATTATCATGTGTACATGTATCAATTCAGATCAATTAGTTAGATTGAATAATTAATAAAGGGTAATACTAATGCTTATTTTGTGGATATAGCTTGTTCATACAGCTGCTCATATGCAGCTAATGATTTATCTACATTAAATTTTTCAAATACTGTTTTTCGAGCATTATTACTCATTGTTTCTAAGAGGTTGCTATCCTGTAATGTATTGATAGCGTGATTTGTCAGGGTCTGAACGTCTCCAACATCAGCCGTCCAACCGTTCACGCCATGCTCAACTACTTCAGGCAGACCGCCAGCATTTGAAGTTAATGGAACAGTGCCAGCTGCCATCGCTTCCAAAGCGGCGAGTCCAAAACTCTCTGTTCGACTTGGAAGCAGAAGAATGTCCGCAGCCGTAAGTAGATCAATTACAGAGTCTCGGTTGCCCATAGCCAATACATCTTCTGACACACCGTATTCTGTGGCTTTATGTTCTAATTTAGGAAAATCTGGTCCGTGTCCAACTAAAATCAGGCGGGCGGGTAGCTGTTTTTTGACATTGACAAATATATTTAGTACATCCATAACTTTTTTCACTGGTCTAAAATTTGATACATGAATTAGTAACTTTTCACCATTAGGAGCAAGTGTTTTTCTCAATTCAGATGACTTGATATTTCGATACTCATCGGGATCGATAAAGTTATAAATAACCTTAATATCTTTATCGCAGGTGAACGTATCACGAACATCTTGGCGTAAAAAATTCGAGACTACGGTCACATAATCCGATTGTTCGATTGCATATCTTGTGATTGGCATAAACGAAGCATTTCGTCCAACCAGAGTCACATCCGTGCCGTGTAATGTCGTGACTACTTTAAGCCCGTTATCAATAATTCCTCTTGCCAATATCGCACTTGCAGCGTGAGGGATGGCATAGTGTGCATGGATGATATCAAGACCATATTCACTTGCACAATCTGCCATTTTTGATGCTAATGCGAGTGAGTATGGTGCATATTCCAACAGTGGGTATTCGGGGACTGACACCTCGTGGTAAAATAAATTTTCGCAGCGCAGGTCAAGCCGATTTGGAATAGCATACGTGATAAAGTGGACTTGATGTCCCCTTTTTGCCAGAGCCATTCCCAGTTCGGATGCCACCACGCCACTTCCCCCGATTGTGGGGTAACACGATATACCTATTTTCATCCGACCACACCTTGCATATCTGCCCAAGTCACCAAATTATCAACCCGTTGCGGTTCTCGTAAATAGAATGCCTCGCCATATTCAGAGCCAATCTGTGATCCGTAATTACGGGCGCGATTAATGATTTTCTCCAAGAATTCTGGACGACTAATATATGTCATTGATCTGTCTTCGGGTGATGTCAGAAACTGTGTATGATAACAGCGGATCGCCTCCAATTTGCGATCAAATGTGGAACTTATATCGACAATAAACGCCGCGGGTCCCTCCCAATGAAGAAAATAATTCAGCACTCTGTGAGGGCGGTGAGGCGGTTGGCTGTCACCAAACCTTGCGACACCCGCCCAAAAACTGGCAGCTTGAACTAATTCGGAGGTTGCGCTGTGATCGGGATGTCGATCCTCATGATACGGGGACAGCATTATATTCGGACGCACAGTTCTTATCAAAGTAACCAGCTTACTGATATTCTCAATTGATGGTTGAAGTGAGCCCTCTTTTAGATCTAATTGAAAACGTTTATGAATTTTCATAATCTTCACAGCTTGTTTTGCCTCATTCCCACGTGTCAATGGATCGCCACGTGTGGCAAGTACAGCCTCGGTCAAATCTGCTATCGCAACCCGATATCCCCTATCTACAAGGTCAATTAGGGTGCCGCTGCAACCGATTTCAACATCATCAGGATGAGGACCAATTGCAAGAATATCATAATTCATAAGTCTTGTTCCAAGTCTATAATTAAATGTTTTGGCTCAAAGACATCGGCACTTGCATCGATGGCATGAAATAGTCTATCGCCATAGCTCGCCAGATAGTGTAACATATTATCATGTCTTTCCTGAAGAATTTTTCTACGCAACAGACGAAAATAAAGTTTTTCGGAATGTGAAAATCGAGTTTTATCTCGTTCGCCAAGTTTGCGCACCGTTATCGTGCGAAGTTTATCCCATTGAAAAGTTAGTTTTCGCGTTGCTAAGTCAAGCTCTAACGAGATATTTATCCCAGAATCCTCAGCGCCAGCTCCAATTCTTGTGAGCAAACCATCCAAATGAGAAGCACCATTCTCAAACATTTCTCGCAACGACTGACCACTGCCTTTGGTGCGCAATAACAGCTCTCTGCCACCAAAGACCTCAGCGACTTTCCAATTATGTTTATTCAGCATCCGACGAGCAGGCTTTTCTATTAGAGTAGCACTAAGTCTTGGTGCCAGCAGAGGGCGTGGTATTTTAAGTTGATCGTATGCTCTGCCAATCTGTGCATGGTATGAAATTTCAGACGGTCCCGCAACATAAATCCAAGTTGGTAACAACCAATCTTGCAACAGCGGTCGGAGCAATACAGCGGGTGAAAAAGTTCCCGAATTATCTTCTACTAAGTTTATTAGCTCAATGGTGCTGTAAATTTTCTGTTTGGTGCCTAATTTCCAACCGCCTTCGGCGCGCCTTATCCTATGCCTTTTATCGTTTTTATCTATTCTGAAAATTGGCATCGTGTTATCCCTAAGTCTAACCTGCAATGGCACTCGTAAGGCTTTGACTTCGTTGGATGATACACTATAGGCATTATTCAGGTTTTCTGACAGGGCAAGAGATTTAGTCCAGAATTCAGCGGAAAAACTTCTGATATTAGGATCAATTGCATCAAACATAACGAGCCCCATATCACCGAGAATTTGCGTAAAGTTATCACGAAAAGCATCGACTACCCTCACCCCAGGTTGATAGCAATCTTGCAGAATATCAGCAAATTTTCTTTTCAATGGCAACGATTTCATCCACTCAAACACATCATCCTGCGCCTCGATAATAGCAGGAGTCAGCTTATGGTGACCGGCGATGTGACCGGTTACAACATCCTTGGGCATATAAATGTGACTTCGTGGCTGAATTTGGTCAGACGGAAAGGCAACTTGATTAACCTCTTTGAAATCTGCATCACTCGTTTCCATCCAAAAAATGGGAACAACCTTACTTTTTGTCTCGTCTTGCAACTTTCTGGCGAGGAAAATAGTTGTCAGTGCTTTGTAAAGAGTATAAAGTGGTCCGCCAAATAAGCCGAGTTGCTGACCGGTAACTATTGCCAAGGTGTTTGGGCTATCCAAAGCAGACAGATTTTTCTCCACCACTTCGGGTATGGTGGTTTTGCCATAAGATTTCTTTATTGCTGATCCAAGACCCGGTTGAAAGTTAAAAGAATTGCGTCTTTCGCCCACGCTTTTACGAGTACTTTTTTTACGCCAATCGCCGCCGAGAAGATTTACGACTTCCTTGCGACCACCAACATAATCGCTGGCAATTTGGGTCATCCCTAATATATTTGACCAGGCAATAGCCTCAGCCATTCTTAACTCCAAGATGAACCATGCGTGGACTTTCGGCACGAAAGGTTGCTCCGAGATAATCGCCCCATAAATGTGATATACTTATACCAGCGAGTTGCATCATTTGCTCCAACTCTTCCCTTTCAAACAATCGGACAGACTCAAAATATAATTTCTCTACAGATTCGCTGTTAATTGATATTTTTTTCAGCACCCTGCCCTCCGTATGATCAATCCACCGCTCTTCTCTTATTTCTACACCATCAATAGTACTCACACTAACGGGACGGCTACTGACATTTTCAATGACAGTTTTTGGATTTGGCAAATCGAGTATAAAGAACCCACTTGGTTTAATTATGGCTCCAATGCTCTTTAATAATTCTAAATGCTCCATATCAGTTTTGAAATAACCAAAGCTGGTGAATAGGCTCACCACGAGCGAAAACTGAGCATTTATCGGTAATTTCCTCATATCCGCTCGAACAAAGCTACGATTTAACTTCCCCTCAATTTCTGTTATGGCAACTTGTAAAAGGGTCATGGACAGATCGAGCCCAATTACCTGAAGTCCTCGCTTAGCTAACTCTTTTGTATGCCTTCCGGTTCCGCACCCAAGGTCAAGACAGCGGTCGCCCTCAAAAATGTCGCCCCAAATCGGCAAACGGTCGATAAATTCTGCTGCCTCAGTGTGGTCTCGATGGCGATAAACCTTTAAGTACCATTCGTCGAACCAATTTTCAAACCACTCTCCGGTGTTGCGGGACAATTTTTTGTTCATACCGGATGATATACACACTTTGATCTATAAAGTCAAGGAAACAAGTACTGATATTAGTCACCGTGATCAAATCACCATTTTATTATCATTTGATACGTGAAATTATCATTTATGCGGATCGAAATGTAAGTTTGATATAGAATTATTAATAATCGTTGTATATCTTGCTCTGTATTAGTAAATATAGGAGTGTATAATGTCAAAATCGAATTATCGCGAAGATAAATAAGAAATCCGCGACAATAAACCAGCATGAATATTCAGATGGTTATCTGCGGAAGAATGAGGGGTGGCGCAGGCGTCCGTGCCTGCGAGCAATTACACGCCACTACAAAGGCATAATGCTACTGAGGGCAGCCAAATTGCAATGGCGTACATCGTAACTGACGAGGCTGCTCCGCCAAAAAAGAAACCAAAAAAAGGTGGTAAACATGGTAAAAAAAGTAATAGAACCTATCAATCAAAAAACGTTTGACTTCATGTCTGAATTAAGCTCCAACAACAGCAAGGCATGGTTTGACACTCAGCGAGAACGCTATGCCAATCACATTCGCGAACCGATGAAAGCTATCGCTCAATTTCTTGCTGAGCCTGTATCAGCTTTGTTTCCGGAATTTTCTGGAGCCCCAAAAGTGTCACGGATAAATAACGATTTGCGTTTCAACCCAGATAAGTCACCGTACAAAGATTACATGTGGATATCTTTTGGGATAAGGGGTGCAGTGGCGGATATATTTGCTGCAATCGATAAAAACGGATGGACGGCGGGATGTGGGCTCAGCTCACCAAAGCGGGATGAGATGAATCATTGGCGTCGAAATCTGATTGATAATCACGATGAGTGGACTCAGCACTTTAAGGCTGTGAACGAAAAACGAAAATTCAATTTACACTTTGGTGATAAATATAAGAAGCCATTGTATGATGATACGCCACCTGATATTTTCGACTTAGTGCAGTCAAAAAGCATTTGGATAGTTTTTGAACCTCTGCGTGAGTTCAGCGGTACACCAGAAGAGGACTTTATGCGGGCAATACTCCAAATATCACCTTTATATATGTTTATGGTAGATAGCGATGTCTCCATGCCGAACCGATTGGTTGGGGTTCATGCGAGTATATCTAATTATATTCGTAGGGGATGATATAATATTAGGTTTTTCCTGAATTGCACATTTACTTTCGTACATAATTTCGTTGTGAGGAGAGTAATGCCAAAGCAACATAAGTGCTTTAATCATATAGCGAATCAGAAATTGATACGAAAATTGAAAACATCCTTTAGCACCGGTATAATTTGTTTGTAATTTTGACAAAAAAAGCCAAAACATAGTTTGAAATCACGTTTTAACTACTACATTACAAGCGACAAGAGGATTTAACACCAGATTTTTACAATCGAAAAGGATTAATACATTTTGAAAGGATAAAACACACATCTCGAGAGCACGTGGATTCCATGTCAAGCTATCTCTATCTCTATCTCTATCTCTATCTCTATCTCTATCTCTAT
>Ga0115002_10000176_pt1 | contig 91133 bp, 74 predicted proteins | sample ArcticOcean_MG_C_8_FD_89576 | JGI IMG/M metagenome (GOLD analysis project Ga0115002, IMG submission 89576) | Marine microbial communities from western Arctic Ocean - ArcticOcean_MG_CB11_86 | ecosystem: Environmental > Aquatic > Marine > Oceanic | place: Arctic Ocean: Canada Basin | collected... | reverse complement strand
GCCCCCCCCCCCTCCCTCTTTGGGGGTGTTGGGGGCGCGCGGGGCGGCCGCCCGGAGGGGGGAAGGGGCCCCGGCGGGGGCGCCGCCGCGGGGGGGGGGGGGGGGGGGGGGGACTCTCACCCACAGCGCGAACGACTGGGGTCCGGTAGGTTGCCCATCGCGAGCCCCAAGAAACAAGAAAGCCGGAGTCCACGATTTCCAACCTCTTCTGGCGCCTTGAGTGCCGACACCGAGCCTGGCGCTACCGTACCAAGGTCGCCCCCGACGAGATCGCGTGGATGCGAAGTGTTCTTCGCCCCGATGGAGTTGTGGTGGACGCCGGAGCCTACAAGGGTGGCTACACCTACTGGATGCGTGAGGAGGTAGGCACCGCAGGCCAGGTCTTCGCGTTCGAACCCCAGCCGGAACTCGCGGCGTTCCTGCGCCGGGCCGGGCAGGCATCCTCCTGGACCAACGTGCACGTCGAAGAGGCGGGCCTCTCCGATGAACGAGGCGAACGCACCTTGCACGCGCCTCCGGGCGGTCCTACACAGGACGCCTCGCTCGTCGGAGCGTTGGCGGGCCCGGATGCCCGCCACTACGCCGTCCGGACGGAGACCCTCGATGCCTTCGTAGACAACAGGCAATCGGGAAGCCCGATCGATTTCATCAAGTGTGACGTCGAGGGTCACGAACTCGACATGTTCAGGGGGGCCGAGGCCGTGCTGACTCGCGACCGTCCGGTTCTCCTCTTCGAGTGCGAGGCCCGGCACAACCCAGACCGCTCGGTCAGTGAGGTGTTCGACTACCTCGAGGATCTCCGATATCGCGGTTCCTTCTTCTGGCTCGGGGAACTGGTCGATGTGTCCCAGTTCGACCTGGAGACGCACCAGACTCTCGGACGCGCGCCCTACGCGAACAACTTCGTGTTCGAGCCATACTAAGGAAGCAAGCCACAAGCTAGTAGTGTCGCGCTGGCTAGAACCGCCACTCCATCCCGAAAACCGGGAGGATGGAGCGTTGAGCGAGGGGCCGCAGCTCGTCGTCCCGCCAAGGCTCGAAGTAGTAGAAGAGCGCGTCGCGCTGGTCCAAGGCGTTGATCAGACGAACGTAGGGGCGAATCTCCACGTCTCGCGTCTCGAGCGAGGCAAGGGCCGAACAGCCAGAGCCCGGAAGTAGAACGAGCAGGTCGAATGGAATGTGACAAGCGAGCCGCCGAGAGCAACTCTACAACCACGGGCTGAGTTTGCGGTTGGCGGCGGCGGATGTTTCGTTGTCTGCTCGGTGCCGGACCGTACCGGCGCTGATCCGGCGTCCCGTCGCCGGTACATACGATCCCAAAAACGCTTTGGAGGCGTCTCCTTGTCCGAAAAGGAAACCGGAAGCGGTATCCAGTATCAAGACGTGGACGCCGAGTATTTCGAGAAGCGGGGACTCAAGCGTCACGCGCGTGTCTGGTCGCTTTGGGCCCTCGGTGTCGGCGCCGTGATCTCGGGCGACTTCTTCGGCTGGAACTTCGGGCTCACCGCCGGCGGCTTCGGTGGCCTCTTTATCGCGACGCTGATCATCACGGTCATGTATGTAGGCATGTGTGATGCGATCGCCGAGATGTCCCCCGCCCTACCGCACACGGGCGGCGCCTATTCGTTCGGACGTTCCGCGATGGGCCCCTGGGGCGGCTTCATTACGGGGCTGGCCGAGAACATGGAGTACGTACTGACTCCCGCGGTCATCGTGGTCGGGATCGGCGGTTATCTAGGTGCCATCTTCGGGACGCCTGACACGTTCGCTCCCGTTTGGTGGGCTCTCGCCTATGCCCTGTTCGTGGGGCTGAACGTGTGGGGTGTAGAGGCCAGCTTCCGCTTCACCGTATTCATAACGCTGGTGGCGCTGAGTATTCTGCTGATCTTCTACATTGGCGCCATTCCCCACTTCTCCTGGGCGAACGCGCTGGACATCGAACCGGTCGAGGGTGCCACGCGGTGGCTTCCGAGGGGCCTCGGAGGGGTAGCAGCCTCTCTCCCGTTCGCCATCTGGTTCTACCTGGCGATCGAAGAGCTGCCGCTGGCTGCCGAAGAGTCCCACGACCCCAAGCGGGACATGCCGCGAGGGATTCTGCTCGGGTTGCTGACCCTGATCGTGTGCGCGTTCCTTACGCTGTTCCTCAACGCGGGGATCGCCCCGGGAGCCGCGGAAGTCGGGCTGTCTGACGAACCGTTGCTTCTCGGCTTCCAAACCATTTTCGGAGACGGCATCGGCACCAAGGTCCTCGCCCTCCTGGCCGTGGCCGGCTTGATCGCGAGCTTCCACACGATCATCTACGCCTACGGTCGCAACATCTACTCGCTGTCACGGGCCGGGTACTTCCCCCACTGGCTGTCGGTGACGACCAGTCGGTCACAGACCCCCCACCTGGCCCTCGTGGTGGGCGCGGTCATCGGCTACGTCGTGGCACTCATCATCCACTTCGTCCCTCAGGGCAACCCGGTAGGGGCCGTTCTTCTGAACATGGCCGTTTTCGGTGCGGTCATCGCCTACATCATGCAGATGATCTCCTTCGTGCTACTGCGCCGCAGGCTCCCCAATATCGAGCGACCCTACAAGAGCCGATTCGGCGTTCCGGGGGCCGTGGTGGCTGCCGTCATCGCCGGTGTCACCCTGGTCTTTCTTTTCATCAACGCCGACTACCGACTGGGTGTGTACGGGTGCGCTCTCTGGTTCCTCGCCGGCGTGGCGTACTTCGGTATTCACGGCCGAAAGACGTTGGTGTATTCCCCCGAAGAAGAGTTCGCGGTGCGCGAACTCACCAAAGGTGAAGTCGCATGAGTGGCAACCTAGATCCTGAACGGCTACGCGAGCTGGTGAGCGCGGGCGAGATCGATACGATCCTCGTCTGCTTCCCCGACATGCAAGGCCGCTTGGTCGGCAAACGGGTGACCGGTCACTTCTTCATGGACCACGTCGCTCAGGGCATGCATGTCTGCGACTACCTGCTCACGGTCGATATGGAGATGACGCCGGTTCCTGGATACGAGGCCGCGTCGTGGCGGTTGGGTTACGGAGACTTCGGCGTACGACCGGATCTCGACACCCTCCGTCGGGTGCCGTGGCTGCCCGCGACAGCCCTAGTTCTAGGAGATTGCGTGGACCAAGGGGGCGATCCACTGCCCCACGCACCCAGGCAAATCCTCAAACGACAGGTCCAACGGGTCCGAGACGCCGGGTTCACGGCCAAGATGGCCTCCGAGCTCGAGTTCTACCTCTTCAATGAGACCTACGAGTCGGCGGCAGAGAAGGACTTCGGGAATCTCGAGACCTCTGGGCGGTACATCGAGGACTACCATATTCTGCAGACCTCCAAGAATGAGCCCCTCATCCGCGCGATCAGGCAGGGCATGGAAGGCGCCGGAATCCCCGTGGAGTTTTCCAAGGGCGAGTGGGGGCCGGGCCAGCAAGAGATCAACCTGTGCTACGCCGAGGCTTTGGAGATGGCCGACCGCCACGTCGTCTATAAGAACGGAGTAAAGGAGATCGCCCACCTCCACCAGAAGGCCGTCACGTTCATGGCCAAGTGGAATTTCGACCTAGCCGGTAACAGCTGCCACGTCCATTCGTCGCTTTGGGACGCGGAGTCAGGAGCCTCCGTCTTCGAAGACGAATCAAGTGAGCACGGGGTGTCGAAGCTATTCGAGCACTATCTCGCCGGGCAGCTCGCACTCTCCCGTGAAATGACCTACTTCTTCGCCCCCTACATCAACTCGTACAAGCGCTTTCAGGCCGGATCCTTCGCGCCGACCAACGCGGCCTGGGGCCGAGACAACCGCACCGTGGGCTTTCGTGTCTTAGGACCGGGGCCAGCAACGCGTGTCGAGTGTCGTGTGCCAGGCGCCGACGCCAATCCTTACCTCGCCTTCGCGGCCACCTTGGCCGCGGGCCTGCACGGGATCGAGGAGGAGTTGGAGCTCGAGGCCATGTTCGAGGGCGACGCCTACGCTGCCGAGGACATCCGCCAGGTGCCCAAAACCTTACGCGAGGCGTTGGACGCGCTCGACCGATCCACGGTGCTTCGAGCGGCCTTCGGCGACGCGGTCATCGATCACTACCTGCATGCAGGGCGCTGGGAACAGGCGGAGTACGATCGCCGGGTCACCGACTGGGAGGTTCGACGGGGGTTCGAGCAAACGTGACGACGACAGGAACTCGCGTTCAGACCATCTCCCCTGTCGATGGCAGCGTTTTCGTCGAGCGGGACCTGGCGTCCGCTGCCGAGATCGAGAGGTCCCTCGCACAGGCCAACGGGGCGCGGTCGGGATGGAGGGCGACACCCCCGGAGGAGCGGGCCGGCGCACTCAGCGACGCAGTCGACGCCTTCGTCGGTGCGAAAGAAGACATCGCCGCGGAGATCACCTGGCAGATGGGACGGCCCTTATCCCAATCCCCAGGAGAAGTCAGGGGTTTCGAGGAACGCTCGCGATATATGATCGGGGCGGCCCCGGACGCCCTCAGCGATGTCGACGCGGGGCCGAAACAGGGTTTTCGCCGATTTATCCGGCGCGACCCACTCGGCACCGTCTTCGTGGTCGCTCCCTGGAACTACCCATACCTCACGGCAGTGAACACCATCATACCCGCGCTGATGGCGGGGAACACGGTAGTGCTCAAGCACTCGGCTCAGACCCCACTCTGTGCGGAGCGCTTCGCGGAAGCACTCGGGGCCGCCGGTCTACCGGAGGGCGTGTTTCAGTACCTGCACCTCGATCATGATGATGTCGCGAAGGTGGTCGGCGACGACCGCATCGACTTCGTCTCTTTCACGGGATCCGTGGCTGGAGGCCACGCCGTTCAGCACGCAGCGAGGGACCGCTTCATCGGCACGGGTCTTGAGTTGGGTGGAAAGGACCCCGCTTATGTTCGCCCCGACGCAGACCTCGACCACGCTGTGGCGCTGCTGGCGGACGGGGCGTTCTTCAACGCGGGCCAGTCCTGCTGTGGCATCGAGCGTATCTACGTACACGAGCAGGTCTACGACGCGTTCGTCCAGAACTTCGTCGAAGAGACCTACAAGCTACGTCTCGGCAGTCCGCTCGAGGCCTCGACTACGTTGGGTCCCATGGTGCGAACCGCCGCCGCGGACGCAGTGCGTTCGCAGATCGCAGACGCCACCTCCAAAGGTGCTCGCACCCTCATCGACGAATCACGATTCCCTGCCGCGAAGAACGACACGCCCTACCTCGCCCCGCAGGTTCTCGTCGATGTCGATCACTCGATGGAACTCATGGTGGAGGAGACGTTTGGACCTGCCATCGGCATCATGCGGGTCTCCTCCGACGGCCAGGCGGTCGATCTGATGAACGACAGCCGATACGGGCTGACCGCGTGCGTCTGCACGGCCGACGAGGACGAAGCGATCCGGATCGGTGACCGCATCGAGACCGGGACCTGGTTCATGAACCGATGTGACTACCTCGATCCGGCGTTGGCGTGGGTCGGCGTGAAGGATTCGGGCCGCGGATGTACGCTGTCTGCGCTGGGCTACGAACAGCTCACACGCCCCAAGTCCTTCCACCTACGAACGAACACCCGGGACTCCTAGATGCGCGTCGACCCTCAAACCCTGCGGGGCAACTGGCACTATCCGACGGAGGTTCGGTTCGGGCCCGGTCGAATCGCTGAACTCGCCGACGCCTGCATAGAACTCGGCATGACAAGACCGCTCCTGGTGACGGATCCGGGTCTGCGGAACCTCGCCATGGTTGGGGATGCGGTCGCCGCCAACGAGCGCGCCGGTCTGCCAACCGCCCTGTTCACGCGCGTGCGGCCGAACCCGGTTGGAGAAAATGTGGACGACGGCGTCGTCGCGTACCGCGAGAACGGATGTGACGGCGTCATCGCGCTCGGCGGTGGAAGCGCCTTGGACGCCGGTAAGGCTATTGCACTGATGGTAGGCCAGAGTCGCCCGATCTGGGACTTCGAAGATCGCGAGGACTGGTACACCCGGGTGAACGTCGACGGGATGGCTCCGGTTGTAGCCGTGCCAACCACCGCGGGCACCGGCTCCGAAGTCGGACGCGCCTCGGTGATCACGGACGTGGACACGCACACCAAGAAGATCATCTTCCACGCCGACATGCTGCCCGGCTGCGTGATCTCCGATCCGGAGCTGACGGTGAGCCTGCCGCAGCACCTCACTGCGGCGACGGGCATGGACGCGCTGGCCCACAACTTGGAGGCGCTTTGTGCGCCCGGGTATCACCCCATGGCGGACGGTCTGGCAGTCGAGGGGCTGAGGCTCATCCACAGCTGGCTCCCCACGGCGGTCGAGGACGGCAGCAACCTTACCGCCCGGGCCCACATGCTCGTCGCGTCCAGTATGGGCGCGGCAGCGTTCCAGAAGGGTCTCGGCGCCATCCATGCACTTAGCCACCCGATCGGGGCTGTGCTGGACACCCACCACGGGCTCACGAACGGGGTGGTCATGCCGTATGTGCTGGCCTTCAACCGCCCCGCGATCGAGGATCGTCTCGTCCGCTTGGCCCGATACCTGGACCTGCCTGATCCGTCGTTCCAGTCCGTCCAGAAATGGGTCTTGGAACTACGCGAGCAGATCGGAATTCCCCATACGCTCGCCGAGATCGGTGTGGAGGAACACCACGTAGCCGATCTCTCACCCATGGCGGCGATGGACCCCTCCGTCGGAGGAAATCCCCTTCTGATCGGCGAGCCGGAGTTGAGGGAGCTGTTCCTGAGTGCGATAGCGGGGGCTCTGTAGGCCGAAGCCATCGACGCGGACACCGACCGCACGATCACCGTCAGTGCAGGTGCCGCGAGCGTCTCCTACACGTTCACGGTCCTGTGGTCGGGGTGAGGCGTCACGAGCACTGCGGTACGTGGGCCTCGGGGTCGTGCCCTTGGATCCCCGGGTGACCGTAGCCCGCATAGACGGTGTTGGTCGCCGTGTCCTCCCCGGCCCGGAATCCTAACCACCTCTCGTGGAGAGAAGCCAAGGTACCGTCTAGCTTCACGCACTCTAGGGGACAACGACTTCGAGGACGGCAAGTCACTGGACAACCGGAGAGTCAAGGATCAGGGGCGGGAGCCGACAGATCGCCGCCTCCAAGTTAGTCACATGGCCGGCGTATCGCCCACAAAGAATGTGCACGGGGTGCATTGCTCGGCGGCGAAGGAAGGCCGTAGAATGCTCATCTAAGCTTGTTGATGCGTCACAAACTGATTCTGACCCTCCGCCGGGATCCGAATCAAGCCGAGGTGATTCATGAAGACCCACCATGCCCTCTCGATCGCGGCCGCCTTGTTGGGCGCGATTCTTTTGCCTACCCGTTCGGTTGTTGCGCAGATCAACGCCGAAGAACGCGGGAGTGACAACGTCGAGGTTCTCGCCCACCTACCCCTCGGGGAATTCCGGACCATATCGGATGTCGAGGTTGAGCAGGACATGACCCGGCCGTATGCCTACGTGGGGCGGCAGCTCGCGAGCGGCAGGCCCCCTGAGACCGTCGTGGCGCGGGGCATGGACGTCGTCGATATCAGCGACGTCAGAGACCCCAAGGTACTTCACCGCTGGCGGATAGAAGAGCCGGACCTTCACACGGGAGGTGGGGGCAAGGACGTCAAGATCTTCAGCTGGAACGATCGACATTATGCGGTCCTCTCGACACAGTTCGGCCAGGGCGGACCGGACAACGATCTGGGTGCCGTCGTCTTCGATGTCACCGATCTGCCTGAAAAACTGACCGAGGTCGCGCGTATCCAGGGGCCTGAGGCGAAGGGCGGGTTCCATAACATCTATGTCTATAAGCACTCCAATGGTCGGGTGCTCTTGTTCGCGACGGTCGCGGCCCCTCACTCCGACATCTACGACCTCGGCTATGTGGTCGAGGGCCGCGGGGACGAGGCTCGCGTCGCCAATGTGCCGGTCCCACAGAACGACGCCACCCGCGGTGGCCGGGGGTATCACGACTTCTACACAGGTTACCACGCGGACAGCGAGCAGGATCGCTTCTACGGCGGCGGCACAGGTGGTTACTACGTGTACAACGTGACCGACCTCGAGAATCCCGAGTTGCTGGTCAGTCTGACGGGCATCAACGGAGTCCGGGGTGGACACACCTTCACTCCGTCCCCCGATGGCCGTTATGTGGTGGCGGAGACCGAGTATCAGTACGCGCCCATCCGCATCTTCGACCTCAAGCCGGGTCTGGACGGTGAGGTGACCAATATCCGCACGCCCATCTCGGCTTGGACAGCCAACTGGCAGAACCTGGTGCACAACCACGAAGTGCGGTGGCCGCTCGTTTTCGTTTCGGGATATCGGGACGGTCTGCAGATTTTTAGCTTGTCAGACCCGAAGCACCCCAAGACCGTGGGGCACTACGACACCAACATTGGGCTTGAGGAAGGTGTCAACATTACACACGGCGCTTGGGGTGTGGACGTACGCAACGGCGACGGCCTGATCCTGATCTCCGACATGTCGACGGGCCTATGGCTCTTCCATATGGAGGGATTCAACGGCTGGAACGGGCTGGACTACGGGATGCCGAATATTTCGAGTGAGCAGGATTTCGTGAACGGCCCTGCGGTTCAGGCGGTAACTAGGAATTGAGTAGAGGCGACGGCCTAAAATATAGGTCTGTTGTGATCGGCGGGCCGGGTCGAACGATTGGGCAGATGACAGCCGATGTATCGAATCAGAAGAGGTGAGACATGAGCATGAATCGTACGTTAGCGCTGAGCGCGTTGGTGGGCCTGGCTTTTGTGGCCACCAATGGTACGCTGGCCGCCCAGGACGACTCTGAAGCACGGGGTAGCGACAACATTGAAGTCGTCGCGCACCTCCCGCTCGGCGTCGAGGTGTCCGACGTCGAAGTCGAGCAGGATATGGACCGGCCGTATGTCTACATTGCCCGGCAGAACCGGGGGTTGGACATCATCGACATCGCCGATCCCTACGATCCGCAAGTCATTCTCCGGTGGAGCTTTGACGATCCGGATCTGCATGTCGGATCTGCAGGGAAAGACATTAAGGTATTTGAATACGAGGGACGCAACTACGTCGTGCACTCGGTTCAGTTCCGTCAGGGTGGCCCCGACGCGGACCTCGGTGCCGTCGTCTTCGACGCCACGGACCTTCCCGACGTCTCGACGTTCAATGAGGTGGGACGCATCCAGGGCCCCGGTGAGCTCGGTGGCTTCCACAACATTTACGTGTACCGGCACAGCAATGGTCGTCCGCTACTCTTTGCGACGGTTTCCGGACCTTATGCCAACGTGTACGACTTGGGCTATATCGTTGACGGGCGTGTTGACGAGGCTCTAGTGGCACAGGTCCCGGTGCCCGAGTCCCAGGCCATCGCGGGCTCGCGTGGTTACCACGATTTCTACACCGGCTACGACGCCGACAGCGAGCAGGACCGTTTCTACGGTGGCGGTACCGGCGGCTACTACGTGTACAACGTGACCGACCTCGAGAATCCTGAGTTGCTGGTCAGCCTGACGGGGATCAACGGCGTGACGCGTGGACACACGTTCACTCCTTCACCTGACGGCCGCTACGTGGTCGCCGAGACGGAGTACCAGTACGCTCCGCTGCGCATCTTCGACCTGAAGCCGGGCTTGGACGGCGAGGTGACGAACATTCGGACGCCCATCTCCGCGTGGACGGCGGACTGGGAGCACCTGTCGCACAACCATGAGGTGCGCTGGCCGTACGTGTTCGTGTCAGCGTACCTGGACGGACTGCAGGTCTTCACGCTTTCTGATCCTGCGCACCCGAAGACCATCGCCCATTACGACACATATCTTGAAACCGCTGAAGATGAGCAGGGCGCCATGAATGGCTCCTGGGGAGTCGACGTACGCAACGAGGACGGGCTGATCGTCATGTCTGACATCCAGACGGGTTTCTGGGCCTTCAAGATGGAAGGCTTTGCCGGTTGGAACGGACTGGATTGGGGCGTGCCGAACATTTCCAGCGTGCAGGACTGGGAGAATGGACCAGCCGTGCAGGCTCGGACCAGAAACTAACGGTGCTCCCTGTCGGACAGCGGCTCTGATCGTTGCCGAGAGGGGTTTGAGCAGATGAGAGAGCGGATCCTCGCACTCTCGCTCATGGGCCTCGTCGCCTTGGTCGCTTGCGACCCGGGCGGCGAGGCTTCTTCGTTGTCCCCTGCGGTGTGGCCGGACGGCGAGTTGGAGATGTACCTGGAGCTCGAAGGCACCCGTCAGCCCACCCCGCCGGCGGTGGATGCCAACAACATTATGGTCGCAGGCATTACGAGCGCGCCGGCCGTGCGCGCCGGCTACGAATCCCTGTTGCAGGGCGGTTCGGCCGTTGACGCGGTCATGACGACGACGCTCACCGAGATTGCGCTGACCACGGGATCGCCGGTCACGCTGGCCGGGGAGATGGTGCTGCTCTAGACTGCGAAGGTCCACTCCATGAGCGCGACCTACAATACGGTGCTAGGGGAGGACGACCCCCTATCGATTCCTCCTCAGGGCACACCGAGCGGTCGGTCGACTCTCATACCAGGCGTCGCCGCGGGGATCGGGTCCGCCCATGAGAGTTTCGGGGTCCTGCCTTGGGCGAGTTTGTTCGAGCCGGCGATCTACTTTGCGGAGCACGGCTTCGAAGTGAACCCCGCCAGGGCTGCCCAGATCGACTCGCGTGGACACGTCTTGATGCGGTATCCCGAAGGACGAGAGATCTTCCAGAAGGATGACGGCACGCTGTACCTAGAAGGTGATTGGCTCACACAGCCGGCGATGGCCACGACGCTTAAGAACACGGCTGCGCAGGGGACCGACTACTTCTACCGAGGGGAGTGGACCGAGGCGCTGGTGGAAACCGTACAGGGAATCGGAGACCACCTCACCATGGAGGACATGGACCGCTACTAGGCCCTCTGGGCCGAGCCGGTCCATACGACGTTCCGCGACTTCGACCTGTATGGCGCGCCCGCACCGAGTTATAGAGGGACCCACACCGCCGAGGCGTTCAACCTGTTCGAGCGAGCTGAAGCCCTCGACGGGTAGGGGCCTACCCCCCGGGCGTCAGCCTGTTTCGGCGAGCAAAGCCATGAGGGACTCCCGCGCCTCGGGCACGTCGAAATCGTACGGCCCTTGGCCACCGCGGTAGTGGATGCGGCCCTCGTGGATGATGTACATCCGCTCAGGCCAGGCCGAGAATGCTACGCACGCCGCGTTGTCCATGCCGTCTACCAGCGTCGGGATGCTCAGGCTGAGACGTTCAGCACACAACAGAGCGGCCTCCCATCGCTCGCCGAATTCAGTGTGTTGGTTGATGCGAATTCCGGCGGCCTCATTCGAGTCCGTCTGCCAACCGTCAACGGAGTGGGCCTCGGCGATGTAGACCAGATGGAGGTGAGCCAGGTCTCCCAACTCCTCGTAGAGAGCTTGCAGGGCGCCAGCCTGGCGCCGGAAGGGTGGTCACGTGTAGCTGCCGAAGATGAGCATGACGGGGCGGTCCCACGCATCCGCAAGGTCGATCGTGTCGGATTCCGCTGCCGGCTGGTTGGTCAGGACAGCTAGCTCGAGGGTGGGAACGGGATCTCCAACCTCCAAGCGATCGGGTCTCCGATATGCGACCAACGTGCAGTGAATCGCCTCTCGCCGGGCGTCGTCGTCCGCCTCGGCTAGCGACGATTCGTCGCGAGGCTCAACTAGGCGTTCGTCTGAGGGCTTGTTCATGTCTCCAGGAGTCGTGCTAGGGCAGTGGCGTTGAGGCGGTGCGAGCGCTGCTTTTCCCGCTCAGGATATCAAGTACTATAGGTCCCAGGTCAACTCCCTGACGAGAGCGAGCACTTGAGCGAATCGACGACTGCCGGCCTGCCGGAAGGGCGTCTGGTATCCCTGGACGTCTTCCGGGGGTTCACGATGTTCGTGCTGATCGCGGAGAGTGCCCTCGTCTATGAGGCACTTATGACCGCGGCGGCCCCCGGCTCACTGCTCGAGGCCGTGGCACTCCAATTCCATCACCACCCCTGGAACGGCTTGCGCTTCTGGGACCTCGTTCAACCTTTCTTCATGTTCATCGTGGGTGTGGCCATGGCGTTTTCGGTCACCCGACGGTGGGGGGCGGGGGACACGTGGGGTGAGACATTCCACCACGTTGCGGTCCGATGTCTGATCCTGCTGTGCTTCGGCGTTTCTCTTCACATCGGATACGCCGAGGCCCTGGTCTGGGAGCTCTGGAACGTTCTGAGCCAACTGTCCGTCACGATCATGGTGGCGTTCGTCATCTTCAAGCTCCCGTGGCGAACCCAACTGGCCATCTCCTTCGGGCTTCTCCTGCTCAGCGAGATCCTGTATCGGAGTTTCCCGCTGGATGGTTTCGATCAGCCCTTCGTTCAGGGTGAGAACTTCGGCGCCTGGATGGACACGGTGTTGATGGGCAAGATCAATCCGAGCGGATGGGTGGCCATCAACGTTCTACCGACCTCGGCACAGACTATATGGGGGGTTCTGGCGGGGAAGCTCCTTATGAGCGACCGTGCCGGGTCGGAAAAACTGAAGTACCTGTTGATCGGCGGACTGATCGGACTGGTGGTGGGATACGGGCTGGATGTGGCTGATGTGACCCCGATCATCAAGCGCATCTGCACCAGCTCGTTCGTAATTGTATCGGGTGGCTGGTGTCTGCTGACGCTTGCGCTCTTCTATTGGCTCATGGACCTGAAAGGAAGTCGGTGGGGAACAAAGCTATTTATCGTGGTGGGCATGAATCCAATCTTCATCTACATGTTCGCCGAGACACTCGGGGAGCAGTGGTTCAACGCGTTCGTAGCCGTCTTTACCCACGGGATTCTGGGGTGGTTCGGCGCCGGCGCAACGACGATGGAGGTGCTCACATCGGTGATAGTCCTCTCTTCGATGACCTATCTCTGCTATTGGCTGTACAACAGGCGAATCTTCATTCGCATCTGACCCCCACCCGAACCACCGGTCACAGATCGGTGGCCCCAGCCCACACTCCAAGCGACCGATGACTTGAGCCAGCGGAAAACCAAGACCTTCGATCGGTCACTCGTCGAAGGGCCTATCCGCGGGGCGGTGTGGAAGCTCGCCTGGCCGACGATGCTTCAGAACATCATTGGCGGCCTGCAGGGCATCGTGGATCACGCGATGGTCGGCAACTACGTGGGATATACGGGCAACGCCGCCATCGGCGTGTCGTGGCAGATCTTTATCGTCGTGATGGTCTTCATCAGCTCCCTGTTCACCGGAATGGGTGTGTTGGTGGCGCGCTTCTCCGGGGCGAACGAGCCCGAGAAGGTAGACCGGACCGTCTATCAGGCGTTTCTCACTTCGGTGTTGCTCGTCGTGGGAATCCTCGCGCCGATCGGATACGTGCTCGCTCCATCCTTGCTCGGGATGGTGAACGCCGCGCCCGAGGTGCAGGTGGAGGCGCTGCCCTACCTGCGAATCCTGTTCGTCTTTTCGTTCGGCATGTTGATGTTCTTCATGCTGGGTGGTGCGCTTCGGTCCGCGGGAGACGCCCAAACGCCGCTTCGCTTAGGCATCGCGATGACGGTTCTGAACATCGTGCTCAACGTAGTCTTGATCCGCGGCTTGGGTCCGATTCCCGCCTTCGGGACCAAGGGTGCGGCCATGGGAACGGTGATCGCGGGCGGTGTGGTCAGTGTGTATTCGCTCGTTCAGCTCTTCGGGGGCAAGTGGGTGGTGCACTTCCACAAGGGCATGAGCCTCAAGCCGGATTGGGCGATCATTCGGGAGCTCTTCAAGTTCGGGTTGCCCACGGGCATCCAGGGCATCGCCATGAACGTGGGCGGGGTCATTCTGCTCGGATTCGTGGGATCGCTGGCGATGAGCGCCCAGGCTCAGGCGGCCTACGTTGTGGGGTACACTCAGCTCTTCTCCTTCATTACGTGGACGTCCGTGGGAATCATGGGTGCGACGGCGGCGGTAGCCGGTCAGAACTTGGGCGCTGGTCGTCCGGATCGGACAAGCAAGGCGGTGCACGTGGCCGCCGGATTCGGGCTGCTGCTCGCTGCGGTCATCGGGTCATCGTTCCTGGTTATGCCTACGAGGCTTCTCGGAATCTTCGGGATGGACGATCCCGTGGTGGTCGAGTTGGGCGTCGAGTTGCTCCGCTATCTTGCCGTGTCAGGCCTCTTCATCACCGTGGCCCTCGCGTTCACCGGAGGACTGCAGGGCACCGGTGACACCAAGAGCCCCCTCTACATCTCAATCGTATCCCAGATCGTTATACCGCTGGGCATATGCTTCACCATCCAGGCGCTTTCGACCCTCGAGCCGGGCCACATCTGGCTGGCGATCGTTATCGGACACTTCACGCGCGCCACGCTTAGTGTCGTGGTGTTCAAGCGTGAGAAGTGGAAGAACATCGAGGTCGAGATCGAGCCGGCACGGTCTTAGAGGCTTGCTCGGAGGGACCGATCGCGTCTTGAAGGACCAAGGCGCGCTTGGAGAAGCCTCGCCAGATCCATCTACGTAGGGCGGGACGAATCAGGTTCTGCGTGGGCTCGGGTCATCCGAGGCCGAACGACTTTCGCCTGGTTCTATAGCGTGTTCGGCACACTGCTCATGGCCTTCGGTGCCGTGGCGCTTCCCCTCGCATCGGTGGGGCTCTACGGAGTCATGTCGTTCGTGGTTGCCCGACGTACGCAAGAGATGGGGATCCGTATGGCGATGGGGGCTAGGGGCGGTGAGCTGGCGAAGCTCATGCTGAATAAGGGTGTCGTTCAGCTCGCGATCGGATTGGTCATCGGACTGGGCATAGCCGCCTTGGCGGCCGGTCCACTTCAGTTCGTCTTGTTCGAGGGAACCCACGCGATCCGTTTGTGTTCGGGGCGGTTGTTGTCACTCTGTCCGCGGTCGGGGTGTTGGCGAGCTTCATCCCGGCGCGGCGAGTCACGACGGTCGATCCGGTGACTGCGCTGACGCCGCGGTAGGGCACGCACGGCGTCGGCGGTCGGGTGGTCTGGGCCGGCCGTACCGGATCTGCTGGGCTGGCCTTGGCTGGCCTTACCGGATCACCTGCGGCTGATCCGGGCTCTGGTCCCAGTTCTGCGCGCTCGAGATGTTCGGCATGTTCCAGTCGTTACCGTTCCAGCCCTGGAACCCGTCCATCCTGAACGCCCAGAACCCGGTATTGAAGTCGCTCACCACGATGAGTCCGTCCGCGTTCCGGACGTCGACGCCCCATGCGCCGTCGTAGATGTTGCCCGTTGTGGCGAAGGCGGGGAACAAAGCTTCACCGTGGAGGCTGGGGCCTTGCCGCGTGTGGTAATAACCCTCGGTGAAGGGCCGCGTGGGATCCGCCATGTTGACGATCTGGAGCCCGTCGTCCTGGGCGGAGATGAAGACGTACGGCCAACGCACCTCATGGTTGTGGGTCGCACCTCCGAACTTGGCCAGCCAGGCGCCGATCCCGGATCCCCTGACGATGTTGGGCGTCTGTCCCTCCGACCCGGGAGGCTGAAGGTCGAAGAAACGGATCGGCGCGTTCTGATAGGTGGGCCCAGACATCCCGAGCCCGTACCGTCCGTCCGGCGTGGGCGTGAAGGTGTGCCCGTTCGGGGTTCCCGGGATGCCGGTGACCGAGGTGAGGAGCCGCGGGTTCTCGACGTCCGTGATGTCGAAGACGTGGTAGCCCCCAGTCCCGGCGCCGTAGAAGCGATCCTGCCCGACGTCAGGCAGGAAGCCCAGGTACATGTCGTGCCACTCACGGGCACGGGTGGCCGAGGGCTGGGGTACGCTGACCATGGAGACCGGATCGGTGTTGCCCGCCGCAACCTGCGCGATGTCGTACACGAAGGCGTTCTCCGACGTGGTCGTTGCGACCAAGAGTGAGCGGCCGTTTGAGTGCCTGTAGGTGAAGATGTTGTGAAAGCCCCCGGGCAGTCTCGGCACCCGCAGGTCCGCCACCTTCCGCACCGTCGACGCATCGGGTAGCCCGGTCACGTCAAAGACCATCGCCCCTAGGTCGGCGTCGGGCCCGCCCTGCCCGAACTCGCACGAAATAATGAGGTAGTGGCGGCCCTCGGCCTTGGCGTACCTCGGATCGATACATCCCCCGCCGAGGTGGAGATCGGGGTCGTCCACGATGTAACGGTAGAGGACCTTCGGACGCTTCTCGTCCTCAAGGCTGATGGCGTAGAAGCCCGCCTCGCCCAAGCGTTGCGCGATGTAGACGAAAGGCCGATCGAGGTCCTGTTCGATCTCGATGTCGGCGTGGCTGAAGCGCTGCCCGGGTAGCGGCATGTGCGAGACGACATCGATGTTGGGCGTACCTCGTTGGCCCACTGCGTAGCCCGTCTCCGGTTGAACGCACGTAGGGTCACCGAAGCACGTCACCTGGGCGTGGGCGCTGGCAGCCGTGAGGCCGACAGCGAGCGCCGACAGTGTGAGCGCAAAGGGAGTCGCTATTGTTCGCTTTCGCATGGATCACTCCTAGGACGCTTGAATCCTGGACAAGGTGCATGCGGGTAGTGGCGGTGTGAACGTGGTCCGGATGTTGGGCCGCTCGACGGTGCTGCCCACCACCGACATTGGGGCACGCGCCGCTTTCCGGGCCGACGGAGCCAGGATCGCCGCGACGGCTATCTGGTCCCCCCTACCGGATCTGCTGTGGCTGGTCCGGGCTCTGGTCCCACATCTGGGCACTCGAGACGTTGGGCATGTTCCAGTCGTTACCGTTCCAGCCCTGGAACCCGTCCATCCTGAACGCCCAGAACCCGGTATTGAGATCGCTCACCACGATGAGCCCGTCCGCGTCTCGGATGTCCACGCCCCAGGCGCCGTCGTAGATATTCCCGGTCGTGGCCTGGCTCGGCCGTGTGCCACCACCCCACAGCGCCGGGCCTTGCCGGGTGTGGTAGTATCCTTCGGTGAAGGGGTGGGTCGGATCGGCCATGTTGACGATCTGGAGTCCGTCGTCCTGGGCGGAGATGAACACGTAGGGCCAGCGCATCTCGTGGTTGTGGGTCGCTCCGCCGAACTTGGCGATCCAAGCGCCGATTCCCGATCCCCTCACAATGTTAGGGGTCTGACCTTCGGAGCCCGGGGGACGCAGATCGAAGAAGCGAATCGGAGAGTGCTGGTACGTCGGCTCGGGCATGCCGAGCCCGTAGCGGCCGTCGGGGGTGGGGGTGAACGTATGCCCGTCTTGCACGCCTGGGATTCCCGTGACCGACGTGAGTAGGCGCGGGTTCTCCACATCCGTCATGTCGAACACGTGGAATCCCCCGGTTCCCGCTCCATAGAATCGATCCTGCCCGGCGTCCGGAAGGAAACCCATGTACATGTCATGCCACTGGCGGGTGCGATTCGCGCGAGGCTCCGGGACCGCGATCGTCGAAACCGGGTCGAGATTGCCGGCCGCCAGCTGCGCGATGTCGTAGATGAATGCGTCCTGTGACTGGGTCGTGGCAAGGAGCAGCGACCGCCCGTTGGAGTGTCGGTACGTGAAGACGTTGTGGAAGCCCCCGGGTAGGTCCGGTAACCGCAGGTCCGCGACCTTTCGCACCGTTGATCCGTCAGGGAGTCCAGTCACGTCGAAGACCATCGCCCCTAGGTCGAAATCCGGCCCGCCCTGCCCGAACTGGCACGAGACGATCACGTAGTAGCGACCTTCCGCCTTTGCGTGCTTGATGTCGACACAGCCGGTTCCAAGGTGAAGGTCGGGGTCGTCGACGACGTAGCGGTAAACCACCTCGGGGTTCTTCTCGTCCTCGATGCTGATCGCGTAAAACCCCGATGCTCCCATGCGTTGCGAAATGTAGACGAAGGGCCGATCCATCTCCTGCTCGACGTCGATGTCGGCGTGACTGAAGCGCACGCCGGGCAAGGGAATGTGCGAGACGACCTCGATGTTGGGTGTGCCCCGGCGGCCGACCGCGTACCCCGTCTCGGGCTGCACGCACGTCGGGTCACCGAAACACGTCACCTGGGCCGAGGCGCTTGAAGCAGCCGAGCCGACTACGAGAGCGGCCAAGGCGAACGTGCACACAGCCAACAGGATGGGCTGGTCCGATCGAATCGGCCGTACCGACCGCATTGGCTGGACCACTCGCAATGGGTGATCCCACAGAACTGGCTTGCGCATAATCACCTCTACCTTATCGCTTGCGGCTGATCCGGGCTCTGATCCCAGTTCTGCGCGCTCGAAATGTTGGGCATGTTCCAGTCGTTGCCGTTCCAGCCCTGGAAGCCGTCCAGCCTGAACGCCCAGAACCCCGTGTTGAAGTCGCTCACCACGATGAGTCCGTCCGCGTCCCGAATATCGACGCCCCAGGCACCGTCATAGATGTTGCCCGTAGTGGCCTGGCTCGGGCGTTGGCCGTCCCCGTACAGCATGGGACCGATACGTGTGTTGTAATAACCCACGGTGTAAGGGTGCGTGGGATCGGCCATGTTCACGATCTGCAGCCCGTCATCCTGTGCCGAGATGAACACGTAGGGCCAACGTATCTCGTGGTTGTGGGTCGAGCCTCCGAACTTGGCGATCCAGGCTCCGACGCCGGACCCTCTTACGATGTTCGGAGTCTGCCCCTCCGACCCTTCCGTTCGGAGGTCGAAGAACCGCACTGGAGAGTGCTGGTACGTGGGTTCGGGCATGCCGAGTCCGTACCGCCCGTCCGGCGTGGGGGTGAACGTGTGCCCGTTCTCGACCCCGGGAACGCCCGTAACGGAGGTCAGAAGCCGGGGGTTCTCCACGTCCGTCATGTCGTAAACATGGAAGCCTCCGGTACCTGCACCGTAGAAGCGGTCCTGCCCGGCATCGGGAAGGAACCCCACGTACATGTCGTGCCACTGCCGACTACGCGACTCGGAAGGCTGAGGAACGGAGATGGCCGAGACCGGGTCCAGGTCGCCCTCTGCTAGCTGCGCGATGTCGTAGATGAACGCGTCTTTCGACTGAGTGGCTGCCAACAGCAGGGATCGCCCGTTGGAATGCCTGTACGTGTAGACGTTGTGGAAGCCCCCCGGCAGGTCCGGGAGTCTGAGCTCCGCCACCTTCCGCACGGTCGAGGCATCGGGTAGTCCGGTCACGTCGAAGATCATCGCGCCCAGGTCGAAGTCCGGCCCCCCCTGCCCAAACTCACAGGAGAGGATCACGTAGTAGCGGCCCTCGGCCTTGGCATATTTAATGTCCACACATCCGGTGCCAAGGTGGAGGTCCGGGTCGTCCACGGTATACCGGTAGAGGACCTCGGGATGGGCCTCATCCTCGATGCTGATCGCGTAGAAGCCCGACGCCCCGAATCGTTGCGCGATGTATGCGAACGGGCGATCCATCTCCTGCTCAATCTCAATGTCGGCGTGGCTGAAGATCACCCCCGGTAAGGGTTGGTGTGAGACAACCTTGATGTTCGGCGTGCCCGGTCGGCCCACGGGATAGCCCGTCTCCGGCTGGACGCACGTTGGGTCGCCGAAGCAAGTCACTTGTGCCGCCGTGCCGGATGGCGACAAGCCGACAACGATCGCCGCAAAGGCGAGTGCGAACCAGAAAGGTGGTTTTCGGAGGTTCATGGATTACTCCCAAAGAAAACAAGCGAGAGGTCTTTGAAGTTGCCGTATCTACAGAGAGACGGCTGAACACGCAACACACGTTGGCACGTGTCCGCCCGTTCAGCCGTCTCTCTGTTTCCTAGGAAGTGCCTGGAGAGCACTCCGAGGCAACCACCCTACGCGCGTGTCCGGTGGCCTATAGATCCGGAACGTAAGTAAGCCCTGCGCTCACGCTCGTGTCGAACTGCGTTCCCTCCCCAGTGCTGACTCGTCCGTAGAACCACTTCGAGCCCTCAACAAAAAACTCGAAGGACGAATCCGAAAGCGGAACCGCGAGGCCGGCGCCCAGACGACCGGCAACTTCGGAGAACTTGTAGTTCCTGCTGGGAGCCGTCCGATCAACGGTCACCATGCCACCGCCCGCGAGGAGGTAGGGGGCTACCCCCGACATAGGAAAGCGAGCCTCAACCGCCGCGCCGAAGTAGGTGCGGTTAAAGTTCACCACCTCGCCCGCCAAGGCAGTGGTTTCTTCACCGGTACTATACGCCTTCGACACGTCAGCTCGGGCCACCACGTTCGGGCTCATCCGGAACGACAGCGCCGCGCCGAAGTGGTACGCTGCGTCGAACTCGGTATCTCGAAACACGTCGAAGCCTCCGGGATCGGTCGTAAAGCCCCCGAAGCCGCTGAACCCAAGTACGGTGCCGGAGGTCTGAGCCATCAAGGGTGACACGGAGGCACCAAACGCGACCACCGCGAGGGCGGCGAAGCCGGCCCTGGTTCTGCCTGTAAAGTTCATTTCGTCTACTCTCGTTTCACGGAAATCTAAGGGGAGCCAGTGACCTCTCATTTTCTCAGTTGACGTCCCACCATAACGGCGAAGTGGGGCTGGACCCCCCTTGTCGGGCTATCGCCGCAGACAAGTTCGCCTTGTTCAGATCTTGCTCGTTCGCCGGATAAGGCGCCCGTAATGGGATCATGGTTAGGACCGCTGCCGGTCCGGGCACCAACGTGGGAAGGCCCGTTCGACGATAGTTCGCCCAGGCCTCCATCCCGTTGTCGTATAGGGAGATCCACTGCTGGTACGAGATTTGCTCGTCCCACGACGCAGGATCGTACTTGACGCTCGCCTGGTCCAAGTAAGCGGTGATCTTTGCATCCGGCACCCCGATTCGGGTCATCGCGGCACGAATTCCGTCATGGTAGAACTCGGCCGGGTCTCCGGTGATCCATCCTCGGGCGGCCGCCTCGGCCTTGAGGAAGAGGACCTCTTCCAGTGTCATCAGCCACGACGGCCGAGCCGCCTCCTGGAACCATAATCCCATGCGGGAAAGGCTTTCGAACGCGTGTCCGTGGGCATCCGACATACCGTTTTGCTTCCCGACGTAGGTGTCGGTCTCGTAGGCCGGCTGGTACACCACGGAGATTCGGGGATCGCTTGTGCTCGTGAGCGAATCCACCAGCGTGCGGCTGGCCCGGTAATCGTTGGGCCGGTTCCGGAAATACTCGGACCAGGGCTGCTCGTTGGGCGGCCCCCCGGGGTACTTCAGCGAGGCCGCTTGATCGGCAGTGGTAAACGTTCCGTCCAGAACCGCCGAAGCCACTGTGGACTTAGCCTTCGCTGCATTGACTTCCGACAGGCGCATGCCTGCGCGGAGGCGCAAAGAGTTGCTGAAGCGTCGCCACGCCTCCACGTCCCCTCCATAAAGGATGTCGAAGCTCGAGCCGAGGAAGAGGCTCTGCGATGTCGTGATCATGTCCTGCGCCGACTTCAGGTCGCCGAGAATGGCGTCGTAGACGTCGGCCTGGGCATCGTACATCGGGGAGATGGGTCCTTCGACACCTAGGGCCGACTGGGAGAAGGGGATGTCGCCCCAGATATCGGTCATCACCTGGGCCATCCACGACCTGTAGATGAGCCCCACCGCCTCCACGTTGGGCCGCTGTTCCGCCCGACCCTGATCGACCACGGCTTGAATGTCGATCATTGGTCCGAGCCAGAGCTCGTCCCATTTGCCATCGGAGAAGGTGGCCGGCATCTCGTACCGGTCGTCATATCCGTACTCGAGCGAAGAGTAGTGCTGCATCCAAACGCTGCCCCAGTCCATGCTGACCGACCTGTTTCCCAGCACCGTGTTCACGCTCTCCTGAATCAGTGACGGCATCAGGTACTGCGCGTCCACCACCTCGGGGGCGTTGGGGTTCTGATTGACGTCGGTCAGGCTGTCATTATCACACCCAGCCGTGAGCCCGACCACGAGGGTAAGGCCAAAAGCCATGACTCCTCTTGTTGTTGTATTCATCCGTCTGCTCCGGTTTTCGTTTTCAGGCGATCTCGGCTCATTCGTTGAGGCACTGGTGCCTCTCGTTTTCCTCCGTATGCCGCAATTCATCGGAAGCTCACGGTGAACCCGATACTCCGGGGACTCGGATTCAGGAACAGCTCCATCCCCTGGGCGTTCCCGCTGGTAGATTGGATCTCGGGGTCGATGTGCGGTACGTCGGTGAAGAGCAGGAGGTCCCGCCCCACGATCGCGATGCGGCCGCTCGTCACGGGCAACCTCTCGATGAGGCTCTGGGGGAAGGCGAAGTTTAGGGATACCTCACGGAGCTTTATGAAGCTCGCGTCGTACATGATGCGTTCATATGCGTCGCTGTAGAGGTTTCTCCAGTACGTCGGAAGGGATAGGGCAACGTCGTTCACCGTGCCGTCTGGCTTCACCCCGTCGTGCACGAGCGTGGCGGTTTGGCGTCCTGCCAAGGTCTCGATGAGCTGGCCGGTCCGCCGTTGGATCGCACAGGTCTGGCAGAAGATGTCCCCGCCGTGACGGACATCCAGCAGCACGCTGAGATTCAGCCCGTGATAGCTGAAGGTGTTCCGTATGCCGGCCGTCCAGTCGGGCTGGAAGTTCCCGACGACCTGCTTCGTGGCCGTGGGGATCACGCGTCCGTCAAAGCCCACCATGACCCGGCCCTGGTCGTCCCTTTTGGACACCTGCCCCATCATCGTGCCGTAGGGCTCGCCGACCCGCGCCTCGACGGTTACGCCGCGGCCGCCGCCGAGCACGATGGTCTCCAAACCCTCGGTGAGAGAGATCACCTTGCTCGCGTTCGTCGCCCAGTTCGCCTGGGTCGTCCAGGTCAGCCCGTTCACGTTGCTAAAGAGGTCGAGTCCGAGCATCACCTCGAAGCCCTTGTTCTGCACCTCGCCAGCATTTAGTAGGCGCTGGGCATATCCCGTGGTGTGGGAGATGTCCACGGGGAGGATCTGGTCGCTCGTGTTCGTCTTGTAGTACGTCAGATCTAACGATCCGCGATCGTTGGCGAAGCGAAACTCGGTGCCGACCTCGATGGAGACGGTCTGCTCCGGCCGGAGCTCGGAGTTCGCGAGCTGGTTCGGGTGAGTAAAGCTGGGTGTGGACCCCCAGAACGGCCCCTGGCCCATGACCGAGAGGAGCTGGAACGGTCCGGCTGCAGAGCCCACCTTCGCCCAACTTCCCCTGAACTTGGCATAGGAGAGGAACTCGGGAAGCTCGAACATCTCACTCAGGACTAGGCTGCTCGACACCGAGGGGTAAAAGTACGAGTTGTTGCCCGCGGGGAGGGTCGACGACCAGTCTTTTCGGCCGGTTACATCGACGAAGGCCAAGTTCTGGTAGGAGAGCGTGGTCAGACCATATACGGAGTTCACGTGCTCCTTACCGAGGTACTGGGTCACGATCGGTGGTCCCGCGGAGTTCCCAACGTTAAATATTCCCGGCACGTTCAGCCGCCGAACGTCGACGAAGTTGTCGTCAATACTGTTCCGCCGGATGTTGCCTCCAGCCCGGGCCGTGATCCCCAGGTCGTTATCTCCGGAAGGCCTGAGATCCGCCGTAATCAGAAACTCGGCGTTCGTCTCCTGCTGGTAGATTTTGTTGTTGGTGAACTCACCGTCGGGATGATTCAGGCTGTGGGCCGGGTACTGCTCGAACCGCCGATGCGCCGACCAGTCCGTGCCGGCCCGGCCCATGGCGCTCAACCACTCGTTGAACTGGTACTCCCCCTTGACGTGGCCGATGAACCGGTCCCGAGTGTCGTTGGTGGTCCGCTCCGAGAGGGTGTAATACGGGCTGTCGAAGTAGTTGTGGTTCCAGTTCGGAACCCTGTCCTCCGGATGTCCGGGACGGGGGGCTTCACCCGTTTCCTTCCAAGTCTCGTATGTGGTACGCAGCCGGTCGTAATCGGTCTGACGCTGCCAGTAGGCCATGATGATCGACATGCTCTCGGGGTATCCCCGGAAGCGGGGCCGGTTCCTTCCCTCGGTCTTCATGTAGCTGCCGGCACCGGTGATGTTGAGCGCTTCCCCGAGGTCCAAACCACCGGACAGGTTGAAGGTCTGCCGCTTGATTCCCGCGTTGGGAATGAGCCCCGCCGCGTCCATCACAGTCGCGGAGAAACGGACGTGTCTGCCATCCCCGGCCGCGGACACGGCCAGGTTGGTGGTGGAGTTGTGTCCCGTCTGGAACATCTTGCGGGGACTGTAGGGACTGGCGAAGAACGGCTGTGGATCCGGATCCCACCACTGCGAGTAGGACGTGCCGTCCAACGCCGGACCCCAACTCTCGTCCGTGGCATCATTGTAGCCCGCCCCGGCGCCGTTCACCCAGTTGTAGCCATCTTGTGTCTGGCCGCCGCCGTAAAGGTTCTGCACGGTCGGCATCTTGAGAGGCGTGCTGAAGCTCATCCCGGTGCTTCCCTCGACTTGGAAGCCGTCGGCCGTGGACCCGTTCTTGGTCGTTATGAGAACCACGCCGTTGGCCGCCCGGGAGCCGTACAGCGCTGCCGCGTTGGCGCCCTTAAGAATGGTGACGTCCTGGATGTCCGCGGGATTCATGTCTTGGATCCCGTTTCCGTAGTCGACTCCGCCTCGGCCCAAGTACCCCGCACTGAAAGCCCCGATGCAGCCGGTGTTGCATTCAGCGTTGGAGCTGTTGTCCACCGGAACCCCGTCCACGATGAAGAGGACCTGGTTGCTCCCGGAGATGGAGTTGAAGCCTCGGAGTACCACGCTCGACGAGCCGCCGATGGGTCCCAAGCTCTTCACCATCAAACCTGCCGACTTGCCCGCCAGGGTCAGGGCGATGTTGTCCGTCGGCACCGCCTGGATGTCCGCACCTTGGACGTTGTCCACCGCATAACCGAGACCCCGCTCGGACCGGCTGATGCCGAGAGCCGTGACGACGACGCCCTCGAGTTCGACGGCCGAGAAGTCGAGGACGAAGTTGACAGGGACCGTCTGGCCAGCCCGAACCGTCACCTCCTGGCTTACGATGCCGTACCCGATCAACTGGGCGGAGATAGTGTGAGTGCCGGCCGGCACACTCTGGATGATGTACCGACCGGTTCTGTTGGTGAGGCCCCCCAGTTGCACCCCTGCGATCGATACCTGGCCACCCTCGAGCCCGGTACCATCCGAGCTGGTGACGCTACCACTGATGATGCCCGTCTGTTGTGCCTCCGTGATCTGGGGCACAAAAAAGACAAGGGCCACCACCACCACCAAAGCTGACAGCTGACCAATGTGCGAACGCATTTAGATCTCCTTGCGTGATTCGCGTGTTGCGTACTCCGACGCCTTGATCCAATTCGTTGACCAAGGCCCCGATACGATCAGAATTATATCACGATATACTATGAGCGATTTTTACATGTCACGGACGAGGAATACAGCGAGGGGGCGATTATGGCAAGGGGCGGGAGAGCGGTGGCCCTAGCTACTAATTCTGGAGTCCCTTGCTGGTTATCTCGACCACCCCCCTCGGATATCCCATCCCGAATCTGACGCCGGCCTGCCCGGGGCCCCAGAACCGAAGGCCAGATATTTGCATCGCGCTCACGTTCCGAAGGTAGTCAAGCCCGCCAACGAACTGACCGTCCATGAAGACGTCAGCGTACCCCGACGTTCGACCGGTGATGGAGTTGACCCCGCGGGTTCGTAACCACTGGGGCCGGAGCACCTCGATGATCCCGTAGGCAGAGTGGAACTCGATCTGGTCGATTTCGTACTCCGAGATCCAGTTGGGGTCTGGTGGGTATTTCGCCGCGCCGGCTTCCTCGGTCTGACTCGTAGGTAAAGCGCCCGGGTGGGATGTAGCGCAACCCGTCAAAAAGGGGAGAGCTGCCAGAAGGACGGTCGCAATCCCCGCGGTCCGATAAACTCCACTGCTGGTTCGACTGTCCATTGGATAGGGCGACGGGAAGCATAGGCCTGCCAACACGAATGATACATAGCTTGTGGCACACCCGTCCGTCCAGCAGGCTGTCCGCCGAGAAAAGCCTTTGCGCACCGCAATACCGGGGAGCGCGCGCATCCATGGGTATCTCGTGGCCGTCCATCCCCGGCGTGTCAGCGGTTGTCCAAGAGGGTACCTGCCCGCGCACGCAGAAACTCCTGCGTACTCCACACTGCCCTCTGGCGCTCGGCTGATGGCCCCCATAGGCTTGGTATAAGTCCCTCATATACGACAAAAAACTATCGGTCATCAAGAGGTTGCCATGCGTGCCAGACTGTCAGTTGCAACGATGCCACTCGTCGGCGTGCTTTCGCTTATCGTCCTTGCCCCGACGGAGACGTCCGCCCAGTACGCCCCCGGCGAGCAGGGCAGCGACAACGTGGAGATCGTCGCCCACGTTCCACTGGCCGGAGCGCTGGCCGTCGCCGACATCGAGATCGAGCAAGACCTCGATAGGCCGTACGCATACGTGTCGCGCCGCGCGAACCCGGCCGGCTTCCAGATCATCGATCTCTCGGTTCCCGACGACGCCAAGCTCATCTACTCATGGTTTATCGAGAACGCGGAACTCCACCGCGGCGACGCGCTGGACGGGAAGTACTTCAAGCTCGACGGCCGGTACTATTATGTGCAGTCCATGACCTTCGAGCAGGGTGGCCCCGACAACGACCTGGGTGCGGTGGTGTTCGATGTAACAGGTCTGCCGGACCCCACCACGGTCCGAGAGGTCGGCCGGATCCGAGCGCCCGACACTCCGGGTGGCTTCCACAACATCTACGCGTACAAGCACTCCACGGGCCGGGTGCTGTTGTTCGCGACGACCGAGTCTCCCCTGTCGGTCCCACACGGCGCGAACGTGTATGACATGGAGCTCTTTCTTCAGGGCGATGCCGACTACGGCCTTGTATCCCGCATTCCGCTCCCCGAGCCGAGGGGCGCCCCGCGTGGATATCACGACGCCTTCGTCGGATACGACGCGGCCACCGGGCAGGACAAGTTCTACGGTGGCGGTCCGGAGACCACATATCTCGGCGGAAACTACGTATGGGACGTGACCGACATCACGAATCCGGAACTGCTAGTGACGCAGATGGCCGTGATGGGCCAGCAATCCGGCGGACACACGTGGGTCCCGACTCCCGACCACAGATATGCCGTCAGCGAGATGACCTCACTGGCTCACGCACCCTTGCGGTTCTTCGACTTGAAGCCTGCGCTCGACGGTGAGGTCGCGGTCATCCGTCAGCCCATCGGGGAGTGGACGGCCGACTGGAAAAAGTCGTCGCACAACATGGAGATCCGCTGGCCCTACATGTTTGTTTCTGCTTATGAAGACGGGCTTCAGATCGTGAATATCCGGAACCCGACCAACCCGCGGACGGTGGGCTTCTACGACACCTACGACGAAGAGACCGCCTACACGGGAGGCGGGGTCGCCAACGGTGTCTTCGGGGTGGACGTGCGTAACGCGGACGGGCTCATCGTAGTCAGTGATATGCACAGCGGCTTCTGGGCTTTCCGCATGGACGGCTTCACCGGCTGGAACGGCAACGACTGGGGCATGCCGAACGTGTCGAGCGTACAGGACTGGGATAATGGGCCGGAAGGGGTGAGGAACGTCACGTTTCAGTAGCTAGACGGCAGGCCCAGCCTCAGTCGACAACGCACGCGTCCGCGGCGGACTTGAGTAGGACCGGCGCCTCGGAGCCTAGAAAGCCCTTCAGCTTATCTTTCCATGTCGGGCGCTGGATCAAGACGATCTGGATACGAGGTCCGATCCCATGCACGATCACGAAGTGGATATCGCCAAGTGTGTCCGGGCGTGGGGTCCGGTATTTTATGTGCTTCCACGCGAAGTCGAGGGCCTCGAGTCCATCGAACTCTCCAACTGTCAGCACGCGCTCGATATAGACTTCGTCCTCAACGCGGAAGACACCCACTCCCAGCGCCTCTCCCCACCGATAGTACCAAGGATCGAAGGGTTCACCTCGCCCGCGCTTGAAGGACTCGTCCATGGCGTAGTCCAGCGCCTCCAGCGCGTCCTCGTCGGCAAGGGACTCGAGGTGGTGCTGGAGTTCATGGGTCAACGTCTCCCAGAGCTCGGCCTCCCAATCGAACTTTGGATCGATCTCGGCCATGTGGCGGAATGACCCGTAGTAGAGCATCACCCGAGAGCGGGTGGTCTCAGGGCCCTGCCAATCGGAGATGTGACCGTGCGTGAGGCATTCTCCGAGAGTCACTACATCCGGGAGCTCGGGGTGGGTCTCCTTAGCCTGTACCGTTGTGACTCCATCAACGCCGTCACGGTAAACAGCGGGGATGTTCTGGAAGGCTTCCTGTGCCAATCGGGAGAAGTCGTCGAAGGTCATCACAGAGATCAGGTTGACTGAGGGGGAGTGCGGCGTCAATTACTCTGCGACGTATCCGACGATGAGCTTTTGGCGACGCGTCGATCACGAACCGTGCGAAGGCCATGGGCGAGAGCGAAACGGAGAAGACCGGAGCCCCACTGATCGGGCTGACGACCTACCACCGCAACGGCGATCACAAGTTCGATCTGCCGGCTGAATACGTGGACGCCGTGCGACGCGCCGGTGCGATTCCCGTGTTGTTGCCCGCTGGAGAATCCAGGTGGGGGCAGGTAGTCGAGCGCTTGGATGCCGTGGTGCTCACCGGTGGAGGCGACATATCTCCTGATGTATATGGGGGGAGTGATCACCCGAAGCTTTACATGGTCGACTCGGAGAGAGACTCCAGCGAGTTGTCTCTAGCCCGGTACGCCGTGGACAGTGGACTTCCCACGCTCGGGATCTGCCGGGGCACACAGGTGCTCAACGTTGCGCTGGGCGGGACGCTCGTCGAGCATCTGCCCGACGTGGTGGGAGGCGAGATCGCGCATCGGAGCCCCCCTCGCGGCCCCGTTCAGCATGCCGTGTCCGTCGAGCCACACTCGAGACTTGCCGACGCGGTTGGCGAGTTGGACTTCGAGTGCGCGTCCTGGCATCACCAGAGCCTCAGAGAGGTCGCGTCGGGGCTGAAAGTGGTGGCGCGGGCTCCGGACGGCACCATTGAAGCGGTAGAGCTACCGAGCCATCCGTGGCTGATCGCCGTCCAGTGGCATCCTGAGTTGACGGCCGCCGACGATCCGATTCAACAACGACTTTTCGAGGCGCTGACCGGCGCCGCAAGGAGACATCGGTGACACCTCGCGCCTTGATTGTCCTAGGTGCTCTTCACCCTGACGGCTTGCGACGCCTCCGTTGGTGCGATGCCGGCCGGTCTGGCCCCATACCTGCCCCTTGACTTCAGCTTCACCAAAGAGAACTACACGCTCAACTACGACAATTGGACGACGCACAGCCCCTACTTCATCGCTGTCACCGTCGAGACTGGGACGGATCCAGACTTCCGCGCCGCCGTGGTCGACCTTCTCGGCCCGAATGCCTGGACGAACGGGACCTTCAAGTTCACCTGGATCATCAAGTGGCTATGATGACGCTGATCGCGGCTATGGGCACGGGCGCCTCTTACCTCTCGGTGAACTCCACGAGGATTCCACAGGCTTGCTCGGGAAGAACGAATACGGAGTCGCTTCGGGCGGATTTATAAGCCACGGCGGCCTTCTCGAGACAAACGATCGTGTCGGCGAGAGAGGGCGTCGAGAAGACCACCCCTACGCCCCTAACCTCGGCAGCCGAATCCTCGGCTCGACCCTCTCGATTCCCACCAGTCTCCTCCAGAAAATCCAGCCCCGGGTAGCGCATGATCAGGTCCTCTGGGTCATGGAAGCAGAGTCGAGGGCCCAGGTCCACTTCGCCGACGCTCTCTGGCCCGGCGACCGACCCCGGGCGAAGGCGTTCGAAACCCTCGGCCGCCGTTGCGGGGGCATCGGCACGAATGAGAACCTTGGTAACCCCGGTCACGCCGTTCGGATGGGTCATTGCCGCCTCGTGCCAGACCAGTTCCGGGGTGAGGTGTTCACACACGAAGGCGAAGAAGCCCGGCGCGGCGTGGTCCTCCAGCCTGCTGATTCGGAAACGGGCCGTTGCTACCTCGTCGCCTACCAGAGCATCCCGGGAGAACTCGACGGCCTCGCCCGCGGCGATCCCGCGATCAGCGTAGTCGGCTTTGGCCGTGTCGGCACTCCCGCACAACGCGAGCCCGGAGACGCCGGAGCCCGCAGCCAGGGCCAGACCAACAGTGTTCCGGGCAACGTCCGGCCGCACGACCCCTAGAAGCTCACAGTAACTCGACGGAAACACGAACACGTGGTTGGCCGTCCCCAGTGCCTCGTGTTCGGCCCTCGGTGAGACCGCGAAGCCCATTCGTTCGTACACACTGCGGGCCTCATCCAGATCGGGCACAGCAAGTACCAAGTGGTCGATCTCCCCAGGGAACCCTCGCGCGCGACCGCTCAAAACAGATACCCGAGGCCGATGTAGAACGGAGCCGTCGCTTCGCTCGAGTGACCCACGTCCACGGCCACTACGAAGTTCTCGCCCACGCCGACCCGAACTCCCCCACCGACGCCGGTGTGAAGCTCCGTCACGAGTGATTCCCACTGCAGCCCGTCCTCCCACACTCGCCCAGAATCCACGAATCCGGACAGCACGAGGTGGAACGCGCGACCCAACATCTCGAAGTCATGGGCCCTCCACCGGAGCTCGGCGTTCCATAGGAACAGTCCCTTCCCCACGTAGCGGTTCTTGGGGATTCCTCTAAGCGTCTTCGCCCCTCCGAGACCTTCCTGCGACTTGAATGAGGACTGGACCACATACTGGTCGTAAAAGGGTGCGGCTCCGTCGATGTTCTGCATGAGAAACCGATTGGCGAACGTCAACCGTCTACCCATGGGAAAGTACCGCCGGTCCGAAAATGTCCAGCGAAGATAACCGGTCTCGCTGCTAAGGAATTCCGGCACGCCTTGAACAAGAAACTCCGTCCATGCACCGTTGCGCGGACCCGTCTCTCGATCTCGCGTATCCCACACGAGTCCGATGCGGACGTGGTTGGTCCACCCTTGTGGAATATCTCGCCCCGCATAGTCCTGACGGAGCAACGTCTCAAGTGCGTCTTCGGGCTGGGGCTCGATCGTCGTTTTCGTAACACCCGCTCCCAAGAGGACACGCAGAGGTAGGCCGCCAACCGGCCGTTGTACGTTGAAAACCAACCGCCGCCTGGTCCGCCCAAACCGGTAGAAGTACTGACCCTCCATGACTTCCAGGGCCTCGTCGTACAGAGACTCGTTACCAGGCCCATAATACGGTGATGCGATCTGCTTCTCACTCCCGGCGGCAATATCGATCCGCCACCCGGAAGGCAGTATATGAGGCGCGTCGAAGAAGAGCGTGAAGTCCCGGCGACCCCCCGTCGTCAAAAAGACCGTGGGCTGAATCGTGAATCGGTAGGGCAAATACCCACCATCTCCGTAGTTGTAGAGCTCGAGCAGCGCTCCGTACCCGAACCCCTCGTCGGAATCGTAGTTGAGAGCTGGAAGGCCGTTGGGCTCCCAGCCCGTCGGACCGGGGGCCTCCTGGGCATAGGAGACCCCCGGTACTATTACGGCCAGTAACAGCGCCAAGGCACTAGCTTGCGCCGACGTCATAGCACACCCACGGGTGAAGTCGTGTGATCTGCAAAACGAGTCCCGCACCAAAGCCGTCCTAGGCGTTCTGTGATCTCCGATTCGTTGGCGAACCCCTGAACGGCCTGGGCAACCGACTCTTCTCGCTCAATCGGCACGGTAAAGCGAAGCGTGACATCCGCCATCTCTCCGCTCAAGTGTGACAGAAGCGAAATCAAAGCTGTTCCGGATAGCTCATCGAGGGGACCATGATCGGAAGGAATCGTCGGATCCAGCGTAACCTCGCCCGCGCATCAATCACGCGCCACCCCGGGCTCACCGCCCGCGATCTGTTGCATCTAGCCTGTTGCCGACGGCGTAGCATTAAGCGCATCCATACCTTCGATAGGGCACTGCGGGCGGCGGTCGAGGCGGGCTGACCGCACCGTCCGAGTCACCCAACTTCGGAGACACCCCTCTGGCCGTTCCGGCCTCTTACCCGCATTTTGCCGCTCGCCGTAAATAGAGGAGAGACCTGAGACATGACCCAAGCACAGTTTGCCATGACCACCGCTCCCAACTCCTTCGCACAACTGACGCACGAGCCCCGCACACTGCTCGGGCCGGGGCCGAGCAACATCCATCCACGAGTCTTCCAGGCGATGACGAGCCCGGTACTGGGATATCTCGATCCCGAGTTCCTGGTGATCATGGACGAGACTATGGCTCTGCTGCGCCACCTCTTTCAGACGAAGAACGAGATGGCCATCACCCTTCCCGGGTCTGGAATGGCGGGGATGGAGGCGTCCATCTGCAACGTCGTCGAGCCGGGGGACGAGGTCGTCGTAGGCATCCACGGTTTCTTCGGTCAGCGGCTCGCCGAGATCGTCGAACGGCACGGCGGTACCGCTATCCGGGTGGGGGTCGAGTTCGGACAGGTCGTGCAGCCGGATCAGATACGTGACGCCCTCGACTCACACCCAAACGCGAAGATGGTCGCCGTCGTGCACGGAGAGACGTCCTCGGGTGTGGGTCAACCGCTGGCCGAGATCGGACAGTTGGTGCGTGAGCGGGACAAGCTCTTCTTGGTTGATACGGTGTGTTCGTTAGGTGGAGCGAACATCCCAGTGGACGAGCTGCTGATCGACATCTGCTACAGCGGCGGGCAGAAGTGTATCGGGGGACCCGCCGGGATCTCATGCATTACGCTGAACGACCGCGCCCTCGGCGTTATCGAATCACGGAGTAAGCCGACCGACACCTGGTATCTGGACCTCACCCTGCACCGGAAGTACTGGTCGCCCGAGCGCGGATACCACCACACGGCTCCCGGACCGATGATCTGCGCGTTGCGGGAGGCGCTACTCATGATCCACGAAGAAGGCATCGAGGAGCGCGTGGCCCGTCACGATCGGTGCGGTGACATGCTCAAGGCGGGGCTCACCGATCTCGGAATCGAGTTGTTCGGCGATCCGGCGAACCGCCTGTCGATGCTCAACTGCGTGATGATCCCGGAGGGCGTGGACGACAGCACAGTACGCACTCGTCTCCTAGAGGAATATCGGATCGAGATCGCGGGCGGCTTCGGTCCTCTCAAGGGCAAGGGATGGCGGATCGGCCTGATGGGGTACAGCGCCAGCGAAAAGAACGTCCGATATCTACTAGGTGCACTCGGGGAGATTCTGGAGAGGTAGAAGCTCCGCGAGGGCTTCTCGCGGGTCAGGCGGTTGACCCGCCCAGACCGTACTCCCACGTTGTCGTATATCGTGAGGGGACGTGGGCGCAGGCCACCAAACGCTTCGAACGGGCCTGCTGGACAACGAGAGTGACCCGATGGCGCAGAAGACTCTATCAACCACCTGTATCATGGACTGTCCGGATACTTGTGCCCTCGAGGTGAGTGTGGAGGACGGCAGGCTACACAGCATCTCCGGTAGCCGTGACCACAGTGTGACCAACGGGTTCATCTGTGACAAGGTTCGCCAATACGGCAAACGGGTCTATCATCCAGACCGCCTACTCCATCCGATGCGTCGCTCCGGCCCCAAGGGCTCGGATCAGTACGACCCAATCGGCTGGGACGAAGCGATCGACGAGATCGCGGGGCGCTTCGCCTCCATTCGGGAAGAATACGGCGGCGAGGCCATCCTCCCGTACCACTACGGTGGTTCGAACGGGCTCCTGAGCGACGGGGGCCTGGACGCCCTGTACTTCGCCAGGCTGGGAGCGTCTCGCCTGGACAAGACCATCTGTGCCGTCCCGACCACGGAAGTCACGACAGGCATGTACGGCAAGATGCCCGGAGTCCCCTTCGAGGACTATCCAAGGGCAAGCGCGATCATCATCTGGGGTGCGAACCCCAAGGCGTCCAATATCCATCTGGTGCCGTTCCTCCGCAAAGCAAAGAGCAGCGGCGCCTTCATCGCGGTCGTCGATCCCTGGAACCACTTTTCCGATAACGAGATAGACCTCCACTTACCAGTACGGCCGGGGACCGATCTTCCGCTGGCATTGGCGATGATTCGCCTGTGGCGCGAGACCGGTCGGCTCGACGAACGCTTCCTGTCGGAGCAGACCGACGGGGTCGAGTCCCTACTGGAACAGGCGGACCGATGGACGACGGACGCCGCGGCGGCAGAAACCGGCGTCCAGGCGGAGGACATCGAGACCTTGGCCCGCAACTACGCCGATGCCAGCCCCGCTGTCATTCGCTGCGGATGGGGCCCTGAGCGAAACCGCAACGGTGGCCAGGCAATCGCAGCCATACTGGCCATGCCGTCGCTCATGGGAAAATTCGGGGTTCCGGCCGGCGGGTACACCATGAGCAACACCGGCGCCGTGAAGATAGACGACGAGCGCGTCTACGGTCGAGACGAATGGCGGACACGCTCGCTGAATATGACCCAGCTCGGAGAGATCCTCACGGGTGACTCGAGTCCTCCCGTGAAGGGCTTGTTCGTCTACAACTGTAATCCTGCCGTGACGGTACCGGACCAGACAGCTGTGCTACGCGGACTCGCCAGAGACGATCTCTTCACGGTGGTTTTTGAGCAGGTCATGACCGATACGGCCCGTTACGCGGACATCGTATTGCCCAACACCACGTTCTTGGAGCAGCATGACGTTCGAGTGGGCTATGGCAACTTCGTAGTCGGCGGCATCCGCCCAGTGATCGACGCCGTCGGCGAGGCCAAGCCGAACGACGAGGTGTTCTCCCTCTTGGCCCGCGCCGCCGGCTTCGAGGACGAGCCGTTCACCTGGGACAGCGAGACCCATATGCGCCGCGTCACTGAGGCGGTCAGCCTCGAGGGTCGGGCCGCCGATGTAGAGACGCTCGCTGCGGGGCAGCTGGACGGTGTCGACTTTCCCGGCGGGGCCATCCAGATGGGCACAATCTTGCCGCGCACGGAGGACGGGAGAATCCACCTGACGCCATCGGCCCTTGGCCCGAGCCCGTATCGGTATGAGAGAGCCGACGACAACAGCTACCCGCTGGCACTCATCAGCCCCGCGAACAACAAGATGGTTTCGAGCACATTGGGCGAGTTCAACTATCCCGTTCTGGCGATCTCCGTCAATCCGGTTGATGCCGAGGACCGCGGCATCAAGAACGGCGACGGAGTCCGAGTCTTCAACGACCTCGGAGAGGTCCTTTGCGAAGCCCACATCGAGAGTCGGGTGCGAGCGGGCGTCGTGTCGATGCCCAAGGGCGCTTGGCGAAAGGCGTCACAAAACGGGATGACATCGACGGCCCTTTGCCCGACGCATCTCAACGTGGTCGGGGGCGCCGCCTGCTTCAACGACGCGAGGGTAGAGGTGGCGCTGCAGCAAGGGGTGACCCCCTAGCCGAACCCGCCGCCCATCCGGGCTACCGCCGAGTGCGAGCCTGCACTTCCGGCCCGTTTTCCCAGTCCTGGACGCTCGACAGGTTGGGCATGCCGTGGTCCAGACCATTCCATCCGTTGAACCCCTCGAGGCGGAAGGCCCAGAAACCGGTCTCCTTGTCCGAGAGGACGATCAAACCGTCATCGTTGCGCACGTCGACGCCCCATCCGCCCGTGGTTACGCCAGCCCCCTCAGGCTCCAGGTAGGTATCGTAGTGGGCCACCGTCCGTGGCTTCTTGGGATCCTGCAGACTAAACACCTGTAGGCCGTCCCGGTAGGCCGAGACGAACACCAAAGGCCAGCGCACCTCGTGGTTGTGCACCAAGTTCTGTGGATTGGCGAACCAAGCGGCGATGGGTTGGTTGATGTTGGATACCTGGCCCGTCAGGCCCGGCTCCAGGTCGAAAATACGAAGGGGCGCATACTGATACTCGACCTCTGCCACCACGTAGCGGCCGTCTGGAGAGGGCGTGAACGTGTGTCCGCGATCCACCCCCCGCACACCGGTGAGCGTAACCAGCAGCTTCGGGTCCTCGAGGTCGGTGATGTTGTACACGTAGTATCCGCCGGTTCCGCCGCCGTAGAAACGGTCCTGCTCACTGTCCGCGTGGTAGCCGACGTAGAAGTCGTGATATCCGCGACCTCCAGGTACCTGCTCCGACTGCGGGATCGGAACCGTGGCTACTAGAGGATCTTCCGTACCTTCGACCAGATATCCGAGGTCGTAGATGTTCGCGTGAGGAGCGGCGACTGTGGCGAAGAGTAGCGGCCGCCCGTTGGTGTGCCGGTACACATAGGCATTGTGGAACCCGGCCAACTCGCCCGGCCCTTGAATACGCCCAACCTCACGGAACGTCGACGCATCAGGTAGTCCGGTGACATCGAATACGATGGCACCCAGGTCCCCGTTCGGGCCTCCCTGGCGAAACTGGAAGGACAGCACGATGTAGTGTCGCCCTTCCCACTCGAAGGTCTTGATATCCTTCCCGCCCGCACCCACGTGGAGGTCCGAATCTTCGATCCGCCACCGGTGAATCACAACAGGGTTCTCGGGATCGGAGATGTCGAGAATATCCAGCCCGCGATCGCCCGGGGTTCCGGCGGCCCGCCGGTCTTCACGCCTCATCTGTCGGGCCACGTAGACGAACGGCCGGGACATGTCCTGCTCGATCTCGATGTCGGCCATGCTCTCGGCACCACCGAGCGGTAGATGTGCAACGACGGTAAGGTTGTCACTCCCCCTCTTCTCGGAATCCATCTGAGCCGCGAGCGGCGTCTGCCAAACGAGTGCACCGACAATAAGAAGCTCGGTCATGAGCAGCCAATTCCGAAGGGCGCAGGCCAAACCTACGTAGGGGTCGTTCTTCACAACTATCTCACTTGCTTGAGTGGGGGCACGAAGAGTGCTCATGTTCGGCGCCTATCGGCCCATCAGTTCCCGGATCTGCTTCACTGCGGCATCCACCTTCATCTGGATCCCCTGACGTCCTTTTTCGGCCGATGCCAAAGTTGGGTCTCCCGTAACGCCCATCCCCTCACCCCCACCCAGGGGCGCGAGCTTATCGGTGCGAATGTGCTGAGGCGCCACGTAGAGCAGCTGCGATGTATCGCGGATTCCCGCGTGTCCCCCGATCGTCTCTGCAGTGTGCCCGTAATTCGCCAAGAGCCAGTCGTTTATCTGGCTGGAGGCCGCGTAGTAGTCGCCCACAAAGTGGACACGGGCTCGCTCTCGGGCCCATTCCTCGTTCAGCATGGCGGCCACGTCGCGCATCCCGCCTTGGTTTCCACCGCTGTCGCCGATGAAGACGATGTCCGTGAATCCACCCATGGCCAAGCTCCGGGCCGCATACTCCAGAAGCCTCATGTAGTGCTCGTTGGGAAGCGTGATCGTCCCATTGTACCGCGCATGTTCGGCAATTCGCTCCACCGACCCCTCCGGCACGTAAGTAACCACCGGGGCCACCAGCGCGTTGCCAAGCTCACGGGCGATCAGGTTCGACGCATGATTGACGATGAACTTGTGCTTGCCCAGCACCATGTGGGGGCCGTTCTGTTCCGTTCCCGCTGTTGGCACAATGATGGTCGTCGTGCCCGTGTCGATTCGCGCCCGCACCTCGGTCCAGGTGAGCTCTTCCAGGAAGGCCGTGTCGGGCCCTGCCTGAGCGTGGAGCGCGCCGACGAACGGTACAGCGCTGCCGAGTAGGAGAAGAGCGAGTGCAGCGGCTGTGGCACTGGACTTCATCTGGTCCTCCGCAGGTGATGGAAAGAGGTCAGGGGTCCGCAACGTTACGCGCCTACGGTGCTGTGGCAACAGGTCGCTCGGGGCTGCGTCTACTTCGCGACCAACCATCGGTCGAACCCAGCGTGCGTTCCCCTCAGGATCTCGAGGATGGCGGAGCGATCCTCAGCCGTGAGATGGTCGAACGAACCACTCTCGTCCTCACCCGAGGTTGCCTCGAGGATGCGCGTGAAGACCCGATCCTTGAGCGTTGTCGGCAGGGCTCCGAACGCTTCAGAGTATATGAGATAGCTGAGCGGATATCTGAACAGCCTTCTGGACAGATCCAACTCTCGGAGTGAGCGTCCCTCGTCGTCTCGCAGACCCTGGCTCTCGAAGTATCGACCAAACCCTGATGTACCTCGGATCGGGCCCGCCAACGCCGCCTCATCGACGAACAACAGGGCTCGGACCAGCGGTTCGGCGAGGGTCGCCACCTCGGCGAGCGTCACCGAATCCGAGGCTGAGTTCTGCACCTCCCAACTGGCCCGCGTCATGACATTCTGCACGTGGATCTGATGCTCGACCACCATCAGAGCCACGATATCACTGTGTCCGGTGAGGTAGGGTGCGGTATCCAACAGATCGGACAAATCCGTGAGATTGCCGTTGGTCGCGGTCCCTTCGGTGGTGGGCTGTCCCAGGACTGAGACGACGACATTTCCCATATGGATTTGCGAGCCATGGGTTCCAGTGACGTACCAGCCGCCCCAGCGTCGGCCGAGCGGGGTCTGATCGGTCGTCAGTTGCCACGAGTTGTGCGAGGTCGGCCGGCCTATCTCATTGGTGGTACCCGAGCCGATCAGAAAACGGGGAACGCCACCTCCAGATAGCCCGTAGCTGTCGTGACACTGAAGGCAGAGCCCATACTCGCGCCGAAGTTCCGGGGTGGCACCAGGGGTCTGAGCCAGCGTGTAGAACACGGGTCCCAGGTTCGGGTCCATGGCCCCGATCTCCACAAAGTCACTGCCGTGCAACCATGCGACGTAGACATCGTCTGAGAAGTAGAGGGCCCTCGGCGTCTCAGGCGAAATGAACCGCTCTTGAAAGCTGGTCTTCGAAAAGACGAGCATTTGAGACTCCACAGGCACCGCAAGCGCCGCGAGAAGCGCCGCGAGATACCCATTTCCCTCGTCGAAGGTCAGGGAGATGTCACCACTTGCAAGGGATCGTTGAAGCGCGGTCACAGGATCGGTCACCAACCGTGCGTAATAGTCGACCGCCGGATATTCGCGATCGTACCGAAGCTGTTGGCTCTCCACGCCGATGGGAGCCATGAGAACCGCCACGAAGCATAGAATGGCGGCAGCGCCGGAGTCGCGGGCGCGAGGGTTACGGAAGGAAGTTGACCCTAACATGGCCTCAAGATGCGACCTCTGCTCTTCGGCCCACAAGGCGAAGCCCCCGGAGCGGTAAATCCAACACCTCCCCAGGGACTTCCCAACTCCGACTCGCTCGGGGGTCTAGACTGAGAGGAGTCCGAGCTGGCGAGTTTGATCTGGCGAGTGACCGAGATGTAGCCCCCACTCGCAAGAGGTCGGTTGACCGTCCACTCCACCGTTCCGCTCTTGCCGATGATGATGTGTTCCGAGGCGAGGAACTTGTGACTCCCCACGGGTCGAACGAGGATGCGGAACTGCCCACCCCCCTCGAGACAAAAGACTCCCGAAGCTTGAACAGCTTGGAGCCCTGTGCGTAGACCGTCCCAAGAGAGACTCGAGACGTGAGCGGAGACCCGATCGGCCCTCCGACCACATAGCCCTGCAGTTGCTGCATATTTTGGTTCGTGATCCGAACCTTGATCACCTTCTTCTCTTCCTCTTCGTCTTCCATATCGGCAGCGACCTCCGCCACTTCTTGGGCGAACGTCACAGCAGGGTTGAAAAACGCCCCCAGGAGTCCTAGGGCGAAAAGAGCCAGCCACTTCGTCTTGTTCCGCATGGTTTCTCCCTCCACTCGTCATCCAGTATGTAACTCAGACGCACAATCGAACGTCGGCGCTAATCTCTAGATGATGTCAAAATCCGTGCCGAACCACTTGCAACCGCTGAACCGCAAGCTGGGGCCAGGTTTTTTCGGCTTGGGGCGCCGGAAAGGCGGAACCCAGAGTGACCTCACAATGGGGCAGATGGGCCGGAAGGATAGGACTCTCGAGAAGCGCAGGTCCCCGATAGCCCCCGAGACTCAGTTGGTCTCGATGTAGCCCTTGGACCAAATGAGGACCGCACCACATGGGCTTACGTCGCCCGAAACCCAATACGGTAGGCCGCCCTGCCCAGCGTATACCTCGATGGCCGCGACTTCATGAGGGCTGACGAGGTCCTGCCAAAAGGAGCGTTGCACCTCACGCCCACCTCCCACAGATCGCTCGAGGTCACCTGCGCTGACCCCCAATCGTGAGAACCGTTTCCCGCGTTGCACCAAGACGTGATCGATGCTGATGCTGGGACGACAGGCATCACCGAACACTCGACGAGCGGACAGGATATCAAAGTCCGCCAACGCCGATTGCTGAACCAGTTTGATGCCGTTCATGCCCCTGAAAACATCCACCAGGTCGAGGGGCGGATTCGCTCCGAAGTCTTCTGGAGTCCGCACCTGGCCGAAGCCCCGGGTCTGGCGCTCGTAGAAGCCGACACGCTCTAGGCCCCCCTCGATTCCACCTCCCTCGACCACCGCTTCGATTCCGCTCACTTGAACCGGACTGACCTGCATCCGTAGTTGGGCCCCGACGGTCTGCCCGGGCTGCAGAGAGAATGCAGTCGAAAAGGTCGGGATGTATCCGAGTCCGCCGACGTGGAGCTGGTACATCTCATCGTCGGGAACCTTGAGGGAGAACCACCCGTTGATGTCGGTCACGTCCTGGCTCAGTACGCGCTCGTCGGCAGTGACCAGCTCGACCACCGCCTCTTGGATCGGACGCTCCGAAACTTCGTCCACGACAACGCCCTGGATGACCTGCGCTCGGGCATCAGAGGCAGGCCAAAAGGCGAGCGCGGCCACCGGGACGAGCGATACGATCGGGCGTCTACCGAACAATGATCCTCCGTGCTCCTCAGTACGAGTTGGTCTCATCAGTTCTACGCTCGGGTGTCCCGGTGGTTTCAACCGCATCGGCCCGCGGGAACCGCTTGACTGCCCACCTTTGCTAGGCGCGTCGCCACGTCACTCACCGCGGGCCCATCACTTGGCGATCGGTCCAGCTAGGGAATGAGGTGTGACCGCAAGATGCGCCTTACATGAATCAAGCCACAAGCGGTCCGTGTTTCTCCCACTCCACCGTTGACCCACCCGCAACGATCGGTGAGGTTTTCGGTTGAAGGAACCTGAGCCTTAGAACGATCCGAGAGGTCCCACCTCGTGAGCATACCCGCGGCGGCGCTTGTTTTTAGAGCGCTCTCAGCAACACCCGCCCTACTTGCGGTTCTCGGCCTCTTGGCGACAGCCCTTCCCCTCTCCGCTCAACTAAGCAAAGAGGCGCATCAAGCCCGGGCCGTTCGCGTAGATCAGGGGCCCAACATCGACGGTGAACTGGACGACGCGGTATGGAGTAGCGCGGCGCTCATCGATTTGTTCATCCAGCAGGAGCCCAACGAGGGGGCCCCCGCCACTGAGCGAACCGAGGTACGCCTGCTCTACGACGAGAGTAATCTCTACTTGGGTGTCTATGCCTACGACTCCAGTCCATCGGGCATCGTCGCGACCGAGATGCGACGTGATTCTCCCCGGATTCTGGAAGAGGACAATTTCCAGATCATTCTCGACACGTTCGAGGATTCGCGCTCCGGCTATATGTTCGTGACGAGCCCGTTAGGGGCGAAGCTCGAGCAACAGGTCTTCGAAGAGGGCGAGGGACGCACTTTCGGCCTTTCGTCGAACATCAATCGAGACTGGAACGGCGTTTGGCATGTCTCGACCCGACAGACGTCAGACGGCTGGATAGCCGAGATCGCCATTCCGTTGGTCACTCTCCGCTTCCCAGCAAACGAGCAACAGAGCTGGGGCGTCAACTTCATGCGCAACATCCGGCGCAAGAATGAACAAGCATTCTGGGCGCCCATCCCGAAGCCCTACTCGGTGACGCGTGTCAGCCTCGCCGGAAGCCTCCAAGGCCTTGAGTCGCTGAACCGGGGACTCGATCTGCGGATCAAGCCTTTCGCGGTCGCCGGAGGCCGCCGTCTGTCCGAAGCCGGCGTGGCGGATAACTCGAGCGAGAGCGACGTCGGGCTCGACGTTAAGTACGGGATCACCGCAGGGCTCAACCTGGACCTGACAGTGAACACCGACTTCGCTCAGGCCGAGGTTGATGACGAGCAAGTCAACCTCACCCGCTTCGCTCTGTTCTTTCCGGAAAAGCGGGAATTCTTCCTAGAGAACGCCGGACAATTCAACGTCGGGACGACCAATACGTTTCAGCGGATCTCCGACCTGTTCTTCAGCCGCAGGATTGGTCTGTCCGACAGCGGCGAAGCGATCCCGATCAGGGGGGGTGCCCGGATGACCGGCAAGGTGGGCCGTAACAACATCGCGGTCATGAACATCCAGACCGGGTCAGCCTTCGGACAGCCCGGCGACAACTTCACGGTGGCCCGCTATAGCCGAGGCGTTCTGACCCGCTCGAAGGTCGGTGCGATCGTCATCAACAAGGAATCGACGGGGGGCAGCGACCACTACAACCGGACGTACGGCACCGATTTCGCGATGGCTCCGCACGCGAATTTGGCGTTGAACGGGTTCATCGCGAAGACGGATTCGCCCGACGTCACGGACTCGGATATGGGAGGACATTTCCGAGCGGAGTGGCTCAACCAATCGTCGAAGATGCACGTCGAGTACTCCCACCTCCAGGACAACTTCAATCCCGAGGTGGGCTTTGTACCGCGAAAGGGTATCAAGAAGACGAGGGTTCACTTCGAGTGGAATCCGCGACCCGAGGTATTGGGAATTCGTATGCTCGATCCTATGGCCAACGTCACATACACCACTGATCTGAACAACCGGATCCTCTCGCGTCGCATCCACACCATGCTCGGCATCAATTTCGACAACGGCGCCCGCATCATCTTGTGGTACAACGACTTCTTCGAACGGCTCGACGAACCGTTCAGCGTGTCCGACGTGACGATCGCTCCAGGGGACTACAACTTCGGCGAATATCAGTTCTGGCTAACGAGCGATCCGTCGCGAAGGGTCTACGCCGACGTCCAGTACAAGCCGCAGACATGGTTCGGGGGAGACCGCAAGGATCTGCAATTCACGCTCGGACTTCGCGTCTCCGATCGGATATCGACCGAGGGAAAATACTCGCGCAACGATGTCGATCTTCCCGTTGGGGACTTTGTCACCCAGCTCGGATCGATCCGTGTGGACCTCGCGTTGTCGCCGACGATGACGCTCCGCACGCTCACGCAGTACAACTCGCTGGCCGAACAGTGGAGCACCAGCATACGCTTCAATTACATCTACCGCCCGGGAAGCGACATCTACATCGTCTACGACGACGTGCGCCGCGACCCGACCGGATTCCCGTTGGTCAAGGATCGGCAGATTATGTTTAAGTTCACCTATCTACTCTCAAGGTAGGGTGCCCATTCCTTTCTACCAGGTCTTGTTGGCCGGAAGCCTCGGGCTGCTGGCCATGTTCGGACTGCCCTCGCTGTACGCCGCTCAAGAGCCGGGACAACAAGTGATCCTCGTCACCGGGTCGACCGGAGGGCTGGGCCGCGAGGTTGCCCTGGGTCTGGCCGCATCAGGCGCCCATATCATCGTGCACGGCCCCAACGTCGAGCGGGGGGCTTCCCTGGTAGACGAGATCGAGCGGGCCGGAGCCGGTAGCGCGCGGTTCTATGCGGCCGACTTCGGGTCGTACGAAAAAATCCGGGACTTTGCATCCGTGATCCTACGTGACTACGAGCGCCGCGACGTCCTTAATCAACAACGCAGGCATCTGGCTCGAAGGCTCCCAACGCCCAGTTAGTGGCGACGGGCATGAGCTGCACTTCCAGGTGAACTATCTCTCTGGATTCTTGCTGACTCGTCTCCTCTTGCCGTTGATCGTCGACAGCGCCCCCGCACGGATCGTGAACGTGGCCTCGGCAGCCCAACAGGCCATCTACTTCGATGACGTCATGCTGGAGAGCGGCTACAGCGACGGTCGGGCCTACGCACAGAGTAAGCTGGCACAAGTCATGTTCACCCTTAACCTAGCTGCCGAACTGGACGGGCGTGGGGTCGTCGTGACCAGCCTGCATCCGGCGACCCTCATGGATACGGACATGGTGGTCGAGCGCGGGCTCAGACCAAGAAATACTGTGGGAGACGGAGCCGACGCAGTGCTCAGATAGGTCAACTCACCGGACGTTAAGAGCGGTGAGTACTTTAGAGGGCTTAAGTTGGCCCGAGCCCATGACCAAGCCTATGACCTCCAAGCTAGAGCGGCCCTTCGCCGGCTGAGTGAAACACTCACCAGACGCTAGCCCAGCGCCCCGATCGAGGTCGACCCACTAGGTCCGTGCAGGCAGGACCTCCCGAGCATGCGACGACGTCCGGGAATTGTTGCGAGCGGCGATCCTTCACCCCAATGTAAGAACCAGCGACCCGCCGCCCCCTCCTTCGAGTCTCGCGACGGTGTCGTGGGGACGACGCCCTTCGTGAGTATTCGTCCACCTCGTGTCCGCCGGCCACAGGATGTCGACCATGAAGATACGCACCTTTGTCCGCAGTTCGATCGCCGCAGCGATGGCCTCCACATGCGTCGGCATTTTCGGAGCGCTACTTTGGGCGAGTACCGACGCTGCGCCACTCACGGCCCAGAGCGCGTCGGCCCGTACAAGCGCCGAGCCGTTCAAGGTCGGTACGTTCGAGATCTCGGGTGCGGCGGAGGTGGGCATCGTCCTGCGGGACCAGTTGATCGTCGAACTCGACCGAGCCAATTCAGCGCTCGAAATGGACCCCGCCTACCCCAAGATTACCATGCCGACGGACATGCTCGAGCTGATCAGCAGATACGAGTACGGCCTGCAGCCGCGGCTCTACGAGATCGTGAACGATCTGGTCGCGCAGGGTGGCTTGGGGATGGGCCGCCCCGATTTCGTACACGAGGTGACCGACGTACGCACTCTCCCCCCGATCATGTATCCCGGCAAGATCCTGAACGCGGCGGTGAACTTCTACAGCCACGTCGATGAGGCCGGCACCGAAGAGGCACGAACGGCAGCGCGCAGGGCAAGACGAGAGAACCGTGGAGTACCCTACCTGTTTATGAAGCCGACTCGTGGAGCCGTGATTGGCAACGGCGACAATGTCGTGATTCCGCACGGCCGCGACCGCACGGACTGGGAGGTGGAACTCGCGACCGTGATCGGCCGCGCGGCGAAGTACGTCAGTGCCCCGGAGGCGCAGGACTACATCTTCGGCTACATGGTCTCGATCGACGTATCGGATCGCGGAGGCCGTCCGCCGGGCGGCAACCCACTTCGCTCAGACTGGTTCGTCGGCAAAGGCCACGACACCTTCGCTCCCATGGGTCCGTGGATCGTGCCGAAAGAGTTCTACGGCGACCCCATGGCCAACCTTCGCCAGACACTGAGCGTCGACGGTGAACAGATGCAAGAGGCCACGGCGGGTGACATGATCCACACCCTCTACGAGGTGATCGAGTACGCCTCGTCCATCGTCACTCTGTACCCGGGCGACGTGATCAACAACGGAACGTCCGGTGGCGTGGGGATGGGCACTGCGGTACGCGGAGAGCAGCGCTATCTGCAGCCGGGTGAAGAGATCGTGGCCACCATCGACGGGATAGGTACGCTGCGAATGCCGGTCGTTGCTGAGGAAGCGCCGTCGGGAGGAACGGGGGCTCGTTTGCCTCCGGTGCGAGACTACCGGAGGTAGGACCCAGTGGTGCACGCGGTCCGTGACCCGGACGGGTTCGAGACGGTTGTAGGCGGGCGACGAATGCTAGACTGGATAAGGAGTGTCTAAGCTCAACTCAGGTCGGGATTCGAGGAACGTCTGTACTCTATCCTCGCGTCCGATCGCCGTGGGAATGAAGGACAACGCCTGTTCGAGTCGCTCGTCGGACGCTGCGCAACTCAGTCTCAGGAAACCCTGGCCCGCCTCTCCAAAACATTCTCCGCCCAAGCACGCCACCCCAAAATCGTCGTCGGCGCCTTCGAGTAGGTAGAGTGCGAGGCCATGGCTCGTGATCCCGAGCCGGTTGCACACAGCGGCTACGTTCGGGAACACATAGAACGTGGCCCTCGTCTCGAGCGCGTGAACACCGTCGACCCGGTTGAGTCCGTCGGTCAACAGACCAACCTTTCCGCGGAACAGGTCCATCGCAGCGTCACGCTCGGAGCCGTCATGCTCCAACGCTGCCGTGCCTGCCAATTGCACGAACGGCGGCGTACACGAGAGCGTGGTGTTGATCATGGTGCCCATGCGCTCGACCGTTGTCGGCGACGACACCGCGAACCCCAGTCGCCAACCGCCCATGCTGTACGACTTACTGAAGGTATAGGCCGCCACCCCGTGGTCGAGCATATCCGGCTGCGCCATCAGCGAGTGGTGTCTCCCCTTCCACACCATGTGGCAATACGGCTCGTCACTGAAGACGGCAATCTGCCTGCCCCTGATGAGATCTGCGATCGCCTCGAGATCACCCTCGGTGGCGACCCCACCAGTCGGGTTGTGCGGCGAATTGAGGAAGATCCCCTTGGGCGACGCGTCCTCCTCGAGAAACCGTTCGATGTCCCGTAGGTCGGGCCGGAACTCGTTCGACTGCCGTAGGGCAGCGAAGACCGGACGAGCGCCACGCCGAAGGATGTTTGGTACATAGGTCGGGAAGTAGGGGCTGAACACCAACACCCCATCCCCCGGATTCAGGAAGGCCTCGCAGAAGAATTGCTCGAAGACTTTGGCACCCGAGCCCACCACCACGTTCTCGCTTTCGGCAGGAATCCCAAATTCACTACGGGCGTACCTAGCCGCCGCCTCACGCAGCTCGGGCAACCCAGGGGAGGCACAGTACCGCGAGTGGTTGTTCTCGATCGCCTCGATCCCGGCTGCTTTGGCCGCGGGAGACGTGTTGAACGGGCTGTCACCGATCTCCAACTCGACGACATCCTTGCCGCCCGCCTGGAGACGCTTTGCGACGGCCAGCACCGTGAATGCTGTCTCGGCGGTCAGGGCCTTCGCGAAGGAACTGAGTTCAACGGGAGTCATCGGCCCGTCGAGAACGGGAAGGCCATACCGTAAGTGCCATCAGGATTCGCCCATCCGAGGCCGCTATGGGTGATCGTTTGACCCATCATGTCCGTCCCCATCCCCGTTCTGTCCGGTCCCCTGACCGTTTCTTCGGTCACCCACTCTCCCCCAAGGCCGAGGCCATGTCCCGCGAGGTCGAAGTGTTCGCCGGAGTGGTCCGTCATGCCGCCACCCACGTGGATCGTATAGTCCGTACTGGCAATGAGCGGCTGAAAGGGCGCGGACCCGAACCCCGGGCCGTCGGCACTTCGGGACCACATACCCTCGACCACCGGATCCGGGCATTCGCCAACGTGAAGGGCGACGCAGCTCCGCACGGTTGTCGGGATCGTGCCGTTGAACCGAACTTCGATGTCGGTCATCAGCGTCACCTCGCTGGCTCCTGCCGACGGCACGAGCGAAACGAGGGCCGTGGAGTTGAGCGCGGTCGGCGCTGGATCACCCGATGTAGGGGACCCGGAGCAGCCTGCTAGAAGCGCGATCATGCCGAAGAGGCCCAGTCGGGGTGCAAGCGGCTTCACGGTGTGGCATACCTCGATCGCAGGAGTCATCGTCATGTTGTCCGATACAGGTAAAATGGAGAAAAGAGGCCCAGTCGGCCATCGCCGCTTTGAAGAAGGCGCGTCCGGCCCGTATCATGGTTCCACGCAGCTTGTAGCCATGTGAGCACGGAGTTGTCCAAAGTGCCAAGAAGTCCCCTTATGCGCGACGGACCAGACGAAGTAGGTCGGGACATGCGGCTCGGCCGAAGAGTGCGCGTCGTCACCGTACGGCGTCGGCGCATCGCCAAAATCGGGCCCGGAATCCTGGCAGCCGTGCTCACCTTCCAGCCGTTGCCCGCGGAAGCGCAGCAGCCGGGAGCCGCCCCGCCACTTGAGCGCATCGTCGTTCCCCGGTCCGACGCGGCCGTCACCGTGGACGGCCGGCTCGACGAGGCGGTGTGGCAGAACGCCGCCGCCCTGACACTGGTGAGAAACGACGGATCTGGCCCCGGTCGTGACGTCACCGAAGTGCGACTCGTCTATGACGCATCAGCCCTCTACCTCGCTTGGATCGTTTCCGATACCGACATCCAAGGCACCTTCACCGAACGCGATAGTCCGTTCTGGGAAGAGGAGGTCGCTGAGCTACTTATCACCCCCGACGGACTCACCGAGTACGTCGAACTTCAATGGAATCCCCTAGGAGCCGTGTTCGACGCAATCATCACGAACTACCTAGACGAGTCCGGGATCTCCCAACGCATCACAGAAGAGTGGGATTGGACGGCTCCCGGGATGACCAGCGCAGTTACCGTCGAGGGCACGGTACAGGACAGCCGCGACCGCGACGTCCAGTGGATCTCCGAGGTAAGGGTGCCCTTCTCTGATCTGTCCGCTTCGGCGCCTGAATCTGGCGACGTCTGGAGAGCCAACTTCTACCGGTATAGCCGAAGCTCCGGTCAGGAGGTCGAGGAGCTGGCCTGGTCGCCGACGCTTCTCAACGTCCATCAACCGAGCCGCTTCGGAGCCCTGGTCTTCGGCAGCGACGACTCGCGCACCGGTGTACAGATCTTCGAGGGATCCTGTGCTCGATGTCACGGGGGTGACGGAGCCGGTGGCGAGTTGGGACCGAGCATCGTCCGTGCGGGCGGGATCCCCTCGGCGGCGCCTGATGCGCTCAGGCCGCTCATTCAGACGGGAATCCCCGAGAGCGGAATGCCCGCATCGACCCTCGATGCCGATGAGCTGGAGACACTCGTCGTATACGTAGAAGAGCTCGTCGCGGCCGAGGCGGAGAATCCCCGGCCAGATGTTACCGCGCTGATCGAGCCACCCCGCCGGGTCCCCTTCTCCGACATCGCGACTCCCAGGCCGGGCGACTGGCCCACCTACCACGGCCACCTGAGCGGGAACCGGCACAGCCCGCTCGATCAGATCGACAACGTGAACGTTGGCAGCCTCGCACTCGAGTGGCTCTTTCCGGTCCAAACGGCCGGCTTTCTAGAGGTCACGCCGGTGGTGGTGGACGGTACCATGTACGTGACCTCGGCCAACCAGGTGTATGCATTGGACGCCGAGACCGGCCGGCAGATCTGGCGCTACCGGCGACCCCGCACCCAAGGGGTGGTGGGAGACGCCACCGGCGGAATCAATCGTGGTGTAGCCGTGCTGGACGATCGTGTCTTCCTAGCTACGGACAACGCACATCTCATCGCCTTGCATCGGAGGACGGGCGGACTGATCTGGGATACGGAAATGGCCGACTACCGTGAGCACTACGGGGCGACTTCCGCGCCCCTGGTGGCCAAGGATGTCGTCGTCTCCGGAACCTCGGGCGGCGACGAGGGCGTGCGAGGTTTCGTGGCCGGATACAGCGCGGAGACCGGCGAGGAGCTTTGGCGCTTCTGGACCGTCCCGCTCCCCGGCGAACCCCTCTCGGAAACTTGGATCGGTCGAGCCCTGGAACACGCATGCGCTTCAACATGGTTGAGTGGAAGCTACGATCCCGAGGCCGATCTTCTCTACTGGGCGACCGGAAATCCCTGCCCAGACTTCAACGGCGATGAACGTCTCGGAGACAACCTGTATTCGAACTCCGTGCTCGCGCTCGACCCCGACGACGGCTCGCTCGCGTGGCACTTCCAGTTCACGCCGCACGACGTGCACGACTGGGACGCCCAGCAGAGCCTATTGCTGATCGACGCCCCGTTCGGCGGCCACGATAGAAAGCTGTTGGCCCAGGCTAACCGTAACGGCTTCTTTTACGTCCTTGATCGCCTCAATGGCGAGCTGCTACTCGCCGAACACTTCGCGGACAGCCTAACCTGGGCCAGCGACATCGGTCCGGACGGCCGCCCCGTGCTCGTCCCGGGCAACGAGCCGACCTATGAGGGAGTGAAGGCCTGCCCAGCGATCGAAGGCGCCAACAACTGGATGTCGTCCGCCTACAGCCCGACGACGGGGCTCTTCTACGTGATGGCCCTCGAGAAGTGCAACATCTACAAGAAGTCGGACGAGTGGTGGACCGAAGGAGAGTCGTTCTACGGCGGATCGTATCGGAACGTGCCCGGACAGCCGGGCATCAAGTACCTGAGAGCCATCGATCTCGACACCGGAGAGACCGTCTGGGAAACTGAACAGAATGGGCCAGCCACCACATGGGGCGGCGCGCTAAGCACCGACGGTGGCTTGGTGTTCTACGGGGACGACTCCGGGGCATTCGCGGCGGTCGATGCAACGGACGGACGGCCGCTTTGGAGCTTCCGTGCGAATCAACCCTGGAGGGCCTCACCGATGACATACATGGTGGACGGCAGGCAGTTCGTGGCGGTCGCGGGTCGGACGGACATCCTAGTATTCGCACTGCCGTGATCGGACCTAAGGAGGACCTCATGAACCAGTTTCGCAACAACGCTAGCCCACTCCGCACCGCCACGTACACACGCACGCTGGGGTTGATCCCCGAGCTGACGCAGCGCATCCACGGGGACGCGGCCAGCTAAGCGGAGACTACGGCTCCAGTGACGAGGCGGATATATCCGCCTGCCCCGCCTTCCAGGCGTCGTACCGCATGCGCAGGGTGATCACCGGGTTGGCATTCTCTTCGGGCAGGATGTCGCTGTCCGTCACGCTCAGATAGAGCGCGTACTGCCCGTCGTTGAACGACTCGCCTTCCTCGTCGTCGGGATCCGCTGCCAAGATATACGCCACATGAGCCGTCTTTGTCTCACAGGGGGCCTCTAGGACCGGCTCGCTCTCGCAAGCACACCGTACATCTCCGCCCGCGGCGTCCGCCGCATCCATTGCTGCCATGACCCGGTCGGTCAACGTGCCGCCCTCGGCCTTGAACGCCTCTACGGCCATGTGGACCACGTCGTCCGAAGCCAAAATGTTGCCCTGGATCGAAAAGAAGATCTCGGTACCCGGCACGGTGTCCTGAACGGAGAGCGACGAGGCGCCGTTCCGGCTCCCCGAAAAGCCGACGCACTGACCGAGTATGTCGACGATTCCGAACTGGCGGCGCTCGATGTTCGGGTCTTCCTTCAGCTGAGCGAGGATCTCCTCGGGATGCGCACCATTCTTCAACTCACGGTAGATGAGCCGTTGGTTCTCCCGAGTGTTGTCGACGCCAGCCTGTGCTGCCGCCACCCCGACTCCCGGCACGATGATGGCCTGGATGTCCATCAGGCCCTTGGCGGGGAACCCGGCAAAGCGGTCCTGGGGAACGCACGTCGCCGAGGCAATCACCACCCGACCGGTTCGGGCATCCACAGCAATAACCGACCAAGTAGCCGACAGCGGGACAGGCGCCGCGACCATCGCGATTGCGATGGCGACGGGTGCTGCCCGCACCACGCCGGCAAGCCGGACGAGACGGTTCTTAAGTCCGCTCATGATGTCTGTCCTGGTGGTCATGCGTCCTCGCCAGCTAGTTCCGGGTCACAGCCTGAACGGCGGGTCCGTTCTCCCAATCCTGCACACTCGAGATGTTGGCCTGACCCCAGTCGAGGCCGTTCCAACCGTTGAACCCTTCCATCTTGAACGCCCAGAAACCCGTCTGCGAGTCGGACGAGACGATCAAGCCGTCGGCGTTCCGCACGTCGACACCCCAGTTTCCGCCCATACCACGGTTCTCTTCCGGCTCGAGGAAGGTGTCGTAGTGGGCGATGGTCTTCGGGTGTTTGGGATCCGAAAGGCTGAACACCTGCATTCCATCCAGGTAGGCCGACACGAACACGAAGGGCCAGCGCACTTCGTGGTTGTGCGACAGATGCTCCCAGTTGGCCGTCCACGCCGAGATGGGCCGGTTGATGTTCGCGACTTCACCGTCCAGGCCGGGCTTCAGGTCGAAAATGCGGAGAGGCGCGTACTGGTATTCGACCTCAGCGACCACATAACGGCCGTCCGGAGAAGGAGTGAAAGTGTGCCCTCTTCCAACCCCGTTGATCCCGGTCAAGCTCACCATCAGCTCCGGATTCTCGAGGTCGGTGATGTTGTAGACGTAGTATCCGCCGGTACCACCCCCATAGAAGCGGTCCGTCTCGCTGTCAGGGTGGTATCCCGCGTAGAAGTCATGGTATCCGGCCCTGCCCGCCGGAACGTTCTCAGGCTGAGGCACGGGGATCTGAGCCACGAGGGCATCATCGAGACGGCCGTCCACCACATAACCGAGGTCGTAGACGTTGGCGAACGGTCCTGCCACGGTCGAGATCAGGAGCGGGCGGCCGTTGCTATGGTTGTACACGTAGATGTTGTGGAAGCCGCCAAACTCACCCGGACCTTGAATGCGACCGACTTCCTTCCAGGTCGAGACGTCCGGGAGCCCCGTGGCGTCGAAGACGATGGCGCCGAGATCCGCGTCCGGCCCACCCTGCCGGAACTGGACGGAGTGGACAACGTAGTCTCGACCCTCCCAGCTGAAGATCTTGATGTCCTTGCCCGCGGACCCGACATGGAGGTCCGCATCCTCGATGCGCCACCGGTGGATGACCTTGGCGTCGTAGGGGTCGTGCAGGTCGATGATGTCCAGTCCGCCGTCCTGACGGGCGACATATGCGAAGGGACGGTCCATGTCCTGCTCGATCTCGACATCGGAGACGCGTGGGCCGAGCGGGATGTGAGCCACGACCTCAATGTTGTCGCTCCCTCGCTTCTCCGCGCTCTCCTGAGCCAAGGTGGATGCTGGAGCTAAGAGAGTTGTCGCCCCGAAGACGGCTGCGGCAGACAACAGTACGGACAGTCGCTTAATCATCGTGCACCTCGCTTGGTATCGGCCCACGGCCGGAAGTACTGCAAATAGCGGACATCGAGTCCTACCGAATCTGCTGCGGCTGATCCGGACTCTGATCCCACATCTGCGCGCTCGAGATGTTGGGCATGTTCCAGTCGTTGCCGTTCCAGCCCTGGAAGCCCTCCATTCTGAAGGCCCAGAAGCCGGTGTTGAAGTCACTCACCACGATCAGGCCGTCTGCGTTTCTGATATCGACGCCCCAAGCGCCGTTGTAGATGTTCCCGGTCGTGGCGGTACCCGCATTCAGCGCGCCTTCACCCCCATATAGGGCCGGGGTGCCGCGAGTATGGTAATAGCCGGCCGTAAAGGGTCGAGTGGGGTCCGCCATATTGATGATCTGGAGCCCATCGTCCTGTCCCGAGACGAAGACGTATGGCCAACGGATCTCATGGTTGTGCGTGGCGCCTCCGAACTTCGCGATCCAGGCTCCCACGCCAGCGCCTCGGACGATGTTTGGCGTCTGTCCCTCCGACCCCTCGGGCCGCAGGTCGAAGAAGCGAATCGGCGAGTGCTGATACGTGGGGACCGGCATGCCGATCGCGTACCGTCCGTCGGGAGTCGGCGTGAAGGTGTGTCCGTCCGAGACTCCGGGCACCCCGGTCACTGAAGTGATCAGCTGCGGATTCTCCATGTCAGTGACGTCGTACACATGAAAGCCGCCACCGCCGGCTCCGTAGAACCGATCCTGACCCGCGTCTGGAAGGAAGCCGAGGTACATATCGTGCCACGTCTGGTACCCGGTCGCCGTGTGGTTCGGCACGGGAATCGCGGAGACCGGCTCCGTGATGCCCGCTGCCACCTGCTCCAGGTCGTACACCCAGGCGTCCTCTTCCTTGGTGCTAGCCACCAAGAGAGACCGACCGTTGGAGTGCTTGTAGGTGAAGATGTTGTGGAACCCGCCGGGCATATCCGGATTGAGGAGGTCCGCGACCTTCCGAACTGTCGACGCGTCGGGGAGTCCCGTGACGTCAAAGATCATCGCACCGAGATCGCTGTCCGGCCCTGCCTGGCTGAACTCACAGGACAAGATCACGTAGTAGCGGCCCCCAGCTTTGGCGTACTTGATGTCCACACATCCGCTGCCGAGATGCAGATCCGGATCGTCCACCGTGTATCGGTACAGAACCTGGGGGTGCTCCGGATCCTCGATGCTGAGGGCGTAGAAACCCGAGGCCCCGTGACGCTGAGCGATGTACACGAAGGGCCGGTCCATCTCTTGTTCGATTTCGATGTCGGCGTGGCTGAATCTCTGGCCGGGCAACGGCCTGTGCGAAACCACCTCTATGTTGGGAGTCCCGGGCTGCCCCACGGCGTAGCCGGTCTCTGGCTGCACGCAATTAGGGTCGCCGAAGCACATCACCTGGGCCGAGGCGGTCGATGCCGTCAGGCTAAATGTTGTGGCCCCCAGTGCGACGCCGAAGACACCGAAGGTGAGCGGATACAGAACTGACAAGATTGGCTTAAGCATGATGTCTCCTAGCGGATCTGCTGAGGTTGGTCTGGGCTCTGATCCCACGTCTGGGCGCTGGAGATGTTGGGCATGTTCCAGTCGTTGCCGTTCCAGCCCTCAAAGCCGTCCAACCGGAACGCCCAAAAGCCGGTGTTGAAGTCACTCACTACGATGAGGCCGTCCGCATTCCGGATATCCACGCCCCAAGCACCGTTGTAGATGTTGCCCGTAGTGTTGTTGCCCGTTTGCAGAGCACCCACACCGCCGAAGAGCATCGGGCCCTCTCTCGTGTTGTAGTAGCCAACGGTGAAGGGATGGGCCGGGTCCGCCATGTTGACGATCTGTAGCCCGTCGTCCTGAGCCGAGATGAAGACGAAGGGCCAACGGAGCTCATGGTTGTGCGTCGAGCCACCGATCTTCGCCATCCACGCGCCGATCCCTGAGCCTCGCACGACGTTGGGGGTCTGGCCTTCCGATCCCTCCGGCATGAGGTCGAAGAACCGAATGGGCGAGTTCTGGTAGGTGGGCTCGGGCATGCCGAGGCCGTACCGTCCGTCTGGCGTAGGTGTGAACGTGTGACCGTCCGTTACTCCAGGCACACCCGTGACCGAGGTCAGCAACCGGGGATTCTCCACGTCAGTCATGTCGAAGACATGGAATCCACCGGTACCTGCCCCATAGAAGCGATCCTGGCCCGCATCCGGCAGGAAGCCGACGTACATGTCGTGCCACTGTCGGGTACGGCTGGCCCGCGGCTGTGGGACGGCAATCTCAGAAACCGGAGCAAGATTGCCCGCGACGATTTGGGCCAAATCGTAGATGTAGGCGTCTTCAGACTGCGTCGTCGCGAGGAGGAGGGTGCGTCCGTTCGAGTGACGATAGGCAAAGATATTGTGGAAGCCGCCCCCCATATCAGGTGTTCTGAGATCGGCGACTTTGCGTACGGTCGACGCATCTGGAAGTCCGGTCACGTCGAACACCATCGCGCCCAGGTCGAAGTCCGGCCCGCCTTGCCCAAACTGACACGATACGATCACGTAGTACCGTCCGTCGACCTTGGCGTACTTGATGTCGATGCATCCGCTGCCGAGATGCAGGTCGGGGTCATCAATGATATACCGGTACAACACCTTGGGATGGTTCTCGTCCTCTAGGCTGATGGCATAGAAGCCTGAAGCACCCATGCGCTGAGCGATGTACGCAAAGGGCCGATCGAGCTCCTGCTCGATTTCGATATCCGCATGGCTGAAGCGGACACCGGGCAGCGGCTGGTGCGAAACGACTTCGATGTTGGGTGTACCGGGCCGGCCCACCGGATAGCCCGTCTCGGGCTGAATACAAGTCGGGTCGCCAAAGCAGACGACCTGGGCTGACAATTCGGTCGGGACCAGCCCAACGACCAGCCCGATGACGATCCCCATGAGGGCTGCGGTCAACGAGGCCTGTAGTGTACGTGCGCTCATACTCACTCCTTGCAATGCGAGATCAATCGAGGATCTCGATGACATCGAGATCCTCCACGGCTTGGAAATCTTGGTCAGCGGATGGTAAGACGGTACCAAAGTGAACAGCCTGCAAAATGCGGTGCTACAACCCGCCACCACAAGTCACCCGCTTGGGCTGGGCTCAATGCGAGGAGGAATTCGAGCCCTCGTTGCCTGCTCGAAGTCGTAGGCATAGGCCAGCAACTCCGCCTCCGTCCAGGTATCACCGATAAAGGCTGCTACGAACGGTGTACCATCTTCGTAGTAGGCGAATGGCACCGTTACGACCGGTACGCCTAGCTCATTGATGATATTGCTGGGAAGCTCGGGATGGTTATTCGGGTTGAAGTCCGGGCGCTCCGGGTCCTCAACCAGATCGCGAATCGGAGTTCCCGCCTGAGGGAAGAACAACCCGTCGAGGTCGAACTCCTCAAGCACGCTACGAAAGCGCTCCCGGATCTCGCGCCGCCAGGCCTGATAGGCGTCTCCGTCTTCCGTGGCACTGGGCCGCACAGGAGGACGGCGTGTTCGTCCGCTTCGGAACTCTTCACCGGTCAGCGCCTCCCACTCTTCGACGCTGTGGAAGGCCGCCCCGTCCCCGAGCCCCTGAAAGTACCTGAACATGTCTTAGGAACCCGTCGACACCCGAGGGCGCTCACCGTACAACGCGATAAAACCGCGGCCTCGGAACGGGTCGTCTACCACGCGGGCTCCCTGCAACACCAAGACCTCGATCGCCCTCTCGTATACCTCTTCGGTCTCAGGTGCGAGCGGGAGGAATTGTTCGCGCCAGCCGGCGCCAACCAGACCGAAGCGCTTTCCCTCGAGAGCCGTGATGCTCAGAGCCGCCGCGTACCCTTCCTCCGGGATATGCCCCACAGCCGCATAGGTCGCGAGATCCTCCGTGGTCGGCCCGGCCAGCACATCGAGGGCAACCGCGGCGTCAAAGACGGTCTTCGCCAGCGGGCCTGCGACATCGATGTAGGTCGAGTTGATGGGGACGATTCCCTCCAGCGGAACCAACCCGAAGGTCGGCTTGACCCCCACCAGAGCCTGGGCAGCCGCCGGGTTCTGAATCGAGCCGCCGGTCTCGGTCCCCAGCCCGAGCACTGCGAAGCTCGCGTTGACGGCGGTTGCCGTGCCGCCGCTCGACCCGCCGGGAGCCTTCTCCACGTTGTACGGGTTAAGCGTGACCCCAGCTACCGAACTGTTTGTGCGCGTTCCGTGGCCCGCAAAGTCGGGCATATTCGTCTTGCCGAGGACGATCGCACCGGCATCGCGCATTCGCTCTACCGCGGCCGCATCATCCTCAGGGATCATGTCTACGCCACCCTCAGCGGTACTGAACCCCGAGAAGCCAGCGGTAGTGACCAGCCCACCGTAGTCGAAGTTGTCCTTGATCACGACCGGGACACCATGGAGCGGTCCGCGGGGCCCGGTCTCCTGATACTCGCGGTCCAGAGCGGCTGCGATGGCCAGGGCATCCGGGTTGATCGATATCATGGCGTTGTATCGATCTTCGTACAACGCGATCCGGTTCAGGAACGCTCGGGTAATCTCCACCGACGTGAACTGGTCGGAGGCGAGGCCCGCCTGGATTTCCTCGGCGGTCAGTTCCACCACGTCGACCGTAGGGCCGGGGGTAGGCGGTGGCGCGCTCCCCGCCGCCGCGCACGCCGACGTGAACCAGGATAGGCACAGGATCGCTGCCCGCCGTGCCGCCATGGCCCTCTCCCCCATCTATGCCTCCCACGAGTGTCGTAATGAGGCAGACACCCTATCAGTTTCAGCCGCGCGGGGCCAAGACGGAGCCGGCGTGCCGGGTAAGCCCACCTGGAGGATCCCGTATCTATGCTCGTGACCGGGGCGAGATAGAATCTTTCTCGATCCCTGATCGTAGGATTAGGTGTGACACGACACGGGAAGACGAAGACGAGAGGTAGGACGATGGTACAGTTTTCTGCAAGCATAGATGAGAAGGGGCAGTTCACTCCGCCAGAGGAACTGCGCGACCGACTGGGGCTGACCGAAGGCGACACGCTCGTGTTCAAGTCTCGAGGAGCGCGCATCGTAGCGAAAAAGGCTCCAGCATCCGGGAATGTCCACAGCGAACTCGCCGAGCGCATCGCGCGCCGGTTCGGTAACATGGGCGTGACACCGGCCGAGGTGTGTGCGGCCATGGGGTGGACCGGGAACGAAGCGGTCAAGGTCGGCTAAGCTACGGCCCGACGCAGCGCACGGCCGCGCTCTGCGTCCTCACGCTGTCCTCACCCTGAATCTGGTAATTGAAGGCGAAGTCGAGCCGGTACGGTCGTGAGCCGATGAACTGCCAAATAAGAGACCTGTGTGTTTGACCGGTGAGGAGAGCTTCGGACCGCCAGAACTCTTCGAGCTGTTCCGTAGGCCAAACGGTGGCGTTGCGAAAACGATTGTCCTCCAACCAGTGCCACTCGATCTCGGCGGTCTGCCAGACGATGGCACTGCTCCGTTCCCACCGCTCAGCTTTGCCTGAAGACTCAAGGTGCAGACATAGCTATAGGTCAAGTCTGGAAAGAGCACCTGTTCGGTAATGGTCGAGTCCGGCGCCAGGATCTCTAGAGTAAGAGGACCCTCGATAAAGGGCTCTACCGGCGCGAAAGGACCTGCGGGGGTTCCGCCATCGTCCCCGCCAGGCTCCGAAGAGTAGCCCCGCGCACAGGACGGCAGGACCAACGGCTCTGCCTGAAGGGCGGATCTTCGTCAGACCGAACATCGTGTTACTCCGGCGCGGGAAGCTTCATCCGTATACGGATCGGTGGAGCCGCGTCAAGCCTTACACTCGCACCTTGCGGTCGGCCCCGCTCACGTTGATGGTTACCGCCAACAAGGAGATGACCGTGCTCAAGCAAGAATGGCCCCCACAAAGGACGACCAAATTCCGCCAGGCCGGCTTCGTATACCTGCATGTCGCCCTTCTCTACGAGTCAGCGGCCTACGGGATGCTCAAGTCCGGACTTCTGCCCGAGCGCTTCGGATCTCCCTGGATCTGGCTCGGAGCGGGAGCCCTGGTGACCGCCTTCATCTTCGTAGGCCTCTACCGTTGGCAGAACGTCTGGTTCGCACGAGTAATCTGGGCGATGCACGGTCTGCGACTTCCGAAGCTGGTCCAAGGCGCCTTCTTCGCTGCGCCAGCGGCGGTGACCCCTCCGGCGTTCTACATCACCGCGATTATGGTGGTACTCATCAACCTATGGATGCTTGCCCGAGCGGGGTGGGACGTCTAGAGGACTCCTAGAGCGTTTTAAGATACGTGAGCTTCACGACCCCGCTTCGATAATCCCACCGCGTCTGGTTCGGATCAAATTGGTCCCCGATCAGATACCCGGTGTTCAGCACCAAGAAGAGGTCGCTCCCCGGCGTATGAATCCAGTCGATCCTGAAGTTGGCGGCTAGAGTCTTGGAGTCGGTGTCGTACTGGATCAATCCGTTGGCAAACAGTTTCCGGCTGATCGCAATCTCGGGTGTCAGCCCGAGCACCGTCGTGGTGAAGTTTCCGTTCTCCACCGGCAGCGAGATCTCGTTTCGATCCGCCGAGGCGATGAGCACGAGGTGCTTACCCGTGCTCAGGCGGACTTCCCCCTTTAGCTGCGTCCGAGTCCCGTTGAAGAAATTCCCGGTGGAGAACGTGAAGGTCCCGAACACGGAGCGGCCCCGGCTGGTGCCCAGCACCGCACCGAACTGGCTGAACTCGTATCGCCCCACCCCGATCTCCACGTCCGACCGGATATGGAACGGCACGTCCAACACTTCGCTCATACGGGTGGCGGAGAGCGTGAGGTGCTCCTCTGACTCCAGCATCATCTTGCTGGCGAATTTTACCTCGGTGGTCTGCTCCACCCCGTCCTGACCCTCTATGTATGCGCCTTCACCTGTGAGGTCGAGTTGACGCGCCCAGGGGCTGGCCTCGAAGCGGGGTGTAAAGCCCACATTGCCCTTGTAACGCTGCATGTTCCCGCGGCGCACGAGACCCAGTGCCGGCTGAAACCCCTCGCCGATGTCCGTTACGCTCGCCCCGGCCTGCCAAAGATCGTTGGCCAGAACCAAGGCGGCGGCGCCCGCAAGATTGCTGCCAGGAAGGTCCTCCGAATCCGAGACTGATGCGCCCCATGCCGTGAGCGAACTGCTGTTCCAGAAGCGGACAGCCACGTCCCCGCCAACGAGGCGATTGTGGCCCTCTCCGTTCTGAAGATTGGTGAAGATTCCCCCCAACGTGGTCCGCGCCAAGATGTCCACCCGGACACGCGCGACGGCGTTGTTTGCGCCTGGAATCCCCACCGCATCCCGCGTCTGCAGGTTGAGGAGGCCAATAGAGAACGGCCCTGCCTGGCCTGTCAAGCGTCCCCCTCCCAGAATATCGTTGTCGATCCCGATGCGGCGGCTGAAGAAGGCCTCGGTCTCGCGTCGCTCTCCGAAGGTGAACAAGCCTGCACGTTCTAGGAAAAATTCCCTCTTCTCTGGAAAGAACAGGCTGAACCGCGTCAGATTGACCTGAGCATTGTCAGCCTCCGCCTGAGCGAAGTCGGTGTTCGCGGTCAGGTCCAACGTAAGGTTCGAGGTGACGGAATACTTGAGATCGACACCGAAATCTCGGAGGACGTCGGTCTCCGGCTCCGCGGCCGTCTTTTGAGCACCGGCGATCGCGAAGGGCTTGAACTCGATGTTCCTGCCTCGGCGCATATCCTCCAGCCCCGTCAGGTCCGCGTACTGGGAGGCCTGAGTGACGTGGGCCCGAAATCGCTTCGGAATGTGCGGCCAAAACACGTCTTCGTTCTTTCGCCTGATCCGGCGATACAGAACGAGCCCCATGGTCACCGACTCAATGTCTGGAAAACGGATGGTGGTGAATGGAAGAGCGACCTCTAGCTCCCACCCCTCCGGTGTGATTCGCCCTTCGCTGTGGTAAACGCTCTCCCACACCCATGACACCGCCCCCTCGTCGGTGAACGTGCCGTCCTCTTGGGTCCCGAGAGGGTTCATGGAGAAGATGTACCCGTTCCGGTCGTCGTTGAAGGTATCGATGCCGATGGCCACACGGTCGTTGTACGGGAGCTTCCCCTCACGTTCCAGCACCGTGGCGATGATCTTGTCAGGCTCCGAGTCGAAGAGCTTGAAGCCGAAGTAGAGATTGTCCCGATCATAGGCGATCCGGACTTCGGTACGCTCCGTCGGCTGGCCCCCATCCACCGGGACCCATTGTTTGAAGTCCGTGATCGGCTCGATGTCGTCCCAGAAAGCCTCATCGATAGCGCCGTCAATGTCCGGGGGGGTGTCGATTCTCACCGCCCGAAAGGACAAGCAGGACGCGAGGCAGTCAGACTCGACAGGTCCGGCGTTGGCGGCCTGTCCCGCAAGCAAACCCGGGTGGAGAGCCACCATCGGAACCGAGAGGATGGTGAGCAGCACAAGGCGGGTTTTCATGAACAGGTATTCGCTATGCCGGGCGTTCACAGTCGAGGCCCCCAGCTCATGGCGAATGAACCTGCCGGTAAAGCCACACATCATCGCTACTACGATGCCGCCGTATCTCGGCGGCAGCAAGGTGAGCAGTCCAAGGTGAGCCGTCCGAGTCCGCGGCTAAGGTGTCTTCTGCTGGCCGCACGGCGCCTTGTGTCACATTGTAGGGACCCGTGCTGATCCGACTACCACCGTACATCAGGGCTCAAAGCGATGAGAATCTTGCTAGCAATAGCCTTCCTTACGTCGGCCGCGTTGCTTTCGCCCGACGCCACCAGTGTATCGGCCGACACCGGCACCAAGACCGAAGCCCCACGGCCAACGGTCCAGGCGGGTTCGGCGAATCTCGACATTCAGGAGCACGTTCTGGACAACGGCTTCACGCTCCTGGTTCTCGAAGATCGACGGATGCCGCGTGTAGCCGCGAACCTCTGGATCCGGATCGGCTCGATGCAGGAGCCGACAGGTCTGCACGGGATGACGCACTTCTTGGAGCACGTGATCCACCAGGGGACGACCACGGTGGGAACGAATGACCTGTCTGCAGAGATGCCCATCCTCCAGGACATTCACGACACCGAGCAGGAACTCATCGCGGTGAGGAATCGGGAACGGAATCAACTCCGCGAGCGGGACGTCTTCTTCGACGAGTTGGCCTGGCCCGGCACACCGGAGACTGATGCGCTCCGAGAGCGCCTCTACAAGCTAGAAGATCAGGACAACCAATACCGCGACTTCTGGACTTCTTATAACGCCTACATGGGCAACGGCGGTTATGCGCGCCATGCTGACCCAGTGCCGGCCAGCACCGAGCAGGACTACATGGAAATCAACATGGCTCTCCCCAAGGAGAACCTGGAGCTCTTCTTCCGGCTCGAGGCGGACCGGATGGCCAACGCGATCCTGCGGGGGTGGGAGGCGCAGCGCTTCACGGTGCTCGAACAGATCCTTGGAGGGCAGGGCAACCCCCAAACGCGGTTCAACCAAGCGATCGATGGGGTGACGGCCCTTGTACACCCCGTGTACCGGGCCGACGGCGGACATCTGCGGGACTTCGGCAACTTCAACCGGGCCGCTCAGCAGAAGATCTACGACGATTACTTCGTGCCCAACAACGCGGCCCTGGTACTGGTCGGTGATGTCACGATGGCCGAGGCTGTGCCACTGGCCGAGCGCTACTTCGGGCAACTGCCCCGAGGTCCGGAACCCCCGGCCGACCTCGACGTAGAGGCCGAGCCGGTGCCGGGCGGTGCGATCCGGCTGGACTGGACCGAGCCCCTCTCGCCACAGGTGCACGTTCGATACCGGATTCCCGGGATGGGACATCCCGACCGACCGGTATTCGACCTGATCGCGGCGCTCGTAAGCGGGCCCCACGGTATCGCAGGACAACGGCTCGCTTCTGGAGGTACATCGGCGTCGGTGTCGGCGGACTTCCGTGTAATTCATACCTCCCGCTTCGGCTCTCCCGGAGCGTTCAACCTGGTCGCACGGGCCGGAGCAGACGGGGAGTTGGCCGCCGTCGAGCGAAGTCTTCTGGCAACGGTGGACGATCTCCTTAACGGGCGGATCGATCCAGGCGCTCTCGAGCGGGCTCACAAGCGGCTCCGTGTCGAATGGGCCGAGTTCCTCGCGAACCCACAGGAGCTGGCGTTTCTGATCGGACATCATCACACGATGAACAACTGGAGCGTTCTCCCTGCATTGGTGGAGACGCGAGACGCCGCGACTGCGGAAGATGTGCAGCGGGTGGCCCAGACCTACTTCGTGCCGTCGAACCGGGTGATCGCGGTCGCCCGTGCCCAACCCGCCGAAGGCAGCGGGCCGAGCTGGCTCGACTTCGTGTGGTCCGACCTGCCGGCAGACGGACGATGAGGGCCGGTGTGCGGTGCCTCGTCGCTGTCGCCGTCTTCATCTCGACGGGATGCGGGGGCGGAGGTGGAGATTCGCTGCCCGGCCATTCTCGACCGATCCTCGAACACGATTGGGCCGACCCCAGTGATCTGAGTTTCGGCGCCATCGGCTTCACACCACCCGATCCTACGGCGGCTCAGTTCGAAGCCCCTAGCGGGCTCCGTGCATACATCGTGACCGACCCGTCAGAACCCCTCGTGAGGCTGTCGGCTGCGATTCCGCTCGGCCGGCTGCGCGAGGGCACCGGGGAGGCCGGAGCCTCCGCGCTGCTGACCCGACTCCTAACGACCCGTGGCGCCGCGGGAGCCACTCGGCCCCTTACCCTGAGCCTCGCGGAACTCGGCACAACGCTGAGCGTGGAGGAAACCCTGGACGTGACGAAGATCTCGCTCGACGTGCTCCCTGAGGACTGGCGCACGGGTCTCGAGCTTCTCGTTCAGTTGCTCCGTAATCCGGACCTGGACGCTTCGGCCGTTCGCCAATATCGGGTAGGCGCGGGCTACTCCATGCCGATGTCGGGCACCGGCGGCAGTGGTTTTCGACCCAAGGTCGAACTAGCGCGCGTAGTGGCGGGATATCCCCTGGCTCCGCCCGACCCGGGGACGACCGTTTCGCTTGTTGCGATCCGGGGTCTGGCATCTCGTTCGTTGGCTGCCGACCGAGTCGTATTGGGTGTAGGAGGGGCGGTGTCGCGCAGTGACGTGGAGGACGCCATCGAGTCCCTTTCCGACGGCTGGTCCACCGGAACCGCTCCCGTTCTCGGCCTGAACTCGATCGAACCCAATGATGACGAGGGTCGGTTCCATGCCATCGACGTACCGAGCCTCGAGGGTTGGATCGCGATCGGTAAAGTCGTGGGGACGGTACCCAGCGCCGACCAGGCGACCTTAGCGGTCCTCAGGTTCATTCTAGCCGAGCGCCTGAACATCGCCGCGAGGGAGATGCGTGGCCTGGCCAACCGAGACGAGTTCGAGATCCCGGTGACCGGGTCGGGAACCGGACTGCTGACGGTGCGGACGGGTGGACGGCCCGAAGCTGTGGCGCCCCTAGTGCGCTTCAGCCTTGATGAGATCGAACGACTGCACGATCCTTCTGCGCCAGTGACCGATGTGGAGATCAAGCGGGCACAGGGCTGGCTCGTCAACGCGGTTTGGCAGCCCACCCTCGGGTTGGCGACCAGCGCGAGCGTCGCCGTCGCCGTCGAGCACGCGCGCCGAGGGGGTACCGATCGGCTCATGGGTTGGCCCCGAGCCGTTCGAGCCGTGACCGCTGCAGACGTCAAGGCGCTGGCTGAGCGATACCTCGACCCCGAGACTCTGGTGACCGTGGTGGTGGGGCCGCTCGCGAGAATCCGCGAGGCCCGCCACCCTCGCTGGCCCATAGGCCTGGACGAGGTGGCGGCGAGCCTCACCGGAGGGAACTGAGGTCCTGGTCCTAGAGATGAGGCTCTAGCAGGAGCCCCGAACGGAGCGCCCCAAGCGGCCTCAGGACCGCTAGAGCGAGCAGGTCATGTCCTGTGCGCAGCACATGGGCGACTTGATCTTGCCATGGCCATTCGGACACTGCGAGATGTCGACTGTGCTGCCGTCATCCCTGGTCAGCGTGTCGTGCACGAGATCGGCTCCGCACGCGCCGCACGTCATGTTTACGCTCATTCCACATTTGTCGCAGGCGTAGGCTGCCATAGTCGTCTACTCGGGTTGATATGGGCGAGGATGTATCCCTAGTGGAACACACATTAGGCAAACTCGTGCGGCGCGTCACGTCTCAGGCTTCTATAACCTCGATGTCGTAGTTCACGATCTGGGGATCAGCCGTGATGAGCGGGACTCCGGCGAGTTGTGCCTGTGCGACCAAGAGCCGATCGAACGGGTCACGGTAGTGGTGGGGAAGGGTCCTGACGCGGAGCGTGTGGCTGTGGAGGATGGGGAGTGGTGTGACGCCCGCCTGGCTCATCATCTCGCCAATCACGTCCTCTGGATCTCCGGGCAGCTCCAGCTTTCCGATCGCCCATTTGATCGCGATCTCCCAGGTACTGCCGCCGATAGCAGGATCTTGCTCTGTGCACAACATGCGGGTGCGCCGCGCGAAACCACAAAAATTCACAATCGATGCGCCGCACGAAACCACCAGCATTCACCGTCAGATCCGCGGCGCGGGCGCCCAACCCTCATCACCCGCAGCTACGTCGCTCTCGGTGTCTCCGGAGACCGATCGAATCCCTCCGCGGCAAACGCCAGGTAGGTGAACACCCCAATGCTGACGATCCCCCACGTCAGTCCCAACACCACCCCGAGGTCCACGATACCCCGCCACGGCTGGTCTGCTTGGCGAACACCCAGAACCATAGCCACGATGCCGGTCGTCAGCAGGATCGACCTGATTTGAACGGCACGAGTCGCGTGGAAGTATCCCATGCAGAAGAACGGCGCGAAGAGCGAGCGAACCATGTTCGGATACTCGGTAAGGTACTTGGCACGGGCAGCCACACGAGGAGAAAAGGACTTCTGAAAACCGCGATACCCCTCAAGGACGAGCATCGCCGAGACCCACACGACGAGCGCTACCCAATGCAGAGGGTCAAGCCGACTGTCGAAGGTGGCCATAGCGATCGGTGTGAGCCTGTAGATGGCTTCGCCGAGAAGGAGAACCAGTCCTCCGATCCCCCACACCGCCCCGATCTTTCCGACCAAGTTCACCGTGCTCCGGCGAGGAGCGCCCCAGGAAGACGATCGCCCAGCTGGCTCACGATTCGGCTCGTACGCTCGCAGGCGTGGCTCACCGCCTCACCGCGCCCGCCCTGGACGCCAAGTCCTCAAGCACCTCGTAGGGCTGAGCGCCGACCACACCGAACCCCTCGGACACACAGGTCGGAACGCCGGTGACGCCTAGGTCGGTAGTGCGCTTCCAGTGGTCGTCGACGGTGCCCCGGTACGTCCGCTCTTCGAGGACCGCGTGGACCTCGGCAGCATCAAGCCCCACGGAGGCGGCCGCATCGACCAGAACCTCGGCGTGCGCGACGTTCCAGTTATTGACGAAGTACGCCTTGAAGAGCGCATCGTGCAGCTCGTCGGTCACTCCCCTCTCATCTCCCCAAGCGGCCAACTCTTGAGCAAGGCGACTGTTGTAGGTGTGGGTACGGACCCCGTACTCAAGCCCCTCCGCCTCCATCAGAAGAACGAGCCGCGCGCTCACGCCAGTCCACGCCTCTTCCTGACCAGAGTACAACTCAAGAATCGGCCGCCCCTCAATGGGGGTCTCTGGGTGCAGAGGGTAGTATGTGTACTGGACCTCAATATCGTATTCGGATTCCAACCTGCGAACGCGCCCGGCGCTCAAGTAGCACCAAGGTCAGACGAAGTCAGTGAACACGTGGACGAGTCGAGTCGTCACTACCTCCCCACCCTGCCCTTCAATCGCTCGAGTATCGCCGGTGAGTCATATCCTATCCCTTTGCGGAACACGATCCGGGTGTTCTTGATCACCGTCGGATCCTCGGCGAGCCCACCTGCAAGAACGATCATGTCGGCCTGCATCCCAGGTTGGATCCGTCCAACGCGGTCATCCATGGCCTCGGCGCCCGTACCGTCGATGACGGATACGTGATTGAGGGCGATAACGGGTGCGTCGGTCCGAATGAATTGAGCGTTCTGTGCCGCACCGGATGACGCGGACCAAGCCAGTGCCGTCATTCCGGCAACCGCACCCACGAGCCCTGGCAGCAGTCGTTTCCTCATTCTCTCATTTCTCCGCACCGTTCAGTCATCCGCACCATACACGCCACCAACATGCCGCACGTCGTCGTCCAAGGATTCAACCCTCAGGGAGCCGGGTCCACCGTAAAAGTCATCGCCATGCCTGACCCCATGTGCTCAGGGATTTGGCAATTGAGCATCCAGTTGCCGGGATTGGACATGTCTACCAAAAGATCCACGGTGGATCCGACGGGAATCACCGTCGTGTCCTTCCAAACCAGATTCGTCGTCCGCACCCCGTCGCGCACGATCACCAAGAACCGCTGACCGTGCATGTGAAGGGGATGGCTCATAGGGTGCACGCCGTTACCTGGATTCACGATTCGAATCTTCGCGACGTCCCCCTGAGTGAACCGCCAACCGGTCGCTGGGCCAATGTCCTCGTCGGACACATCCCCGCCGTCCGGATTCGGTTCGTACAGCACCCATCGCACCGTCATTCCAGTCGTTAGCCAGTTCATGACCGGCATCGCGTCATTCCACTCCATCGGTGGCGAGTAGGTCGAGCTCCGGATCGCCATGTCGAGCACTGGCTCAAGGTCCTGGACCACCAGGCGCAGCTCCAGCTCGTGATCCACTGCCTTGTCGAAGTGGCGGCGGAAGCCCTCGATGTCGTCCGCGACATCGTCGTTCTCGCGTAATCGATCGAACGAGCGCGAGTGGTCCTCGTCCGTCTCTACCTGCCCCACCCGAACAACGCCTAATGTGTCCACACTGTTGAAGAACACCCCGGCGTAGTGATTGAGCGCGCTCACCCGGTTCGTGATCGTGACGTCACCCGGCTCATCGAAGCGGGCCTCGACGACGTAGCGCTGACCCGGTGCAATCACAACGCTCTCCACCCACTCTTCGTATTCGAACCTGTCCAGATCCCCGGCTACGACCTTCATCGACGCACCGTCCAGAGCCACGTTGAAAACACGCGTATTGGAAGCATTCACGAGGAAAAAGCGCGCGACGTCTCCGCGATCGACCGATATCTCTGTGTCGGTCCGACCGTTGACCAACACCTGGGTGCCGAATCGTCCCATGAGAGCGTGGGTAGGTGTGTCGCTACCCCAAGGAATGAGACCCTGGTCATCGATGAGAATGTCGTCGAGAATCAAGACCTCTTCGTGATTCACGTCGGAGTAGTAATCGTCGTCCTCGGACTCCACGACGATGGCACCGTATAGTCCTAGGTCCTGTGCGGCATCAGCCCGTTGGTGCGGGTGATACCAGAAGACACCTGCGTCCGGAAACCTGACGTTTGCCGTGTATGTGTCACCGGGGCGCACGGGCCGCTGCGTGAGTCCCGGCACGCCATCGAAGCGATTCTCCAGTCTCACACCGTGCCAACGCAGCGTCGTGGACAACTCCGTTGAGTTGGTGAACACGACCACGATCTCCGAGCCCTTGCGTACCCGTAGCACCGGCCCGGGACTCTGTCCGTTGAAGCCGTAGAGACCGAGATCATGGCCCCCTATAGTGGCCCGCACCGGCGCCGCCTCAAGCCTCAGTGTATCACCGTCCGCGAGGCTCACGGCCGCCGGTCCACTCATCGGCGGAATTGGGCTGCCGTCGGTCTCCACACCGGGAAGGAAGGGTGCCACCCCGGGAACGAGCCCCATCAGCCCCGGCATCATGGGCGAGGCCGGCGCCATGGGAGGAGCCCGCCACCTGGAGCCCATATCGTCCATGTCGCGTGGAGGGAACATCAATAAGTCCTGATGCTGTTGAGCCTGCGCACTGGGCGAAGTTCCGCGGAGAACCAGCGGACCCGTGCGATCCTGAACGTCCGCACTCGGCTCGGCACTGATCAGAACCCGGAATTGATCGTAGTCGAGCGTCCCAAGATCGACGCGGCCGTTCGTCACCACCCCCAACCTCTTCGGGTTACCAACCAGCAGATTGGTCGCCCACGCCACATAAACGGTGTAGTCCCCAAGCGTAGAGGGCTCCGGGAGACCATCCACCAGCGCCGTCAGCGAATAGATGTAGTTTCCGTCCCTCGTAACCGACACATCGAACGGTGTCGGTAGGCCGTGCATTTCGAGAATCCCCGACGCCCCTCGAAGCGTGGGGACCGGAATCAGATCAGCGCAATACGCGCTCCACGCCGGAACGGTGGCGGTAGACCCGTCGATCGGGCAGAGTTCCGAGACCGGGGACGCCTTAGCGACGCCCCCGGTCTGCGGAAGGCTCAGTGCACTGAGCAGGAGAGCGCCTGCGAACGTCATAATTCTGCCCCCTCCTCTATCCCGCGCGCCTATCGATAGCGACGACTCGTCGGGTCCTCATGCTTCCTTCGACCACCTAGTTGCGCGTCTTCGCCTGAACGGCCGGGCCGTTCTCCCAGTCTTGCACACTCGAGATGTTGGGCTGACCCCAGTCGAGTCCGTTCCAGCCGTTGAAGCCGTCCATCTTGAAGGCCCAGAAGCCGGTCTGCATGTCGGACGCCACGATCAGGCCGTCGGCGTTCCGTACGTCGACACCCCAGTTTCCACCCATTCCTCTGTTCTCTTCGGGCTCCAGATAGGTGTCGTAGTGAGCAACCGTCTTCGGATTCTTGGGATCGGAGAGCGAGAATACCTGCATGCCGTCCAAGTAGCCCGACACGAACACGAAGGGCCAGCGCACCTCGTGGTTGTGCGACAGGTTTTCCCAATTCGCGGTCCATGCGGAGATCGGCGTGCGAATGTTTGAAACCTCACCGTCCAGAGCGGGCTTCAGGTCGAAGATCCTTAGCGGGGCATACTGGTACTCTACCTCGGCCACGACATAACGACCGTCCGGCGAGGGGGTGAAGGTATGGCCCCAGTCGACTCCGGAGACGCCTGTGAGCGTCACCATCAGCTCCGGATTCTCCAAGTCGGTGATGTTGTATACGTAGAAGCCTCCGGTGCCTCCGCCGTAGAAGCGGTCCTGCTCACTATCCGCATGGAAGCCGGCGTAGAAGTCATGGTAACCCCGCGGCCCGGGCCGATCGGAGTCGCTCGCCGGAACGGGGATCTGCGCCACCAAGGCTTCATCGAGCCGCCCATCGACCACGTATCCAAGGTCGTAGACGTTCGCGAACGGTCCGGACACCGTCGAAATCAACAGTGGCCGACCGTTGCTGTGCCGGTATACGTAGATGTTGTGGAAGCCGCCCATCTCACCCGGACCCTGGATACGACCTACCTCTTTCCAGGTGGACACGTCAGGAAGCCCGGTCGCGTCGAAGACCACGGCCCCGAGGTCGGCGTCGGGCCCACCCTGACGGAACTGTACGGAGTGGACCACATAGTTACGCCCTTTGTACTCAAAGATCTTGATGTCTTTGCCGGCCGATCCGACGTGGACATCCATGTCTTCGAAGCGCCAGCGCAAAATCACCTCGGCGTTGTACGGGTCGGAGAGATCGATGATGTCCATACCGTCCTGCTCCCGCGCCACATAGGCGAAGGGGCGATCCATATCCTGCTCGATCTCGATATCGGACACTCTCGGCCCCAACGGGATGTGGGACACGACTTCAATGTTGTCACTGCCCCGCTTCTCAGCGTCATCTTGGGCGGCAACCGGGCTCGCTGCGAAGAGCGCCGCAAGGCCAAGAACGGCCCCGACGGATGTCAGACTGATCGATCTCATCATTGTTACCTCACTTGTTTCCACTCGGCCGCCCAACACCCTTGTTGGACCGCGTCAGGAGCATACGGCGGAGGGCCTCCATAATAGGAGCATCTTCACCGCGGGGGTACCCGCTGTCGTCCGTCCGAGAAACCCGCCATTCTGGTCGTCACAAAAGGGCTTAGTTGTCCAGAGACGAGGGGATCCATCATGAAAATAGAGAGTTTATCGCCGCTTCAGCGTTGGGCTAGGTCGGCCTGAAAACTCCCGGGGGCGCGCCGTATGTCCTCGACCGAACCCGGACCCGGCGGCCGACCGGGTCAGGGTCAGTCTAAACGTCGGTGCGTCGTCTCGGTCACCGAGCCATCGGCGCCAGGCGGCGACAGATACACGTAGGCCATGCGATCTAGCCGGCTGATCGGTTCCTCACCCTCCACACCGACCATCCAGGGTTCGATCGACATATCCCGTGGGCCCACGACGAAGACTTGGTTCTCGATGGTATACGTACCGCCACTGGCCCAGAAGACCGGCCGGTGGCGGTCGTTCCAAATCTTTGCGTACTGAACCGCAATCCGGTCCTCGGGAGTCATTTGCTCCAATTCCTCCGGGGTCACCACGTCACGACCTTTTTCCATCCAGATGTAGGTCCAGTGAGTATCGGTCACGTGGAACCAGTTGGTGCGAGTGGGCGCCACCTGCTGCACATCACCGGTGCCCGTATGCCGGTTGGACATGACCTGCCAGTTGCCCCGGAGGTCGGCCGGATCCATGTCACCCTGAGGCGTGGTAGGTAGCACGCCCATGGTGTCGAGGCGGCGGTGCGTAAACTTGCGAACGGGCCCTCCCGCTCTCGGCACCGAGTGGTACGCGTAAGCCGTGTCGTTCACGAAGAGGATTTCCTCCGCCCCTCCCATTTGCACCTGGTACGGTTCGATGGAGACGACGTTCGTGTAGTCCATCCGGTTACCGTCCAGCTCGTATGTGCCCCCGCTCCCCCAGAACCGCCACTGCTCTGATTCGTCCCACTGTTTGGCCCGGTTCTCCCCGTATTGCTCATCGGCGGTGAGTTCGGCGAAGTCCGCCGGCGTGCTGCCTTCACGCCCCGGTTCCATCCAGACGTACGTCCAATAGGAGTCGGTGTACTGAGTCCAAATGGTGCGGCGATCCCCAATTCGGTCCACCTCCCCCGTCTCGAGGTTCTCGATCGTCATCAGCTGCCAAACGCCCTGGAGCATGCCGTGGGTCGAGTCCGCAGACTCTTCTTCCGCGGGCATGGCACATCCCGCCAACGCGAACAGGAACAGTCCAACGATCGCACACCGTTTCATCGTGATCCTATCTGAGCCCTAACCAGTAGCTCGCTTTGATGGAAAAGAAGTTGTCGCCCGGCGCCGTGATGGCGTCGCCAAGGGAACCCACACCCACTCCGTCACCAATACTATCGAACTCGGACCGGTTCTGCTGCCAGATCAGGTAGAGCGTACTCCCGGGGGCCCACTCCCAACGGAGCACCAGGTTCGAGCGCAGAAAGAGTCTGTTGAAATCACGGTTGCCGAGGGTGAAGCTCGTGGCTCCATCGGTCACGAGATACGAACCGTCAGGGTGGGTGGCGATGGTGGTCCCGTCTGTACCGTACGTCCGCAGGGCGTAGGACTCGGACGCAAGGAGCTCACCGAAGTCGTAGAACCTACCACTGGCAGCGAACGGCTCTGCCCACAACTCGAGCGTCAAATCAGGCGTGAACGAGTAGTCGAGTCTGAGCGGCACAGAAAGCTCGGTCCGGTCAATGTATGAGAAGATGTACCGACTCCCGAAGGTGGAGGCACCACCGTCGTCCCGCGTTGCCGCGTACTGACGGGAGTCAGTCCTCTTCTCATACGCCAAGTTCACCGAGGCCTGCCAACGGGGGGCCAGCCTGAACACCAGGCCCCCCTCGATTTCGCGACCCCAACCACCGAACTCGTCCGTCAGGTAAGTGAAGTGCGTATTCCAGGAGATACGCGCACCGGGGTTGCCCCTAACCCGCAGTTCATATCGCCAACCGCTCGGCGTGCCCATCAGGGGCCCGCCACGGGTCTGGACGTCGCTCAAACCGCGGAAGGCCCGGTTCGTCGAGTACCGCACGTTCCAGAAGTTATGGAAGTCCACGGTCAGGGTCTGGTTGAAGCTCGAACTCTGACGAACGCCCCCGTATGACCAGGCGTGGCGTGTGGAATGGCCCAGCTGCCAGAACCGGAAAATCTTCCCGGGCTGGGTATCCCTGAACTGGAAATCAGCGTTGAATTCGAGGTCGTCGGAACTCCGCATCTGCCCCAAATCGTTGATTTCGAATCCGGGTGACCGTGCGATGGCGCCGATACCCCACACCGTCCACCGGCCAGCGTTCTTGTCGGCGCGGATACCGGCGCTGTACCCGCTCATCGACGTCAGCGTGGGGTCGAAGGTCACGTAGTCCTGGTCGGGACGCTGAAAATAACGAGCCGACGAGCGTTGAAGCGCCTGCATCGCGAGTGGATCTCCCTCGACCCGGCTCACGCCCGCAAACGAGGTGACTTCGAACATGCCTTCTTTGAGTCGGAGTTTCCCGTCGACCCCGGCGGTATATGCCGCGTTCGTCAAGAACGCCGCCAGAGGATCGCCACCCTCGAACGATCTCTGGGTCGTCGTCAACACCAGACCGACGGCCGATTGTTGGCTACCTACTTGTTGTTGTAGTCGGATGGCTCCGTAGGTGGTAGCCGGCTCCACCGGGACCACCGAGGTGACACCCAATCCCACATCATAGGTCTTCGCCCGCTCCCGAGGAGTGAACCCGGCGAGCGCTCCGATGGATAACCCGGAGGCGAGTCTCCCGGTCACTTTTGCGGCCGAAGCAATCGTTGTGCTGGACGGAATCTTCACGAAGTCTCCATCCGCATCCCCCCTAGGCGGCGCCCCGACGCGTCGCGAGTAATACCATTTCGGGAGACGGATGTAGCCCTGCCGGCCGTCGAGCATTCCGTTCCCTTCGATGAAGAACGGCCTCCGCTCGGGAAAGAACGTCTCGAACGCCGTGAGGTTTACCTCTGCCGGGTCCGCCTCGACCTGCCCGAAATCGGGATTCATGGTCAGATCTAGGGTGAGGTTGGGCCCGAGGCCCATCTTGAGGTCCGCACCCACGCGGCCGCGGGTTTTTTCGACGAAGGGGTCCGCCGCGTCGACGTCGGACTCCAGGGTGAGGTCACCCGCTACGTAGGGAAGAATCTCGATCCGCCGGGTCGGTCGGATTCCGCGGATTCCGTTCAACGTTCCGAACTGGGACGCATAGCCCGCCTGGGCACGAGCGCGCGGGATCAACTGCCACTGGATCTCTTCATTACGCTCAGGCACGTGCCGGGTGATCTGCATGCCCCAGACCTGAGGATCGGCCGCGTTGAAGCGCAGTTGGGTAAACGGGATGCGCATCTCCGCCATCCACCCCTGCGAATCCACGCTCACTCGGGTGGTCCAAACGGGGTCATACTGCACCTCGCCCGTACTCCGGTCGTCGGGATGGTAGATATCGAATCGTACACCGGCTGCAGAAACGCCGAAGCTGTAGGCGGTACGGCGATCGTGATAGGAATCGAGCGCGATCACGAGGCGCTCGGCGTCACTGTCACCGTCACGTCGTGTGAGTGTGGTGCGGATGTTCGCTGGATCTGGATGAAACATCCGCGCCCCGACATACAGGGCGTCGTCGTCGTAGAGCAAACGCACCTCAGTAGCCATCGACGGCTGCGTTCCCTCGTTCGGAACGAGCTGCGTAAAGTCGGAAATGACGGTCGCAGCACTCCAGGCCTGATCGTCGAGTACTCCATCTATCGCGGGGACTCGCCCTTCAATACGGGTCGCCGTGGTGCTCTGGAGAGGCTCCTGAGCCACCGAAACGCTCGCGGATGCGCCGAAGACAGCGCACCCGATCACTGCCGTCATCACACCCCGACTCACACGCAGAGTCACACGCAGAGCACCACCCATGTTCCCATCCCCTAGTTCGACGAATAATTGCCAAAAACCCCGTAGTCATACGGGGAGCAAGATACGCCGTGAGCCCTCTCACGACTACGTGATGATGCGTGGGACAAACACGGTCGACGTGAACGTCGTCAACTTCGCGATCACTGGAAATCTCGAAGCAGACGAGCCGGTGACCGGCCTGAAGCCTTCGGACCACGTCGGCGTGTTCGGCTACGCCAGCCGTTTCGCGATCCACAGCGTGCGGAACACAGCTGTGACTACGGTCCCGACGGCCACGAGCCCCAGCACCCCGGTGAGCAGGGTGCCTGGGGCCCAGCCGATCCACTCGCTCACCGACGGGTCGAGGATTCCGCCGAATCCTACCAGCAGGAGCCGCTCGGCCCTCTGCATGACACCAAGGTTGCAGAGGACGCCGAGGCTCTCCCCCCGGGCCCGTGCGTAGCTGACCAGCAACGAGCCGCCGAGAGCCGTCACTGCAAGAGATAGTGCGACGGGCGAGTGGCGGAAGAGCAGGGCAAGACCGACGAACGCGCCGACCTCGGCGAAGCGATCCAGAGTGGAATCCAGGAAGGCCCCTCGCTGATCGGCGATGCCCCTGGTGCGTGCGATGCGGCCGTCCATGACGTCTGCCGCGCCGCCCAACAGCACCCCCCAACCGCCGAGGTTCACATATCCGAGAGCGAAGCAGACACCGGCTGCCACCCCGAAGAAGACACCAAGGAGGTTGAACGCCGTGGGTGACAGTCCGAGAGCCAAAGACGTCGCCTCGACGGGGCGGATGAACCAGTAGAACCAGCTCCGCACGAAGGTCCCGAGGACAAAACTGCCTCGCTTGGACGACTCATTCGGGTCGACAGCACGGCGCGCCGAACTGAGCGCGTAGATCGGCATCGACCCCACGGCCACGCCAAGAATGATCAGGAGGACCAGAAAGTCCGTTCTCACTTTTTGATCTCTCGTGTCGGACGGGACATTAGAACCACGATCGCTCGAGGCCACAGGAAGATGAGTGGCAACCTACGCTCGATGGCAGTCAGGTGAACGGCACGACCGGTGTGGCGCTCCACCTTGCGAATCACATACGGAAGCCAGTTGGCGAACGTGAGCGTGTGTTTGAACCAGCGCAGGGTAGCACGGAGCTTCGAGCGTCGGAAGTGCGCGCGCCAGCGTTTGCGTAGGGCTTCGGGCGCCGAAGCGGAGAGAACGAACGCTTCGTTGTCTCGCCTCAAGACGCCCTCTTCGACACCCCGGGTCAGCACCGGCCCGAAGTGCTCCCTGAAGTGATCGCCCTGGGCAGCCGAGAGCCGTTCGGGACGTCCCTTCGATTCGGGACGGAGTTCACCCTGGTAACAGACCTCGAGTAGGCGGCGACCGAATCCGGCTGCATCGACCGGCGCTTCCAGGTACGGAAGCATCCACTCTAGGACCCTCCCACGCGCTTCTGCCAAGAGCGTATCGATCCAGGCTTCGTCCTCCGGGCTTGCCACCAAGACTTTGTCCAGTCGCTGCACCATGCGACCCAGCAAGAAGTGATCGGGCGGCTCGGGTCCGAGTGCCTCAACTAGGTCGCTCTTGCTGATGATCACGCATTTGGCCAGTCCCTCGGCGCCGTCGTCCGGCGCAAATACGATCACGTTGGGCGCCAGCACCTGCGCCATCCGTGTCATCAACCACGGAGGGCGATGCAACTCTCCGGCGGCACTCAGGCCGGCATAGAAGTCTCGGTAATGGTCCACCACGACGATGAAGTCGAAGGCGCTATGCTTGTCCGGACTGGTAGCTGTCAGATGAGACCCGTAAAGTAGAATCGTACGGACAGTAGTGCCTGAAACACCTGCGAGCGCCACGGCAAGGTCACCGGCAGCGGGCCAGCGCGGTGTCGCGCTCACGCGACCGATGTTTCCGCGCGCATGTCTGCGAGCCGTTGTACCATGACTTCACGCATCTCCTTCACAAACGGCCGGGGATCTGCCTCCGGATCGGTCCACTCCATGACACCCGCCAGTTCCATGCGCCCGCGAAGCTCCCCCACCCCTCCAATGAAGTCCTTGAACCTCGCCACATTCCAAAAGCCGTCGACGACCATGATGTAGACCTTCCACGGGCGCGCGCCGAGGATCACGGCCATTCCCTTTGTCCGAAAACGCCCGATCTCACCGTCCCTGGTGCGGGTTCCCTCCGGGAAAAACGCGAGCGGCACCGTAGAGGTCTGAGCAGCGTCCTTGAGCTCGCGAAACGACCTTCTCAGTTCCGAAACCGTCCCTTCTGGATTCACAATCGGGAATTGGTATACCCTCACCAGATGCGAGATCAACGGAATCCAGCGCGCGTACCGCTTCCGCGTTAGGATGCGGGGGTATCCTGGTCGAAGAGATTTGATCAGAATTGGAATATCGAACAGTGATTGGTGGTTCATGACGATCAGAACCCCAGGCTCAAACGGCACCACCGGAGGGAAAGGCATATGGGCTCCGCCGATGACCGCGATCGGGCGGGTACCGAGCCAGGCCATAGCTTGGATCCATGGGTGGAGAATCGCGGTCCTGCATGACGGAAGTAGCCAAGCCAAGGGTCCGACAATGAACCGTTCGATGACGTCGGCCACGAGGAGTCCGAGGCAAACCACGGCCACGGCCGAATATCCTCGGAATTTCACGCGAAGCGCCTCCGGCGCACTGGGGTAACAGGTCAACGCTGCTTGAGAGCAGCTTCAGACTGGAACACGCTAACAGGACGCGCCGACCGGCAACAAGCCGAGGACACGGCTTACCCGCACTCAGGTGACGACTTATATGAGTGAGAAGGGCTACACCTACTACGGCTTCCGGCACTGCGTCGGAGCGTTTTTTGAAATGCCCACGGAAGATGCGCGAAAGCTCCTTCCGCGGCACCTAGAGCCTCTCGAGATGCAGCACGAGCGCAGCATCCTTGCTCTCACAGCATTTCATTTCCACGAAAGCGAAGTCGGTGAGTACGGCGAGATCGTGCTCGCGGTCATCGTCCCACCCATGGTTCAACCGGGCCAGCCGCTACCCAAGGCGGCGTTCTTCCCGTTCGTGGTGGGAACCACCTCTGAGGCATCTCGCCTTCACGCCATCGAGCGCTGGCATTTACCGCACTACATGAACGACGTGGAGGTCAAGTTCACCGAGTCCGACGATAGTATGGAAGTCAACGTGCTCGACGGATCGGATCCGATCCTCGATCTGGTAGTCACGCGCCATTCGTACGAACCGTCGAACAACCTGTACAACGCGTTCACGGTGGACGGTGAGGGACACTTCAAGGCGAACATCTACATGAAGGCGCCCCACTCTGAGCACGAAGACGAGAGTGGGTCGCTTACCCTCTATGAGCATGAGATGACCGCTGGTCTCACGATCGACGACGTGAATACGTACCCGTTCCGTGAGCAGTGGTATCAAGAGGGACTGCAGACGTTCGAGCCACTCGAGTCGCTCTAACGCCTAAGAGCCAGGGGCGAGCCTCGGCGGCGATGCGATCGTGGCGTCCATAAAAAGCGCGGAACGCGTCACCATTCCCGAGACCGGCCACTTCCCGTTCATCGAACAACCCCAAGCGTTCCTCGACGCTGTGCGCGGGTTCCTGACCCGCTAAGGGCCGACGGGCGTCGTCGGAGGCCGGAAACCGTGGTCCCATCGCGCTCCACGACTTATCATCCCGCTTCACACCCGGTTCACTACGGAGCAACCCATGATTTCACGACGCCATTTTCTTGGCACGTCCTCGGCCGCGGCCGCGGGCGCAACACTCTCCCCCACCACCGAACTCTTGGCGGAGGACTCGCCTCAACAGGCCATACCGGCGTCGATCGCAAGGCTGAGTTCATGGGCCGATCGCGCCACACCGATCACTACGGCCGAGCGGGCGGGGCGAGTCGAGAAGGCCAAGCGCTTGATGCGCGAGCAGGGTCTGTCGGCGCTCGCCCTCACCGGCGGCACGTCGATGGTCTACTTCACCGGCATCCGTTGGGGCGGAGGCGAACGCCTCTTTTCCGTGGTGATTCCCGTGAGCGGTGAGGCTTTTGTGGTATGTCCCGCCTTCGAAGAGGATCGGGCCCGGGAGCAGCTCGCACTAGGTCCCTTGGGCGACGCGGAAGTCTACACGTGGGAAGAACACGAGAGCCCGTATGAGCGGGTGGCCCAAGGGCTCAAGGACCGTGGCCTTTCGGCCGGAAAGGTAGGCACCGAAGAGACCATGCAGTTCCGGTTCACCGACGGGATCGCCACCGCGGCCCCGGCACTCGACGTGGTCGATGCGACCAGCGTGTCCGCCGGCTGCCGCGGAGTGAAGGACGCCCACGAGATCGAGTTGATGCAGCTGGCGAACGAGGTGACGCTGACCGCGTACAAGGCGGCCTACCTCGCCATGGAAGAGGGTATGACCCAGAACGATTTCCGTGGATTGGTGTCCCTAGCCCATGACCGCCTCGGCTTTTCAGGGAGCGCCGGCGTGCAGACGGGACAGTGGTCCGCCCTCCCCCACGGTTCAGTCACGAGACAAGTGATCCGTGAGGGCACGATCCTACTCATCGACGGGGGCTGCGGAGTGGAAGGCTACCGGTCGGACATGAGCAGGACATTCGTATTAGGCAAACCGACCGACAAGATGAAGAAGGTCTATGAAATCGAGTACAGAGCCCAGACAGCCGCGTTCGAGAAAGCGGGGCCAGACGCCACCGGCGAGGACGTCGACGCCGCGGCCCGCAAGGTAATCGAGGACGCCGGGTACGGACCGGGCTATAAGTACTTCACGCACCGTGTCGGCCACGGGATCGGCATGGACGGACACGAATGGCCCTACCTGGTAAAGAACAACAAGGTGCCGCTCAAGCCCGGCAACACCTTCAGCGACGAGCCCGGCATCTACATTCCCGGCGAGTTCGGTGTGCGTCTCGAAGACTGCATGTACATCACCGACGACGGAGCGAAGCTGTTCACGCCGCAGAGTCCGTCACTCGAGGAGCCGTTCGCCAACTGGGAACACTAGCAGCCTGAGAGGGGCGAATCTCCGACCGTCCTAAGGCCTACTGTGATACTTCGCGCACGACCCCGGTCCCGCGCGTCGCGTCCGCGAGGGCGGTTCGAAACTGTGTGGCGTCCAGCTCCGGGACGCCGCACAGGTAGCGCACATCGGCACCGTAGTCTTCAGATTCCACCGTGATATCCATGTCGTCGAAGAGCCGGTGGACGGTGTCCACGTCAGCGTATCCGATGGCGATCTCTAACTGGATGCGATCCACTCGCTCTTCGGTGGTCAGAGACTCGAGGCCGAGCTTCACACCTCCGGAATAGGCCCGAGACAGGCCGCCGGTACCGAGCTTCACACCGCCGAAGTAGCGGGTACACACCGCCACGATCTCACCGACTTCTCCGTGCACGAGAGAGGTGAGCATCGGTCGACCGGCGCTGCCGTGCGGCTCGCCGTCATCGCTCATCCCGACGTGGGTCATACTCCCCGGCGGGCCCGCGACGAAGGCCCAACAGTTGTGCGTCGCATCGGGGAACTCGTTCCGCATGCGATCGACGAACGCATGCGCCGCCGCAGCGTCTGGAGCGTGCGCGATGGTGGTGATGAAGCGGCTACGCTTGATCGTCTCCTCGACCCGGTGGATACGGGCGGGGATCGGATAGCGAGAAGAGGCTGTCATCCCGTCGTCCTCTCTATCCCAAGTCGTTCCAATTCCGGCTCAAGCCAAGTCTCCCAGCCCTGCCGTACACCCCTTACGTTCCAATATATTGCGTTGTAAGGTATCGGCACCCCGTGGCGCGACGCACCCCTCCGGTCAGCGGCTCAACGCCACGCACCACCGCGGGTGATGACCTCGACGACGACCCCGAATCCTTCGTATGCACCAGGCGCGTTCTCCATCCGGAGGACCTCCTCTACTTCGAAGCCGCGCCTGACATGCAAGATCAGCCCCGGGCCCTCCCATCGGGCACCATCGACGAAGAGAGTGCCATCGAGCTGGTCGCCATCGACCCAATCCGGGTGTTCGGATTGGATGATCTCGTGCACCGACAGGCTCTCATCTCGTGCAACAATCGCTTGCCGCTCCATGACGTCCAACATCACGATCGAGTGACGATCCGGATCGTCGACGGAAGCCGAACGCCTGATCCGTCCCCCACCCCACGCGGCCGGTCCCAAGCTGACTCCAACTTGGAAGGACAGGAGGCTGTGCTTGCGGGAATACAGATCATCGTACGGTGCTTGGTCGAACTCGTTCATCATCTTCGCATACCGCACGTCGAAGACTACGTCGGCCCGGCCCGCTGGAACGTTTAACGACACTCCCACCGTCCCGCCGATGTCCTGCCCCTTGGTGTTCGCCTGCAGGAGGCGCACATAGGGAAACGCGATGAGGACACGGTCACACCCGGCGCACTCCTGACCGTACTCTTCGGGCTTCATCCCGGTCGCCTTCGAGGAGCCCAGAATCGAGAGGACGGGACCAGCAAACAGACTCACGGCTGACCTCGATCTGTTGGAGTTCAGCCGTATCTTGAGGAGCGGCACCACGTCGAAGTAGTTGTAGTGCCACACTCCGCCCGTTGCGGCCTCCAGAAGGTCGTCCTCCCTCGCCCCCCTCTTCGAATAGTTGATCTCCGGCTGGAACGAGAACCGACCACCAATGCCGAATTCACCGAAAATACCGAAGACGATGGATTCAAGGCTCTCGGACTGGCCGATCTGCGTGCCGTAGAACTGCGAGAGGTTCACCCCGCCCTTGAAGCCCACCGTCGCCGAGGAGCCCTGCGCCGACATGGGCTGCGCGGTGAGGTGCCCTGTGAGGAGCCCTGAGAAGAACCCAACGAGAAGGACGACGAGAAGCTTGGTGGGAGGATTAAGCATCATAGTTGTCCTCAGGTCCTGGATCGGGCCTCCCGACATAACCCTTGGTCCAAATGAGCACCGCACCGCACGGGCTCACGCTGCCAGACACGAACGCAGGCAATCCCCCCGCACCCGGAAACACTTCGATCGCCGCCACGTCGAGGACGCTGATATGATCCTTCCAGCCCGACTGCAATTCCATGTCCCGACCACCGCTCACCACTGCCTCCAGACCGTCGATGGGCCGGACCTGAAAACTCGACCCCGTGCGGTGTCCCATCTGAACGACTAGGCCGTTGATACTGATGCTGGGACGGCAGGGTCGGGTCCGAACATTGGTGCGACTCGAGTAGACATCTCCGGACCCCGAATCGAAGACGACCCCGTTCATCCCCTGGAAAAGGTCGGAGAAATCGAGAGGTGGTCTTTCTATGAGATCTTCCGGCGTCTTCATCTGCGCGAAACCCATCCGCTCGCGCTGATAGAACCCGACCTGAGCCAAGGCAATGCTCTGACCCTCTACGATGGCCTCGAGCCCATCCAGCATGACCGGGCTCAGCTGAAGACGGAGTTCCGCCAGAACAGCTTGGTCCTCCTCGAGCTCGAACTCATTCGAGGTCGAAGACCGGTACCCGAGACGGGTGACGCGAAGCCGGTACGAGCCCGCTTCATCCACGCGGGCTACGAAGCGCCCGTTCTCGTCCGTGACGTACTGAGCGACGATGGTTTCGTCCTCACCGACCACTGCCACGTCGACGGTACCGACGGGTGTACCCGATCCGTCCTCGACCACCCTGCCGCGGATGATCTGAGCCCACGCCGGGGAGGGTGCGAAAGAGAGCAGAAGTGCTGTTGCGACTATGTGAGGCGGGAGGCAGATTCGGCCTGTATTCATTCGGTCCAGGTCCCTTCCAAGGGCAGAATACCTGACTACTCTACGCCATAGTGTACGCCCCGAAAAGGCGCTGAGTTGCGCGTGGGCCGACCCCCGTCCAGCCAAGCCCAACCTAGACGCGCGGACCCCACTTATGACAGTCTTTACCGGCAACTCCCTCTCCACCTTAGCCCGTTCTAAATGCGACGCCTCCTTTCCTGGTCTTTTGTTCGACACCTGCTTCGCCTGCATCTCGGGCTGTTCTTGTACGGTCTTTCGGTCGCGGTCATGCTCGAGGCTCGCATCGGTCTCGATCCATGGTCCGCTCTTCACCAAGGCGTCAGCGAGCAGTTAGGATGGTCGTTCGGCCGGATTTCACAGGTGGTCGGGGTCCTGTTGATCCTGTCCAGTTGGTTGACGCTGCAGGTGCGACCGGGCGTCGGGACTATCTTCAACATGGCCGTGGTGGGTCCGTGGGTTGACCTCCTCCGTGTGCAGTCCTGGTTGCCGCATCCCTCGGGCCTCATGTTGGGGACGGGCCAGTTCCTGGTCGGGGTGCTCATCATGGGTCTGGCGTCGGCGGTCTACATCGGCGCGCGGTTGGGCGCGGGTCCGCGAGACGGATTCGTGCTCGGGCTGTCTCGTCGGTCTGGATGGAGTATCCGGGGTACCCGCATCAGGGTCGAGTTAGTGGTCCTCGGGATCGCCCTGCTGATCGGCGGCTCGATCGGACTCGGCACCCTGCTCTTCGCGTTCCTGATGGGCCCGAGCATGCAGGGGGCGTTCAAGCTGTTCCGAGTGTCGAAGGACCCGTCCCCATCGTTCGCGGTGGAAGGGCCGGGCGTGGCAACAGCTCCGCCTTCGGTGGCAGAGGGTCAGATCTAGGCATCAGATCCTCCTCCGCCTCCGCTCGCCTTGACTCATCTCACCCTCTCGAACATGATGCGGTCACAATTGAATCTGCGGGTGGGCCATACGGAAGCCGGTGGGAATCCGGCGCGGCCCCGCCACTGTGAGAGGTCCGAGAGATAATTTCTCGGAACGTCGGGTCAAGAAGCCACTGGGGAATCCCTGGGAAGGCGACCAAGGCGGCCTTAAGCCAGTAGACGTGTTCCAATCCGCGCCTAATCAGGTCTCCGAAGGGGAGGCTCAGGCGTAACAGACGATGTTCTCGTCGTTCCCTGTGCTTTCGTGAGAGAGGACAGGGCTTTTTGTTGGGCCTCCTCAAGTCTCGCCCTCGTGTGACCGCCACCGATCCCACGCGGGTGGGACGAGGAGACGAGATCATGCGCGTTGGCGTAGCTTTCCTGCTGGCTGTTCTGGGCACGGCATCGACCGTCCAAGCCCAAACCCCCTCGGCACCGGACTTCGAGATCGAAGGGTTGGTCGCAACCGCGACTGCGGTCCCCCTCCCCCTGAGCGCGTTGGGTGCACACGTCACGCTTCTGAAGGGTGACGATCTCCGGGCCCGCGGCGTGACCCAGGTGCTCGACGCCCTCCGCGAGGTTCCCGGAGTCGTGGTCATTCAGGGCGGCTCGTTCGGCGCGATCACATCAGTGTTTCTGCGCGGCGGTGAGAGCGACCATGTCCAGGTGCTCGTTGATGGCGTGAAGGTCAATCAACCGGGCGGGGCTTACGACTTCGCATCGCTCACGACCGAGAACATCGAGCGAATCGAGATCGTGCGTGGGCCGTCCAGTGCATTGTACGGATCCGACGCGATGAGCGGAGTGATCCAGGTCATTACGCGGGCCGGGTCGGGTAGCCCCCGGGGGTCGCTCGCGTTTCGAACCGGGACGTTCGGGCGTCAGGATTTCACAGCCGACTTGGCCGGGGGGACGGATGATGTGTCCTACGGATTCTCGGTCTCTCGACTCCACACCGACGGCATACTCCCGTTCAACAACCAGCACCGGAACACGGTGCTCAGTGGCAACGTCGAGCTACGCCCCGATGAGTCTACATCAGCACGCCTCTCGGTTCGCGGCGTAGAGCGGAAGTATCACTTCCCTACCGACGGCTCGGGAAATGTCGTCGATGAAAACGCCCTGGCGTTCGAAGACGCGGTGTCCATCGCGCTCGACGTGTCCCGGATCGTTTCGGATCGACTCGAACTCCGAGCTCTCCTCACGTCCTATGGGACCGACGGTGGCAGCGATGACCTCTCGGACGGACCCGCCGACACCCTGGGTTTCTATGGCTTCACGAGCCTGAATTCCGTGAGCCGCAGGGCTGCGGATGTTCGCGCCAATATTTCCCTCACGACCGCAACCATCGGAACGCTCGGATTCGAGCTGGAAGACCAGACACAGAGGTCGTTTAGTAAGTCGCTGAGCCAGTTCGGCGCTTCCACGGGCCGCAGCGACGACGACCGATGGAACCGTGGTGCCTATGCTCACCTCGTGACGAGCGTTGGAGCGCTTTCCGCGAACGGCGGCGTCCGGGCGGAGGACAACGAGCGGTTTGGACGGTTTACCACCTGGCAGATCGGTGCCGCCTATGCGTTCAGCGAAACGCGGCGCATCCGTGGTGCCGCAGGCCGCGGGGTCAAGGAGCCGACGTTCTTCGAGAACTTCGCGGCCGGGTTTGCACGAGGTAACCCGGACCTCGATCCGGAGCGCTCGACTTCGTGGGAGATCGGGGTTGAGCAGGAATTGGTCGGCGGTGGGCTAGTGCTCCACGGAACGTACTTCGATCAGAGCTTTCGGGACCTGATTCAGTATACGTTCTCGACCCCGACTCCCACCGATCCGAACTACTACAACGCGGCCGCCGCGACCGCACGAGGTATGGAGGTCGGTGCGGTGGCGACGGTGGGTTCTTTGCGGGCGTCGGCCGACCTTACCTGGCTCGACACCGAAACGTCCGACTCCGGCTTTGACGATGGTGAAGGCGCGACGTTTGTGGAGGGAGCCGCTCTTCTGCGTCGGCCGGGGACCCAGTTCGCCGCCTCGGTCGCCTATGCCGTCTCTCCCGAGACGAGTCTAAACCTTTCCGCCCGGCGAGTCGGTGAGCGCGAAGATCGTGATTTCACGGGCTTTCCGGCGGCGGCGGTGACCCTGGACGCCTACGCCGTAGTCGATGTGGGCGCCGAGATATGTCTGATCGAGCCGGCCGATGGCCGACCCGGGTTCACGGTGACGTTCAGGGCCGAGAACCTGTTTGATGAGGGGTACCAGGAAATCTTCGGGTTCGGTGCGCCGGGCAGGGGGCTCTATGTCGGTGGACGGATGACGCTGGGAGGGAGCTAGGAAGAGCGGGCGGCGCCAAAAAGAGAGGCGGGAGGGGATTGCCCCCTCCCGCCTCGCAAGACGCTAGCTAAACAGAGACCCCCTAAGGTCGGTCAGTCACTGCCGCCACTGCCGCTAGTGCCGCTAGTGCCGCTAGTGCCGCTAGTGCCGCTAGTGCCGCTAGAGCCGCTAGAGCCGCTAGAGCCGGTCCAGTCGCCCAGTGTAACGTTACCCTCCAAGATCGGGTTGCTATTAAACGTGACAGTGACCGAGTCACCAACGATTGTCACACCAAACCCGTCACTGGAATCGATAGTTGCGGAAGAGGAACTGCCAAGCGTAAGGGTCAGTTGGCCAGGACCGGTGCCGCCGGTTACGATCGTCCCGGTTGTCGCGAGGGTAAGTCTGCACGGATCCACCACAAGAACTTTCCCATTTAAAAGCCCCGCCGTTACCGTGAATATGCACGACCCGAACGTCATATTCCCTGTGGACACACCGCCAGCAGAACTGATCTCGAACGTACCGCCCGCTTTGAACGTGACGGTCGTCGTAACGCCGGCCAAGCTCGGATCGAGTGCCGCACCAGAGGCAAACACAAACGCTTGGCCTTCAACGGCGGTGGTCGTTCCCGAAGTTGCCGGAACCACCACGCTAATCGCAGCTATGCTCGGCGGCGGTGGAGGTGGCGGTGGCGGTGGCGGTGGCGGTGGTGGTGGAGGTGGCGGTGGCGGTAGCGTTGGCATTGGCGGTATGACCACATCATCACTGCAGGCGCTGATCCCGCCCCCCAAGAGCAGGAACGCTGCAAAAGTCCAAACGATATTTCGAGTCCTGAATTTCATTGCACCATCTCCGGTGTAAAAAACCATCTCCGGTAACAAAGGGCCCGCTAAGAGGAGGGCAGTGATTGCAAACTATGCACACACGCCTCTGCAATCAATGCGTTCGTTTATGCGCCTTCCATTCCGTATACCCTAATGCGGCTATCTCCAGAACCGAGGGTCCGCCACCGCCGCCTTTACGGAGGCTGGGTGGAGGCGGTCGCGATCAAGGTAAATCTGGTGCAACCCAGAGCGCGGGGGGAGGCTCCGAGCGACATCGCCTCGGATAATGTTTCGGTCCGCGAACACGATGGACTGCTGCCCGTACCTCCATTCGGCGGGGGCTCGCACTCGTACTCGGCTCGGCGGAAGGTCCCTGCCAAACGTGAGGGGAAGGGCAATCCGAATACCCGCCACCGATCCTCGATCAGAGTGACGAAGAACCAAGCCGATTTCCGTGTCGGCGAAGAACCTGCTCACATCGACGACGACGCCGTGATCCTCGTCGAGGAAACGACCCGCCGTTACAGTTAAACGGGCGTCTGCCGACGGCACGAGCAGGCGAGCCCTTCCTAGGGCGAGCAGCCGATCAAGCTTTTGGCGGCGGTACCCTACGGCGGCAACATCGGCTCCCAGCGTTACGAGTCCACCCCATAGGCTGAGCGACGCTTCCTGCCTAATTCCAACGTTCCCTAGATCGAACCGCCCGACACTCCATTGGGCGACTAGGGCCGAACGCCCAGACAAAGACCACCATCGAGCATGATGAAGCAGCGCTCGATCCAGCTCTGCCTCGGGCAGAGTTGACCGGCTGGGGCCCATCCTGTAGTGCTCGGTCTGACCAATAGGAATTAGATATTGCGCCTCCAGTACGGTACCGCTGAAGAGCGTGAAGCGAAGGTTTGGCTGAAGCGAGAACCTCGCATCGAAGACACCGAGGTCCCAAAACGCGAGCGTCTCAATCAGGGGGTTTAACGTCAGGTCAGCCTTGAAAAAACTCGAATTCACGGATCGATCGATCGGGCCAGTCAGCGAACGCGGTGCTTCGGGGTATCGGACAGATACGCGTTCCTGAAACACCTCGGGTCTGATCGCCCCTTCGAGGAACCGTAGAAGGTCTTCGCTCGTCAGGTCGACCTGCAACGCCCGCACATTCGTCTGCTTCAGCACGATCCGGACGCCTTCAACTCCTTCCGGCAGGTTGTGCCCGACGCGTCGCAGCACACGCGCGAGGCCATCCAACTCGTGCTGATTGTAACGTCGGTTCTCATACTCAATCCTGAGCAAATCACCCTCTCGCACCGAGACCGAAATGTTCTCGAAGCCGTCATCCGAGAGGAGCTGAGCCAAGACGGCAACGGTGCTGACCTCGGGATCGGTGCCGAGCGGAGTTAACCGCTGAGCACTCCGCGGACCTCGCTCGACCCAGTCTTGATCGAGTGCCGCGCGGAGGGACACCGCCCAAGTCACCCCCTCACCCTCGGTCCAGATCACATCGACGGTAGGCCGCGGCGCGCCGCGCCTAACGAGCGACTCAGGGAAAGGCTGGAGACGCAGGCCGCCGCGGAAGCGCTCCGCATCGTAATCGCCAAGGAGAGTGACTTGCCGTATCGGTGACGCTTCGATGCCACCGAAGAAGCCCCTGAGAACACCCGCATCCCAGCCGTAGCCGGCCGAAAGCCGGGCCCGCCCCCAAAACGTCTTACTAACGACGCCGTATCGCGCCTCGAAGAGGTTGCTGGCCCCTCCAAAGTCTTGGGCTCCGATGGCAATGGCCGGGAGGGAGGCGCTCTCTTCGAGCAACAAGAGCTGTAGGTTAGCTGACAAATCACGTGCCAACCACGTGCGCTCGACCAACTCGATCACTCCGGCATTTCGGATGAAGATAGGCTTTTGGAGCTCACTCGACACCACCTCCGAGCCACGGCCCGAAATCACGATTCTCGAGAAGAGGCCTACCGCGAATTGGATGTTGTGTTGTCCCGCGATCGCGCCAGGACTGAATTGTCCGTAATTCGGCGTGCGATTGTAGCTGAGGTGAGCATATCCCGGAGCAATGGTGCCAGCATTCGGAATCGCTATCACACCCGGCAACCCAGCCATGCCCAGGCTGATCGGAGGCGCATTGAGGCCGTCCCCTCCTGCGCTCTGCTGACCCTCGACATCGATAGGTAGAACAAGGGTCAGAACGCCCAGAATAACAGCGGGCGCCATCCAACATCGGGTTCGGCCCCGTATAGTGCGGATAAGAATCATGGCCCGAGAACCTATGACGCCTCGCCTGAGGGATCAATCTGGGTGATCCGGTGAATCGTCCGAGACGGAGCACGCACCATCGGTATCTAGAAAAAAAGGTTAGGCTTGGTTGGCACCAGTGGTCGAGGGCCGTGGGCGCCACCCCCGAGAATCCAACATGGAGCGGCGCCGCGATGATGACGGTATCCCCGTTCCATGACGACGGAGAGGAATAGATCATGAGGACTCGCTACTCGCGCCTGGCAACGCTGCTCGCCCCCGCGCTTTTTCTCCTAGGCACCGCCGCCATGGACACGCAGCAGGCGCTAACCTTTGAGCAGGCTGAAACCGCCGTGGCTGCCGCCGAGGCTGAGGCGCGGCAAAACGGATGGAACGTCACCATCGTCGTCACAGACGCCGACGGCGTTCCGCTCATGGTTACGAGACGGGGAGGTGCTTCGACGCGCACCTTTTCGATCGCCATGGCCAAGACGAGGACCGCCCTGGCCGCTGGCATGCCGAGCGGCGACTACGGCCAAGGGCTCGCTGACGGCACGATCACCGACACGATTCCGAACGGCACCACCTTCGAGGGAGGGTATCCGATCCGCATCGGTGGCGAGATCGTCGGCGCGATGAGCGCGAGCGGCGTACGGGGCTCTGAAGATGCGCAGGTCGTTCGGGCGGGCCTCAGCGCGATCGGGGCGAGCTTCTAGGGCGCACGACGACCGACAGGAGGGTTCCGATGAGGGAAGCCACGTGCCATGAACGTGATCGCGCTGAGTGAAAAGGCTACGATCAGGGAATATCGGATTGAGAGCCACCGCGAGGCGCTAGCGGACCGGCTCACGGCGTTGGAGAAACTGACGAGCTGACGTTTTTTTTCGCGTGCTATGACACTGTTCCTGGCACTGTTGTCTTCTGGTGTCAAAGACACATAAAGCCCGACAGCCGTAACTGGCTGTCGGGCTTAGTCTTACATCAGTGGAGCCAGCCGGGACCGAACCGGAGACCTCTAGCTTGCAAAGAATGTTCGGAAGTACCCGATTCCGATGATTTTCGGGTAGAATATGGCGTTCTTGCCCGTTCTTGCCCGGTCAGAAGGCGTTCCATAACCGTTTTTAACCGCTCTGCGAGATGCAATCGGGATGCAAAGCGGGCCACTCCTTTAAACTGGCATCTATCGGACCGAATACACCGAGTTCAAGTTAGAAATTAGGAGTTCTTTCTTTCGAGATCATCGCTATGAAATTCATCCGATTAACTGTTGCACTATTCCTCCTAGCTTGTGGAGGTGGTGACGGAGGCGGATCTACTCCCACGGCCCCGACTACACCAACTCCTCCAACGCCTGTAGCGACCTCGATCACGCTTTCGGCGACGAGCCTAAGCCTCTCATATATAGGGGAGACGCAGCAGCTCTCCGCTACAGTCAAAGATCAGAGCGGCGCGCCGATGAGCGCGACCGAGGACGCGGGTGGGACGGCCATATCGGGTGCAACGGTGACGTGGGCGTCGTCTGATACCACCATCGCGACGGTCTCGTCCGCAGGGCTCGTGACCGCAGTTAGCAACGGCACGGACACGATCACGGCGACCTCTGGCTCAGCCAGGGCAACGGCCGAGATCACGGTCAATCTGGCGGCGGCGCCAACCCTGGACGCGATCACGGTCAACTGGACTGAAGGTGCCGCCGCCACGATCACCGGCACAGGCTTTAGCGCGACCGCGTCGAGTAACACGATCACGGTTGATGGACTGACGGCGTCGATTACGTCAGCCAGTATAACAGAGCTCCAGATCACCGTGCCGACATCTGCCTGTAAGCCGTCCCGTGTGGTAGACCTAGTAGTGACAGTCGCGAACGTGAGCGAAAGCGCGACAACGACCGTCGGGGTGAAGCCAGGGAAAACAATATGGGATCTCGATGTAGGCGGTGGCGGCTACACGGTCGGTGGTGACTGTCTCCACCTGGCTGCCGGGAGTGGTTCGGAGAAGTATATCATAGGTATCATGTCGAGTTCGGAGGCTGTGACCTCGCTCACTGCCTTCACACAGACCGCGATCGCGGGCACCACTCTAGCGGCCAGCCTAGCGGCTGATGATGCTCCCGACATCCAGTTCACGAGCGAAGACGTTGGCTACTTCGAAGCTCCGATCATCGCAGCTGACAATCTTCCAGCAGCAGCCCGCGCGCCTTCGCAGCAGGTGTTTAGGGATCCCGAATATGAAGCACAAATGCTTGCTCACGCAGAAGCAGAGGCTCGCCGTTGGGAAAATTGGCGTCGGACAGAAGAGGAGCTGATTTTGAGGCAAGCGGGGCTTGCAGCCATGGCTCCCGGTTTGATACAAGCTAGCCCCAGGCCTTTCACTCTACTGGATGAGATCGGTGACACAATAACACTCAAGGTTCATACGAGTGGCAACCTCTGTACTGGACTCTACGAAAATGTTGCTGCAGTCGTACGATATATCGGCACGTCCGGAATCTACATGGAAGACACGGGGAATCCGCTTACGGAATCCTTCACTGCGGCGGAATACGCCGCCTGGGATGCGACCTTCAGCGGAACGACTCTACCTGTGATCACGAATTACTTCGGTGAGTTCGTCGACAGTATCCCCAGCTATGGTGTTGTGGGTGATACACTCGGCCTTGATGCCGATGGACGGATCGGTGTGCTCGTGACAAAGGTAGTCAACTATTCAGAGAACCTTAACGGATTCGTGAGCCCCGGTGATTTGTACGCGACAAGCGCCTGTGCGATGAGTAATCAGGCGGAGATCTTCTACGGGCTTGCTCCGGACCCCGCTGGGCTACACGCCCGCGGCGAAATAACCAAGGAGAAAGTAGCCCAGGATATGCCG